>Ga0187890_10001904_pt1 | contig 14737 bp, 9 predicted proteins | sample June2016WEW_21_1_FD_133005 | JGI IMG/M metagenome (GOLD analysis project Ga0187890, IMG submission 133005) | Peatland microbial communities from SPRUCE experiment site at the Marcell Experimental Forest, Minnesota, USA - June2016WEW_21_10 | ecosystem: Environmental > Terrestrial > Soil >... | reverse complement strand
GACGTGGCCGTTGTCGCGGACGACCCCCACCGTTACCGTTTGCGCGCGCGAGTAGCGGGCCGCGTTCGTAAGGGCCTCGGCGACGACGAAGTAGACCGCCGACTCGACCGACGGCGGGAGCCTGTCGGCCGGCGTCTGGAGCAGTTCCACAGGAACCGGGGAGCGGCTGGCGAGGCCTTTGAGCGCTGCGTGCAGGCCGCGATTTGTGAGCACGGCCGGGTGGATCCCTCGTGCGAGCTCGCGCAGCTCCGCGGTCGCCTCGTTCAGCTCGTGGAGTGATTCGTCGAGGAGCTCCGCCGCCCCTTGTGGGTCGTGCTCGATGCGTTCTCTTACCATTCGTAGGTCGATGCCGAGGGCCATGAGTCGCTGCTGGGCGCCATCGTGGAGGTCCCGCTCGAGTCGGCGCCTTTGCTCATAGCCGGCCTGCACGATGCGTGAGCGTGAGGCCTGAAGCTCGGCAACCTTCGCCCGTAGTTCGGCGTCCAATCGTTCGTTTCTGAGCGTCAGCCCGGCGGCGGCGCCCGCTGTCTGCACCAGTTCGCGTTCCTCCGCGAGGCCCGGGCTGTGCACGATCGCAGCGATTCGTTCGCCCTCGTGCTCGATGATGGTGGAGACCTTGCCCGCCGGCGCGGGATCGACCCGAACCGCCTGACCGTCGGCGTCCACGTAGGCGTCCTGGTCCGGTACCCAATATGCGAGCTCCAAGGTCGGGTCTCCAAGCGCGTCCGCGAGCGCGTCGCGCAACGCTCCACGGCCACCACCCTCACCGAGCTGGGCCAAGAGCGCGCTGATCGCGTCGGCTTCGCTGAACCGGGATCGCAGGAGGCCCACCAGGAAGGCAAACGGTAGGCAGGCGATGGACGTGAACAAAGCCAACGTCTGCGCGTCAGAAATGTCGCTCGACAGGCCGGCCTGTTCGACGATGAGGGCGGCCATCAGCAACAGAAACGTGAGCCCGCCGACGGCGACGATCGGGGCGAACACCCTCGCTCGCCCTGGGGTGCCGCTTCGCCAGCGTCGATAGAGCACCGCGACCACGGCACCCAGCAACGCGATCGAGATGTCTAGTTGCGCCGCTTCGAGTACCTTGGCAGCCTCGGAGTGTTCGATCAGCAGCGGGTTACCGGGACAGCGGGCGCAGCCCGCCTTTGAGTCGGTGAACAGGAACACTCCAAGCTGCACCACCGTCGTGTTGACGTAGGCGATGGTGACCAGGAGACGATCCAGCCGGGTTTCGAGCCTCCCCGAGGGAAACGACAGCAGCAGCTGGATGAGCACCGCGTAGATCAGCACCTCCCCGACCGAGGCGATCGCGAACACGACGCTGTCGTTGGAAAAGACCAACCCCTTCACAAAGGCGCTGAGGCCGACCGCGACCATCAGCGGACCCATGTTGCCGGCCGGCCGCTGCTTCCAAACCCATAGCCCGACTCCCACGAACCCCCAGCCGGTGGCCAGGAACAAGCCGGCATACGCGCCCCGGTGAACGTTGTGCTCCCCGTTGATCATGACCACGAACGCGGCGATGCCCATCAGGAACGCCAAGCCGGCGAGACCGATCAGGGTGCGTCGCGGTGCGGTCAGCGGATGAGTAAAGAGATCGCCTCCGCGCTCAGCTCGCTCTTGGCGACGAACCCGCGCGCGCCACTGGCGCCCACCGCCTCGTCAAGGTCGGTGAAGTCATGGCTCGAGACAAGCACTATTTGCGGGCTAGCGCCGTTCGCATCGAGTAGTCGCCGCGTAACCTCGAAGCCGTCGATGCCGGGTAGGTGCACGTCGAGTAGCACAACCTCTGGGTTCAGCTTCTCCACGGCAGCCACCACGCCGTCACCGTTGTCGAGCTCCCCAACGACGTCGTAGCCGTTGGCTTCGAGCATGCGCCTCGCGCTGGCGCGGAAGCTGGGGTGATCATCCACGATCAGGACAGTCTCTCTCATGAGAGCTGATTATCGCGCAGCGCCGCGATTGCTTCCATACGGCTGGCCGCCCCGAGCTGGCGGCAAACCGACGTATCCCGGGGGCGCCACCCGACGTCACAGACGCCTGCCAGCCCCCTGGTTTCTTCCTCGCTGAACGGAGAGCTTGTCGTCATGCCCGAAGTCAAGCCCGAAGGAGGATGCAGCATGACCGCCACGACCGCTACCTACGCTGCGGCAAGATCGACCCGCCGCGATGAGCCGCCGACTGCCGCCGGTCTCGCCATTGCGCTTCGCGAGGTCCGCAAGGTCCATGGCGACGGCGAGGGAGCGGTCGTCGCGCTCGACGCCGTGAGCGTTGGACTCGCCAAGGGGTCGTTCACGGCCATCATGGGCCCGTCGGGGTCGGGCAAGAGCACTTTGCTTCACGTGGCGGCGGGTCTGGATCGCCCGACGTCCGGCACTGTCATGTTCGGGAACACCGACCTGTCGCGGCTCAGCGAGCGGCGGCTGACGATTCTGCGCCGCGAGCAGATCGGGTTCGTGTTCCAGGCCTTCAACCTTCTTCCCTCGCTTACCGTCACTCAGAACATCGCGCTGCCGCTGCGCCTGGACCGTAAGCGTGCGCGGCGGTCGGACGTGCGGGAGGTTGCGGCACGCGTCGGTCTCGAGAAACGGCTGGGCCACCGTCCATCCCAGCTGTCCGGTGGTCAGCAACAGCGGGTCGCGATTGCCCGGGCACTGGTGACGCGTCCCGAGGTAGTGTTCGCCGACGAGCCGACTGGAGCGCTCGACACGCGCACCGGGCGTGGTGTGCTCTCGCTTCTACGCGAGGTCGTGGACGCGGACGGCCACACCGTGGTGATGGTCACACATGACCCCGTGGCCGCCGCCCACGCCGACCGCGTCCTGTTGCTCGCCGATGGGCAGCTCGCAGGGGAGCTGGATGCTCCAACCGCCGACGAGGTGGCCGAGCAGCTCGCCCAACTGGGGGGCTGAACGGTGCTACGTCTTGCACTACTGAGCACTCGTGGGCGGCTTGGCACGTTCACCGGGGCCTTCGTGGCGCTGTTCACATCCGCCGTACTGGTGATGGCCGGCGGCATGACCCTCGAGGCAGCACTGACGAGCCATCCGCCCGTCGAGCGCTACTCCGCAGCCGCTGCTGTCGTGACCGGGCAGCAGGTTGTCCCCGGCGAAGAACACGTGGCACTGGGTGAGCGCGCGCGCGTGAACGCTGCTACCGCCGCCCGGCTGGCTTCTGTGCCCGGCGTCCGCGCGGCGATCGGTGACGACTCCATCCCGGTATGGCTCGGCGGCCGAGCCACGGTCGCCCACGGTTGGGCGAGCGCCGCGCTCACGCCCTACGTTCTGAGCGCCGGCCGCGCCCCATCAGGCCCCAATGAGGTCGTTAGCGGGTACCCCACCCAGCTGGGGGCAAGGGTGCGCCTCATTTCCAACACCGACGCTCGCATCGTGACCGTCGTGGGGGTGGCTCGGCCACGCCACGCGGTCGGGCAAAGCGCGATCTTCCTGAGCGACGCCGAGGCAGAACGGCTGGCCGGTCATCCTGGATGGGTAGACGCGATAGGAGTCCTCGCCGCCCCTGGCTTTGACACCTCGCGGCTGAACCGTGCCGCGGGCGGCGCGACGGTGCTCACCGGTAACGCGCGCGGTCGCGGCGAATACCCCGAACTCCAGCAGGGACGCACGGAGCTGATCGCCGTGGCGGCATCGTTCGGCGGACTGGCGCTGTTCATCTCCCTGTTCGTCGTGGCCAGCACGATGGGTTTGTCGATTCAGCAGCGCGAGCGGGAGATCGCGCTGCTGCGGGCAGTGGCCGCGACTCCCGGTCAGATCCGCCGCATGATCGCGTGGGAGGCGGCGATGGTGGGATTCGTGGCATCCGCCGCCGGGGTCTGGTTCGGCGCCATCCTCGGCGAAAAGCTCGGCCATGCGCTCGTGAGGCATGGCATTGCCCCTTTCTACTTCTCAGTCAAGGCCGACGGGCTGCCAATCGCCGCAGCTGTGGGCGGCGGGGTCATAACCGCGCTGCTGGCCGTGCTGGCGGCCGGACGGCGCGCGGCGGCAGTGCCGCCCACGCGCGCGCTCGGTGAGGCTGCGGTGGAGCCACGGCTGGTGGGGCCAGGGCGTGTCATCGGGGGGGCAATCGCCCTGGCGGGCGCGGTGCCCCTGTTCGCTGTCTCGGCCACCACGAACGCGCCCGACACCGCAGCGGCGACTTCGGAGATGACGGCGCTGTTCCTCGTCCTGGCGGTTGGTTTTCTCGGACCGATCGTGGCACGCGCCGCCGCGGCACTACTGGGGCCACCGTTGGCCCGGCTATCGCCCGTTGGTGGCTTCTTGGCGTCCGCGAACCTGCGCACGGCCACCCGGCGCTTCTCTTCGGCCAGCACCCACCTGGTGCTCACGGTGGCCATGAGCTGCACCCTTCTGTTCAGCGCGACGACTATCGATCATGCCGTCACTGAACAGAGGAGGGCGGGGCTCGGGGGACAACTAGCCGTCACCGGCTCCGCTCCCGGCTTGCCAGCCGCCACTCTCGCGGATACACGCGCCACTGCGGGCGTGCGCTCGGCGGTCGCTTTGACGCCGACGACGCTCGGCCCGAGCCTCGGGATCAACGATGAAACGGTCCCCGCCGAGGTCCTCGATGGCGGTCAGGGCGGGGGTCTCGACGTCGGCGTGACCGAAGGATCGCTGACGGCGCTGCACGGTGACGCGATCGCGCTAGGGCGCCGCCGTGCTGATGCCGTGCATGCCCGAGTTGGCGACCGAGTCTCGATCATGCTCGGCGACGGGACCCGTACCCATGCCGTCGTCGCGGCGATCTACACGCGGGCTCTGGCGTTCGGCGAAGCACTGCTCGCCCCCGAGCTCGTAGCAGGACATCAGACAAGCCCGCTGCTGGGAACGATCCTCGTCCAAACTGGCACCCCGACCGCCGTCGCTAGACGCCTGCGGGCCCTGGCTCCACGGTATCCCGGGCTGCGGGTGAGCGACCGCGCCTCGTTGACCACCGCGGCCGACGCTGAACGCGAGGCCAACCGCTGGCTCACTCCGCTCTTCGTCATCCTCATCTTCGCTTTCACGTCGATCGCTGTGGTGAACACGCTGACGATGATCGCGATGCAGCGAGGCCGCGAGCTGGCGCTCCTGCGGCTCGTCGGCGGCACCCCGCGCCAGGTGCGCTCGATGGCGCGCTGGGAGGCCGGGCTGATCGTCACCATCGGGCTGGGAGTCGGCTTGGCGATAGCTGCCGCGGCACTGTTCCCGCTCAGCCGCGCGCTTACGGGCAGCATCCGGCCGTACGTGCCGCCGAGCCAGCTCGCGGCGATCCTTGGCGTCTCGGCGCTACTGGCGGTACTGGCTCTCACGCTGCCGACGCGGCGGGCCCTGCGCTCGCGGCCGATCGAGGCAGTCGGGGTGGGCGAGTAGGCCGTGGAGGCCGGCGACCACATCCCCGAACACGTTCGACCAATGCTCAGCCTTGCGACACGTCAACCACGCGACCCGAGGGGGCGACTAGATGCACGCTGTAGATAGAGATAGAACCCGGAATCTGGCGGCACGAGCCGGTCGCTGGAGTGCTGAGCACCGCAAGCTGGCGATTTGGGGATGGCTGGGCTTCGTGTTCGCGGCGTTCGCTCTTGGCAACGCTGCGACGGTGAAGACCCAGGAAAACGCCCAGAGCGGGGTGGGGGAGTCCGGCCGGGCGTCGGCGGCGATCGACAAGTCCTTCCCGAAGCACGCGACCGAGGAAATACTTATCCGTAACGCCTCGCTACCCGCCACCGCGCCCGCGTTCCGGGCCGTCGTCGCCGACGTGCAGCGCCGGCTCGCAGCGGTACCGCATACGAAGGCTTTCGAAAGCCCGTACGCGGCCGGAAACCAGGCTCGAATCTCGGCCGACGGCCATTCGGCTCTGCTTCGTTTCCAGCTCGCCGGCAAGGAAAGCGAGGTTGAAGAACGCGTCGCCGCGACGTTGAAGGCTACCGGGGCGGCACAGGCGGCCCACGCCGGGTTCGCGATCGGCCAGTTCGGGCAAGCGAGTGTATCGAAGCAGATCTCGGATGTGACCAGCAAAGACTTCCAGCGCGCGCTGTTTACGTCGCTACCGATCACGCTCTTGATCCTCCTGGTCACGTTCGGCGCGCTCGTCGCGGCGATGATCCCACTGCTGCTCGCGATCACGGCGGTGCTCGGAACGATTGGGATCGTGGCGCTCATAAGCCACATCACCCCGGTCGACCAATCGATCAACGAGGTGATCCTGCTGATCGGGCTCGCTGTCGGTGTCGATTACTCGATGTTCTACTTGCGCCGCGAGCGCGAGGAGCGTGAGCGGGGAGCGGGGCCACAGGCCGCGCTGGCTGCAGCGGCGGCCACGTCGGGACGCGCGGTGCTCATCTCGGGCCTGACGGTCATGACCGCGATGGCGGGGATGTATCTCGCCGGTGCGCCGACGTTCGAATCGTTCGCCACCGGGACGATCATCGTGGTCGCGATGGCCGTCATCGGATCGCTCACCGTGCTTCCGGCGATGCTCGCGTGGCTCGGAGATCGCGTCGAGAAGGGCGCGGTTCCGATCATCTCAAGCAGGCCGTGGAACGCCGGCGAGAGCGGGCTGTGGGCACGCGTGCTGAATCCAGTCCTCCGCCACCCGGTCCTGTCGGTCATCGGCGCTGGCGGCGTGCTCGTGGTGCTCGCGATACCGGCGTTCAGCATGCACACCGCCGTGCCGGGGCCGACCTCACTGCCGCAGAACCTCTCTACCGTAAAGACCTACAACAACGTCCAGAAGACGTTCCCCGGCGACGCCACGCCGGCGGTGGTCGTGGTCCGCTCTGGCGACGTCGCGTCGCCGCAGGTCGCGGCAGGGATAGGAGCGTTGCGTCGGGCGGCGGCAGCGAACCCCCTGTTCAAGCAGCCAAGCACGCTGCAGATCAATCGCGCCCGAACCGTTGCGGAGGTGGATATCCCGATGGTCGGATACGGCAACGACGCGGTGTCCAACCGGGCGCTCGCAGCACTACGGGGGACGCTCCTCCCCGCGACCGTCGAGAGGGTGCCGGGCACGACCGCGGATGTGACGGGGGACACGGCAGAAACGAAAGACTTCAACGCGACGATGAAGTCGCGGGCGCCGCTCGTGTTCGTGTTCGTGCTCTCGGCCGCATTCCTGCTGCTGCTGGTCATGTTCCGCTCGCTGGTGATCCCGATCAAGGCGATCGTGCTCAATCTGCTGTCGGTCGGGGCCGCTTACGGGGTGCTCGTGTGGATCTTCCAGTACGGGCACTTCCAGTCGCTGCTCGGGTTCAAGTCGACCGGTTCGATCACCTCGTGGATGCCGCTGTTCCTGTTCGTCGTGCTGTTCGGGCTGTCGATGGACTATCACGTGTTCATCCTGTCCCGCATCCGCGAGGCCTTCGACCGCGGCAGCAGCACCGAGGAGGCCGTCGCTCACGGCATCAAGAGCACGGCCGGGGTCGTGACCAGCGCGGCCGTGGTGATGGTCTCGGTGTTCGCCATCTTTGCCACCCTCTCGCTAGTGATCTTCAAGCAGCTCGGTGTCGGGCTTGCCGTCGCGGTCCTGCTCGACGCGACGCTCGTGCGCGGGGTGCTGCTGCCGGCGAGCATGACGCTGCTCGGCGACTGGAACTGGTACCTGCCGAAAAGCCTCGACCGGCTGCCCCATGTCGGGACCGGAGACGGCGCCGGGCTTCCCCCGGCGGTAGGGACGACCAGCCGCCCGGCCGGCACGCCGACGCTCGATGCCGCGTAGCGATGCAGCTTCTGCCCGGTCTGCTTCGCGGCCTGCTCGTACGTCGCCGGCTATGGGGACTGGTGACAGGTCGGGCACCGAACAGTCCGCGACGGCCCCGAGCAGCGGCGAAGGTCCGAGCGCAACGTGGAAGCCGCTCCTGACGGGACATCGATGTCGTGCTGCCGCCGCGCAATGGTCTCTATCTCATCCGCAACACGCTCTACTTCGGCGGTCACGACATCACGCTCCCGATCGTCGTCCTCGGCATCTACGTGCTGGTCGGAGCGGTCGTGGAGCGCATGCTCTGCTGGCGCGGCGATACGCGGTCAACCGGTGGGCGGCAAGCAGATGACGAGGAGCTTGCAATCGCTGCCATTCCCCCCGCCTGACGGTCCGCGCGGCGGCGGGGTCAGGTGCCGGTGGCCGGTGACGACTGCCTTGGTGGCGAAGCGGTCGTCCGAAACGAGACGCTCGGCGCTACCGCTCAGGACAATTTCCAAGCGTGTCGCCCGACGGGGTCCTCACGCTCGCTTCCCCCAGGCGAAGCGGTAGCGCGGCTTCGCAGGCGCGAGACGCGTGAACGTCGTCCAAGGGGGCTGTGTGCGGCTCGGCCTCCGAGACGCCCGCTCTTGCTGGAAAGAAGCACTCTCGCTCGGCGGCCCGTCGCGCGTCACAGGAGTGGAGCGATCCACGGGACCCCGTGTTGGCGAGGATGCTTGGCGTAGGTACAGGAGTTCGTTACGGTCAGGTAGACCAGGACATTACGGAGGACGGCTGAGGCCGCTTCGGCGCAGCGGCCTTGCCATCCCCACTGGCAGTCCACGCGCGTTGGTGTGAACCGGTGGCAGGAGATGACCGACGGAGGAGTCTCTTCTTCTTCGTCCTGCGCACGTTTCGCGCGCGTCGCGGCCACGACGGCCGGTGCTCCGCCGCAGCAGTGACTGGCGATCGCTGCGCGCGCCAGGCTCACCGGGAGTACGTGGCCTGTGACGATCGCTGTCTCGTCGGTGGCGAGCCGTCCCTGGGCCGTTAGGATGACGCGCACGACGAGCGCTCCGCTGGGTAGCCGGGGAAGGCCGAGGTCGGTGAGGCCGGCCGGGACGGTCCTGGTGAGGGCAGCGACGCGTGCGCCGTTTGGCGTCGAGCTGACCTGGACTTGCTCGCGTCCTGGCTCGCTCGCAGCGACTTTGAGCTGGATAGCGCCTGCGACGAGCGTGGGCGGCCGGATGGCGACGGCCAGCGGCGGATGCCGCCCCGTGGCGAGCATCAGCACATGGGTCTCCGCTGCGATGAGGATGCTGCCGTCAGGCTCGACCGCGAGCCCGGACGGGGTGAGCCGAACGGCGGTCGCGGGCCCGCCGAGCCCGTCGCTGAGACCCGACCACAGTTGCCTCGCGGGTTCAATTGGGAAAGCCACACGCCCTGACTGCACCCACTGCGACGCTCCCGCAACGGTCGTGATGATCCCATGTGCATCCACGTGCCGCACGCGGCCCTCGCCCGGGTCGGCGATCAAGAAGCCACCGCCAGGCAGCACGGCCAGCCCCGACGGTTCGTCGAGCAGCGCCCGCGAGGCGGGGCCGCCGTCGCCTCGACCTTCGCTCAGAAAGCCGCGCGGTACCCCGCGGCCGGCGACAGTGCTGATGACGCCGCGCGCATCCACACGGCGGATCCGGTCGCCGTACCGTTCGGCGATCAGGAACCCGCCGCCCGGGAGCACCGCTACCGCACACGGTCCGTACAGGCCGGCTCTCGTGGCCGGTCCGCCGTCGCCGCTGGAGCGAGCTGCGCCCGTCCCGGCCACCGTGGTGATGATCCCGTGCGCGTTTACCATGCGCACCCGGTTGGCGGACGCGTCAGCGATCAAGAAGCCACCGCCGGGCAACACGGCCAGCCCTTCCGGGTCTTGCAGGCTGGCACTGGTCGCCGGGCCGCCTTCGCCGATCGGGCTGGCAGCACCCGTCGGCAGAGGAAGGACAGGCCCCGTCGGGCCCGCGCCGGCGACCGTGCTGATCACGCCTTGCGGGCTCACCATTCTCACGCGACGGTGGCCGGGATCCGATACCAGGAACTCGCCGCCTGGCAGCACGGCCAGTCCCGTAGGGTTTAGGTTGGCGCTGGTTGCCGGCCCGCCGTCCCCCAGCGGTTCGCTGTAGCTAAAGGATCCGCTTCCGGCGACGGTGGTGATGATCCCGTGGGCGTTCACCATTCGCACCCGGCCACTGTTCGGTTCGGAGAACAGAAAGCCGCCGTGCGGCAGCGCCGCAACAAAGAGAGGTTCCCCTCCCGCATCTGTCGCGGGACCGCCGTCGCCACCAAACTGGCGTTCGCCCGAGCCAGCCACCGCGAACACTCGAGGCGCTGAGGCGGCCCCCGCGAAACCGGGCAACAGCAGCAACGCCACTGTTGCGACGAGCGTGACAGCGAAAGACCTCACCCTCGTCACGCTAGGGGCGCTCGCGCAGCCGATACATCCGGGCAGCGCCGCAGAAACACAAGTAGAAGACCGAGGGACGGGAGCGCGCCGCGCTGGCCGCACGCCTTGAGGCAGGCTGTCCTGGACGCGCCCGCGGCCGCGGCGCATAGCCAAGAGACAGTCGCCCTTCGCGCCGGCATGTCGCAGCACACCTGTCCGCCGAAGCGGGCGCGATCCTTGGCCCAGAACCGGTGAACGACGTCACGTAGTGCTCGTCGGGAGTCACCGTCAGAACTGCTCGGCACATCCAGACGCCCGTGCCATACTACGGGACAGTTCTGGATACACACAGCCTATTCCGAAGCGGGGCGAGCAATGTCTGACCCTGCACAGCAGCGACCGTGTATGCCTCCCTTCGGTGGATCGACCCTCGGCATGCACGCGGGGATGCCAGGGTGACGGATTGGCTGTCCCCAGCTGAGGCCCAGGGCTTGTGGCGGACCGAAATCGCCTTGCGCATTCGCGAGCTCCGGCACCGTGTTGAGACGGCCTGCGTGATCGCCGCACCCACCGAAAGCGATGGCGAGACCACGGAGGTCGCGGCCGTCGCCACCTCGGGGGGCGGGGCGAGCGCCGAGGTGCGCGTTCAACATGTCAACGAGGCAGCGTCTCCCTCGCACACCCCCGTATGGGACACCCACATCGACGCGGCTAAGCATGCCCTGGAGGGAGCAAACGCGGCGATCCGCGTTCACAAAGGCACATGCGAGATGGTGAAGGAGTGCCGCCACACGTACGATCGAAGCCGACGTTGGTCCTGGTCCATCCGGCTCACGCGGTCCGATTGCGTTTAGGCCAACACGCCCACCCATCTCGTTTCCCTGATATCAGGCTCTGGGACCAAGACGGACCTGAGGCTGGCTCCCGGGCCGGTTTGCGACGGTAAACGGTGTTTGGGAGCGTATCAGCGCAGACGAGCGCCGTCGCGTCGTTTGGGCTGGGGCGGTGTAGCGTCCTGGGCGGCCTGTCGCTTCGCCGCGGGAGTGCTCCTTTCTGCTAGAAGCGAGCGTCCACGCCGCGACCGCGCAGACAGCCGCCTCGGACGAGGATCGAGTCTGGCGAACGGCGGAGCGAGCGCTTCCGCAGCGCTCGGCAGAAGCGAGCCTGAGCCGAGGGTCAGTCGGTGCGCTTGGTGGTCGTCCGGACGGGCGTCTCGTCGATACCCGGCGAGACGCCTGCTTGTTGCGCCGTTGCGGCAGTGCGGGGTCGGCTGGGGTTGAGCCTGCTCGCTGAGCGCTATTTGACGATTGTGAAGCGCAGCGTCTGGGGCTTCGAGCGCTGCCCAGCGGCGGACGCTGTGATCAGCAGCGTGTAGCGCCCGAGTGGCAGCTCCTTCAAGACCGTGATGCGTCCCTGAAAGAAGACCTTGTTCAAGCCGGTGTGGCCGCGGAAGGACAGCACGCCGCGCGTGACCGTGCGCGTGCAGGCGGGTTTGCGGCGGTTCTTGTTGGTCAAGGCAACGCACTTGCCCTTGACCTTGCGTCCGCCCACCTGTTGGGTGAAGGCGAGGCTGACGCTTGCCGACTCGTTGAGCGCGAAGGAGAAGGTCGTGCCGACCGGCGGCCGCTTGTTCTTACGTGCGAAGGAGGGAAGCCGGTTGCCCTCGCGCCAGGCCGGGTTTGACTGGCTAGCACCTGAGACTGTGGGCGTCACGCTTACCGACGTGGTCGGAGGAGACGGTGACGGCGTGGTTGTCGGCGCCGTGTAGGTGCGTCTGTTCAGCATCACGGCCACGGCCGACCGGTCGGCTACCGCAGCGAGATCAAGGTCACCGTCGCCATTGAAGTCGCCCGCGGAAACAGAGCAGAAATCGCTGCAGGTGATCTGGTTTTCGCCAGCGGGCGATATCGCTTCGGCGGGACCGAACACGGCCTGCCCGTCGTTGGGAAATCCAGTGACTCCGGAGTCCGAGACGGAAACGATGTCCTGGGTGCCATCGCCATTGAAGTCGCCGGCCGTTACCGCGTCAGCGGACTGTCCCGCGACCAGTTGCTGCTTGAGCGCGAAGCCGCCGAGACCGTCGCCGGTCATGACCGACACGTCAGTATTGTTGCTGAACGCGAGATCCGGGTGCGTGTCGCCGTTGAAGTCGGCTATCACGATAGAGGAGTTGAACGAGCTCGTTGCGTAGTTGAGAGCGGGAGCAAAGCCCCCATGCCCATCGCCAAGAATCACCGAGATGGAGCTTTCGTCGATGTTCGCGAGCGCGATGTCAGGATTGCCGTCGCCATTGAGGTCAGCCACCGCGACACCCTTTCCCGCTCCGCTCGTGTCCAGTTTGACCCCTGCTCCGAATGTTCCGTCACCGGTGCCGAAAAGCACCTCAGCGCCGGCCCTGGGGCCACTTGCGTCGGCGATGGCGACGTCCGGCCTGGAGTCATGATTGAAGTCGGCGACGGCGATCCAACCCGGCCGCCCTGACACCGGAGTGTGAATCGGCGCGGCGAACCCTCCGACACCGTCCCCAAGGAGCACCGCGACGTTGCTGCCGTAGAAGTTGGCAACCACGAGGTCCTCGTGTGAGTCACCGTTGAAATCGCCGGCGGCAAGTGACACCGGGTTGCCGCCCGTCGAACTCGACTGCGCTACACCCTGATCGCCCGCAGAGAAGGTTCTAGCCGGCCCGAAACCCCCTCTCCCATTGCCAAGGAACACTGATACGTCACCTCCTTCCGGGGAGGCGTTCGCGACAGCCAGATCCGGCTTGCCGTCCCCATTGAAGTCAGCCACAATGACCTGGCGGGCGCAGCACTGACCGGTTTCGAGGTACATAGGGTCAGCGAAACGCATCTCCGCGCGCGCCTCGCCCCCCAACGCCAACAGCGAGCAGAGCAGCACCGCGGCGGCGGACGCGGGCCGACAGAAGCAGATGACAGCACGTCGAATCACCACAACTCCAGCCGTTAGGTCTGACTCAAAGGCCCCGGACCACAGACCAAGAGGATCACACTCGCACGCACCTCGATCATCCGTACTAGCCCCCACACCGAGAGCGGAAACCCCGCCTACCTACCCTGCCCAGGCGTGGGCGTAAGTAACCGCGGGCAGTGAGACATTGGTCGCGCTCGCTTGCGCCCCCAAGAGCAGGCGTGCCGACGATCGTTGAGTCCGAGAGTTGCGCAATGGACGAGACGCGAGAGCCGGGATCGTCCCTCTGCTGGTGGCTGCGTCCAATCGGGAACGGTGGCCACGCCCGCTGGTGGGCACACGAGCAGCTCACCCGTTGATCGCGGAGAGATGAACGAGATCTAGAAAGTCGCGTGCGTCGACGTGGAGGTCCAGCTGAGCTTCGGAGGCGAGGTCCGAGGGCTCGAAGCGATCCCGTTCGCCGATGGCGCTCGTGGCGATGATCGAGGTGAGGGATCGCACACCGTGCCGGTATTCCTTCGTCAACAGGAGCGCGTGCAGCACGCCGTCGTCGATGTTCGGCTTCTTGACCCCGTCGTCGTCGCGGAAGATGCCGTCCGAATGGTGGAGGAGCAGTGATCGCAGCAGCACCGCGCGCCGAATCAGGTAGTAAGGATCGTCCTTCGCTTTGCCGTCGCGCGGATTCGGCCCGACGATGTTGACGTATCCGCTGAGTCGACTCACGAAGTCCGGTGCCTTGACGACCGTGAAGTGCTCGCTGTCCTCAACGAAGTCGTGCATGTGCTCGTAGACCCCGCCCGCGAACACGAACACAGCCCGGCCGATCGGGTGTGTTAGCTGTCCGTCCTGGAACGTGCCGTCCTGCATCGGTGCGAGGAAGTGCGGCAGCCATCCGAGCTTCTGCTGTCCTCCCGCCGTCACGCGTGTCGTGTCGAACTCGTCCCAGAATTCCGGCTGTCGTATTGGCGAATGAGCGTGCGGATGCTCTGGAGGCCCTCGATCTCGTGCCGGTCGAACGTGTGCAGCTTGCCGAACCGGCCCATCGGCACGTCGGCGAGCGCGGACTCCGGGCCCTCCAGCACGACCTGGGTCGCGAGCGACTCGAGCTTGTCGGGATGGCGATCTTCCAGGATCGTCCAGGCTCGGCCAGCATGCAGGTCGCCCGGCACTGTCCGGGACCGCGACGGACCACAGACCCGCGCCTCAGCAAGCCGCCCCCCTTCGGCGGCGAGTATCCGCTCCATCGGGTAGGCCACGCGGACGTTGCCGGACAGCTGCTTCTTCTCGTCGTATCCGTAGCGGTCAAGCGCACGCATCGCTGCGATGCCGCGCCGGACGCCCAGGATCACATCCGGATGCTCCAGGTCCAGCATGATCTCGCGTGCGATGCTCGCCGTGAGAGCCGAAATGCCCCCGATCATGGCGCCGGGGTGCGTCTCGTTCCACATCCGCTCCATGAAGACCTGATCGAAGACCAGCCTGCCCACCGGCTCCTCTTCGGTCTCGGGGTCTCTGGAGAGCACGAGTGCACCGGCGGTCGTGAAGGACACGACGACATGTGCGCACTTCTTGAGCCCGCTCACCTGCGGGTTGTAGAGCAGCTCCCACAAGAGGTCTTGCGCCGTCTGCTCCCAGGACAGCTCGCGAGCGACATGCACCGCTCCGAGACGCAGGTCATCGATGCGGATG
>Ga0187890_10001896_pt1 | contig 14755 bp, 14 predicted proteins | sample June2016WEW_21_1_FD_133005 | JGI IMG/M metagenome (GOLD analysis project Ga0187890, IMG submission 133005) | Peatland microbial communities from SPRUCE experiment site at the Marcell Experimental Forest, Minnesota, USA - June2016WEW_21_10 | ecosystem: Environmental > Terrestrial > Soil >... | reverse complement strand
TTCCGGTTTCCGATAAAAACCCGCCGTCCATCGAGCTTGGTCGCAATGCCCTGTCCCTTGTGAATCTCCACGGCACCCACTTCCATGGGGGGAATTCCATGCTCGCGCGCAAACTGCACGACGGCTCGCCCCAACAAATGCTCAGAGAACATCTCGATCCCCGCCAGCACAGGAAGATGTCGACGCAAGAATGTTTCCGCAACATCGCCATGGTTGCTGACCAGCGCAAAATCGAGAAGATCGAAATTACCCTGCGTCACGGTTCCCGTTTTGTCGAGCACAACAGTGTCGATCTTTCCCATTGACTCGAGCACCTGGCTGTTGGAGATGAGAATGCCCTGTCGCGCTGCCCCGCCAAGGGCCGCCGTAATGGCAAGAGGCGTAGCCAAACCCAATGCGCAGGGACATGCAATGACCAGGATGGAGATCGCTCGCAACGCGGCAACACCAACTCCTGCATCCATTGCAGTCATCGTCACAAACATCACGGCAGCCAGAACGATCACGGCAGGAACAAAGATGCGGGACACGCGATCGACCATACGCTCGATTGGAGCCCGGCTGCTGATAGCCATCTCAACGAGATGGATAATTTGCACGAGCGCGCTATCGCCACCGGTGCGAAGGGCGCGCACCTTGATAGCGCCCCCGGCATTCAGGCTTCCTGAAACGACGGTATCTCCCTCGACTTTGCGGACCGGGGCGGACTCACCGGTGAGCAGCGACTCGTCTGCCTGCGTCTCGCCCTCGATAACAATCCCGTCGGCTGGAATGCGCTCCCCAGCCTTGACGACAAAAACCGTGCCCGGATGAAGCGCGTCGAGGGAGACGAAGCGCTCTCCAGACCGTTCGACGATACGAACCTTCTTCGGCATCAAGCGATACAACATGGCAATCGAGCGCGATGCGCGGTCTTTGGCGCTTCTCTCGATCAGCTTGCCGGTCAACACCAGGGTGACAATCGCGGCGGAAGTGTCGAAGTAAACGTGCGTCTGTCCTCTGATGGTCTGCGCAACGCTAAGTCCGTAGGCCGTGAGGATGCCCAGCGCGAGCAACACTTCCATGCGGATTTGTTGATTATGCAGACCGATCACTGCCGAACGCAGGATGGGATAAGCGCAGTAGAAGATTATCGGCGTCGTCAGGGCGAACAGCACCCAGGGGAGAATTCGGCTGGCGCTCGCGGCAATTTGCTCGAAATACCCGACATAGAGGATGACGCTGAACGCCATGATGTTTGCCCAGAGAAACGCCGCTACACCGAGACGCAGCACGAGGTCGCGCACATCCGATTTGTTGGCGGTTTCGTCGCCTCCGTATTCAGACGCTCGATAGCCGAGTCGCTCGATGCGCGCAGCAATCGCATCGGGCGGCAGGTATTGTGGGCAATACTTCACTTTCGCGAGGTCCGAAGCAAAGGAGACTTCGGCAAAGGAAACGCCCGGAAGCTCTCTAAGCGCGCGCTCGATAAGCCAACCGCAGGCAGAGCACCACATGCCGCCGATCTGTAACAGCATTTCCTGCATCGGTGTATCGGGATCGATAACCACGCTGTTCTTGTTTTCAACGGCACGGTTAGAAATCAGGCCAAGTTCAAGGCTGCGGCGGAACACCTCCGTCTCGCGGATGTTCTGGCCGCCGGCAATCACACCGCTTTCAAGCAGAATGGCGTAAACGTTCGCGCAACCCATACAGCAAAAGTCGATCTTGTTGCCTTCAAATATGCGAACGACGGTCTGCCTCCCGCAATCGAGGTCGCACAGTCCACAGGCTGTTGTCACAATCGCCATTACTTTGCTTGGGTGCTCTGGTCGAGCGGTCTGCCCTGCTGGTCGAGCATCACCGGGTTGGCCCTCTTGGTGGCAATGTAGACAAACACCAGGACGGAGCAAAAGAAAACCATAATGATCGCCAGAAGAACTGTCAGAGGCGCCACTTGCTTTCGTTGTTGAGGAACCAACTCGAATTGCTGATTTGAACTCATCGCATCTCCCCGTTCGTCGTCAATTTTCTATTTATCCACGCTGCGTTGTGTCGCCGTAGCATCGGGTGGCGCAAAAAATGTCTCCGAAAACGTCTGACCAGACTTGCCGGGAGTGACGTCCGCGAGAATCTTCATGCGATTCACACCCGGACGAAGCGACGACACGGGCGCAACGATGTCAAATTCCCGCTGCATGGTCGCTCCCGGTTCGAGAAGAACTTGTCCTTCAATTCCCTCAATGTCAGCCTTCTCGAGATCGGCAACTGACAACGAAACCGTTGCTTGAACGTGACCGCGGTTCGACGCAATAATTCGAAAACGATTGTGGACCTGCCCGTCTGCTCCAACCGTGTACAAGGTGATCCGGTCAGGCATGATGCGCAGTAGCACAGGCTGCCTCAACCCGATGGCAATCGAGAGCCCCGTGGCATAAACCAGCAGTAGAACCAGAACAACAACTCGTTTCCCGTCGCGAAGACCAATGCGCTGGAACCAATTGCTCTCTTCGGCAGAACTCTTATCGGCGTCACCCCATGCGTACTGGATCACTGTTTTCGTTCCAAGCTTGCCGAGAATCCCGGAGCAGGCGTCGATGCACTCCGCACAATGCGTGCATTCCAGCTGATGGGCCGACTTGCGGATGTCGATGCCCATCGGGCACGCACGCACACACTTGTTGCACTTGACGCATGCATCATTTGGATCATGAAAGTGCACCAGCAGGGTTTGCTTGTCCTTCAGCATGTTCTGCAGATAGCCGTATGGACATATGGCGGTGCAGAAGCGCTGTCGGAGTAAAGCAAAGTCGAGAAAAGTAACCATCGTTACACTCGCGCCAACGATACCGCCGGATGTTCGGATGTCGAGGCTGAGCAACCGGTGAAACAGATCAACCGGCGGAACAAAGTAGGAGACGAACACGAAGGTGACAAGCACCGAAGCAGGAAGAAGAACCAGCGAAAAAATCGCACCCGCAACCATCCGGCGCAGAGTGGCTCCCCAACCAGGCATTTTTCTGTTTACGAATCGGACAATGCTCTTCTCAAGCGCGTTTGCAGTTTCGCTGAAGATCATCTGCGGGCAGAGGTATCCGCAGTAAAATCGTCCATAAATCATGGCCATTGCCGCCACCAGGATCCACAAAAACATCATGGTGAGGAAGATGATCGAGAACTCGCTGATCCAAAGCTCCGCACCAAAGAAGTAGAATCGCTGCCGGGGCAGATCGAAGCGCATGATGTCGAACATCGGAAACGTAATAAAGATGAGAAAACAGATCACCTGCACGGTTTTCCGGACGCGATGGAATTGCGTTCCGGGGATAGTCATCCGAGGCCGTTTTGCTTTCCCGATGCTTGGCGTTTGAGCGCCCATGTCTCCCCCGTTTCAGTTCCCCATCATTTGCATGTGGTGATGCATGGCCGGTCCTGCAAATGCACCGCGCCCAATTAAAATCAGTCCCATCAGCAGCACCGTTACGGCTGAAATGCCGGTTCCCCAGCGCGCCAGCTTCTGCGTGGCAGCCGACGATCCAAGACCGACTGAAACGAGAGCGACACTCGTGCCGAGCGCAAAAGCCAGCATGGTGAGTGCACCCTCTAATGGCGAAGCCGTGCCGATCGCCTTCATCAGCGCTGCGTAGATCAAGCCGCATGGCAGGAAGCCCATCATCAGGCCGAGCGCAAATTTCGACTTCGGCAAAGGCGAGGCGATCAATTTGCCGGCAGGTCGCAACAGCCTCCCGGGCAGTGCGAAGCCGTGCCAATCCTTAATTCCTGGTGCGAAGCCGAACATGGCGATTCCCGTCAACACCATCGCTGCACCAGCCACAATAGCGGCAATGTTCTGGATTCCGGCCAACTGGCCGACCCATCCCATCGCCCCGCCCGCAAATCCCGCTATCGCACCAAGCAGCATGTACGTTACGGCGCGGCCTGCGTTGTAAGCCAGGTGCAAGCCGAGAAAACTTCTGCGTCCTTGCGCAGTATTGGCGGCTACGCTGTAGCTGAGCACGATTGGACCGCACATCTGCACGCAATGCAGGCTGCTCGCAAACCCGAAAGTCAGCATCAGAGATAGATCGCCCGGGTTCATGATTTCCCCAGGGTAAGTACCTCGACGCTCGGCTCGATGGCGTACTTCAACTTTGGATTGATTCCCGGCACGTTGACGCATTGCCGCCGGAAATTGAAACGCTGCATCGTGATCGCATGGGATGGACAACGTGCTGCGCACAGCCCGCATCGGATGCAGATCGACTCGTCCTTCAGAAGAACTCCGCCAAGAGCTGTGAGCTCCTCGTTCGAGATCTTGCTCATCTCACTGGGTGGAACCCCAAGCAACCCTGCGACCCAGTCACGGCCTTCCGCCGATTGGCAAAGCTCCGCAAGCCCAGTAAGCCGGATCAAATGCTCCGGGCAGACATCAACGCATCCGGTACAAGCAACACACATCGTCGTCTCGAAGACCGTATTTACGTTGCAGCGCAGGCAACGTGCTGCCTGGGCGCGTGCAGCCTCCGGGGGATAGGCATCTTCAATCACCTGCAACGAATTTGCACGTTGCTGAGCTGGAGCAACCGGAGGATGAGCGCGACGGAGCTGGTCCCAATCGTCACACATGGTGTAAGCGGCCTTTTCCCAGGAAGAATGCACCACTTCTTCCGTCCGCGTGCCGCGCAGATAGTCGTGCATCGAACGTGCCGCAATCTGTGCCGAACGGATGGCGTGGATGAACAGGCGCGGTCCATGAGCAATATCTCCGCAAGCAAAAACATCCGGTGCGCTTGTCTGATACGTCTCCGGATCGACTTTGATCAACCCGCGCACAGATTCAACTCCGTCGCCGGGTTGAAGGAATGAGAGGTCCGATGACTGTCCGATCGAGAAAATGATGGTGTCGGCAGAAATCGTCTCTGCATTTTGTTCGTTGAAGCTCGGATTGAATCGGCCATTTGCGTCGAACACAGACGTGCATTCAACGGTGCGAAGTCCGGCGACTCTCCCGTTTTCCCCTGTAATCTCACGCGGTCCGCGTGAGTTGTGCAGTATGAGCCCTTCCTCGCCACCCTCGGAAACCTCGACTTCATCGGCCGGCATCTCCGATCGCTTTTCGAGGCAGACAACGTGCACTTCCTTGTCATCGCTCAATCGCATGGCCGAGCGAGCGACATCATAAGCAACCGACTCGCCACGCTCCATGTCGGCTACCATTTCCTGCTTTTCGAGTAGCTCAAGCGGACGCACCGCCGAACGCGCCACGTCATAGGCAACGTTGCCCCCGCCAATGACGACAATGCGCTTCCCCACCGGCAGAGGATTGCCCTCGTTGAATGCTCTCAGAAAATCCATGCCATCGTACACGCCGGCGAGGTTGGCACCCGGCAAATCGAGCTTGCGACCTTTCGGCAGCCCTACGCCAAGGAAGATTGCCTTGAAGCCACGCGCGCGAAGTTCCGCAAGGCTGAAATCTCGGCCCAATCTCTGATTGCACTTCAACGTGACGCCAAGCGAGAGGATTGCGTTGATTTCGGCCATCACCAGTTCTCGCGGCAAGCGGAAGACGGGAACCCCGGCTGTGAGCATCCCGCCGGGTGTCGAGTGCGCCTCGAACACGGTGACCTTGTAGCCCAGTTGCGCAAGATCATGCGCCACGCTCAGCCCGGCAACACCAGCCCCAATAATGGCTACCGGTTCATAGTCTCCACGATTGGGAGGCAGCATCTCCTGGTTGCATCCGCTTGCGTAGTGCGCGATATCTCCGCTTTCGGGGCCATACCGGCTGGTAACAAACCGCTTGAGTGCCCGAATCGACACAGCCTCGTCGAGACTGGCGCGCCGGCAATTGGCCTCGCAAGGGGCGCCGCAAACTCGCCCGCAGATCGAAGCGAACGGATTCGTAGCACGCGCGATACGGTATGCTTCCTCGTCGCGCCCCTCCGCGATCGCGTTCACATACCCACACGCATTCGTGTGTACGGGGCAAGCATCCTGGCATTTGACCATTTCCAACCAGTAGTCCGCCCCGCCAATCAGACCGAATTGCCCGTTCCCTTGCGACATATCGTCCTTTACTCCTCGTGTTTGCTCTTTCTGAACAAGACGGCGAGAAGTATGACCACATACGCGGCGATCAGGCCTCCCACCACGTACATAAAAGTATTGGAGGTCCCGGTCACAGCATTCAGTTGCTGTACAAGGGGGCCGCGCGTTGAATGAGTAACTTCTCCATTCATGTACATGAACAAGTAGGCCCCGCAAGCAATCGCGATGATCGGATAGGCAAGCTTGAGGAAGCCGGGAATGCCGGTGCCTTTGCGTTCGGTGATCCATCCCCCTGCGTATTCCGTGAGCTCCGATTTCTTTTCTTCAGTCATGATGTTCTCCGCGGCGTTTCAGGTTGATCGTCCTCGCTATCGTCCTCGAGCATCCGGTGCTTCGGCTCTTCGCTGTCGTCGCCCAGATATCCATCTTTCAGCGATCGCACAAAGAAGAACGCCGCCCCGGCCACAAGCAGGAAGAAGAGAAAGTAAGAGAAGTACACGCTTTGATAGCTATAGTCGGTCATAATGCCACTCACTTTTCGTAGTCATTGTCTGGACGCCAGTCCTTGGCGCGGCCACGCGTTTGCAGATAGGCAACAAGGTCGTCCAGTTCCTGTGGATTATCCGCAATCCATGGGAACGGCGGCATGATGGATCCGGGAACCAAGTCCCGCGGATTGCGAAAATGCGCCGCATGCCACTGCTTGTTGTACTTGCCGCCCACCCGCGAAAGGTCAGGCCCGGTTCGCTTGGTGCCGAACGTCTGCCGCCAGTCGTACACAAATTCATCCGGCGTGGAGACGGGCGCCGGAACACCCTTCCAGCCGGAACGAATCGTGTCCGCCTGCAGCGTGCGCGTCTGCTGCGTGTGGCAATATTTGCAGCCCTCGCGGATGTAGATCCTGTACCCGCGCATCTCCTGGTCGGTGTATTTGACCAGCTTTCCCGTTGGCCCTTTCGCTGGATCGGTATTCTCGAATGGCTTGTTCCAGCTCTTATCGAGAAGGGGTGGTGCCACCGTGGTGAGCAGGCCGCCAATGAAGAACAGGCCAAGGGCCGCCACCACAAACCATGTTGCATTCGAATCAGTCTTGTGCAGCATATATCTCCCTTCGCCTATGCCTTCGCCGGCATTGCGGCAGCATGCTCGCGCTCGGCTCCAATTGCGGTCGACACGATGTTGAACATGAAGAGCACAATTCCGCTGAAGATAATGATCCCGGAGAGGAAACGCACCATCCACACAGGCTTGAGTGCAACCACGGTGTCGATAAACGGAATTGACGGGTTATTCCACTGCCAGCCTTGCCAGAAACCGCCCAGCCACAGCGCCGTAAACATGCCCAGTCCACCGATGAGGAACAGCCAGAAACTCCAGTTGGCGAGCGCTTCAGAGTGCAACGTCGTATTGAAGATGCGGGGCACAACGTAATACACGCCCGCCATGGCCATGAATGAGAACGTGCCCAGCACTGCCATGTGCGCGTGCCCCGGAATCCAGTCAGTCTTAGAGACGATGGCATTCACCGAACGAAGGCTGTGCATCGGACCCTGGAAGCAGGTGAGCAGATAGAAGATCGTGCCCGACATCAGGAACTTCAGCGAGACATTGTCGCCCAGCTGGTGCCATTGACCCTTCATGGTTGCGATAAAGTTGTAGACCACCGCCCAAACCGGAATCAGCAGCATCACTGAAAAGACGATGGAAATGGTCTGCAACCACTGGGAGATCGGCCCGTGAAGCATGTGGTGCGCGCCAGTCCACACGTAGACGAAGGCCAGCGACCAGAATCCGATCATCGACAGTTTGTGGCTGAAAAGCGGCGTATTGGATGCACGGGGAATGAAGTAGTACGAAACAGCCAAACCGGCGGGTGTGAAGATCAGACCGACGGCGTTGTGGGTATACATCCAGGTCAGATTCGCCTGGTTGACCCCCGTTACACCCGGCAGCAGCGTTGCAAAGTTGCCGGTAAGGTACACGAACGCGGTCCACAGTACAGTGCCCATCAGGTACCAGGTGGAAACATACATCTGCTGATACTTGCGCGTCGCAATCGTAGCGAAAATGTTCACACCGAACATGACCCAGGCAATCACCACCAGAACGGCTACCGGAGTAGGCAAATCAGCATACTCGAGCCCCTTCTGATATCCGCCGAGGAGAGAAAAGATGGCGCTGATGATGATGACGTTCCACAAGATCGAAGTGGCCACGCCGAGCTTTTCGCTCCACAGCTTGACCCCGCAAAGTCGAGGAACGATATAGTATGCAAGGCCCATGTCGGCTGCGAGCAACCAGCCGAAAAGCATACCGTTCACGTGCAGCGGGCGCATGCGTCCGTAGGTGAAGTAGGAGACAGAGCCAAGAAAATCAGGCCAGACAAATTTGGCCGCAATGATCAGGGCGATGATGCCCACGATCGCAAAATATCCGACCGCACCCAGCAGGAACCACTTCACGGTGGTGTCGCGGTGAAAGTCCTGCCCTGTCGCGATTGGGGCAGCTGCAATGATTGGTTGTACCGCCATTCCTTCCTCCTGGAGTGATTGCCACTCCTGCTGATGCTCACTTCCCCGTTTTGTTCAAACTGCGAATGTAGTTCACGATGTCGCCCACGTCGTTCTGCGAAAGACCGTAGTCCATCCATGAAGGCATTGCTGTGCCATCGACGCCGTATTCGATCGACTCGAAGAGCCGCCGGTCAGAGGTGCTCTGAACGAACGCGGTGTTGGTCAGGTTGCGCGGGCGTGGCGTAATGTCGATGGAATTCGGCCCGTGGCCATCGGCCTTGCGGCCATGGCAACCCGTGCAGCGCTGTAGAAAGATGCCTTCGCCGCGATGCGCAGAGTCAGCCGACATGGCAACAGGATTCTGTTCCGGCACTTTGCGCGGCTTCACCTGCCGTGGCTTCTCTTTCACATAGGCTGCCCAGACGTAGTCCACCACTCCCTGAATCTGCGCATCGGTCAGTGTCCTGCCCCACGGCGGCATCGAGGTCCCGGCAACGCCATCGTGAATCGAAGCCAGGAAGCGCGACTGCGGCTTGGTCGACATGAACTCCGCGCGCGTCAGATCGCGCGGCGCTGGATCAAGGTAGATTGCGTTCGGTCCCTTGCCGTCGCCCGTCTCCCCGTGGCAGCGGGCGCACAAGGTCTCGAAAGTCTGTGCTGGCGTCATCGCAGGTGGCGCCGTCGCCCGTGTCAGCAGGTAGGCAGACATATCTTCAAAATCCTGTTCAGGCAGTCCGAATGCCGGCATGTTCGAGTCGGGAATTCTTGAGCGAGGATTACGGAAGTGATCCATCAGCCATGCATGGTCGCGCATCAGCCCTTCGCGCGACAGGTCCGGCGAGATGCCGCCATCGCGATCGTCTGCTTTGTGGCACGACAAGCATGCATAACCCTGGATTAACTCCTCGCCGCGAGCGGCCGGTGTCTTCGCCGCCGTAATGGCTGCTTCAACATCTGCCACGCTTTCCGGAACCGGCTTTGCCGTGCTGGCCTCGAGCTTGAACTGATCCACGGACGACGCCGCGGGATTGGCGCCGCGCCGACTCTTCAGGAAGATAACCAGCGCCTTCCTTTCGTCGTCGCTCAGCTTGAATTGCGGCATCACCGATGTCGGCATGTAGGCTCGCGGATCGACGATGTGCCCCCACAGGTAATCAACCTTCCGTTCTTTGCCCACTTCCGTCAGATCAGGCCCAATGGTGCCCGATGAGATGCCCTGAATTCGATGACAGCCGAAGCAGCCTTCCTTGAAGAAGAGCTGCCGCCCGCGCAAAACCTGCGCCGTCCCCGCGAAATCTTTCCCCGCGTGGCATTGTGCACAGTTGGCTTGCATGAACTCGACGCCATGCAGATGAGTTGCGTTCTCCTTCTTCCAATCCGCCTGCATCGTGTAGCCAAGCATCGGGGAAGGCCAGTACTCATCCTGTCCGTGCGCGTCCTCCACCGTTAATCCGCGTCCCTGCCCGTCATGGCACGACGTGCAGCCGAACTCCGAAAACTTGTGGCGTCGCTCCCAATGCCCGTTCCTGTAAACATCGCCCATTGCAGTCGAATAGGGATGCGTTTTGAGCGGTTCCTTTTCCGACGCAAAGCGCGGATCGTCCGCGGCGGCGTGGCAGCTCTCGCACCGGTCCACGCGCGTCTCGCCGAATGCACTCACAATGGTCTGCTCGATCTTCGGCGTCTTCCCCTCAAGAGAGGCATGCTCCGCCGGAGTTTTCGTCTGTGCCAAAGCCTGCGCCAAATAGGCGTGCTGAGGTTCTTGCCAGCGCGCCTGCGCCTCTCTGTAGACAACGGTCCCCGACAAAACCAAAACCAACAGGCTCACCACGGCTAATGCCAGTCGCATACCTGAATCTCCTCAGAACGGAGACACGAACTGCCAGTTCGCGCCGCGGAAAAAAGTCCCAATGATGATCAAGCCGATATTCACGATTACAAACAGCAGGAAGATCGTGTTCGCCAGGATTCGCTGTCGCGCGAACCAGCGCCCCACGCCTTCTTTGCCACGGTCGATATACGGCAACAGCAGCAGCAACAACAGCTCGATGCCGGGAACGCCAATGCCGCCCCAGAATGCCGAGTAACTCACCTGCTCCTGCAGGCCGAGGAAGTACCACGGCGCCTTGGCCGGATTCGGCGGATGCATCACGTTGACCGGTTGCTCGAGTGGCGCATTAAACAAGATGGAAACCAGCATCACCCCGGCAATCGTCAGCATTAAAACGAACAACTCGGCGATGAGAAGATTCGGCCAGCTGAAGACGGTGTCCTCTTCGAGCATTCCTACTTTGATCAACGGCCCGCGCACCAACCCCTGAATCGTGAACCGGCGAGCTGCAACGGCCACTGAGCCCATCGCGGGAACAGGTATTTGCTCTTCCTGGAGCTCGACATGCACGGCAACAGGCTTTGGTGTGGATCGGGGCTCTGCCTTGGCCAGGCCACCGTCCTTGCGGATGCGCCAGAAGTGCACAGCCACAAAAATCGTGAGCACCAGCGGCAGCACCACCACGTGCAGCACGTAGAAGCGCAACAACGCTTCCTGTCCCACGGTTGCGTCCCCTAGCAGGATGAACTTGACTACCTTGCCGACGAATGGCGCATATCCCGCAATCGATGTGCCCACCGTGATCGCCCAGAATGCCAGCTGATCCCAAGGCAGCAGGTAGCCCGTGAAGCTCGATAGCAGCGTCAACCCGAAGAGGCAGACGCCGATCACCCAATTGAACTCACGCGGCGGCTTATACGAACCCGTGAAGAACACCCGGCACATGTGCAGAAACACGCACGCCACCATGCCGTGCGCTGCCCATCGATGCATGTTCCGCAGGATGACGCCGAACGCGACGGAACTCCGCAGGTCGAGCATGCGGTTATATGCCTGTTCGGTCGACGGCACGTAATAAAACATCAGCAGCACGCCGGTCGCGGTGAGAATCACAAACAGGAAAAAGCTGATCAGCCCGAGTCCGAGCGTATAGGACGGGCGCAGAGCCTGCCGGCTCACTCGTACCGGCTGAACATGAAGAAAGAAATTTGTGAAACTGGTTGCCGCACGCCCGCGATCGGAAGATGGCAGCGGGTTGCGAAAGACGGAGCGAGCCACATTTGCAGGCAGGTCCGCCAGGCTCTTCAACGTGGAAGTCCGGTCTTTACTCATACGCTCAGGTAGGTCCCCGGCTGAACTTCGTTATCCTTATCCACTTCCAGCTCTCCACTGGGAGTGAGCGTCACCGCGAACCAAGCCAGCGGCTTGGGAGCTGGACCGCCCGTGACATTGCCGTCCACATCAAACCGCGAACCATGGCATGGGCACTGAAAACCCGTAGCGGACGGCCCCACGATGCATCCCAGGTGCGTGCAGGTCGTCGAAATCGCTGCAACCTTGTTTCCATCGCGCACAATGCAAACGCGCTTCGGATCGATGGCGCTGCGCGCACCAGGAGGAAATTCTTCCGGTCTGCCGATGCTGAACCGGTTCGGTTGGCCGTAGGTCGTTCGCGGGCGCATAAACAGAAACGTCGAAAACGCACCAATTACCGTCGAACCCACCAGGCCCACACCGCTCAACCACGCCAGAAAACGTCTGCGCGGAATCCGCTGCTCCTGTGTCTCAGTTGCTGTTTTTTGTGTTGCTACTCCCATGCTGCTGCTCCTCGTTTGGCGCTCTCAGCGGCGCTCTCGCATGTGTCTCGAGGTCCGACCAGAACACCTGGTACTTCACGTCCTCGAAGCTCTTGAACTGATGGCTGCGAACAGCCCAGATGAAAATCAACAGGGCGCCACCACCCATCAGTAAGCTTGCGGCGATGGCAATCCATGTCAGTCCCATATCAGCGGTGCTACAAACCGGGCTTGAACCTTTCGGCTTCCCAACTTCGAGTGACTTGAGCGAGCCAGAACATCGAGCGAACTCGTACACGGCTACTTGAATGCGAGGAGCAAGTCGCGGTGTACTCCTGCTTCGGTATTCCGGCTAACTTACTGCGGTGACGATTTGGACCAAACCGGTCCATAATTACGTGAACGCCGCAACGTTATTTCGCGACAAACACGACGGTCTGTGACGATGAATACAGAGGCTTGTGACAGAAGAATCGAGTGCAGTAAGAGAGATCAGGGGACATTATGTTCTCATCGACCAGGGCTCCCCCATGGGCGACGCCGCGATGCGGGTTGTACCCCGAATCATCTGATCAAGTTTGCTCGTCGCTTTGGTTGATGATTATGGGGCAAGTCTCGATCCGGATAAGCGCAAAAACCGACGTCGATCTGTGAGTTCGCGTTGTGTGCCAGGCGGCGGAGGCGATGACTCAGGAGCACTCCGCCATGGCAGAGTTCCCGGGGAGTTTATACTTCTGACAACACCGGAATGTTCGATAAGGGAGAAATCCGCGGTGAGCGAGCCTCTAATTGAGAAACCGGGCTTGCCAGCCAGATTCATGGACTGCTGAAAATACGAGGGCGTTTGTGATTATGGACAGCCCAAATTACCATGGACAGCTAGAATTACCAGCGGGCAGCAGAGTGTTTATTGCCAATTTTTCGTGTCCATCACATCGCCGAAAACATTAGACTTAACCGCATCGATTTTGCCAATTTCTCGTGTCATTCTCGTAACTAGCAAAAACTGAAACGGTTACGTGCTCTTGCTCGACGTATCACTAAAGCTCTGATCGGCTACGTGATCTGAGAAACATCTTCTCCTTCCTGTTTTAGAGAACGCTAACAAGCAAGCTCGGATTCTCTTGCACAGTACTTGACAAGATTTTGGCCTCAACTTCCCGATAGGCGGTTATTCACTCGCGAAGCCGAAACATCCCGCACTCGACTGAATAATCTATTTATCTTTCCAGTCTGGATGTTCTGCCAAATAGCGAGCGCGAGCAGCCTTTATTTGTGGCTTGTACTCTGCGTAAACTTTCGAAACAACCGCCTGCGTCTCATCCAACTTGAGTTTCTCAAACTCGCCTTGCACTGCGGCCACGGCGGTTCCCAACTTGAAACATTCTGGTGACCCCTGAAAATGCTCCGCCCCCCGCACGCGGTAAGCGTCAAGAACTTGTTGCATAAGGTCTCGCGAGATTCCATGTTGAAACAACGTGACGTACATTGGAACCAAATCTGTCTTTTGCATCTCGTCTTTGACAGCTTGCCAAAATGATTCAGGCCAATAAGGGTCTCCAATCGAACTATTCTTGTCGACAGCCGCGATCCAGCTTTTACGAAATTTTTGCACCTCTCCGCTGACCCGAAGGTACTCGCGAATCTGAGCCTCAGTGGCCGCATCTCGAATTGGCGGAGGCGAGCCAGCAACATCTGAAGCCGAATTGGTAAACGAAGGTCCTGTTTGTTGAGCCTTACTACCGTCTGCGTAGGCGACGATCAGCACGAATCACGCAAAGAATCGGGATAAGCTTCATCGGGATTTACCTAATTGTTTTGCTCGATTCTATCCCGCTGGCAAATCTTTTGGGTTCCGAGCGTGTGGTGGACAATTGGGAACTTTGACAGATTCTCGCCACCCCTCCGTGGAAGAACCTCCGTCCCAAAGACTCGGGCCACACGCAATCTTGCTTCCTCTGATCGCAGTGACTAGTTTTGGCCTTGGAATTGAAATTCTCCATCGCTCATTTTCATCACCCCGAATTGCGAGGAGTTGAATTCGATCGAAATGGCAGGAACATCTCTCCGCCGAACTCCATTGACCCACCAGCTTCCTTTGCCGATAAAAGCGATCTGCGGCTTGTGGGTCCTGTAATCACTCAGTTTGGCGTCGTGGAACGGGTCCCCTGACCCAGAGGATCTTCCCTTCCTTGGAGATTGCGGCTACGTGGAGCCCGTCGGACTCCACATAGAATGTAGTCCCGGTCCCCGAATCACGGTAGCTTTGAGGGCCCGGAAAGCGCGAAACGGGACCATTCGATCCTCCGATGGGCTCGCCGCCAAAGAATTGGGCATTAGCACCGGGAACGAGGAGACAAAGAAGGAAAATCAGTGGGGTCACTGAAAAGAACGCGAACATTAACCCACTTCGCTTCATTTGCAATGTGTCCTTGTCTGATAAGACACCATTGATGTGGATTTTGTTCCTCAGTACCCGGATATGGTCGCAGTAGGGACGATCATCGCTGATCGCCCCCTGCGCAGATCCGTACGGGCGCGTTTACGCATACGGCTCTTACGAAGGATGAGTGGCGTAGAAGCGAGCA
>Ga0187890_10001891_pt1 | contig 14797 bp, 15 predicted proteins | sample June2016WEW_21_1_FD_133005 | JGI IMG/M metagenome (GOLD analysis project Ga0187890, IMG submission 133005) | Peatland microbial communities from SPRUCE experiment site at the Marcell Experimental Forest, Minnesota, USA - June2016WEW_21_10 | ecosystem: Environmental > Terrestrial > Soil >... | reverse complement strand
GTGGCCACCATCAGCCTGCTGCATGAGCGCAGCATGCGCCACAGCGACACTCTCAACGAGCAGCTGCAGACCGCGCTGAACAGCCGGGTCATCATCGAGCAGGCCAAAGGCAAGCTCGCCGAGCGCCTCGGCCTGGACATGGACCAGGCATTCAGCCTCCTGCGGGACTCCGCCAGAAACCGCAACCGCCGCCTGTCCGACCTCGCGCAGGCCTTCATCGACGGCTCAGAAACCCTCACCCGCCCGACCTCGGCCAGGCCGCACCAGCCGCTGCCCGGCACCAGGCAGCGGGGCCCACGGCCCCGGCCGGGCTCAGCGCCCAGACCGTAAACAGAGATCCACACTGCACCCTGAGCTGTGCCCCCGGCTCTCCGGTGGGCTGGCCCGGTTCGCGTTCACGGTCAGGCCAGTGACCGATTGCCTGCAGAGGACCCACTCGACGTGAGCCGAAGCTCACCGCGCCGGCCAGCTCGCGGCGGCTGGTGCGGCCACCCAGCGAAATGCGGCCGGCGAGCCGTCCACGCCGACCACGATCCGCGCTCGGCGCTCGGCGCTTGGCATCAACCGCAGCCGGAGCAGGCGGGGGAAGCCCCCGGCGGCGCGTGCCGGCCGTCCATCCCCGCATCCGGGCAGGCCCCAGGGCCGATCACACCTGGAGGGGCCGCCAGGAGCCGCCGTTACTGATGGACCCGCCGCCGGGACACGGCGTAGCCTGGCGAAAGGCGGTCGGCGGCGGCAGCAGTCCCGGCCCCGCCCGAATTGCACGGCTTCCCAGGAGCGATGATGGCGACCGATCCCACGCCGGACTCAAAGCCCCCCGCGGCCAGTGGGCCGCCGCCTATGACTCCCTACGCCATCGCGGTCGCCCTTTTCGCCGCCTTCGTGGTCGGCGGCGTGCTCGGCAAGGTCGTGCCGCTATGGGTGGTCGTTGTTGCCGGTCTCGCGGTCGGAGCCGCCGTCTTCCTCTTCCTAGACCGCTACCCGCGCTTGCCCGGGCGTGGATGGACACGACGGGCCTGACTGTTCCGTCCGCTCGCTTCCCCGGTCAGGCCAGTGAGGTCGCGTTCTGGCCGTCCTGCCGTTCTGCTCGGCTGCAGGCTGGCTGATCTTGTTGTCCCTGCTCTTTCCGGGGCGGTGACTTGCTCGGGCACCATCAGGAGTGGGCGTTTGCGGCTCGACCGGCACGAGGATGGCCCGGGCCTTCAGGGGGCTCATGGGGCGGGCGAGTCACAGCAGCAGATCGGGCCTGGCTGATGTTCGCTGCCGCTGGGTGCGCCGTCGGCCGGGCGTCTGAGCTAATGCTTGTCAGGGGCGGGCACTCGGGCTGCTGGTGGTTTCTGGGGCTGGTCACTTGTTTGGTCCCGGTCTTGTTCTGGTTTTCGGGGGTGCAGCATGATGAGGGCGACGCCGACGGCGATGGCGGCGGCGGCCAGCAGGGTGCGCCCGCCGATCTGCTCGCCGAGCAGCCACCATCCCAGGATGACGGCGACGAGCGGGCAGACGAACGCATAGGTGCCGGCGAGCTGGCTGGATGCATGGTGGAGCAGCCATTCGTAGGTGCTGTAGCCCAGCAGGCTGCCGAAGACGATCAGATATCCGAGCGCCAGCCCAGATTCTGAGATGAGCGAGGCACCGCTGATGCGGCCGAGTTCCCCGCCGGCGGCACCGATCAGGCACAGTGCCACGCCCGCGCAGATCATCTCCATGCCGCTGGCGAGCAACGGTTGGCCGGGGTGCGGGGCTCGCTTGGCGTAGACCGACCCGCAGCCCCAGAACAGCGCGCCGCCGAGCGCGACGGCCGATGCGAGCAGATCCTGGGCGCCGGCAGTGAGCGGATTGACGAGCACTACGACCCCGGCCAGGCCCAGGGCCAGGCCGGCTGCGGTGAGGACCGAGATGCGCTCGGTGTCGACGATGCGGCTGGTGATGGTCATCCAGACCGGGACGGTGGCCAGCAGCAGCGCGGCGGTCCCGGCCGGGATCGTCTGCTCTGCCCAGGCCGCGCCGCCCGTGCCGGCGGCGGGCAGCGCGACGCCGAGGATGGCGCTGGCGCGCCATTCGCGGCGAGTCGGAGCCCGCCAGCCTGCTTCCGGGCGACGGTGGCGCTGCCACAGGCACCAGCCGTAGAGCAGCAGGCCGGCGGCCAGGAACCGCACACCGCTCATCGTCAGCGGCGGCAGGCTGCGAACAGCGATCCGCATCGCGACAAACGTCGAGCCCCACATTATGTAGACGACGGTCAGGGCCCCGGCCACACCGCCGCGCGGCGTCACCGATGCGCCAGACATGCCCGCAGCGCCTCCCCGGTCGTGATCTCTGTCCGTTCAGCCTCCCAGGCCGCGCCGGTCACTGCTGCATGGCAGAACAGACACAGGTACCGCAGTTTCTGCCAGACTGAGAAGGTGCTGCGGAATATCGCCGTCCCGGTCCTGGCGCCGGTGCCTGCCTTCGAGCTCGGCGTGGTCTGCGAAGCGTTCGGCCTGGACCGCGCACCGCCGGGGCTGCCCGCCTATGACTTCGCCGTCTGCGGCGAGCAGGTCACGCCAGTTTCGACGACGTCCGGCTTCGCCGTGCTGCCCAGCCACGACCTTAGCCGTCTCGCCGAGGCAGACCTGATCATCGTCTTGGGCGCCGCGCCACCGACGCCGCCGCCACCGGGCCGCGCTCGTGCAGCAACTGCACGACGCCGTGACCCGCGGCGCCACCATCGCCAGCGCCTGCACTGGCGCGTTCGTGCTGGCCGCGGCCGGCCTGCTGGACGGCCGCCGGGCCACCACCCACTGGCTGCATGCGCCGCTGCTCGCCAGCCTTTACCCTCAGCTGACGGTCGAGGCCGATCAGCTCTACATCGAGGACGGGCCCATTGTCACCAGCGCCGGGTCGGCAGCCGTGATCGACCTGTGCCTGCATTTGATGCGCCGCGAGCACGGCGCGGAAGTCACCAACCGCATCGCCCGGCACATGGTCGTCCCGCCGCACCGCGACGGCGGACAATCCCAGTACATCGAGATGCCCGTCCCCGAACCGGACACCGCAGACGAACTAGCCGGAGTCCTGCAGTGGACGCTGCTGCACCTCGACCAGCCGCTGACCGTCGACGCCCTCGCAGCCCGCGCATCCATGTCCCCGCGCACCTTCGCCCGCCGCTTCCGCCAGCGCACCGGCGCCACCCCGGCCTCGTGGGTGAACCGGCAGCGCGTCCTGCTGGCCGCACGCCTCCTCGAACGCGGCAACGACACCATCGCCTCAGTATCGACCCGCAGCGGATTCGGCAGTCCCGACACCCTGCGGCGCCACTTCGTCCAGGCGCGGGGAGTCACACCAGACCGATACCGCCAAGCCTTCCGCCTCACCGAACCCGAAAACAGCACTCCACGACCCCCAGGTCATAAGCAGGACACGACGGTTGCACCGGCCTTCGCTGACCCCGGGTTCGCCGCCCTCCAGCCACCGGCGGTGGCGAGGATCTGGCATCGGCAGCGTCAAAGCCCCGGGCAGGCGACCTAGCGGCCGGCGCCCGGCCAAGTCCCGTGCGCCGCCTCGCGCCTGGCTCCTCACGTGGCGCACCAGCGCGCGGGCAGGCGCGCCGGGCTGCGCCACGGCGCAACCCTGCGCCTGAGCTGCGCAGCGCACCAGCAGGCCCAGCGCCAGACGGCGGCTCGACCTGGACGAGCCAGCTGCCCACTCCAACCGGCTGAACGGGTGCGGAAGAACACCCGCATCTGCCCACATCATCGGAGGACCATACGGCAGTGTTAACTCGGCCATATCGGCGGGTCCGTGTGCGGTTGCCGCGGCAGGGACCGTAAGGGAGCGTGCAAGCTACTGCGATGTGTAAGCGGCGTGGTCGCCGGCTGTGAGCGTCCGCTGCCGCCTTTGCTGTGACTAGCAAGGCGTTCCTGGCTCCTTGGGATCGATCTCACTCGGCTCGCGGGCCGGGCGCACAGACCGGAAAGTGGTGCGCTAGGTCCTGCCGTCGGCAACGACATCCTCTGCGCTGTGACCTAGTCCGCCGCCCCCACCATGGCCTGCGCCGCCGCCGGCCGCTTCGCCTGCATCTTCTGCTGACGTCGCGGTCGTTCGCAGGGTTCTAGCCCGCCTGGTCCAGCGGCGTAGCCAGAGTAGGCCGAAAACGGGAAGCACGAGCGGGACGAAGCCGTAGCCGCTGCCATAGCTAGACCACACCGTGGCATCAGGGAAGGTGGCCGGGTCAGCGAGGCTCCAGGTGCCGACCGCCAGCACGCCGGCGAGTTCGACCGAGCAGGACAGGACGGCGATCCGGCGTGCTGCTGGACTGCCGACGGCGAGGGTGACTGTGGCGAGGATGTAGACCATGCCAGCGAAGGCCGACAGCAAGTAGGCGACCGGGGCGTGGCCGAACTTCGTCGCGATCTGCACCCCGGCCCGTGCGGAGGCGGAGAGCGCGAAGAGCGCGTAGATGGCCACCAGCAGCCGGCCCGGGCCTGTCCTGGTCGAGTCCGGCTGCGATGCCCTGGGCTCAGGCGGTGCCGCGGGCTCAGACATGGATGACCGGCCAGATCTGATGCAGCCGGACCATCAGCACGGCCGCGACGAGCCCGGCCACGGCGATGACCGCTGGGCCCCACCGGGATCGCTCCGCCAGCCCCCAGAACGCGGCGGCCACCGGGATGAACGGCATCGCAATCAGGTATCCGATGAGCGTAGCCAGCCCGGCCGGGCGTTCACCGCCGGCGAGCCTGGCCACGATGATACCGACCTGGACAAGCAGCAGGATCTCAAGCACGCCCACTGCGGCGAGGAGGGGGACGCTCATTCGCCGGTTTCGGGCGGTCATCAGTAGCGCGTATCCGGCCAGCGCGAGACCTGCGATGATGATCGTCGTGGGGACGGCGCCGTTCACACTTGACATGTTACTACGTTTCGTAGTAACCGACGCTGGCCGGGCAGTGAGATCCCCTGGACCGAGGCTTGCCCTGCGGGGCGGTAGTGCAGGCGCAGTACCGGTTGCCAGGGTGCCTGCATGACAAATCGACTGACGGGAATCACGATCGACTGCGCGGATCCAGCGCGGCTGGTGTCCTTCCGGAGCGCGCTGCTGGACAGGGCGATGACCGGCGAGCACGGCGACGATGCCGCGGCACGACTACGACGAGGGGATCGTCATGGTCATGCACGATCCCGAGGGGCATGAGTTCTGCCTTGTCCAGTACTACAGCTGAAGGGCGATAGCCGAGGGCCCGCGGACGCACGCCAGCCACCTCTGGCGCGGCACGGGCCGCCCTCACGCTGGACGGCTCGCCGATGCAGGACGAACGGATACGCTTCACGGGCTCTCCACCTATGGCTGCACCCAGATCATCCGGTTCTGGGCTTTTCGGGCCTTCGTTCGTGGTTCGCGGACGGGGAAGGCCCCCGGAGCCTTGCGCGACGCCGGGGCCGGGCCTTCCACGTATCTCAGGATGCTTGCCTGTCCTCGAAGCTTTTTTGGCGCACCTGTGGTGCCCGCGAACCTCCCTCTGGATGGTGGCTACTGCGGTGGGAGGACTCCTATATAACACCCTCGATTGCCTGGGCCAGCAATAGGTGCCCGGCAGGCGAGGGGTGGATGTTGCAGGTCCCGTCGGGAAGCTTGATAAGCAGTCCCGCCGCGCACGGAGAGCCCCCGAAGGCCGCAGACGGCCCTTCGAAGGCGGCGAAGCCGTCCGCGACCTTCCCGCCGAATTTCTCGGTCACCGACGCGATCACCGAGTCGAGTGCCTCAGTGCTGGCCACCTCGGCCGGATCGCTGTAGCTGAGCGAATAGTAGGTCAGCGCGACCAAGAGGCCATGGTAGTGGGCGACGTCACGGATCAGGGCGTAGATGGTCGTCAGGTTCGCCTGGATCTCCTGCAGCACGGCCTGAAACTCGGCCGTGCTCGCGCAGGCGTCTGCCGTCGTTTCCTGGCAGAGGAACACATCGTTGGCGCCGATGTCGATCGTCACCAGCCGGGTGCGACGGTGCACGACCAGATACTTGAGGGCGTACTGCATCTGGGTGCCCGGGTATTGCACGTGCAACGGATACTCGGTGCGGTACCCGATGGATGAGCCCGGACTGTTCTCGCAGCCGTTGCTCGGCGCTCCCGGCACGAGGAAGCTAGCCGTGGTCTCGCCGGGGCAGGAGGCATTCGACACCCGGATGTGCAGCGCTCGAGCCAACGTCCTCGGGGTAGCCGACGAAGGAGCGGGGGTCAAGATAGTTCGGCGCCGGCACAGCTTGAGGCGGCACATAGCCGAACGCTACCGAGTCCCCTAGGGCTAGGTGAGTGCCATTGGCGGCCGGCCCGGTGACTGGCGTGGCCGAGGCAGGAAGAGCCGACATCAAGCTCACCGCCGCCACCATCGCCGTCCCGGCCAGCCCGATTGCGATCAGGCGCCAAACACCGCTCACCCGGTAGCGCATCACAATTCCCCTCTATCCGTCTCGCGGGGCTGCGAGGCTCCAGGGGACGGAGACATCCGATGACGATCACCACCACCACCCTCGACGCTTCCGACAGCAACTTCGTGCTGGGCGAGACGCTGCGTCCGCTGCTGACCCACGCGATGGGATCGGCAGTCGAGGGTCTTCGACACCAGCGGCCCTGCCGAGGCGGGGCCGCCGCCGCATCGCCACCCGTGGGAAGAGGTCTACGTCGTCCTGTCCGGCCAGCTTGAGGTCACGGTCGACGGTTCGACGCAGGTCCTCGGTCCCGGAGGCGCCGCCCACGTGCCGGCCGATACCGTGCACAGCTACCGCAACGTCACCAACGTCCACTTCCTGACCATTACCACGAAGGGCGACGCCGCGGCGTTCTTCGCCGAGGTCGCGAACAAGGTCGAGATGGACCCGCCGGACATCGCGGGGGTGGTCCGGGTCGCGGCCAGCCATGATATTGAATTCGTCATGTGAGCGAGGCCAGACGCTATGTCAGTCCCAAGCGTGAGGCGCAGGCCGCCGCGACCCGCAGCGCGATCCTCGACGCGTTCGTGGAGCAGCTGTCCGACCCCGGGCGCAATACGCTGTCACCCAGCGAGGCCGCGGTCCGGGCCGGGGTCTCGGTGCGCACTGTGCACCTGTACTTCCCGAACCTCGAGAGCCAGGTCGCCGCTCTCTCGGCGTGGTTCGACCAGCATCTCAACCCGGCCGGGATCACGCCCGCCGCAGGTCCCGACGACCTGCCGCGCTACTTCCGGGAGATCCACGCCAACGCGCTGGCCAGCCCGCTGAGTCGCGCGCTGGCGACCAGCAGCGGCGAGGTCTGGCAGACGGTGCGCCGGAGCCGCCGGGCGAAACGTCTCGAAGCCATCCGGGCTGCCGTGGAAGCCGTCGGGGCGCCGGCCCAGGCCACCGCGGAAGCCACCGCGATGGTGCTGCGCCTGTCCGGCGCCGACGCCTCGTGGCCGCTGCACGACAGCTACGGCCTGCCCCTCGAGCGCATCCCGGACGTCATTGCCCACACCGTCGAACTCATCATCCGCGACCTTCGCACCCTGGTCACCGGCGATACACCCACCTGAACCGCAACCCAGGAAGAAGACCCCCATGACAGTCACAACGGCATCCGCCCAGCGGCATCCGCGACCTCGGCATCTGCTCTGCCTGTGGTCCTCGAGAGGTTCTTCGAGACCAACACGTCCTGCGACGTGGAGGGCGCCATGACCTCGTGATACCAAGGCGTTTCGGGCTGGCGTAAAGGGCTGGGCGTATGCGGGATCACATGATCACAAGCCGTTCAGCTCCACGGACTCCGTAATGGATGCAACCCTGCGGTGATCACCGTGCGTAACAAACAAGGGGGACGCTTCTGTATTGACACACACCGAACGCCGAAGAGTCACATTTCTCCGAAGGCAGCCGCCATTGCCGTATCGAGCACCGATCAGCCCGTTCGGGGCGACCCACAGCGCCACCCGCTACAGGTGGAGCCGTGCGGCACCCGCCGCGATTGATCCCGGCGCCGTTTTGGTAGACGATCGGCCAGCGACGCGTCGAACGACGAGTTCGAGCCCTGCATGCAGGCTACTGCGCACCGATCACTGCGAAGGGGATGACGGATCGCGCATTCGCCGATGTACCCGCTCTGACGAGACGTCCCGTATCCGGAACCTCAGACGGGAAGACCACGCGCTACCCCGGCCAGCTAGCGACTGGCCAGACGTGGACTGGCAGCCCGGTATCGGCGCACTGGAGGTAGAGGTCGACCATGACGGTCAGCGCGTGCTCTCGGTCGTGACGTCGCTGGGCGGCGGCCAACGTGGCGCGCTGCCACACGGCGCCGGTCTGTCCTGAGGCCGCCCGGGCGGAGATCACTTCGAGCAGCCCGTCCGCCTCTGCCGCTGCCACGCCGGCCTGGTATAGCCCCTGCCTTGCCGCCGGCACCAACTCGGCCACGAGCTTGGCAGCGGCAAGCGTCCGTATTTGATCTCGATGCCCAGCTGGCCAGCTCAGCTTCGCGGACAGGCCTTGCTGGGCCGCCCGATAGAAACCATGATCGGCTCGCTCAAACGGCAGTGCGTAAGTCCACCGCTGGTCCTGCCCCGCCAGCCACAGGGACAGCCCGATCAGGAAAGCGGCGTTAGCCAGCATGTCAATCACGGTGGGGCCAGCGGGCAGCGCCCGCATCTCGATCCGCAGATGCCCACCTGAAGCGGGATCGTAGATGGCCCGGTTCCAGCGCCACACGGTGCTCTGGTGCAGCCTAAGCTCGTCCAGCGGTGGCGCCTGCCAGCCGCCGCCGCCGGCCCGCAGGCCCAAGTCGCCAAGCACCGGCAGCAGCGGCTGGTGCAGCCGGATGCTCTCGGTGAACAGCTCCAGCGCCCCACCCCGAAGCCAGCCAGTTCCCAGCGCTGTGCGGGCAAGCCGGCGGCGCGGTCTGCGGCCCCCGCGATCATCGACCGACTGCTTGACCAGAGCGATCCGTGTCTCTTCCCAGAGCCGGTGGCCAAGAAAGGTGGGCGAGTTGCCGGACACGGCCAGCACAGGTGCGATGGCCAGCTGGACCGCGTTGTAGGTGCGCGTGAAATCGGCCGGATCGACGCGAAGGTGTACCTGGAACGAGCTGTTCGCCCCTTCCAGCGCGACATCCTCGCTGGCCAGTTCCAGCGGGTCCGCGCCCGCGATCCGGATATGGAACGGGCCCTGACGGAGCCGCCGCAGCCCGCTGTTCAACGATCGGTAACGCGGCACATCTGTTATTACGCCGGGACCGAGGTCAGCCAGCCTCAGGGTGGGCAGAATGCCAATAAGCGCGAGCCGGCCCGCGTAGTCCCTGGCCGCGCTGGCCACATGATCAAGCAGCACGTTCAGCTCCCCCCCGAGCGCCGCGAACGGCCGGCCAGCCAGCAGGGCCGGTGAGGCGTTGAGTTCCAGATTGAAGCGGTTCAGCTCCACGGTGACCCGCGGATCGGCTACCGCAGCAAGGATGGCCTGGTTGAGCGGCAGTGGCCGGGCCGCGCCGTCAATGAGGAACAGCTCGAGCTCGGCACCTACAGTGGCGGGGCCGACCCCGAAGCCAGGCCGTTCAAGCAGCTGCCCAAGCGCGGACAGGCATTCCCCAAGCTTTTCCCGGAAGCGCGAGTAATCGCGCTCGTCGAACTCTCCTGTGTCTATGTCCGTCCCCATGGCCGGACCTCACCGTCTTGGACGGGCCGCAGCCCCGTGCTGTGGTTCGCCGCCGGGATTCAAAGGGCCGCCCGGTGCCGAGATCCGCCGGCCTGTCAGCACCGCAGGCAGGATGCGTACGAAGTGGGTCTTGGCGCCCGGTGCCCACGGGTCCAGCGGCAGCTTGCGCAGGCGCGCCAGCTCTGCCCGGCCCGTGACCTCTGCGGCCTCACCGCGGACCACGACGCTCCAGCCAGTACGAGCCGCAGCGTCGGTCCCATCGACCTCGAACGCGACCCGGCTGCCACAGCAAGCAGCGTCTAGCTTGCTTCCCGCGTCGGTACGGAATACCACCATGTGGCGGTCGAGGACGAAGTTGACAGGAAACACGACTGGCCCGCGGTCGTCCACGACAGCCACGCGGCCCAGATGCTCGCGGGCCAGCAGCTGGAAGCACTCGGACTTGGACAGCTCCTGCCAGCGGACCTGGCGCCCCGGTCTTTCATCCATAGCTACTACCGAGGTGTTCGCCGCCTGGGAACAAGGCGCTGGCGGGCAGGCGCACCCTGACCGCAATCTGGATGACCCTCCCGAGCCGGAGCACCAACTGCGGGTAGGTACCGTCACCCAGCTGGGTGCGGATGAATTCGCAAAGCCGCGGAAGCTCGAGCGGCTGGCTGTGCAGCGCTGCTGCCACCCCGCACGTGGCGCTGGTCAGCAGTACTCGTTGCAGCGCCTGGCCGGCATTCACCCAGTCCACCGGGCGGTCATTGGTGGTCGTCAGCATGCAAACGACGCCAGCGGGCCGAGACCCCGCCGCCCCTACCACGTAAGCCGCAATCTCCTCTCCGGTAGGCAGCCTTGCCCCAGCCAGTCGTTCGGCGGGCGGCGAGAGAATGTCCATGGCTCCCCCCAGGTCGCGACGGGCAGTATTGCCGACGCCACCAGCCGACCCCCAGCGGAGCTCACAGTGCAGGTGCGAAGGTCAGCGTTCAGGGGGACCTTCGTCTGCGATCGGCAACCAGCGGTGGCTGCTGGCCGGGACGAGCCCATGACCACGTCGCCCGGGCCCAGGTCAAGCAGAGTCGCCGCGGACACGATCGCGCCGGAGCGGAGGTTGGCGTGAGTGAATTCCGCACCCTTCGGCTCCCGTGGACCGGACTTCCAGCGGGCCGACGACAAGGAGCTTGCGAACACGAAGATCCGCTGTAGTGCCGCGCTGTCACGCCGCGAACCGGGTGGCTCACTGAGGTCGGGTTATCTGCGGGGGCCGCCGTCGGCCGTCGTCTCGCCTACCGCCCATCCATGTCCCCGTGTCTCCCATCAGGCCGTTCCCGCGCGTGACAGAACGTGAACGGACGACCGAGTGCAAGAGCGCAAGTAACCGCCATGCTCAAGGCCGCTCTCGCAGCGACATCAGAATCGGCGCGGTGGCCAGGCTCCCAGTTGCGGCCGGAGGTCGGCGCGGGGGCGTCCGGCCGTGACCGGCATTAGCCCCGTTGTGCCGGTGGGGTGGTCAGTAGATGACGTGATTGCCGTCTTTTCCCATGGTTGCCACGAGCGGGTGGATGGTCGGCTTGGGGTTCAGGCCGGCTCCTGCGAGGGCGGGCCCGATGACGGAGCCGAATGCAGTGAAGCTGGCTTCGTTTTCCCAGACGTCGATGACGGTGAAGCCCTTGTCAGTCTTGTAGCAGATGTGGTCGAGGCGGCTCGGCTGTGCGTTCACGGCAGGGCCGCCGAGTTCGAAGACCTTGTGGTACTTGGCGGTGTCTTCGCCGGGGAAGTCGAAGACGACGACGACGGGCATGGTGCCTCCTTGCTGGGCGGGCGGGTGGACAGGGCGAAGGCTGGTTAGCCGTTGATGCGGATCTGGGCGAGCAGCGTGTCGTGGTCGAAATAGACGGTTGCGTTCGCGATCACTTGGTGCCCGATCCGGCCAGAACGATGGGGTCGGCGCTGGTGGCGGTGTGTCAGTCGTTGCGCAGCAGGTTCTGTGTTTGCGCGGTGTCTTCGGTGCCGCGGTAGAGGTAGATCTTCCCGTCGCGGAACCGCCACCAGTGGTGGATGTCCATCGTGGCGGTTTTGCCGGTCGCTGGGGCGGTCGCGCTCCAGCGCGTGACCACCATGACGTCGGTCTCGTTGGCGGCGAAGGACAGGGGAGTGAACTCGGTTATTTCCAGGCTCTCGCCGAGCGCTTTGAAGAAGTTAGGGACTTCGGCTTTGCCCTTGTGGATTCCATGCCATGGGGCGATGTCGCTGTCTGGGCAGGATGCCCAGTCCACGTCGTCGGTGAGTTGGTCGAGGATGAAGCCGATGTCTGCGCGGCTGAACGCCTCGTACACGCTCTGCACGGTTGTGATCTTTAGGTCTGTCATCGGTGCCCTCCGGTGTGGCGTGGTGGTGTCTCCCGAGGCTCGCACCGGGCAGCAGCGCCGGACATCACGGAAACTATGTATTCAGCCGGCCAGCCCGTGCCGGTAGGCCCAGGCTGTCGCCTCGGCCCGGTTCCTGATACCGAGCTTGGCGAAGACGTTGGCGACGTGACGTTCGATGGTGTGCACGCTGACGCCGAGGGCGGCGGCTATCTCGGAGTTGGCCTGGCCGCATGCCAGCAGGGTCAGCACCTCCCGTTCGCGCCGGCTCAGCGGCACCGTTGTGGTCTGCCGGCCGAGATCGGCCAGTGGGTGGCTAAGTCCTCGGGCCCCCCACTGGCGGTGCAGCCGTTGCGCGGTTGCGGCGATGCGGGCTGCGTCGCTGCGCTGGCCGAGTGTCCACTGCAGGCGGGCGATATGCCATGCGGCCGCTCCCCATCCCACCGGGACGCCTTGGATCAGGTTCCGTGACGCATAGGGCAGGAGCTTGTCCAGGATCGGCCGGGCCAGATCGGTTGCCTGGCAGGTCACCGCGGCCTCGCCGAGAATCGCCAGGCTCGCCAGGTAGAGCGAGTCTCGGGGCAGCGCGGCGAAGTCATCCGCCACGAGCGCTTCGGTCTCCCTGGCTGCCTCGGCGGTGCGGCCCGCCGCTCCGTGGGCCAAGGCGCGCATGCAGCGCAACGTGACCAAGCCGGGGAAGCGGGCTAGCGCGCGTTCGATGTCGTCTCCTAGTTCCGCGAGCCTTCCCGCGGCCCAGTAGATCCGGCTGAGTTGCCCGACCCGGTAGGCGTCTGCCGCTGGTTGGCCAAGCCGGTGCCCCAGCGCTGCTGCCTCGTGCGCCAGTTCCTCTGCCTGGGCAGCCTGCCCGGCGAAAACGGCGAGCAGGCCCCGGTAGATCAGCACCCACCAGCGTTGCAGCGGGTTGCGCTGCGCTTCGGCAATCGCCGCCATCTGCTCTAGGTCGGCCGCCACCAGGCTGATCGCCCCGGTCTGGTAGAGGTCAGGCACTAGCCACTGGTGCGCGCGGAACCGCAGGTCCTGATCGCCGAGACGGGTGGCTATGCCGAGTACCGCAGCACCCGCTGCCAGCCGTTCTTCGAGAAAGTCAGGGCCCCGCAGCGTGAACTGCCGGGCAATCAGGGCCGCGCCCAGCGCTTCGGTGTCACCTGCTTGCTCCGCGAGTTCCGCGGCGGCGAGGCTGGTATGCCGGCTTTGGTCTTGGCGACCGGGCTGCCAGTAGGCCGCGATCGCCTCCCGGGCCAACAGCCGCGCTCGCTGCCCCGCCGGGACACCGGGGCAGCGGCGTGCCTGATCGAGCAACGCCACCAGTTTGTGATCCGCCGCCACCTCCGCGACCGTGTCCCCCACCGCGAGGGCACCCGCAGTCAAAGTCGCCGCGTCGCCGGTGCGGGCTGCTTCCGAAGCGGCCGTTTCAAAGCATGCGCGGGCCTCCTCGACGCGCCCGGCCAGCAACAGGCTGCGACCAAGCCGCATCTGCAACCCGGTGTCCACCTGGCCCGGCGGAGCCAGCGTGATAGCCATCTGCCACCATGCCGCCGCGGCCTCCCAGGCCAGCAAACGGTCAGCGGCTTCAGCAGCGGACCGCGCAGCGTCGTCGGCGACCTCGTCGCTGATGATGGGCCGGCCCTGGACGGCGTGGTGCGCTAGGTCTGAAGGCTGGCCCCAGCCGGTGTCCCGTAGCGCGGTGAACACCCGCGCATGCAGGCGCGCCCGCCGGGACGGGGCAAGCTGCTCCTCCACCGCGTCCCGGATGAGGGTGTGAGCAAACCGGTAGGCACCAGCGCGAGCACCATCGGGGGATACCAGTCGCGCGTTCACCGCCGGATCGAGAGCCGCCACCGCCCGGGCCGGGCTGACCCGCAACGCAGCCGCCAACGGCGGGTACTCGAAATCGCGGCCCAGCACCGCAGCCACCTCCAGCGCTTCTCGGCAGCCCTCCGGAAGCGGTGCGAGCCGCTCCCGGATCACTTCCCCCACACTGCGCAGAGGCACCCCCGACCGTGAACCCGCAGCGGACAAGCGGATGCTCTCGGAAATGAACAACGGATTCCCACCTGTGCGCGCATGCAGATCACCCGCATCGGCGTCATCGAGGCCGACGGCCTGAAGCCACAGCGCCACGCTCTGTTCGCTCAGCCCGCCAAGCTCACACAAGCGGCCGCCCTGTCCGTGAGCCAAATTCGCGATCACACGGGCAGCCAGCGACGCGGGCGCCACTTCGGTATTGCGGAAGGTCACAATCATCCCCAGCCGCACCGGCCACAGCGTCTCGCCCAGGTAGGCCAGCAGCCGCAGCGACGCCTCATCCGCACGGTGCAGGTCATCGACCACCACGATCTGCGGGGAGGTCGTGGCCGAATCCCGCAGCGCCTGCCCGACCCGTTCGAAAAGTTGGAACCGGGCAGCAGGCCCATCCGCCGCCCTGGTGGTGACCATCTCCGCGCCGAGCCAGCGCAGTACCTGCATCCACGGCCACAGCGGCGGCGCCCCTTCGCACTCCCGGCACGCACCCCACGACACCACCGCACCGCGTGCCCGCCGGGCAGCCTCCCGGGCCAGCCGCGTCTTACCGATACCCGGCTCCCCGCTCAGCAGCACCACGCCGCCGGTTCCCCCGGCCGCCTGAGTGGCCAGCGAATCGAGAACGGAAAGCTCAGCGTCCCTGCCAACCAGTACGCTCGCTGCGGGCAGCCCCCCCACGGCGACATAGTATCGCCGAACCCGTGGAATGACCGGCACGGTCAGACGCGCCCGACAGACGCCAGAATCAGAGATAGCGCGTATGCACCCATTCAGCCAT
>Ga0187890_10001890_pt1 | contig 14798 bp, 14 predicted proteins | sample June2016WEW_21_1_FD_133005 | JGI IMG/M metagenome (GOLD analysis project Ga0187890, IMG submission 133005) | Peatland microbial communities from SPRUCE experiment site at the Marcell Experimental Forest, Minnesota, USA - June2016WEW_21_10 | ecosystem: Environmental > Terrestrial > Soil >... | reverse complement strand
TTGTCGTTGCCCCAGATCAAGCCCTTCTCGTAGGCGAACATCGTTCGGTTGCGCGCGCCGTTGTCCTTCGGCTTTGCGATCCATTCCGCCGACTTGCGGATTTGATCGATCGTCAATCCGGTGATCTTCGCCGCATCCTCCAGGCTCGTGTTGTTGGCCGCGACCGCCTTGTCGAAATCCTTGGTCGATGCGGCGATGAGGTCCTTGTCGACCCATCCCTGCTCCGCGATATAGCTCAGCCAGGCGTTGAACAGCGCAAGGTCCGTTCCCGAATTGATCGCAAGATGCATGACGCGGTCCTGGCCCGCCTCGACCTCGCAAGCGTTGATTGTTACGGTACGGCGCGGATCGACGAAGATGATCCTGGCTGGCGGATGCGCTTCGTTGGGCATTTCGGACTTCTTCTTGTCGCCCGACGCGCCGCGCAGATTCGGAATCCAGTGATTGAGGAAATAATTGGTCTGGGTTTCCAGCGCGTTTGTTCCGACCGCGACGATCGTATCGGCGAGTTCGGCGTCCTCGTAGCAATTGTTGAGCTCGCCAACGCCCATATCGCGCGTCGCATGCACCTCGGAATTGTAGGCGGGACGATTGTGGATGCGGATGTTCTTGATCTTCATCGCGCCGAAATAGAGCTTGCCCGTGCCCCAGGTGTTCTCGTAGCCGCCGCCCGCGCCGCCGTGATCAAAGGCGGAGACGAAGAGTCCGTCTTCGCCCTGATCGGCGATGACGGCCGTCGTGACCTTCGCCACGAGATCGAGCGCGTCGTCCCAACTGGTCGGCTGCATCTGGCCGTAGCGCCAGACCATCGGGTCCGTGAGACGCTGCTGTTGGGTCGAGCGGGCCTCGGAGAAGGATTCTTCCGCCATTCGGGCGCCGCGCACCGATCCCAACCCCGAATTCACGACGCAATCGTGGTCGGGTTTGATCACGATATGGACGTCCTTTCCGTCCTGTTTGACGATATTGTACATCGATGGCGCGTACCAATTCGCCGTCATCGCGGCTTGCTGCTTCGAAAGATCGACATTGAACTTGTTTTGGCCGGGATCCACGCCGCCCTGCTTGTTGATGTCCCAGCTATACGCCTTGTAGCCGCAGCCAACGATGCAAAATTGGCAGGTTACGTTGTGCTCTTTCGCATCGGCCGGGATGATGGGGAGCCGATCGATATGGCGCTTGAATGTCATCGCTCAACCCTCCAGAACGTTCGACAGGCGCCCGTAGAGAAGCTCGTCGACGCCATCAGCATAGATATCTCCCTTGCCATCGACGCGCAGAATGTACTGCGGCAGATTCTGGGTTGCTTGCCCCCAGATTTGCTGGCCGCCATTCTCGCAGTCGAAACGAGAATAGTGGCCGGGGCAGTTCATGGATTTGTCTTTGTCGTTGTAGGAGAGCGGGAAGCCCTTGTGCGGGCAGGTGGTGGAAAAGCCGACGATGTCGCCGTCAGGCCCCACGCCGCCCGGCGCTCTTGTCCCGAGCCTGATCAGCACGCCTGGGGCGCTTGCATCCGGATAGTTGACCGCGAGTGGCGCGTTCGGCTTGAGATCGGCGACATTCGCGAGCCGGTTGGACGGAAAGGCGACGCGCGCCAAAGGCGCCGCCGCTTCGGCCTGTCGCGGAATGACCGTTGCGGCTGCGGCGCCTGCTGCTGCGACGCCAGCCCCGGATAGAAACCACCGGCGGCCGATGTCGACTTTCCGATCGCACCTCTTCATGTCTTTCCTCGCTCATGCTGGGAACCCCGCAAGACGGCGAGCAGAAAGCGTGCCGCATCGGCAAAAGCGTCGCCTTTCAACAATTTCAAAAGCTTAGATGAGCCACGGCGCGCGCCGTCGTTCGCTCCTTCTTACATTCCGATTGAGAGAGGTTCGAAAAGTCGGACAGACGCCGCGCGTGAATGGCGCGACCGGACAACAACGCTATAGCCCGCCGCGCATGACGATTCCTGGCGGGAAAACCACCGAAATGCGCTCCACGCTTCTCGAAGGCTTCGCTCGCTTGAGGTCCTACTCGGCTGCGCCGACGACGACGATTCCGTAACGACGCATTTTCTCCCATAGCGTCGTGCGGGATATGTCGAGCCGCTTTGCGGCGACAGCGATCTGACCGCCTGTCTCTTGAAGCACGCGCCCGATTTGTCGCTTTTCCGCGGCGTCGCGCACCGCCGCCAGGGGCAACGGTGGATCGACGCAATCGACGGCCATTTCTCTGAGCTCGGGGAAGAGGTCCGCCGGCATCAGCCATGGCCCCGTAGCCAAGGCGACGGCCCGCTCGAAGCGATTGCGGAGTTCGCGCACGTTGCCTCGCCAGGCGTGCGCCAGCGCCGCCTCCTCGGCGAGCGAACTTATCCCTCGCAATTCACACTCGTCCTGTCCGCAAAATTCGGCGAAGTAACGCGCGAGAAGCCATGAAATGTCTTCAGGGCGTTGTCGAAGCGGCGGCACTTCCACGGTGACTGCATTGATTCGATAGAAAAGGTCTTCGCGAAACCGACCGAGCCGCACGAGCTCCGCAAGGTTTTCGCTTGTCGCACAGACGATACGCGCTTTGAGCGAGACGTTCGTTTCGCCGCCGACGCGATGAAAGCGTCGATCCTCGAGCACGCGCAGCATCTTCGATTGAAGCGCAAGCGGCATGTCCGCGATTTCGTCGAGGAAGAGAACGCCGCCGCGCGCGCGCTCGGCATAGCCGAGGTGCCGTTGATGCGCGCCCGAAAAGGCGCCCTTCTCATGTCCGAAGACCTCGCTTTCCAACAGCTCGCTTGGAATCGCCGCGCAATTGACGGCCATGAAAGGTTCGCCCGCGGCCGGCGACGCCAAGTGCAGGAATCTCGCGCAGACTTCCTTGCCCGAGCCCGTCTCGCCCGTGAAGAGCGCCGGAAGAGATCGCACGGCGATGCGGCGAAGAAGGCCCTCGATCTTGCGCATGGCGGGCGAGACGCCGAGAACGCCTTCGGCGGTGTCGCGCACGCGAAGAGAAAGAATCTCGCGTGCTTTCTGCAAGAGACTGCGAAGATCGAACGGCTTGGTCAAATAGTCGTAGGCGCCGGCCCTCACCAGCGCCACCGCCTGATCGATTTGTCCATAGGCGGTCATGAATATGAAGGGCGGGGCATAAGACCGGGCGTTGGCCGCGCGAAACACAGCTTCTCCGCTCATGTCGGTCAGTCTTATGTCGCAAAGAACGAGATCGGGAGCGCCGGATTGTACGCGGTCGATCGCCTCCCGACCGGTTCGCCACCACGAGGTTCTCCAGCCCTCAAGCTCAAGCCCACGCTGAAGCGATTCTCCCATGATGGGGTCGTCTTCGACAATTGCGATCACCCCTGCGTCGTCAGGCATTGACCACGTCCTCTGCAGGAGCCGCATCTTCGTCACATTGCGACCGGTATTCTTCTCGATACGGCCAGATCACCTGGACGATCGTGTTGAAATCTTGTTCGCGAACGACGCGGATCGCGCCTCGCTCATCGGCGACGAGCCGCCGCACGATCCAAAGACCCAGGCCGTCACTCGCCGGGAAGCCGACGGGCGCATCCGCGACGAGATATTCGATGAGCGCCGCCGACATGCCAGATCCCTGGTCGCCGATCTCTATTTTCAAATATTCGGCGCTAGCGGTTGCGCGCAACTGCACGACGCCGCGCGCCGGGGTCGCCGTGCAGGCGTTGAGCAACAGGTTCAGCGTCGCTTGACGTACGCTGCCAGCGGAGACCGGCAATCTGCCTTGAACATCGTTGATCCACTCAAGCTTGATGTTCCTGCGAACCGCCTCCGGCTCAATCAAGAGCCGCAAATCGTCGATGTCGGCCGCGCCGACCGATCTCTTCGACTCCTCCCGTCGATAGATCACGAGCGTGGATCGAACGACGTTGCGGATATGGGTCAGTCCGCGTTTGAGCAGATCGAGAGTCGATGCGCGAACCTTTGAATCGTCGCCGTAGCGACGGAGCGTGTCGAGCGCGTTGAATAAGCCGCCGAGCGGATTGTTGACCTCGTGCGCCATGCCCGAGGCGAGCTTGCCGAGAACAGCGTATTTCTCTTGCTCCGCAAGGTGGGTCGCAAGGGACTCGCGTTCATTGACGGCGCTCGCCATTGCGTTGAATCGTTCGAAGAGTTGCGCGAATTCCCTCGATATCTTGCGGCGGTTCGGCTCGGGGATGGGCTCGGCCCGGCCCTCGCGAACGCGTTCGACATATTTGGTCAAGACGCCCAAGGGCTGAAGCATGCGCTTGAGCGCCAAATAGCCGATGACGGCGAAAGCGACCGTCAAAGCTCCGTTGACCAGGATGAGGGTCAAAAAGACCTCGCGGCGCACTCGAAGCAATTCAGAAATATCGATCTCGGACAGAATGCGGCCAACCGAGAACCCTTCTGTTCGCAGGGTCCGAGACAGCCACGCGCGGCCGTCGAAACTGTCGATGACGAGGTCGTCGGTCGGCGAGAAATGTTGCGTTAGCCCGGCCGGCACGTCGCTCTGGACAGGGAACCTGCCGGGGTCGGAAGCCGCGAGAACCCTTCCGTCGGGCAATTCGACGAGGACATAGAGAGTGTCGACGCCGCTATAATGACTGCGGGCTCGATCAAGCGCGTCGAATGTCTCCCAGACGTCGGTGCGCAAAACAGGCTGAAGGACGGCCGCGGAGAGACCGTCGAGATAGGCGTTGGTCAACAGACGAAGATTGCTTTCCTGATCCGAGGCCAATCGGCTCAACACGACTTGCGAGATCATCGCTGCGATTCCGACCATCAGGCCGGCGACGAGCAGCGGCACCTTCCATGCAAGGGGCCAAGTTATGAACTTCGCCAGGCGAGCCATTAGACCTGCGCCTTGACGACGAGCCACTTCTCAAGCGTGGCGTGATAGAGGTCGGGCGTTGCGTGGGTGAACCCGTCGAGTTCGAGGATTTTCAGAATCCCCTGGCCAAGCGGATCGGAAGGCATTGCGATGAAAGCCGCCGATAGCGCCTGCGCCAGGCCCGCGTCGCGGGTCGCCTCCAGACCGACGATCGGGGGAAATCCAAGGCGCTCCGAGCGATAGATGACGCGCGTCTTGCGGGTCAGATCGGGCTCGCGCTCATTCATCACATCCCATACGTACCCGTCGATGCTGCCGCTTTGCGCGAGTCCCGCCGCGACCGCGCGAACGACATTGCGATGGCCATAAGTGAAGAAGAAATCGCGAAAGAACTCGGCCGGCGTCGTGTGTCGAACCGCCAGAAGATAGCGCGTGACGAGGTAGCCTGAGGTGCTGTCGGGATCTGAGAAGGCGTGAACGCTGCCTTTGGCGTCGTCGAACGACTGCGCCTTGCTCGCTTCGTTGACAATGACGTAAGTCTGATAGAGCGGGTCGCCACGATAGAGGGGAACAGCGAGAAGCGCGAATTGATCTTTGTGTTGAACATAGGGGTCGTCACAAATCCACGCCGCGTCGAGCTGTCCCGACAACAACATCGCGGTGATTTCCTGATAGGTGCGGCGTCTCACAAGCTGCACCGGTCTATCCAGCTGTTTGGCCAGATAAACCAGGATCAGTGACAACAGCTGGATGTCTGAATCAAGAAATAGGGGGTTGACGCCGAAGCTCACGACGCTGTTTGCGGCGCGCGCCGGGGAGGAGAAGGTCCAGGGCGCCAGGACGGCGGCGGCAAGACCCGCAATTGCTCGCCGTCGGCAGACAGCAAAGGGCTCAGCGCGCTGTCGCCATTTGCGACTTTGCGGCATTTCTTCCTCTCGATTGCCGCGCCCTTCTTGAGGAGCGCTGGCGATATGCCCGACGACCACGCCCATGAAAGGCGATCATCTGCCGAACGGCTCAACGCTTCGTCGCCATATGCAACGTCGCCGCTGTTGTCCTTTCGGCAGCCGCGCCCCTCGGAGGCGCCGGCGGCTATGGATCGGGCCGATCCGCCAGCACTATAGTCGGCTTTTCCTGACACGCCAATGACGCGGCGTTGAGGCGCAACGCCGCCGATCGGATGCGGCCCGGACCGGCGCGCCGCCGCCGGCAAACGCTGTTTGATTCAACTAATTCGATTAATTTCGAAATAGGAATTGACAAACTTGAACCTGGGCTTATCATAATTCCATGAATGTGGAAGAAGTCGCAAAGCAGCTTGAGGCCCTCGGCAATCCGACTCGACTCAAGGTCTATCGCGCGCTCGTCCGGGCGGGAGACGGCGGCCTTCCTGTCGGTCGCCTGCAAGGCAAGATAGGGATCGCGGCGTCGACGCTGTCGCACCATCTGCATCGGCTGATCTTGACTGGCTTGGTGACGCAAGAAAGGCAAATGACGACGCTAATCTGCCGAGCGAACTACCCGACGATGCATAGCCTGATCGGCTTTCTCGTTGACGAATGCTGCTCTGACGCGGCGTCCGCGGGCGGGCATAAGGACGCGGCGGCGTAATCTCTTTTTTTGTCGAATAATTCCATGCTTCTGGAAATATAGGAGGAATGAAAATGATCGCTTCGGACCCTTTACCGATCGTCATTATCGGGGGCGGCCCGATCGGCCTGGCGGCAGCCGCGCATCTCATCGCGCGCGGGTTGCCCGTCAGACTCTATGAAGCCGGGCCCGCTGTTGGCTCGAACCTCAGGGATTGGGGACATGTCCGCCTGTTCACCCCATGGCGATATTGCCTCGACCCGGTCACCACTGAACTGCTTGTACGCAGGGGCTGGCGGATGCCGGACCCCGACGATTTCCCGACTGGCGACGAGCTTGTTCGCAACTATGTCGAACCGCTCGCGGCATCGCCGGAACTCGTCGGCGCGATCGAGACCGGCGCGCGAGTCGCGGCGATCTCACGCATTGGCGTCGACAAGGTGGTGAGCCGAAATCGAGCGGCCAGTCCCTTCATGCTTGTCGTAGAAACCGCCGCAGGCGTGCGCCGCGATCGCGCGCAAGCGGTGATCGACGCTTCTGGCACCTGGCGGACGCCCAATCCAATCGGGGCGGCGGGCCTGCCGGCGGAAGGCGAAGATCTGTTCTCCGACCGAATTTCGTATGGCGTTCCCGACGTTCTCGGGCGACATCGACGGCTCTACGCGGGTAAGACAACCCTCGTCGTCGGTTCGGGGCATTCGGCCGGCAACGCTCTAGTCGATCTTGCGCGTTTGGCGCGGCAGGAGCGCGGCACGAAGGCGATTTGGGGGACGCGTGGAACTGATCTTGCCCGCATTTACGGCGGGGGCGACGCGGATCAATTGCCGGCGCGTGGCGAGCTTGGCGCCGAGGTTAGGCAACTGGTGGAAAGCGGTCGTGTGGACCTCGTCACGGGCTTCTCGATCGTCGCCGTTCGGGACGAAGACGGCGGAATTCTCGTCGACGGCGAAACGAGCGACGAGCGTCGAAGTATAGGTCCTGTTGATCGCGTCATAGCCGCCACCGGGCAGCGCCCTGACTTGTCGCTGACGCGCGAGCTTCGGCTCGAACTCGACCCGTGGCTTGAGAGCGCCAAATCGCTCGGACCGTTGATCGACCCGAACGTGCATTCCTGCGGCTCCGTGCCTCCTCATGGGCACCGCGAGCTCAGCCACCCGGAGCCTGGCTTCTACACTATCGGCGTCAAGAGTTACGGACGGGCGCCGACATTTCTGCTGCTCACCGGGTACGAACAGGCGCGCTCCGTGGCGGCTGCGCTCGCCGGCGACATGACGGCCGCCGACGACGTCCACCTGATTCTCCCGGAGACGGGCGTCTGCACGACGCGCGCGAAGAAGTCGGAGAGCGCCTCCGCCGGCTGTTGCGGCGGCCCGGCCTCAGTCGAAGTCGACGCCTGCTGTCTTGAGGACACGCAATGGAAAGTCGCGGGAAAGTTAGGGTGCGGATGCAGCACGGCCGCATGAGCGCCGGTCGCCCAAAGAGTTTGCGTCGCCGGATCCATTCCGAACCGGCGTGGCGTCGTCAACGCTCAGGCTGGCGTGGATTTCGACGTTGTGGGGTCTTCCTACTTCCATCCAGCCGCGCGGTGCTTGACGCCTCCGCCATGGCGCGCGGAGGGTAGTGGATCGTATCTGACGGTTGATGCCGGCGCTTGACGGCGGCGATGATCTCGTCGGGGTCCGCGGTCCATTTGAAGGGCTTGCTCGACATTGTGCTCGTCGAGAACGCGGCTGATGGCGGCCTGGAGATCGACGACGGATCGGAAGACGCCGCGCTTCAATCGCCGCTTCGTGAGAATGGCGAAGAAGCCCTCGATAACGTTGAGCCATGAACACGAGGTCCGCGTGGAGTGGAACGTCCAGCGCGGATGCGCGGCGGCCCATTTGCGGACTTTCGGGTGCTTGTGGGTGGCGTACTTGTCGACGATCGCATGCACGACTCTGCCGCCTGGGACCCGCGCCTCGACGGTATTGAGAAAGCAGGTGAACTCCCGATGGCGATGGCGCTGCGCATCACGGCCGATCACCGTGCCGTCCAGGACATTCAGCGCGGCGAAGAGCGTCGTCGCTCCGTGCGCCTGATTCAATCATGGGTCATCGCGCCAAGGCGCCCCTTCTTCAGCGGCAGTCCCGGTTGGGTGCGGTCGAGGGCCTGAATCTGGCTCTTCTCATCGACAGACAGCGCGACGGCGTGCGCTGGAGGATCGACATAAAGTCCGACGACGTCGCGCAGCTTTTCGACAAACTTGGGATCGTTGGAAAGCTTGAAATGCCGCACGCGGTGCGGCGCAAGGCAATGCGCGCGCCAAATGCGCTGAACGGGGTTGACGGAAACGCCGGCGACCTTGTCGTGTTGAGCAAATTCGGAAAGCAAGAGGCGGCGCGATCTGGATTTTGCGACGCCGCGATCTCCGCGGATTTGCCCATTGTCATCGCGGTTCCCCCAGCGTCGCGGAGCCGTGCCTCGACTTCGCGCGACTGCTTCGGTCTTCGCGGCCGCCGCCGTCGACGTTTTCGAAATGTGGCTGTTCGGTGGCGTAAGCGGGGCATTGTCAATCGCGGCGGGGCGATGCTTGGCAATAATTCAGTCTCGTTGGATCGACCTAACTCGGATCAATGCGCTTGGGCGATTGCGGTCCGGCGGCGGGCGCGTGGGATGTTGCTGACAGCCGCGTTCTGGGTCGCCGGTGGCGCCCGAACCGCGGGGTTCGGTCAGGTCGAGTTTTGGCGTTTTCGGACCCAAACACCGCAGCAAGTTGCCTTTGTATCTTAAGGGGTTCCGCGCTTCGTGAGGCTTCGACGCGGTGAAAACGCTTCGCGCGACAGTTTCTTTCGAGGTTCATCGCGGCGTCACACCTCCTTGCTTTCGGGCGCCGGAAACGAAATCGACTCTGATTCGCCAACGGCAACCTGCAATCGGCGATCGGTGTCAAGTGAAAAAAAGTAAGGACAATTTATAGACTGTGGCGAAAAGGTTGCAGCATTTGGGCGTCCGTTATAGTTTGCTGGATATAGCGAGTTGGGTCGGATCCCGATCAAACACGATTCAAACCATGGGCGGGCTGACAAATGAGAAGGGCGAAGCGTATCTTTTTGACGTCTGCAGCGATGGTTGCGGTTGCGGCATCCGCGCGCGCCGCCGATCTTCCGACCGCCAAACCGGCTCCGGCCGCTGCGCCTACCCTGGCAGCCTGCGCGAGCGTCCAGGAGATATTGGTCACCGATTGCCCGCTGACCTGGAACGGCATCACCCTCTACGGCGCTTTAGACGCCGGCGCGGGTTGGGTCAGCCACGGATTGCCGGAAAACGGTTATAATTATGAAGGCGAATCGCTCGTCAACCGGAACGGCAACCACTCTCAATTCCTGATTGCGCCGAACAACCTGTCGCAGACGGGTCTGGGCCTCAAGGGTACGGAAGAGATTCTGTCCGGCTGGTCCGTTGTGTTCAACGCCTCGACCGGCATCAATCCGCAGTCCGGCCAGCTCGCCAACTTGGCGGCCACCAACACCCTCAACGCCGGCCTCTCCAGGAGCAGCTATTCGTTCGCCGGCGACGGCGCGCGCGCCGGCCAGATCTTCAACGACGAACTCTATGGCGGTCTATCGTCCGCGGATTTCGGCACGCTGACCTTCGGTCGTCAGCGCGCGCTCGGGACCGATGCGATGCTCGCTTACGATCCGGCCGGCGGCGCCTATGCCTTTTCGTTCATCGGCTATAACGGCCTTATGGCCGGCGGGGGCGATACCCAGGACACCCGTTGGGACGACGCCCTGAAATATCGCGTCACTTATGGCCCGGTCCATTTCGGCGCGATGTATAAATTCGCCGACGGTCAGGGCGGCTGCTATTCCGCCTCCGCCGCGTGGACGGCCTCCACCTGTACGCCGGAGGCGCCGCATAACTCCGCCTATGGATTCGATTTCGGCGGAGTCTACCATAACTTCTCTGGAGACGTCGTCGTCCAACATGTCAACCAGGCGATCAGCGTCCTCAACCCCTTGCTGGGGCCGACGAGTCTGACGCAGCCTTATCAGTCGACCGTCGACAGCATCAATACAAACCCCATCAACGGGGCCAATCTGATCGGAACGAACAACACCGAATATGGCATCGTGACCGACAACACCGCAATCATTCTCGCCGCCAAATATACCTGGGACCCGTTCAAGTTGTTTGGCGGCTACGAGCATATCCTTATGCTTAACCCCGCGAACCCATTGGGCGTTGGCGCCACGGCACAGGGCGACTATCTCTTGAGCGGCGTCGAAGACAACAATCTTGATTCTCCAAAAGTCGTGCAGGTCTTCTGGACTGGCGTGAAATACGCGTACAATAGTAAAACCGACATCACTTTGTCCTACTACCATGAGATACAGAACGACTTCCGTGTTCCGTCGACCTGCTCGCCGTCCGCCGGTTTCCGCAGTTCCTGCGCGGGCACGCTCGACGAGGTTTCGCTCTATGCGGATTATCACTTCACCAAGCGTTTCGACGTATATGCCGGCATTGCGTATTCCGACGTCACCGGCGGTCTGGCCATCGCCATTCCTCACGGCCCCGGCGTCCCCTACTACTTCAACAACAACATTGCTCCGACGGTTGGCGCTCGTTACGCCTTCTGACTGTTTGCCGCGGATTACATTCCGCGCCGCCCGGGCGTGAAATCAGATCCCGTGAGTTTCGGCTCGCGGGATTCTTTTTTCGCCTCGCGGCCAGTCCCTTGCCGGCGCCCTCGCCCAGCTTGGCTGGCGGCACGAGGCGCCCGCGTTCCGCCGTCAAGGCTGGCCTCGCGCTCAACGCGGCCTTGTCAATCACCTAGGCCCGCGCCGGCTGCGCGACGCTCGCCGACGACCCGCCGTATCTGGCAAGCAACAATCACCTTTTCGAAGCCTTGCGCAAAAAGCCGGAGTCCCGGACGAATGACCGCCACCGGTCGCGTCGCCGCGATCCTCCCGCCGACGTCGCCGGCTACTCGCGCCTGATGGGCGAGGACGAGGCGGGGACGACGTGGCCGGCGCGGAATATCCCGGCATTCGCGTCCTGCGAACTCTTGGTCCGGCGCTAGCGAGCGGCCGATTCCCCCAAGGGTCGTTCGAGTCGGGCGCCAAGCGCTTGATTTCGGCCGCTAGTAACCACTCGGCTGAGCCGCTCGATCGCGCTTGATGTCCCGCAATCGATCGAGCGCCACGCGCGTGCGGGCGCCTCCAACAATCTGAAGCGGTAGTCCCAGGCAGGAAACGACAGACGCCAAATCCGCGTCGACAGACAGCACTTCCGTATAAGCAATCGCACCCGACGCAGCGCCGGGATGCGGCGTCGTCGACCCGTTCAGCCCGCGGTAAAGCGCAGCATCCCCGCTTGCAATCGAATCGCCATCGATCGGAGGCAGTTGCTCGGAACGAGTCAGCTCCGCCCACTCCTCCTCATTCAGTAAGTGCCAGTAGGACTCAGTCATGTCGACGCCTCGAGGGCGCTCGCGCGAATCACCCCTCGTGAGATCGGCGACGCCTCGCGGCGTCCGGATAAGAAAGACGCTGTGATACTCGTTCCTCCGTCGGACTTCGCCTCCGGACAAATCGCAAGTTCCTCAATGCGTAGTTCGCGGACATGGACCCGTCCACCGCGTCCCACGCATGCGGACCAGCCTGCACTGCATGGCTGACGGGGACCGCTGGGCTTTCGCCGAGGCCCGGATGAGCGCGTAATGGAAGAGAGGCGCCCCCTATTCAGCAGGCGACCCAGAAGAACCACGGGATGTCTTCGGCGCCCGGACAAGCGCTTGACGAGGAGACGATGAGCGACAGGTTGAAGAGCGATAGCCAAACCATCGTCGTCAATCCGCTCGATCGCAGGCTTGAGGCGTCGCTGCGAGATATCGTCGAGGGCAAAGCCAAGCCTCCTGGCTCCTTGGGCCGAATCGAAGACCTCGCCGTCCGCCTCGGGCTGATCCAGGGCCGCCTCGATCCGCGCCTCCAGCGCGTCGTGCTATTTGTATTTGCCGGCGATCACGGGTTGACCGAGGAGGGTGTCTCCAGCTACCCCGCCGAGGTCACGTCGGCGATGGTGACGACCTTTCTCGCCCAAAAGGCGTGCGTCAATGCATTCGCGCGGGCGGTGGACATCGACGTGCGCGTCGTCGACGCCGGCGTAGCGACCGAACTCCCGCCCCATCCTCGCCTGATCGATGCAAAGGTGCGGAAAGGAACGCGCAATGCCGCGCGAGAGCCGGCGCTGACGTTGCACGAGACCGAACAAGCCTTGGCGCGGGGGAGGGAGCTTGTCGGAATAGCTATTGACGAAGGAGCGGATGCGGTCGCCCTCGGCGAGATGGGTATCGGCAACACGGCGTCGTCGGCTTTGCTCATGCATCGACTGGCCCCTGCCCCGCTCGAGAGCTGCGTCGGACGCGGCGCCGGACACGATGCAGCCAGTTTGGAACGCAAGATCGCCGTCCTTAGGCGCGCGGCGGCGCGCAGCTCGGCATCCGACCCGTTGGAGGCGCTATGCGAATTTGGCGGCTGCGAAATAGCCATGATGGCCGGCGCGATGTTGGGGACTGCAGCGCGTCAGCGGCCGGTCGTCGTCGATGGCTTCATCTCGACGGCCGCCGCGCTGGTCGCCATTCGAATGCAGCCGGCTTTGATCGACTATTGCATCTTCTCGCATCGTTCGGCGGAACAGGGGCACGGAATCCTGCTGAAGGCGCTTGGCGTCGAGCCGCTTTTCGACCTCGGCTTGCGTCTCGGCGAGGGTTCGGGCGCCGCGCTCGCGATCCCATTCTTGCGAGCCGCCGCACGGCTGATCACCGACGTGGCGAACCTTAGCGACGTTCTCGCAGGTACGATCTGACAAGCGCGCGCCGCGCGAGCCTTTCATGGCCGAATCACGGTCGCCGGCGAGAAAGACAATGGCGGAGAGTGCGACCGGACCAAAAAAGCCTCACGCGGTAATGCCGGTCAGGGAAGTCGGGCTGGTGCTTTACCCTGATGATCAGGCGGTTGGTCTTCAGTTCCAGGACGGCGGGGACAAGCAGGTCTTTCTCCGGTTGCCGGGTTCACTTTCGTCCCCTTTGGGCAGACGGCTCAGCGAGGTCGTCATGGACAATCCGCGGACGGCAACGTGGGAAGCGCGAATCTTGAAGCTGAACTGAACGAACCGTCGGCACTGTCGCTGCAGAGCCGAGCGACCGTTCGCTCGGATTGTCAGGCCACCGCAAGTTGTCGAGGACAGGGGTCAACCAGGCAGTCGGCGACCGGCGCAGGGAAGAATGTTTCGTGTCACTTCCGACCCTGTATTCCCTCCCTGATGAGAACGCGCGCAAGGCTTGGGGCGACGAGAAGGAATGTTTCAGCCTCTATGAGATATCCCTAGGCGATCCCCACGGCTCCTGGGGAGACCAGGCAAGCGGCTGCACTCGACCAAGCCCTATTCAAAAGTGAAGAACACGAGCTTCACCAGCGATGTGCAGATCCGCTGGTACGAAGATGGCCTTCTTGGCCCAGCTTCCGATTGCATCGATCGCCATTTGAAAGCGCGCGGCAATCAGACTGTCAAATCGCTTCCAAGCGCGTGATCGGCGCTGCGACAAAACCTCGCGCACGTAAAGCATGACGCGGCAATCGCCGGCGCTGGCGAAAGCGTCCCCTTCTTGCCGCGATGACCGGCGGCTGGTCGATTTCCTTATCGATTGGCTGAAAACGCCAGCGCCATTCTGCAAGCGTGCGCTGCGTCGACGACGCGCTCGGGGCGTGGGTCGGTCCTAAGCTCTCGGACAACGAAGCGGCGGCGTGTCGGCCCTCCCCGTCAAGAAGCGACGGCAAGCCCGTTGGACAACCTCGCGCGATTCAAGGTGTCGCCATGTCCACAGGCGTTGCAGATCACAATTGCGGCGACAAGACTCCCATTGGCCAAGTCCCCGCCCACGGCCTTCGCGGGAGAACCGTAGCCCTCATAGATTCGCACGGTGATGTCTGATGAACCACAGACGCTGCAGCGCGGCTCGACGCTGTGGATCTTGCCGAAGGTCTCGACTTCGGAGGCTTCCAGATTTCTACTCATGCACGATGGTCCCCTCTTGAGATAACAACTCAGAGCAATTCGCGTATGTCTCTGTGACGCTGCGAGACGTAGACCTTGATTGCGAGTTCCGCCTCTTCCTGCTCGCGCCGCCCTATTGCTTGGCTGACGCTGTCCGCCATGTGTTGATGGGCGCGCGCGATTTCGATCCAGCTTCCACGCCGCTCCGATATGAAAAACCACAGGCGCAGATGAAGATTGAAAATGCGCGGGATCACTTCGGCCAAATACACATTCTGAGCTGCGCTGGCGAGAGCCGCGTAGAAGCCGCGATCGGCGTGGACAAAAGCGTTCACGTCCTTCTGTTCGGTCGCCGAGGCGATCAG
>Ga0187890_10001888_pt1 | contig 14819 bp, 17 predicted proteins | sample June2016WEW_21_1_FD_133005 | JGI IMG/M metagenome (GOLD analysis project Ga0187890, IMG submission 133005) | Peatland microbial communities from SPRUCE experiment site at the Marcell Experimental Forest, Minnesota, USA - June2016WEW_21_10 | ecosystem: Environmental > Terrestrial > Soil >... | reverse complement strand
CCAAGCAGACGGGAGGGCTCTCGCTTTTTACGAACGCGCGAACTCTGCCACCCAACCACCCATCCCGGCCGTCAACAGCGCGAACACCCCCGCGCATGCCGAACTCAAGCGGCGCTCAACAGCTCTACACGGCGGCTGAGGGATATTGGAAGGGCACGAAGGTTGGCAGGGCTGGCTGGAGTCCCAAGCAGCTCGCCAAACGTGCGGACGTGCCGGCCGGGATCACGGGTGCGACCAAGGAAGCGGTCGCGCTTCTCGGCGCGAGCCGCAACTACCACGCTCATTTGGACGTGGAGAGCAACTTCTCGCCCGACGAAATAGTGAGTCAGACCTACCAGTCAACGAGGAGACTTCACGCGCTTCTACAGGCGTGCCTTTTGCGCGAGGTGGGTATCGACACGTCCAACGTAGAACGACTCCTAAAGCAGCACTATCGGTCCTGGCCGATTCCGTAAGACCGCCGATTGGTGAGCGCTTGGCGTCAGCGGCTCGGTTTCTAAGCCGGGCCGCGCTGCTTGTACGATGTATTGTTGTCGCTCTCGGCATAGCGGTATGGGCGCAACGAGAAGTCCGCGAACTCGATCGCTTCGGGGGTAGGCGTAGTAGTGTGGGCGTGGCTCCGGCGGTCGCTGTTCGGGCTCACTGCGCCTGTAAAAGGACCTCCAATGCTTGATCACAGCGCAGGAACCGCTGAAGGCGCTCCACCTCGTCAGGCTCAAGATCATCGGGAATCTCGAAATGGCTTTCGAGAAGCGCTCCAATGTCGGGATCGGCTTGATAATTCGGCATCAAATACCTCCGATCGTTGGCGAAAGAGTGCGATGGCTCGACCACCTGCGCAGCTGAGCCCAGAAATCCAGCGGACACCCCGGTCGTCGATCCTATAACGTTTCCGCTCATGGGAATTCGGAGGCGGATCGCGGCGCGTGCGACTGAGTTGGGGGGTGCCGCGACCGAGGCGGCTATCGTCCACGCGCAACACGCAGGCGCGAGATATCAGGGCCTACGAGCCGTGTTCAAGGACGAGGAACGACCCGTTACGATCGAGAACGTCCTGGCGGCCCTCGTCGATGCCGTGCGGGCGGACGAGCACGAGGAGGACCGGTCGGCTCGCGACCTGTTCAAGACTGCACGCAGTCGACGGCGACGTCTGGGGCTCCTGTCATTCGGTGCGGGCCCTCTGGTGGGGGTAGCGACCCACATCGTCGACCTCTACTGCGAAACGGCCACGGTATGTGATCTGGCCGACCTGCACTCGATTGCGCTGACCGAACACGACATCGCGGCTCACATGCTGGTGCTGTGGGGGATCTTGGATGGCGTCGATGAGGCGGAGGCTGTCATGACGGGCACCGGCACACAATCCCTCGCCTCGATCATCGCAGGACGCATCCACGGCGGCGCGGCCGAACACATCCCGGACAAGCTCACCAAGCGCGCTGCCATCCAGGCCCTGTGGGATGCGCGGCACCTGGTGGACGACGCACGAGAGGTGGCAGGCGCCGGGAGCGTCCGTGGCGTCGTTTTCACGGGACACAGAACCAAGCAACTCATCAAGAAAGCCGAGCTACAACTCGGTGTGGGACAGCCGCCCGAAAAGCCTGGAATGACCGGCAGAAAGGAAACCGTGTCACCGAACACCTACCTCAACCTCTACTTGGACGCAGGGATCTCCGGTGACCAGGAGAAGTACGGCCGTTGCCTCGATGCGGTTCTCGCACAGGAAGGAATCGGAGTCGACGACATCGTCGGGATCGGCGAAAAGGACGACGATCTCTGCGTCGTTTACCGTCAAGCGATCACGCTAGTTTCTGAGAAAGGAATGTTCAACAAGCGGCTTGAGGTGCGGCGCGTCGCTAGCATCGCATCGGTCGCGAGGCTGCGGAAAGAAATAGAGGGATTCAAGGGGCGAGGAGGACTCAGCATCATCGGCTACGACAGCAGCGGCGAGGAGCTATGGAAGATCAATTGGGGTCTCGGCGGACCCGATGGGGTCCTACCGATGGTGGAACGACAGAGCGACCATCTGTTCAAAGTGATCGGTGAAGCCATGGACAAAGTTTCCGATGCTCCCGCCCGTCCCTCGGTTTCCTCCGCGTCCTCGAAGGCGGGCGCGCTCATGGACTGGGCAGCCGATGTTGTAAAGGCTTCTGGTGTTGAGATCACCAATGAGCGGGTTGAGGAGCACGCCAACATGGTCGCGGCAACGATGCGACTCTACGAGTTCCTACCTCTCGGTGCTCCGTTCGGGATAGACAGCCTGAACAAGTTCTACCCAGCTGGCGAGATGCCAGATGGGACACCGATAGAGACCTTCGATGAGCTCTACGGACACGTCGTTGTGAAGGTCGGCAGCGCCCGACCGGTCGATCAGGTCATCGACAAGTATCTAGCTGATCACTGGGCCGAGTTCGTCAACGGCTGTCGCGAGACGTACTCGTAGGTCGTTTGGGTAGTCCATGCACGAGTTATCCGTGTCGATGCTCGCCTGCCCCGGGGTTACCGCCTTTTCCACCGCAGCTTGGACAGGTGACTCGTTCCCGCCAGCTCTTTGTTCCGTCTCTTCGCGTTTCCTCGATTGTCCCGTTTCCGTTGCATTTGTAGCAACGGTGGCAGTTGGGACAGCTCGGGTCGTACCCAGGCATTATTCCTCCTCGCGTCGTCCGTTACCAGCCCACCGATCCGTGCCGGTCAGGGCTCCGAGAGCATATATGAGAGGCGACTCGCAACTGCTCGTCAATTCGACGGAAGAGCGTTGGGCTGGACTTGAACGTCGCGGTTGCAGAACCGGCATATGACCGCTGCCGCCTTGATGGTCTCCGCACACCAAGGGCAGGTGCGCTCGTCTGACTGGGCTGGAGGCGGGGGTGTGTAGATGTTTCCGCTTTCGGGCGGGCTTTCCAGGCGTTCGTTAGTCTCTTGAACGCCCTGGATGAAGCCTTCAGGAGTGTGCCCATAGTTGGCGCGCAGGATCTCCTTCACGACCGCCACGTTGTCGGCCGCATCCTCGGGGACGTTGAGAAAGAGAATGGTCTCTGGATCGTGGATCGTTTGAGCAGACAGGAAGCTGGCGGCTGTATCGCGTGCGTTAGCGCACGCCTCCGCGAAGGCGCGGTGCAGCGGAGCGAACTCTTGCTCCGCATCTTCAGCGTACTTCGTGAAGTTCCGGATTGCGATTGGGGTGCCAGGCAGCCCATCATTCTGATGCTCAGCAATCTTGCGTCTGGCTCCGACTGCCCGATTGGCGACCTCGAGACATGCGTTGGCGGCGTTGGAGACCTCCCGACAGGCTGCTGAGTAGAGCTGCGCCCATTTGACAGCCGTCTCCATGGCTGGGTCGGGCGTTGCGTCGTTCATGGCTGCCTCCGGTTCGTGCTCTTGGCAGGTGAGGCACCTCCGACTAGTCCCTCCCCGCATTCTAACTATTCGCCGCGCAAAAGCTAGCACGACATCGGGCTGTCGACGTGTTCGCAAGCTGACGTGACCACCCATCTCTTCAGGCCACATTACAGCCGGCTGTCCCGTTCCCGTCTTCGTCGAAGGAGATCACGGATACATCATCTAAACCAGAGGGAAGCTGTTACAGGTCGCGTGGGCGCACAGCGATGTTGAGCCGGGCGACTCCGCGGAGTAGGCGGTCGTCAACGCTCACGAGCTTGCATACGAGCATTTGCGCGAGCGCCACATATTGCGCGTCATAGGTCTTGGCCCAGCCGAGTTCATCCGCGACGCGCCACGCGGCCTCGATCAAACCGTTGGGCGTTTGGATCTGAACGGGTGCTTCGAGTAGGCGGCCGAGCATCATCTTGGAGCGCTGCGCAGAGATCTCTTTGCGCCAGGCCATCTCGTGCAGTACCGAGCTTGCCTCGATGAGCATGAGCTGAGGTGCGACCAGTGCCTGCCCGCGCAGTCGCGCGAAGCCCACGGGCGTAGGGCAGGCTGCCACGGCCACCGACGCATCGACTACGAGCATCTGGAGTCAGTGGCCGCTGCGAGAACGATGCAGCGCGGCTACCCAGTTCGGTGCCGGCGAGCCGTCATCGCCGACCTTCCACTCGTCGGGCAGCTCTGCCATCGGGAACAGCTCGTCTTCGATTTGGCGAAGGTCGCCCGCCTCGATCTCGTGATGCCCTCCGACACGGCGCGCCGGCAAACGCCCGGACCTGATCCAGCGACGGACCGTCTCGGGGTTCCTCCCGATCTTCTCGGCGACTTCGGCGACGGACAGCATCTGGAGGATTGTAGGCGTGGATGCGGACCCCTCCAAGCGCGCGATGCTTCATGCCTGGCCCGAGTGCAGCCGAGCGCTCTTGTTCGCCGGCGGCGAGCTGCGTACGTGCGCGAGCGTTCGCAGGCGATCCCGCAATCCAGCTCTAGCAAGCCAAGTTTCGCACCCTTCCAACCAGTATCGCCCATGACAGTTGTCGGCATGAGGTTCGACGAATCGCCCATGCGTGAGGGGCGGGGATCTGTTCAGAGGTCCGAAGCTGTTGACATCCTCGGTGGGTGCATTCAACTGGTCGCTTCCGTGACCGCGAGGAGTCGCGGTTCTACCAAGCTCGGGGTCTTTCGCCAGAGCAGACCTGGCAGGCCCTCGGCGACGAACTCGCCCGCGTCTTGGACGACGCGCAGCGAGCCTTCTGGCGAACCCCGTTGCGTATGGATCCCGAGCGCGTTCGCTGGTGGCACGGAGCGATCTTCGCTCGCCGCTTCCCGCATGACGGCGGACGATTCCGCCGTGAGATGGCCTTCTTCGGAGTGCTGCTGCCAGACGACAGGATGCGTCAGCTGGAAGGAGTCGCGCCCGAGGCCATCCACCGCGAGCTCGCGGCGGTCTGCGCGGCGTTCAACCGGCGCAGCGAGGACCTTGGTGCGAGTGCGGACAGAGGCGCCCTCGACTACACGCGGGCTGCTGCAGCGCTCTATTCGGGCATCCTGCGGGTGCATCCCTTCGTGGACGGCAACCACCGCGTGAGCTTCGTCGCATTGTCAGCTGCGCTGTGGTCGTTCGGTCTGCCCAACGTTAGGTTCATCGGCGCCGAAGAGATGATCGCCCACGACGACGCCGTGGTTCCAGCGCTTGTCTCTGCCCCCGGGGACGTAGAGCCCTTCGCTCAACTCCTGGCGAAGCGCATCGAGAGCGCGGGCACCGGTCCGACATGAGGTACCCTCAAGGCGTGGAAAACGGCTCTCACCCTCGACTGAAGAAGCTCGACCGTGCCCATACGGTCTGCGGTGATCGGCTCGTAGAGACCACTCCTGCGGTCAACCGCGAGGTCGCCGAAAGCGCGATGCTGCTCTCTCAGGGAGCCCGCCGGGCCATCGAGATGATGCGCGAGGCCGACAACGGCAATGCGGATCTGGCGGCGCCCGCTCCAGCCGGGACCGAAACGCACCCCGCCTGACGCGTAGCTGGGAATCAAGACGATGAGCGCTATCGACAAGAGGACCGACGAGCTATTCATGGCCGCCACACTGAGCGACGATAGTCTCGGCTACCCGGACGATGTCGCGTTCGTCCCCGGCGACGAGGATTGGGCTGACGATGTTGTGTGGCGCAACCTGGCCGATGAGTGTCGCGCCACGGTGGTCGTGGGCGACGAGACCGAGTTGATGCTGATCCCGTTTCCGCGGAGCATCGTAGACCGGTTGCGCAGGTGCGTGCGTGTACGTGTGACCCACAGACCGCACGGCCAGATCACGACGTACGCGACTTCCAGCACATTGGGACGTCACCCGGTACGCGAGATGCGCGAGCTCGCTCACGCCTAGAGCCGCGAGGACCGACGCGATGACGGTCACGATTGACGGGCTCGTATTCGAGAGCAGCAACTACGACGCAGATGGCGACGTGCTCTACCTGGGCCGTGGTGAATCAAACGTGGCAGCTGATGCTCTGCTCACGTCCGAGGGACACGGTGTCCGCTTTGATTGTCACGGCGAGGTGATCGGCGTCACGATCATCAACGCGCGACGGATCGTTGAGCAGGACGGCTACCTCACAATCACGTTGCCGCACTCGGTGCGGGTGGACGCTGGCGAGCCGGCGGCAGTTCTGGGCTAGCCAGCCCGGGGCCGTCACTTGTCAGGTCGCCTTCGCAGCGTTCGAGAGATCGGGCGAGGCGTCGCCCCGGTCGCGTACGCCAGCGTTCGCAGCGCATCGCCGAATTGCGCTCTGGCAAGCCAAGTTTCGCCCTCCCAACCAGTATCGCCCATTCGAGGTAGTTCCGTAACGGTGCGCTCGTTGTCGGGAGCGCCGACGCCTAACGGAGCCTATGTGCCCGCCCGTTGCTCAGCTTCGATCGAAGCGTCCGTACGAGGTGAGCAGTGTGCGCTGAACGACCTCGGGGAGGTACTCGTCGAGGAACACCCGCGCTACGAGCTCCTGGCGCGAGCTGACGTCGAGCTTCTCGAACAGGCTCTTGACGTGGTCTTGGACGGTATGGGGCGAGAGCACGAGGGCGGCTGCGATCTCAGGGTTGCTCAAGCCGCGGGCAAGGAGTGTTGCCACCTCACGCTCGCGAGGGGTGACTCCATGCATCTCCAGGCGCAGGGTTGCCGACTGCGGCCCCGACGCCCGCTCGAGGACGATGGCGACCCTGCCGTCGGCTGGACCTGCTTTGGACGCATGCAGCGTGATCCAGCCGGACGGGCTGGGAACGGTGACGGCGTTGCTGCCGACCTCCGCGCGTTGTTCTGAGGCCCGGACGAACGACGCAAGTGCGAGGACGGTTGCGGGGAGGGATCCGTCCTCGTAGGTCAGGGCATCGCTGCCAAGCGCGTCGATCAGCTCACGTGCCGGTGGCGTCATCAACTCGACAGCGTTTTCAGCGCCGATGATGATGAGCCCGGGCGCGTCGGTGCCTGCGGCGCGGCGTGCTGCATCGAAGCGCAGCGATGCGCGAATGCCGTGGGCGATCGCGCCCGCGATGCGCGCGAGCGCGTCGGCGTCGCTCTGGCTGAACGCGCCGCTGCTCTCGCGGCGCGCAATGTGGACCGCCCCCCAAACTCGACCACGGATGACGAAAGCGGCGCGAAGCTCGTGGGGAATGCCGGAGGGCTTTAGGAGGTCGCGGTAGCGCGCGCTGCGCTCGGGGTGGCCTCGCGTGGCCTGGTCGAGGGTGCCGACCGGAACTCTGCGAGCCGCGAGCTCGGCGAAGGTGTTGCTGTCCGGGATCAGATACTCGCTGCGCACGAGGAGCTCTCCGGCGGTGGTGGCCGTCTCGGCCGTGTAGATGCCTCGCTCGATCAGCTCTTTGGGCGAGTCGCTCGTGAGAAGGCGCGTATGGGGATCGAGCGTATGCCAGCAGCTCGCGTCGCTGTCGACGACGCGACGCAAACGAGGCGCGAGCTCGGCGAAGTACTCATCGCGGGGAAGCCCGCGCTCGCCCAAGAGCACGACCTCTTGATGAGCGCGGTCCACCGACCATTGAGCTGCCGTCACGCCCTCATTATTCACCAGCCCGACGACCGCCGTGCGCACGAAATATCCCTGCTGCCGGGGGATGGACCGGAGCAGCTGGTGGGGCGAACCTGTCGGCCATGACATCGACCAACGACGGAAGGAGCAGCAGATGAGCAACGTCGCTGAGACTGCGCAGCCGATCGTCTTCGGACCCGGCGAGGGAGAGGCGTACTGGTTCCTGGGAGCGCTCGCGACCATCAAGGCGTCAACGGAGAGCACCGCGGGGCGCGTCGCCGTGATCGAGCACCTCGCCCCCCGGGGGCACGGTTCGCCACTGCATGTACACAGCCGCGAGGACGAGTGGTTCTACGTCATTGACGGCGAGCTGACTTTCTGGGTCGGCGGTGAGGTGAGCATCGCACCCGCCGGATCATTCGTCTTCGGTCCCAAGGGGATTCCGCACACGTTCGTCGTGAGCTCAGACGAGGCGCGCTTCCTACTCGTCGCCGAGCCTGCCGGGTTCGAGCGCTTCACCCGCGCGCTGGGGGAGCCGGCGGCGAGCCTCGAGATCCCGCCCCCAGCGACAGAGCCACCCGATGTCGACGGCCTCGCACAGCTCGCCGCGACCTTCGGAATCCAGATCGTCGGACCGCCCGGTATCCCGGACTGATCCGCGATCCGACTTCAGAGAACGGAGCTTGTCATGAACCGTCACGCAACCGAACTAGCAAAGCTCGACCGCGCCCGCGAGATCCATGTCGCTGCGCTCAACGCCGGTAACCCGGAGGTTTGGGCGGGGTGCTTCGACGCCAAGGCCGTGCAAATGCCTCCAAACCAGCCGCCCAACGTCGGTGCTGAATGCATCCTGAACTGGTCGCGCGGATTCCTCGCCGCCTTCAACGCAGAGTTCTCCCTTGCCCCACAGGAGGTCCAGTTGGCTGACACGGCATGGGCCTTCGAGCGCGGCGCATACGAGATCACGCTCGTGTCCCGGGCAGGCGGCGACGCGCTTCGGGACGCAGGCAAGTACCTCACCATCTATCGACGCCAGGACGATGGGGGATGGCTCATGGCCTACGACATCTGGAACAGCGACAACCCGGCTCCCGCGGAGGCGTCCTAAACGGTTGGGCGACGGGGACATCGAGCCATTCGCGCAGCTCCTCGCGACTCGGATCGAACGCGCGAGAGGCTCCGTGGCATGAGATACCCTGAGGGCATGGAAAACGGCCCGCATCGCTCGAATGGTACGGATGTTGCTCTCCTAGGGCGCACGGCGCGCGATCGAGATGAAGCGCGAGGCCGCGGAAGCCGACACTCACGCTGTGCCCGCCGCTTCGGACTGAGCCCCGTCGTCTGCTCAGGCGTCGTCCATCAGTGCATGTCGGGTCAAGCGTCGCTGGTTTGGCGCTCAACCGACGATCGTGAAGACCAGCGACTTTGGCGCCGAGGTCCCTGTGGCGTTGCTGGCCGTAACGATGAGCGTGTAACGTCCGGGCGCGAGCTTGTGCGTGTGTGGCAGGCGACCCTGGAAGACGACCTTGCTGGTGCCGCCGGGCGCGGCGAAAGGGAAGATCCCGGCGGTAACGGTGCGCTCGCAGCGTCGATGCCGCCTGTTCCTGTTGGTGATGGCGAGGCACATCCGGCCGACTCTCCGTCCGCTGACACGCCGGGTGAAGCGAAATGTCACTCGTGCCTGCTGGTTGAGAGAGAATGAGAATGTGGTCCCGACCGGCGGCCGTGTCGTCTTGCCGGTGGCGCTGACGAGTGCGGTCCTGTTGCCCTCACGCCACACGACATGCGATTGACGGAGGTCCGAGACGGTTACGCGCAAGACGAGTGGTGGCGCTCCGCTGGAGAAGACCGCTTGAATGAGCGGCGAGGACGCCGAGCCGGCGTAGTAGGGGTCGCCGGAGTAACTCGCCACGATGGAGTGTGCTCCGCCCAGACCGTATGTCGTCTGGCAGCTCGCGTGGCCGTTGGCTTCGCTCACGCTCACCGCGTCGCAGCCGGCGATGGTTGCGCCGCCATCGGTGAAGCTCACCGTGCCGCTGTCCGGCACCGGGCTTACAGCTGCCGTGAAGGTCACGGGCTGGCCCGCGGACGACGGATCGGCCGATGAGGTCAGAGCCGTCGTCGTGGGCGACGGCGCGGGGGTCGCGGCGATCGTGAACGCCGTCACCTTGTTGCCGTTGGCGGCGAACAGCCGTCCGTCGCCGGCGCCTGGCGTGCTGAAGTGCTCGAAGCTCCCGAGGTTGCTTTCGAACTTGACCGCGCCGGTGCTCGGGTCCAGGCCGTACAGATATCCGGGTTTCCCTTCATAGCTCGCCACCCACACCAGGCCGCCCGCGAATATCGGCGGTCCCACCGCGTTGCCGTCGACTTTCCAGCTCGCGTCAGCGCTCAGCTTCGGTTCGGCGCTGCCGAGGGCGCTCACCGAAACCGCGTTCAGGCCGTCGCTGCAGGTCACGTACAGTGTCCCGGCGGAGGCGCTCGCCGCTACGTAGATGCCGCCGCCCCACGAGCCGCCGCAGACGCCCAGTTCGGCGGTGGGGGCGGCGCCGACACCCCCCAGGGCGTCGGTGTGAAGCAGGACGCCCACGCCCTGCTTGCCGATCTCGAACGCGAGCTCGTCTGGAAGTAGCACTGGATCGCTCGAGCCGAGGTCTTGGTCGTGTTCGTCGAGTTTCTGCCAGTCCGCGGGCGCCCAGGCTTCGAGCAGTTCGAGGTTCGAATCGAGCTTGAGCACTGAGTCTCCGTAGTCGTATGTCGGACCCGACGTCCCGTTGCCGGTCGCCGCGTATAGGTCTCCGCTCGAGTCGTCCGCCGGACCGTTGCCGGCGCCCCAGATCGCGCCCTCGTCGTCCCCCGATTTCGAATCGACCTGGTAGGAGCGAAGCGGACCGGCCCCGCTCTCGGGAGCCCCAACCAGCCAGCCCCAGTAGGTGGCGCAGTCGCCGTCGTTGCCGCCATAGCCGATCACGACCTCGTTTCCGTCGAGCGCCAGCGCGGCCCGCTGGAGCTGCTCGGCGGCGCTGCCACCGCTGGGAAATGGGGGATCGACGTCGATCGGGAAGCCGGGGCGCATGGCGCCGGTGCCCAGTTCGAGGGCGACCAGCATGTGCCGGATGCTTTCCGCGTGGGTCCCGTCCCACGTGTCGGTGACGGCGTAGATCGTCTTCGTCGCCGGGTCGATCACGGGCGTGCCGGTGATGCCGACCGTAGGTTCGATGTCGCCGCACGGCAGCTGCGTGCTCGGTACCGGTGTTCCGAGGTGCGCTTCCCAGGCGATCGCGCCGGTCGCTGCGTCGAGTGAGTAGATCGTGTCGTTCTCGGTGGCCACGTACACCTGCGAGCCATACACGAGCGGCTCGGTGTAGATGCTGCCGTCAAGCGTACCGGTCTGCCACAGCTGGGCAGGGGGCAGGGGGGACGTGCTTTCCGGATCGATCCCACTGCGCTCGGTGTCGTGACGATACGTCGTCCACGCCGGGATCGCGCCGCTCGCGGCGCCGGCGAATAGCGACAGCGCCGCGAAGAGTAGCGCGGCTCCCATGGCGACGACGCTCAGGGGCCGGAAGAGGTGGTTTGCAGACACGGGAGGCCTGGATCTGCACTCTACTCTCGTCTGGCACCGCGGAGAACTGGCTGGACGTTTATCGGGTCCAGTCGAGGCGCCCGGGAGCGTCCCGATCCATCGCGGGCGCTACAAGGCGTGGATGCGGACCCCTCCACACCCGCGACGCGTCAAGCACGGCTGGGAGCAAGACGTTGTTGTGCCGCTGGCGGCGCTGCCTGCGTGCACCAACGTTCGCAGCTGATCCAGGAATCTCGCTTAGCAAGCCATGTTTCGCACCCTTCCAACCAGTATCGCCCATAGAGCGCATAGTGTGAGAGATCAGTAGACCATCTCGTTGCTTGGCTCACGGCGCCGGGGTGGTCTCCAACAGATCGCCCGTCGCGGAACGGGTGGACAGCGTTGATCTCAGCGTAGTAGTGCGTCAGCGGCTCTTCGAACTGTTCGCGGCCGAGGCCGTGGAGAAAGTCCTCGCGAGCGAGATCCGCGAACAGCGTTGTCAGGTAGGGGCCGATGTGCTCGGGCAAAGCGAACAGATCCCCGCCCTTGGCGATACGTACCGTGCGGAGCTCGCCGGCCCATGGGTATATGTCGCCGAAGATATAGCGGTGGGTCGCCTGCAGGTGGGCGAGGTCGTAATCGCCGGGGATGAAGCGTAGTTCGAGCTGCGCGATGCGAATGACGCTGAGCGGCGCCTCGCGCTCGGCGAGGTCGGCTGCCTGACGTATGCCGAGGCGGTTGCGCAAGACGTCGGTGCCGGGATAGACGTAGGGATCATCCGCCATCGGCCGAACGTATCGTGGTCGCGCGTCGGACCTTACGCACGTGCTGGCGTGAACAGCTCGGCAAGCCCCTCACCGGCGCCCATCCGCTGTGCTGCCTCGTCCAACTGCGCGTCGCTGATCTCCCCAGACGCCCAGCGGTATAGCAATTCCTCGGCAACGCCAGGATCAAGGCCCTCAGCACGAACGGAAGCGAGCACGTTCTCAGCCGCTTGGCTGCGCGTGGTCATGCTCCCATTCTAGACCCCCGCAACAGCGCACAATGCGCACGGATCATTTGTTGCGCCATTGAGCCCGCTTGACGATCGAGCGCGTCCAGCGAGCGTTTGGGGGAAACGTCCGCCGGCTTTGCGCCGAATCGGGAGGGATTCTCGGGGCTCGTGTCCGCGCAGTCGCGCGCGAAGCCCACGGGCGTGTGGCAGGCCGGCACGGCCACCGACGCGTCGACTACGAGCATCACCGGTTAGTGGCCGCTGCGGGAGCGATGCAGCGCGGCTACCCAGTTCGGTGCCGGCGAGCCGTCATCGCCATTCGAGAAGGCCCTAGAAATCGCGGAGGCCAGCGTCGAGGGAGCCGTCGCGCGTCGTCTGCCCGAGATCCTGCAGGAGCCCGGTTGACGGCCCTGCCCGGTTGGCATCGCGCGCAGGCGCGGTCGGCGATGAGTCGAGACCGCACTGCTGGAGCAGCGCGGTGCCGCGCTGGATGTGCGGGGAACTACGGTCGGCCCGTAGGCGGTGACCACGGATGCGGCCTGGCCGGTCGCGAATATAGCGTCGGCTCAGATGAGGGGGTGCGTACGAGCATGTGTACGGCTGCCCGCCGAGGCGCCGCGGTGGGGGCGCTCCGCGGCTCTCGCCGCACGCCACGTGCTCGTCTATCCCCGCTCGCTGCGGGCTGGGGCTGGAGCCTAGGATGCCAGGCCGCGGACGGCAGATCGCGGGCGTGCTCGTCACACTCGTGGTGCTGCTGCTGGTCTTCGCCGGTCTCGTCGAGGGGACGCGCTCCATCAAAGGCCTGGGCTATGAGCCGGCCGCCGTGGCCGCCACGACCGGCCCCAACATCTACCTCTCCACGTTCCCCGACAGCTACGCCTGCCACGGCGCCGGGGGAGGCCCGCATCCCGAATGGGTCACCTACTGCCCGAGCACCAGCATCAAGGTCCCCGCGTACAGCACCATCACCGTGACGATCAGGCAGTACGACTCGGGGAGCACCGTCCACAACCCCTTCTTCGCGCAGGTCAAAGGCACGGTCGGCAACGTCATGTACGTCAACGGCAAGCCGGTGCAGCAGGTCGACTCCGAAGAAATCGCGCACACCTTCACGATCCAGACCCCGCCGAACACGCACGAGACCCAGCTGTTCGTGAACGTGCCGCTGCCGGGCGTCTCCGAAAAGGCTCCCGAAACCGAACACATCGCCGGCCACGTGTACTCGGTGCCGAACGTGATCGTCTTCAAGTTCAGGACAGGCGCTCCCGGGCAGTACGTGTGGCATTGCTACGTGCCGTGCGGCGAAGGGCTCGCCGGCGAAGGGGTGGGCGGCGAGGATGGCTTCGGCGGGGCGATGGCGACCACCGGCTACATGGCCGGAACGGTCACGGTGACATGATCTCATGGACACGCTGCAGGCAGTCGACAGCGCCGTGCTGATCACGCGCGGGCTCACGCGGAGGGCAACGCGTTGGCCGTAGAGGCCCCCGTGATCCCTCCAGCGCCCTCGGACGGGCGCTCGCATGTCCGGCGCGTGCTGACCATCTGGGCCGTGCTCTCGGTGGTGTTCGTCGCGCTGACGTTCCTCGTCGTCCCGCTCGTGGAGCACAAGCCGGCGAGCTCGGTGGCGGGCTTCGCGAGCCTGACCGACCTCGTCTTCACGGCTGTCGCCGTGCCGGTGTCACTGTTCGTGTGGGTGTTCGTGTTCTACAGCGTCTTCGCATTTCGCGAGAAGAGCCCCGAGAGCGGGAACGTCGAGGACCTCGAGGACGGCCCGCCGCTGCAGGCCAAGCCCGGGCAGCAGATCGCGTGGCTCGCCGTGACCACTGCGCTCGCCTTCTTCACGGTCGGCTGGGGGATGTTCGGCTTCTACAAGGAGACGACCAAGTCCGCGGCCAGCGCCCTCGTGGTGAACGTCACGGGCCAGGAGTGGACATGGACCTACGCCTATCCCAAGCTCGGCGTGCAGAGCCACGTGCTGGAGCTGCCGCTCGGCAAGCCGGTGCAGTTCCGCGTCACCTCCGACGACGTGCTGCACGGCTTCGGGCTAGCTGCGCTCGGGATCGCGATGGACGCCAACCCCGGTGAGTGGGTGGCCACGCCGGTCGTCACCCCCGACAAAGCCGGCACCTTCGAAGTGCGTTGCATCGAGCTCTGTGGCCTCTATCACACGTTCATGTCCTCACAGGTGAGAGTCGTTCCCCCATCGTCCTTCGCGGCCTGGATCAAGGCAAATGGAGGTAACTCGAGTGTCCTGAAAAGCCCCGGGGGCGCAACCCAGAAGCCGGCGCCGGCCGCCAACGAAGTGGAAGAAATCACCTGATGAGCACGGTCGCGGATACGCACAGTGAAGTCACCCCGCCCGCGCGCAGGCGCCGCGTGCTGGTTCCGAGCATCCTCTCCGGGCTCGTACTCGGCCTGGTCGCCGCGATTCTCGCTGGCGTGGTCGTGCACAGTCTCGTCAGCGGCGCCCGGCAGGCCGACGACACGATGGTCAGCGCCTACCTGGCCTGGTTCATCTTCTTCCTGGTCGGCATCGGTGCATGGAACTTCCCCATCAAATGGGGCCTCGGGCGGCCCGACACCACGCACGAGCAGGAGCTCGAGCTTGCCGGCAAGGACGAGGGCGTCTGGCGCTACTTCCGCTTCTGCACCGACCACAAGGTGGTGGGCATCCAGTACCTGGTGACGGTGCTGGTCCTGTTCCTCGTCGGCGGAGCCGCCTCATGGATGATCCGCCTCGAGCAGGCACGGACGGGGGCCAAGGTGTTCACACCCGCGACCTACAACACGCTCGTGGGCATGCATGGCCTGATCATGGTCGCGACCACGATCATCATGCT
>Ga0187890_10001887_pt1 | contig 14826 bp, 13 predicted proteins | sample June2016WEW_21_1_FD_133005 | JGI IMG/M metagenome (GOLD analysis project Ga0187890, IMG submission 133005) | Peatland microbial communities from SPRUCE experiment site at the Marcell Experimental Forest, Minnesota, USA - June2016WEW_21_10 | ecosystem: Environmental > Terrestrial > Soil >... | reverse complement strand
GCGTGCTTGCAGTGGACAGTTATTCGTGCGGCAGAAGACGATTACCTGGCTTTCATCCTTCAGCAAGTGCCGGGGAATTCCCTACACGACGGTTGAACAGAAGAGCGAAGGAAACCAGCGCGGATATACGTTTCTTCTCAAAGAGAAACAGCGGGGCTGCTTGTACCAGGTGTTGTATCTGACGCACGATAATGTCGCCGACATGGGTATAGATTGGAACGTAATCGGCTATGCGTCGATGCAGGACTACGATGCGGACAAACTGAAAGGCTTCAAGGCGGAAGGCGAAAACGACCTGTCGTGCTATTTAGTTAAGCCTTAGGATCGGTCTGTTCGATTGATCAACGCACGGCAGGGTTTCTGTAAGAAGTGGAGCGGGACTGGCATGAGTGATGGGTATGAGCAATGGCAGCGAACAATTGATCAGGCCAAGAGTGATAGCTCATGGGATGGGTATGATTGCGGCATCATCCAGTATGTCAGTTCATTTAATGCTCATTTGGCACCAACTCCCGGATATGTTTCGCTGGATTGGACGCTGATCAAGGCCATGGTATGGACGGAGGCGGGTGGGCCTGCACGTCCCGCTTGGACCACTAAGCCTATGCAGATTGGAAAGTCGAGTGATCCTGGTCTGCAGGCATTGCTTGGCGGGCGTGAGGGCGGCGATCTGATTATTCCCCCGCAATACCAGGGGACACTCAACCTTGCCAGCGCCATCGCAACGCCGCAGATGAATATCTGCGCTGGAATTGCTTATCTCCTGATGCGTTTTGCTAAATTTGGTTTTGAGACGATCACGAGCGGTGCAGTGACTGTGTACGTGGTTAAGCCGGGAGATAGTTTTGACAAGATTGCTCATAATAACGGCTCGACCGTGGACACGTTACAAAGGCTCAACCCCAGAGTCGTGGTTTTGAAGCCAAAACAGTCTGTGAATATCCAAAAAGCTACGCAACGCAAGAAGATTACGGGATGGAATCCAATTTCAACAACAATGATTGCGGCTCGGTACAACGTTGGCGACTCTCGGTATGCACAGAAACTTGACTATTGCCTGGAAGTGATCAAGAAGGTGAGCGGGAGGACCAAGTGCTGACAGAGACGGTTTTGGGGATCGAGGCAGAGCTTAATCGTGCGTTATGACTCAAAAAAATGCGAAGGGCTTCAACTCTTGAGGGGATGCGCCCTCGCTAGTTTGGCAGAAGAAGGCAGAAAAAATGGCAGAGAATATCGGCAAGGTAATCAAGATTTCCGGTCCCGCTGTGGACGTGCAGTTTGACGAGGCGACAATGCCGCCGATCTATCAGGCGCTGCGCGTCACGAGCGAGGGATTTACAGTTCCCTCCCCCATCAGCGTCATCCTCGAGGTGCAGCAGCACCTGGGCGAGGGGCGCGTCCGCACCGTGGCGATGGAAGCTACAGACGGCATGGTTCGTGGCATGAAGGCCATCGATCTCGGCTCTCCCATCACGATGCCGGTGGGCAAGGAGACACTGGGCCGCGTGCTCAACGTGATCGGCAACCCGGTGGACAATCTCGGCCCGATCGGCGAGAAGACGCGCATGCCGATTCACAGGCCCGCGCCGCTCTTTGACGAGCAGTCGACGCACGAGGAGATGTTCGAGACCGGCATCAAGGTCATCGACCTGATCCAGCCCTTTTTGAAGGGCGGCAAGATCGGCCTCTTTGGCGGCGCAGGCGTGGGCAAGACCGTCGTTATCATGGAACTGATCAACAACGTGGCCAAGAATCACGGCGGCTACTCGGTCTTCGGCGGCGTCGGCGAACGGACACGCGAGGGCAACGATCTGTGGCTGGAGATGAGCGAGTCGGGCGTGATCAAGCCGGGCGACTTTGCCAACTCGAAGTGCGCGCTGGTGTACGGCCAGATGACCGAGCCGCCAGGAGCGCGCTTGCGCGTGGCTCTGAGCGCGCTGACGGTCGCCGAATATTTCCGCGACGTCGAAGGCTCGGACACGCTGCTGTTCATCGACAACATCTTCCGCTTCACGCAGGCCGGGTCTGAAGTTTCGACTTTGTTGGGCCGCATGCCGTCCGCTGTCGGTTATCAGCCGAACCTGGCGACCGAGATGGGCGAGTTGCAAGAGCGCATTACTTCAACGAGCAAAGGCTCGGTAACCTCTGTGCAGGCTGTCTATGTGCCGGCCGATGACTTAACCGATCCCGCGCCGGCTACGACTTTTGCTCACCTTGATGCGACGACCGTGTTGAGCCGGCCCTTGTCGGAACTTGGTATCTATCCGGCAGTCGATCCGCTGGCTTCGACATCGCGAATTTTGTCTGCGCGCATCGTCGGCCAGGATCACTACGACGTAGCGCAAGGCGTCAAGCGCATTTTGCAACGCTACAAGGACCTGCAGGACATTATCGCCATTCTGGGCATCGACGAACTTTCGGAAGAAGACAAGCTCACAGTCGCGCGCGCCCGCAAGGTGCAGAAGTTCCTGTCACAACCGTTCCATGTGGCCGAGCAGTTCACGGGCATGGCGGGACGCTATGTGAAGATCGCCGACACGGTGCGCAGCTTCAAGGAGATCATCGAGGGCAAGTACGACGATATTCCAGAGCAGGCATTCTATATGAAGGGCGCGATCGAAGAAGTGCTGGAAACCGCCGAGAAGATGAAGGCAACGGTGTAGGACAGGGGTCAGGGTTCAGGTGTCAGGGATCAGGAAGGCAAGTTTGCTGGGGAATGGGCTTAACTGACCCCTGCCCCCTGATCGCTGATCCCTGATCCCTAAAATCCTGAAAGGATTTTCATGGCTGAGGAAACAAACCAACTCCGCGTGCGACTGGTCACTCCTGATCGCATTCTCTTCGATCATGCGGCGGCTGCCGTCGAGTTGCCGGCGAAGAACGGATATATGGAAGTGCTGTATGGCCACGCGCCACTGATGGCCGAATTAGGCGCCGGCGATGTCGTCGTGCACGGGGGAAACGACTCGAAGGCGGGCGGCGAAGCTGTTGGACCGGAAGGCGACTCCCGTTATAACGTCAGTTGGGGTTTTGCCGAAGTGCTGGGCGACCGCGTCACCATCCTGGCTTCCGACGCTCTCAAACCTGAAGAAATCGACGTTGGGCGCGCGAAGGAACAGTTGACCCGCGGTCACAAGATGTGGGATGAAGCCGGCGACAGCGAAGCGGCTTATACGGAGTCGCTGCGCGTCATCTCTGAGGCCGAAGCCAAGATCGCATCGGCTGCGGAAAAGCACTGAGACCTTTATACAATTCCGCATGAAGTCAACCGGCCCTGCTTATTCGAGCAGGGCTGGTTGGCTATGGGCTTCTCTTTGCAGGTTCTCGAAACTCGGCAAGCGGGCTTGTCCATTTGCTTACCATTTGATTTGCCGAATACAGTGCGGGTGAATCTCGCGATTGGCATGGTGGACTCGACGAGTTGGGCTCTCTGTGCAATGTGGCATGGGAGCGCTTACAATTCTCGAAGGGAAAAGATGGCTAAGAAGAAGGAACAGATATTCGAAATTGCCTGCCCGGACTGCGGGGCGATGCTCAAGATCGATGGATCGACGGGGCTGGTGGTGAGCCATACCCCGGCTCCGCGCAAGCGCATGTTTGAGGATCTGGAGACGGCGGCACAGGCCATGCGTGAGGGCGATGAGCGCAAGGAGTCGCTCTTCCGCCAATCGGTCGAGGCCGAGAAGAACAAAGAAGACTTGTTTGAGAAGAAGTTTGCCGAGGCACTGCGCAAGGCCAAGGATGCCCCTGAAGGCAAGCCGCTGCGCGACTTCGATCTGGACTGAAATCCGGATCGCCGGAAGCCCTGAACTTTGGTCTTCCGCTTGCATTTTTTAGTTATTCCCCCGCGGGGATTAGAGCATCCTACTTGAGGTACCGTTCCCCAGACCGCGGTCCGGGGCAGAAGGAGAAAAGATGGTGATTATCCCCCTTTCCGAACCGGCGTTCGACTCCGAGCGCAGACCGGCTGCAGATGAGTCTGAAAGCGTAAACTGGGTTGGGTTCACGGCCGGTACAACACTCGCAATAGCCGGAATGCTGCTGATCTCAGGCAATCGCCGCGCGGGCTTGTTGGCCGCCGCGACCGGAACGGCATTAATCGCGCTCGACCAGCAGGATGCACTGCGTTCCTGGTGGAATGCGCTGCCGGTTTATATCGACCAGGTGCAGGGGATTATCGGCCAGGTGCAGGATACGGTCAACGATGTGGCCGTCAAGCGCGAGGCGCTGCGGCGGATGTTAGTTCGATAGCTTGAGAGCTCAGTTCTTGCGGTCGACGAGATAGCGGGCGACGGCCTTCAGTCCATCGGCGCGGCTGCCGTAGGGATCAAGAGCCGCGAAGGCCTCCTCGATCAGGTGGGCTGCGTCGCGTTGACTTTGCTCGATGCCATAGACGGCGGGCCACGTGGCTTTTTCAGTGGCCTTATCCTTGCCGGCAGTCTTGCCCAGGTGGGCTGAATCGACTGTCAAATCAAGCACATCATCCACGATTTGAAATGCCAACCCCGCCTTGGCGCCGAAGAGCGTCAACCGAGTTACATCTTGTGAAGCAGCGCCGGCATAGACGCCGCCAGCCACCACGCTAACGCGGATCAGTGCTCCGGTTTTTGCTCGATGAATGGCCAACACCAGCTCGGGTGTCGGCTTGAGATGTTCGCTCTCGAGATCGAGAACTTGACCGCCGATCATGCCTTCGTTGGTGCCGACGGCGTTGGCGATGAGATTGATGATCTGCACGGTGGCAGCGGGCGGCGAGTCAAGGCCTGCCAGCACTTCAAAGGCGCGGGTCTGCAAGGCATCGCCGGCCAGAATGGCGATGGCTTCGCCGAATGCGACATGACAGGTGGGCTTGCCGCGGCGCAGATCGTCGTTATCGAGTGCGGGCAGATCGTCGTGGATCAGCGAGTAAGTGTGCAACATTTCAAGAGCCGCGCCGAGCCGGGCAATTCCCGGAGGCAAAGCTCCGGCAATGGTGACCGCGGCCTGCTGCGCGAGGACAGGCCTGAGGCGCTTGCCGCCGGCAAAGGTCGAGTGGCGCATGGCCCCATGAATCGACGCTGGAATGGTCGCCGCGCGGGGCAACAACTCTTCGAGCGCCTGGTCGGTCAGCGCCGCGCCTTCTTGGATGAGGGATTTCACGTCAACGTTCACTACTCTCATCATAACTGAGGCTCTTTACTCAGGGAGCGGGGCCGACCCGGCGTTCGCTCGACCCGGCATTCGCTCGAAAAGCCATAGCCCGATGAGCAGCAGCAGGGCCAACGCGCTCAACCAGCGTCCGGCGATGACATCGGGCGTGGTGCTCCAGTCCGCAGTTAGATTGGCGCTGCCTTGCGGCACGGGCACAGCTATCAGGCCGTCGTTGCGCCGGGGGAGGTTCGAGATCGGCACCCCGTTGACGGCTACTTTCCAAGCCGGATAACTGCGCAGACGAAGAACCAGATAGCCGGCGTGGCTGACGACGCCGCTGAGTCGCTTATGTTCCGGCGAACCCGGTTGCCAGTTCAGCGTGCGGTCGCAACTGCCTTGCGCGGCATTCCAATCGGGGATGGCGTCGTCGTCGTTGACGCCTTTGGGTACGACGCCGAGCGCAGTGGTGGGATCGCTCACCAGGCAAGCGTCGGGAAGGTTGGTGGGGATCAGCGAGTTATCCGCGCCGATGGGCTCGTACTCATCTTGACCGGGAAAGCCGTGGCCCGATCGATAAGTGGCCAACATGCCGGGCACGCTGTCTTCGACGTCGCAAGGTTGAGAGAAGACCTGGGCTGCGAACGCGGTCATGCCGAGGAAAACTGCGATGCAGGCAGCCGCAACCGCAACGCGCCGCCAGTGCCTGGCCGATGAATGCGGCCAGATTGCCGATGCTAAGAAAACGGCCATCGGCGCCTCTAGAACGACCAGCCAGCGCCAGGGAAACTGCAGGAACCTCAGATCGGGGAGGAGATTCCAGAGCGAATGCGAGATAGGGACAAGGAGAAAGAGAACGCCGATGGGTGTTAGCGCAAGTGGAATCCACCAAAGCCGCCTTCCCGGCAGACGATCGCGCTGCCAGCAGACCAGCAGTCCGCCGAGTGCGACGGCGATCATAGAGATCGCGACGATCGAGGCCGTGCGCAGGACCTGGTCGTGAAGAGCCAACGACGGGTCGGCATGAATGGCGAAGAGCCAGTTGTTTTCCAGCGTCTGACCGGGGTCGTTCGTGACTTGATGAATATCGACCCACCGCTGTTCATAGGCCGCGGGGACGAGATAGATAGCAATGAGGCCCAACCCCAACACAGCGGCGGCTGTTGCGCGCAGCAAAGGCGCCCATGAACGGGAGAGCACGGCTGAAGTCAGCGCAAGAGCTGCGAGTAGATAGGAGGCCATTACACCGACTGTCGGATTTGAGAGCCATGAGCCCGCGACGACCACGGCCAGGGGAGCCGCAGAGCCGTCGAGCGCACGTTTCCAGATCGATTCATCCGCAGAGGCATCGCTATGATGAAGCGCAAACAGAAACACAAGCGGAATCCAGCAGCCGCCGGCAAGCTCAGCGAAGGCGGTACGTTCATAGGCCGTGAAGAGCGCATAGCCGGAAAAGATTGCCGCGCAACCGGCCAGGGTCGCTGCGCCTTCGTTGAGCGCTTGACGCGCGAGTGCGCGGGTGGCAAGGCCCGTTGCAGCGAGCAGCAAAAAAGTGAGCGCGATAGGCACGAACGGCCAGGGCAGTGCGAAGCCCAGCGCCGCGCCCAGCATCCAGGTCAGCGGAGAGTAAAAAACGAAGCGCGGCTCACCGGCGCCGAGGTTTGCGCTCGGGGTCCAATGCGGGTAGAGAATGCCGTGCCGCCAACTGTTCAGGCAATCGAACCAGGAGACGAGATGGAAGTCGAAGTCGTGGCCGCAAGAGTTGCCGTGGAGTAGTTGCGGCGTCATGGCGAGTGCAGCGGCCAACAGAATGACAGATGTCGCGGCGGAGTGGTGCCAGTAAGAACGAACTGCGTTCGCTTGAGTTTCCATTTTGTCTGCTACTGCATTGCTAATCCGTCAGAGGCAAAACAAGATCATTTTGAATTGACCGAGGCCCACCGCCAGCGAGTGTCCTTGCTTTGCTTCAAAGCTACGGCAAAAGGGTGGTTATGAGAGTCTCGATACTCTGCAATCAGTATTCCGGAGCTGTTCCAGTGAACATTATCGAAGTCTAGGGTGACCGATTGCCCGTCTCGCGACACGAGTCCGTTGTTGCCTTTCCAAAGCAAACTCCCGCGGTAAGAATAGAGCTTGATCGTCGCCGACCCTTCGCCTTCCTGTTGTTCGAACGCAATATAACTTTGACGATCTGGCGAAAACGCGACCGAATATCCGCCCGGAAGAATTGCCCCTGTCCGCTCATCGATCAGCACACCGGTAAGTTCTGAGTCATCATTCTTTGAAATCAAATGGTACCCAACTGCTGCGCTATAACCGCAATAGGTCCATAAAACGCCATCGAGAGTCCCATCCATGTATGGCGCTTTGTCTTCAAAGGTATGCGATCCGCCATTCCAATGGACCAGAAGCATATGTTTTCGCGCGCGCTTTGCGCCATGAGGCGCGTGGCTCATTTGGGCGGTTTCAGCGGAACTGCCGGACTCAATCAAAACATATCCAAGCGGCTTCTGCGCCGTACTAGGAGCTTCACACTGGAGAGTTAACTGTCCCTTTACCTGCATTGTGACGGCAAGCAGTAACCCACAAAGAATTGCTGAGCGAAACAAGTTTCTCTTCATTGCTAATTCATCATAGCCGAGTCGCATTAAAAGCAGTGGTCTTTCGAGTTACTTCATCAAGCAATTTCGACTCATGGCAGCAGGCGCAGGGTGTGGCGCGTGGCGGCGGCTATGGCTGGCGGGGTGAAGGGGAACGCGAATGTTGTGCCGCTGTAATAATCGTTCCACTGATCGCGGAAGTAGGGCGAGTAGGGGTTGCCGCTCTCGCCGAGCACGATGTTTTCAGTCGAGCCATCGATGTTGCTCCAGTCCATAGTGAAGCGCTGCGAGGGGCCGAAGGCGCGGCCGACTTGCTTTACCGTCGTCGTGTCGCCGCTCAACGGCTGGGCGCCGGTGCCGGCGATACGACCCACGAGCGGAAGGAATTTTGCCAGCGGGTGCTCGATGTCGACCACATGCCAGCTTCCATAATTCCAGCGCGCTGTTTCGGAAGAAGCTTTGCCGGTTTTCATGCCTTGTCGGACGGCATCGGTCAGCAATGCGTCCCAGTTTTTGTAACTCGCCGGCAGCCAGTCTGAGTTGCCGTGCATGATGATCTCTTCTTCCGCAAAGTTGGATTCGGCCCAAGTATAGGACGCGTCATCTTCGCCTAGCCGGGGCTTGAGGATGAGCGGCCAGAAGGCATAACGCGCTTGAGTCACGATGGAGGCCGCAGCGGAATCGGTGGTAAGTTTGCCGTCCCAACTGCGCATCAGGTCGGCGGCATTTTTTAGCTGGGCGTCGGCTTGCGGGGTGTGATCGATGGCGTAGGCGAAGCGATGGCCCAGTTCCTGATCCACTTCGCTGTAGACGTCGTTTTGGAGCGCAAGGAGATCGGCGGGAGTGATCTGGTCGCGGCCGTCCAGCATTTTATAAATGCGTTCGATGCGGTAGGGATCAACCCACTCCAGCGAGAGGAGCGCAAGCGATTCGTCGGATGTGGTGTATGCACCGGCGGCGCCGAGAAAGCCCGACTGCTGAAAGAGCGTGTGCGGAAAGACGTTGGAAGAAACGTTCGCATTGGCGGTGGCAAGAAAACCCGAAGGCGGATCAAAGGCTTGCGGCATCTGGTCGAAGGGAATGTAAATCTGCGTTTTCGTTTCCATCGTTCCGCGAATCGGAGCGGCAATCGACACGGCTTTTCCCCACTCGAATCGCCGATCCAACGGGTCGTGGGGCAACGGCTTGCTGAAGAGCCCGTGGCCATTGAAGCGGTACGGCACTTTGCCGATCGCGTGATATGCGATGTGTCCCTGATCGTCGGAGTAGACCACATTTTGCGTTGGCCAGCACCAGGTTTCGAGCGCCGCGGAGAACTCGGTCCAGTTGGATGCAACATTCATCTGATAGAGCGGGAGGCCGTTCAGCGTTGGATCGTAGAGCGTCCACTTCAGGGCCAGGGGCCGCTTCTCTTTTTTCAGCACCGGATTGAGCAAAGGGCCGTGCGAAGTGAGTTGCACATCCACCGTGACGTCTTTTCCGGCGCGCACTTTGATGACTTCACGATCGACCTGGAGGGGCTTCCAGTTGCCGTCCTGATCCTGATAGTTGCCCTTGCCGTCGAGCTGTTCGAGATAGAGATCCTGCACGTCGGCGTAGAGCGCGGTGAAGCCCCAGGCGACGTGCTCGTTGTGTCCCGCGACTATGAACGGCAGGCCGGGAAGAGTAACTCCCGCGGCGTGGAAACCGGGCGTGCCATTTGCTTTGAGGTCGGCCATGTACCAGATGTTTGGCTCGGTCAGCGGGAGGTGCATATCGTTCGAGAGCAGCGGCTTTCCACTGGCGGTGTGCCTGCCGGCGATCACCCAGTTGTTGGAGCCGGCGGCGCAGTCGTTGCAGGAGGACAGAGCGAAGATGGCGCGCAACGCTCGAAGATCTTCATCCTGGTCAGATTGATTTGCGTCAGGGGCTAAAGCCCTCGCTGATACTGCGGCATGAGCGGCACGATTAAAGTTGTGCCCTGACGCTTTTGGAGGGTTCGCATCGAGTTTTTCCGCAGAGTTCAAAGCGCCGCTTTTTTGCGGGCTCCGATCGGCAGGGTCTGCGACGCTGGCCTGGCTGCGGTCGTCGTCATCGTCATCCTCATCATCATTGTTGGGCGGGGCAGGCTCGGCGTGGGGTTGGCTGAGGTCAAGCCGGATGCCGGTCGGAGGATGATCGCGCCAGGAGCCGACCGGATACAACTGACTTTCCAACTTCTCATCGTGCAGCCTGGTGGACACATAGTCGCGGCCCAGCTTTGCGTACCAATGGCTGTCCAGCATGTCGACCATCATGAGGCCGATGACCACCGAATCTTCGCCGGTCCATGATTGCGGACGATAGTGGAGCAGCTTGAACTCGGGCGGTAACGAGTCGCCGTGCTGCGCGATGTAGAGATTGACTCCGCGCGCATAGGCCTCGAAGCGAGCGCGGTCTTCGGCAGAGAGATTCGCATAGACCCGACGCGCCGTATTGCGAAACTGCAACACTCGTTGCGCGCGATCATGCTTCACCAACGTGAAGCCGAGGATCTCAGCCAGTTCCCCATTCGCGTTGCGCCTGAAGGAGTCCATCTGCCACAGGCGGTCCTGCGCGGTCACATAGCCCTGCGCTACGAAGAGATCGTCCTCAGTCGCCGCCTCGATGTGCGGGACGCCGTGGTCATCGCGCCGCACGGTAACAGGGGCCGAAAGTCCAGTCAGACGAACATCCCCATCCAACGTGGGCAGCGCGGCAATGGCCACCGATCGCAACCACACCATTCCGGCACAGGCCGCCAGCAGCAACACGGCCAGCAGCGTTGCCGAGGACCATAGCACAACTCGCGGCCAACCGCGTTTGCGGCGATGGGGGCGCGGTTTTGTGACTCGTGCGGGTGATTGATGTCGAGCTTTCGCGTTGAGCATTCGTCTACTTCAGGATAACGCCGCGGCCCGCAGCAAGACGCGGTTCCTGAATTGCCCGCAGAAGGCCGCGTCTTTTTCCAGATAAAATAGGATTGTCCCGTCTGATTATTCGTGAGGTCGCAAATGCATTTTCTAGTTCTAGGCAAGGGAAAAACAGGAAGCGTGGCCGCCGACGTTGCGCGCGAGCGTGGCCACTCGGTGCGCGCATTCGACATAGCAGAAAACCTGCACGCTTCAGCTCTCACGGTCGAGAGTTTAGGCGGAGTTGACGCGGTGATTGACTTCACAACACCGGAAGCGGCCGTTGAAAATATGCGCGCCGTTCTGGCTCTCGGCGGAAGTATTGTTGTCGGAACAACAGGCTGGTATGAGCGGCTGGATGAGATGAAGTCGTTGGCGCGGGAGAATGGCGGAGCGCTGCTCTATGGCACCAATTTTTCGATTGGGGTGCAAAAGCTTTTCCGGCTTGCCGCCTCTGTGGCCCAGCTCGATGGCTACAAATTCACCATTGACGAGACGCATCATGTTTCGAAGCTCGATGCACCGTCCGGCACGGCCATCACACTGCGGGAGATTATCGAGGCCGTTCGCTCAAATAAGGGTTCGAGCGATGAAGTCTTTGTCGCCTCCCACCGCGTAGGCGATGCCAAGGGCGAACATATTGTTACCGCGGTCAGCGACAGTGACAGGCTCGAAATTCGCCATGAGATCAAGGACCGCCGCTGCCTGGCCGAGGGCGCGGTGCGAGGAGCGGAGTGGGTTGCGCATCGCTCGGGACCTTACGATTTCCGGGAGATCTTCGATCAGTTGTGAGGGATGGGTTGTGGGCTACGCGCTGGAGTGGAGTCGTAAGCAAGTGCGCCAGGGGCTAAAGCCCGCTTCGATTATGTGGCCCTTGCGGCACGACTTCAAGTCGTGCCCTGACGCTTTCCACCGCTGCGCGCGAGTTTTTCCGCAGCTTGTTACAGGCGGGATTCACTCAACGTTTCTGGCCACTGCCCCGCGCGTTATACACTTTTCTTATCATGGAAACGACAGGGTGCGGTACAGCAATCGTAACGCCTTTCAGAGCAGATGGATCAGTCGATGAACAGACGCTGAGGGCGCTGGTCGATTGGCAGATCGAATCGGGAATCGACTTTGTGGTGGCCTGTGGATCGACGGGCGAGGCGGCCACGCTGGACGAAGATGAGTGGCTGATGACAGTGTGCATTGTGGCCGAGGCTGCCGCAGGCCGCGTTCCCGTATGGGCGGGATGCACGCACAACTCGACCCGGACGCTGGTGCGTACCGCCGGCCGTCTGAAACAGATACGGGGCGTGGATGTGGTGCTGTCGGCCAATCCTTACTACAACAAGCCCACACAGGAGGGCCAGTTTCAACACTTTCTGGCTCTTGCCCGGGCTGTCGCTCCACTGCCCGTGGCGCTTTATAACGTGCCGGGACGGACGGCTGTGAGTTTGGACCCTGAGACGGTGGTTCGGCTGGCCGAGGCCGCGCCTAACATTGAGGCCATTAAAGAAGCCAGCGGCAAGCTGCCGCAGATCGCGCAACTGGTCCACTCGCTACCGCGCAGCTTCAAGATTTTTTCGGGCGACGACAACCTCGCCCTGGCCTCGATCGGCGTCGGCGCGCACGGCTTGATCAGCGTTGCTGCCAATGAGGCGCCAGCCGAGGTCAGCCGCATGATTCACGCAGCGATGAACAACAACTGGATCGAAGCGCGCGAGCTCGAACGCCGCTGGGGCCGGCTCTTCGAGGCAAATTTCTGGGAGTCGAATCCCGCGCCGGTGAAGACGATTCTTGCTTTGATGGGCCGGTGCACGGACCAGGTTCGCCTGCCTTTGGTGCCGCCGACGGCTGCCACTTGCGCCAGGCTGGAGCGGCTGGCTGGGGAACTGGGACTGCTGAAGCACCTTCCGCCCCCGGATGGTCCTTCAGAGGTTTTCTAAATCACATTGGACCATGACTGTCCGCTGAAGCGCCCTGCTTCTCTCGTGTTCTGCGACGGTAGTTGTGCTTGCTGAGCAGGTGCGAGCGAGGACGCCCGCACAACAGCCGGTCTGGAGACCAGCGTTACTATTCTGTGCCCTGCTCCTTAAGGGTCTGCGATTTCCAGATGTAGAACCGGTCCCTTTTGAGGAAAGGACCGTTTCGGTACCGAGAATCGTTTGTTTTTTCACAAAAAAGGACAGAAGTCTCTCTAGACAATATAATAAAGGTGTGGTAGATTCTTGACGATAGAGGGAGGAACTGTAAGCCACGATAGAGGTGTTTCTCTTCCTGGACGGAGAGGCCCCAGTGGAACGAACGCGCGACCCCGGAGTTTATCACCCGTTCGACGACAACTCGCCGATTGCGGGGAACTTCGTGGAACTGAGGAATCGTTGCGCATACAACAAGACCAGGGGCTACATTCTGGGCGTTGAGATCGCTTGTGGCGATTTTGCCTTTGCGAGTCTCGCAGATCGGCTGCCGACGCTTACTCCCAAATCCGGCGCTGGACTTTGGATGATCCCTTTCAAAGGGATTCCCGAGACAGGGGCACCTGTTCCTCTCGATCTGATCTATCTTGATAAAGATTGCCGGGTCATCGAGACCGTCGAGTTTTTTCCCACCTTTCGCGTATCGCCTTCGAGCGCTCCGGCGGCGAGCGTTTTGGCGCTACCGATCCACTCGATCTTTGCGTCGCACACCCAATCGGGAGATCTCGTAGCCTTTGGCCAGGTCGAAGATGTGGAGCAGGAATTGGCTCTGCTCTTCGGGTCGGGCGCAGCCGCTCATGCCGCACATGAAGCTCGCGCGACGCAGGCTGCACCCGCTGTGGTTGCCACCCCTGCTCCGCAGCGGGAAGAAGTGCGGCCGCCAGAGCCACCCGCCGCTCCCAAGCCGGCGGAAGCGCCCGCCAAGTCTGAAGCGCCGAAAAGCGAGCCTCCTAAAAAGAAGAGCTGGCTGCAGCGGCTGATCTCTCCCGACCCCGTGGAGCCGAGGAAGAATACGCGGGAGGCGCTGTCTGGGCTTACCGCCTACTTCTGGACCGGCGGCAATCCGCTGCCGCATGTCATTCGGGATATCAGCTCGACGGGATTGTACGTAATGACCGAAGAGCGCTGGTACCCAGGTACGCTGATTCAAATGACCCTGAAGAAGGCGGGCAGCGGCGGGCCGAAGAGCGATCTATCCATAGCCTTGCACGCGAGATCGTTGCGGTGGGGAAATGACGGCGTCGGCCTTGAGTTTGTGGTGCGTGATCCCCGCGATCCTTACAATGGCGCCGACGGGGCAACACGCGCGGAACTGGATCGATTTTTCGAGTTGATCAGGCAGAGCTAAGATCAAGCCCCTCTGCTGCTGCCTCTTACCCGGCTAACGCCTTCTTGACCATTTCGCTGACAACCCGGCCTTCGGCGCGGAGGCTGGCCGCTTGCAGTTTGGCCTGAACGGCCTTCATGACCTGGCCCATTTCCTTTGGTGTGGGAGGCTTGCCGGCGGCGGTCGCCACTTCCTGCACTGCCTCGGAGATAAGCGCCTGAAGCGTGGAATCATCGAGTGCCTTGGGCAGGAACTCCTCGATGACGGTGATCTCGGCGGCTTCCTTTGCTGCCAGCTCGGGCCGGCCACCGTTGGTGAACTGCTCGATCGAGTCGCGGCGCTGCTTGATCATGGAGCCCAGGGCTTGCTGTTCCTCGGCCGGGGTGAGCATCTCACGCTTTTCAATGGCCTTGTTTTTGAGGGCGTTTTTGATGAGGCGCAGCGTCGTGGTGCGGACGGCGTCGTGCGGCTTCATTGCGTGGATGATTTGCTGATTGACCTGGGATTCGATTGCGCCTGGTTCACTCACTGGAATTTCCCTCTTGAATACTGATTTAATTATCGTTCATGCGGCATCGTCTCTGGCTGCATCTTTCGCGACTGTTGCAATTGCCCTCATCGTGCAGTTGTAAACCGTCAGGGAATTGGCGAAGATCCGGGCCTGAAGGCCCAGTCAATGGACTGCTTTTCAGGGCGCTAAAGCGCCCTGCTCCCTCCCAATCTAAAGGCCCGGTGAATGGCTGTTTTTTCAAGGCGCTAAACGGGCCGACTCCCCCCTCCGAAGCTAAGGCCGGGTAGATGGGCTGCTTTTCTGGGCGTTAAGGTGGCCTGCTTCCGCTCGGGACCTCGGATCTACAACTGTAGTACCCAGGAAATTGTAAAGATTCTGGGAGTCCGAG
>Ga0187890_10001875_pt1 | contig 14867 bp, 14 predicted proteins | sample June2016WEW_21_1_FD_133005 | JGI IMG/M metagenome (GOLD analysis project Ga0187890, IMG submission 133005) | Peatland microbial communities from SPRUCE experiment site at the Marcell Experimental Forest, Minnesota, USA - June2016WEW_21_10 | ecosystem: Environmental > Terrestrial > Soil >... | reverse complement strand
TTGGGAAACATTCCGAAGAACAGGATGATGCTCACCAATACGATTCGCGGTACGGCAAGAAACCCTGGAACATCGGGAATGTGCTCCCACTTGGGATTCTTGTCCCCGTAGAAGGTGTTCTGCACGACCCGAAGCATGAACAGCGCGCTGATTATGAGTCCCACGAGCGCCGCGATACCACCGATCGGGAAAGCCTTCACTGCGGCGATGAAAACGAGCAGTTCCGCCCAGAAGCTCGCCATAAGGGGCACGCCTATACCTGCCAGAGCCGCGACTATGAAAAAGGAGGAGGCAACGGGCATTGTCCTGGACAATCCCCCCAGTTCGGGAATAATCTTCGTGTGGGTGCGGTCATAGATATAGCCCACAGAAGAAAAGAAAAGGGCCGTCATGACGCCGTGGGCAAACATCTGGAAAACCGCTCCGTTTATGCCGTTTACCGACATAGTGGCAAGTCCCAGTCCGACTACTCCCATGTGCGACACGCTGGAGTAGCCGATAACATATTTCAAATCGGTCTGCGCAAGACCGACCAGGGCCCCGTAAACGATCCCGATACAGGCCAGAAGGGCCATAAGGTCCGACCAGTACGACAGACCGGCCGGGCACAGCGTCATCGCGATCCGCAGGATTCCGTAAGCGCCAAGTTTCATGAGCACGCCCGCGTGAATCATGCTCACTGCGGTCGGGGCCGCAACGTGCCCAACCGGCGACCATGTGTGGAACGGCCATACGGCGGCGAGTATCCCGAACCCGAAGTAAAGCATAACGAAAGTCAATTTCTGGTCGAATGCGCTAAAGCCGATTTTCTGAAGCTCGAACAGATCAAAGGTGTGAGCTCCGCCCTGCACCCAGAGATAGAGTATTGCGGGCAAAATGAGGGCGCTTCCCGCGAGCAGGTACAGCGTAAGCTTCATTGCGCCGTATTCTTTGCGAGTGCCTCCCCAGATAGCGATCAGCGGGTACATCGGAAAAAGCGAAACGTCATACCAGACAAAAATCCAGAAAAGGTCCATCGACATGAAGACGCCGTAGACGCCCGCAACCAGAAGGAACATGAGCGCAAAAAATTCCTTTACCCTGTGTTCCAATTCCCACATTGTCCAGATGCCGGTAAACAGGACCACGGAGGTAAGCAGCAGCATCGGGAGGTTTATCCCGTCAACGGCGTTGAACCAGTATATTCCAAGACTCTTTACCCACAGGACCCGCTCGACGAACTGAAGTCCGCCCTTCTGGTGATCGTACAAAAAGTAGAGCCCGATACAGAGCACCAGTCCGATGGATGCGCTGGCAAGGCTGACCTGCTTTATCAGCCTGGTTTTTTCCGGCGGAATAAACAGGATTGCCAGCAATCCCAAAACCGTTGTCATAAGGATCGCAGTGAGGATCGGAAAACCGGACATTTCCATAGGAGTCATTTGATGCCCTTGGTGAGAGTTAAAATTTCCGTTGCCTTAAATCAGGAAATAAAGAACTGCGGCCCCGGCCGCCAATACCATTATCAGCAGATTGTACTGAAGCATTCCGGACTGAAGGAAGCTGAAAAGGCGCCCGCTGCCTTCGGTAAAAAAGCAGAGCCCATCGATACCGCCGTCTATTATGCGGCGGTCGTTTTTGGTGAAGAGGGCCGTAAGGCCGCCATAGACAAACGTGTCAAGACTCTTGCGATAGAAAATGTCTATGAACCATCTGAGGTCGAACAGCTTCCAAATCGCGGGAAAGTAGCTGAGAAACCCTTTGCGGCTTGCCCCTTTTCTTCCGTATTCAAACCAGGCCAGGGCGATGCCGAAAAGACCGGCCGAAACCCCCATAATGAGGAGCCATTCGCTTCCGCCGCCGCCATGTTCGGAGACATGCTGAGCCGGATGGGCCTGAACCGCGTGCACGAGAAAGTGCTCGATCGGGTGCTCGAAAAAACCCAGCACAAGGGACACGCAGGCAAGGATCATAACGGGGACCGCCATTGCCCAGAAAATATAGCCGTGGTGCTCATCTTCATGCGCGTGAGCAGATTGAGCGTGCCCGTCATGATGCTTTCCCTCGACCCCGCCTTTGGGCAACAGAATGTGGAAAATCAAACGGAAGCTGTAATAGGCGGTCATAACAGCCCCTAAAAGCCCGGCTGCAAGCCAGATTTTACTGGGCTGAGCGGCAAGAACTCCCAGGATAGCCTCTTTGCTGAAAAAACCGGAGAGCGGGTAGACCCCGGAGAGCGCAAGAGCGCCTATCGCCATGCATACCATGGGTATTTTCAGTTTGCGGCCCCCCTGCTTTCCGATGATCCGCATGTCGTTAGTGTGGAATTCATGGATGAATATGCCGGAGCACAGAAAGAGAAGGGCCTTGAACCCGGCGTGGGTCGTGAGATGGTAAACGCCGGCGAAATATCCGCCGGCGGCCAGCGCCATTACCATCATTCCGAGTTGGCTCACGGTCGAATAGGCCCAGACCTGTTTAAGATCGTATGTAACCATCGCCATGGTAGAGGAGAGCAGCATGGTAACAGTACCGATTGCAAGGGCAATCGCCATCGCATCCGGGGAAGCGGCGAAGAAGGGAAAAATCCTGCTGAACATGTAAACGCCTGCGGCGACCATGGTGGCTGAATGGAGCAGGGCGCTGACCGGGGTGGGGCCTTCCATTGCATCAGGCAGCCAGGTAAGCAGCGGGAACTGGGCACTCTTGCCCACAACGCCGCAGAAGATCAGAAGGGCGGAGACGGTAAGGAGGTTCTGGGGCAGGGCTTGAGTGCTTGCGGCGTGATTGAGCTCCGGAATTCCCAGGTTGCCGAAGCCGATGACAAGCCAGATCAGACCTAGAAAGAAGCCCACGTCTCCGACCCTGTTCATTACGAAGGCCTTCTTTCCCGCCTGGGAAGCGCTCTGTTTCTCGTAGTAGAAACCAATCAGAAAATAGGACGCAAGACCGACCATTTCCCAGAAGATAAACAACTGGATCATGCTGCCCGCAATGACCATGTTCATCATGGCCCAGGCGAAAAGGGACTGAAATGCGTAGTAGCGGCTATATCCGGGGTCGCCCGCCATATATCCCAGGGAATAAATCTGCACGAGACAGGAAACCACGCCTACAATGGTCAGCATGAGCAGACTCAGCGGGTCGAGATAATAGCCGAAGGCGATGTTTAACCTTCCCGAACTAAACCAGAGGGTCTGGTATTGCAGAGGCGAGGCGCCGTAGAGCTTTGCCAGCAGGAAAACCGCGCAGACCGCAGCAGCGGCGATTGCCCCCACCGAGATTCTGCTGGAGAGTTTGGGATTGGATCTTGTGAAGAGCAGAATTGCAACCATCGATAAAAATGAAAGATTTGTGCCCAGAACGGTCGCGAGCAGGATGGGATCACTCATGAATGCGCCCATAGCGGTTCTATCCTTTCAGCCTTTGAGCACGTTCGATGTTTATCGAGTGCATTATGCGGTAGAGGGCCAGAATGATGCTCAGGCCAATTGCGGCTTCCGCCGCTGCCAGGCCCATGACGAAAAGGGCAATTACCTGCCCTACAACCGGGTCCGGAGTGAGAAACCGGTTAAAGGCCATGAAATTCAGGTTGGCCGAATTGAGCAAGAGCTCGACCGCGATCAGCATCCCGATCAGGTTCCGGCGCTGGAGTATTCCCAGAAGGCCCAGTGAAAAAAGAAGGGCCGAGATAATCAGATAAGTTGACAGGCTGTTCACGAACTTAACCTCCGGCTGAATCCGGCGGTAATCACCGCACCAATGATAGCCACGAGCAGCACCAACGAGATCACTTCAAAAACCAGTTCATAGCGCGTAAGCAGCGCGTGACCGATGTTCTCGACCGACCAGAGCGACCCGTCGACGACACGCGCGGAGGAGGGCAACCAATCGGTCTTGAGGGCCACGCTCACCGCTGCGACAAAAAAGATCGCGCTGGCGGCAAGTCCCATCGCCACTTTAGGGGTGGCCCGCGGCGGCGTCTCCAGATGGAGCGGACGGGAAAGCATTATGGCAAACACGATTGCGATGCAGATGGCGCCCACGTAAATAAGGAGTTGCATAAGAGCAATGAAGAAGCTGCCCAGAAAGAGGTAGAAACCGGCAATGCCTGTCAGGGCCAGCGCAAGGCCCAGGACGTTGTAAAGGATATTTCGGGGAAATACCGCTATCGAGGCGCCCGCAATAGTCAAGGCAACCGTGCCCCAGAAGGCCGCCTGCATGATGATGTTCAGGCCGGAAGTTTCCATCCGCATCCCCTTGCTCTAAATGGAGTTTGGTTAGTTTCCGTTTGGAAACTGCCAGTCTCTTATCCGGAGTTTCCGAATAAGAGACTGGTTACAATCAGGCGGCAAGTCCCTGTGTTTTCTTTTCTGCGGCTTCTCTTGCTTCCGCCTGCTTTGCCAGCCTTGCCAACAAGTCTATTACGCAGTCCGATTGCGTCTCGCCGACCAACTCATACTCTTTGGAATATTGCAGAGTTTGGGTGGGACAGATTTCGACGCAAAGGCCGCAAAGCGAGCATTTGCTGAAATCGATGACGTAATTGGTAGCAGTCTTGGGACCCTTCTCTTTCAGTTTGACACCCTGCACAGCAATGACGCCGCTGGGGCAGGTTTTCTCACAGTTGAGGCAGACGATACATTTATGCGTGCCGGTATCTTCGAATACCTTCAGCTCGATGTGCCCGCGATAAGCTGAAGAAAGCGGGATCTTTTTGCGCGGATACTGAACGGTCACCAGTGGACGGAACAGCCGCCGCACGGTAACCGCCATGCCTTCGATCAGGCTGAGTCCGCCATAGAATATCTCTTTGAAATAGCTCATTTTTGATCTTGCTCCAAAAAATCAGATCAATTTGACAACAATGGCCGTCACCACGAGATTTGCCAGGCTGAGCGGAATCATCACCTTCCAGGAGAAGTTCATCAACTGGTCGAACCTGACACGCGGAAAGGTCCAGCGCACCCACATGATGACAAAAATCAGTATGTAGGTCTTAAAAAGAAACCAGAAAACCCCCGGTATTCCCAGGCTGATTCCGAAGGGGCCGTTCCAGCCGCCGAAAAACAGACTGGTTGCAACGGCGCACACGATAAACATATTGGTGTATTCAGCGAGGAAGAAAAGCCCGAATCCCATTCCGCTGTATTCAGTATGAAATCCCGCCACCAGTTCTGATTCGGCTTCCGGAATATCGAACGGGGCGCGGTTGGTCTCAGCGGTCGCGCTGATCAGGTAAATCAGACCTGCGACCGGCTGTAAGAAAATAAACCAGATGCTTTTTTGCGATCTGACAATTTCTGAAAAACTCAGGGAATTGACCATGAGCACAACGCTCATTACAGCAAGCAGAAGCGGGATCTCATAGGCAACGTTCTGGGCCACCGAACGGATGGCGCCGAGCAGCGCATACTTGTTGTTTGAAGCCCACCCGCCGGCAAGAATGGCCAAAACGGTGAACGTCGAGAAGGCAAAAACCAGCAGGACCCCCAGGTTCATATCACGGATTATCATGCTCGGGCCGAAAGGCAGGACTAGAAACCCGACCAGAACGGGCATGAAAACAAGTACCGGAGCGAGAAAAAACAGCTTCCTGTCCGCCTTCAACGGCAGTATCAGCTCTTTGCCCACCAGCTTGATACCATCCATAATGGTCTGAAGAATGCCATGAGGGCCGACCTCCATCGGGCCGGGACGCAATTGAATATGCCCGGCCACCTTTCGCTCGAGCCATACCAGGAAAAGGGCGTTCAACTGAGAAAAACCCAATACGATCAAAAGGCCCAAAATCAATCGGAACCATTCAGAACCAAACAAGCCCTCGGACAATTTTTCTTCCTCCCAGTTATCTGTCGATTTCCGGAATAACCACGTCGATGCTTCCCAGAATTGAAATTGCGTCGGCAACGAGCGTCCCGGGCAGCACCTCGTTCAAAACATTCAAATTGCCAAAGCTTGGGACCCGGATATGGCAACGATACGGACCGGGGCTGCCGTCGCTCACCAGGTAAAAAGCACTAAGACCTCGGGCGCTTTCGAAGGCGGAATAGACTTCACCTTTAGGGGGACCGAGCTTCTGGGGGACCTTCTTGGTAAGGAAGTCTCCCCCCGGAAGCTGATCCAGGGCCTGATCGATTATGCGGCAACTCTGCTGCATCTCGTTGAAGCGCACATTGTACCTATCCAGGGCATCGCCCTTCGATCCTGTCGGAACTTCAAAATCAAGCCTGTCATACACCTCGTAGGGTTCGATTCTGCGAACGTCGAAAGCAACCCCGCAAGCGCGCAGATTCGGGCCCGTAACTCCGTACTGACGGGCAAGCTCCGCGTCAATAATACCGACGTCCCTGGTGCGGTGTATGAAAATGATATTTTTGGTTACCAGGTCGTCGTAATCGGCCCAGCGAGTCTCCATCCGCTTGAGAAAGGCGCGGGTCATGTCGATGAATTTCGAGTCGATGTCACGAGTGACTCCACCGAAACGGCAATACGAGTAAGTAAGCCTGGAACCGCTTACCGAGTCCAAAATATCCAGAATTTGCTCGCGATCGTCGAATGCGTACAGGAAGGGCGTAAAACCACCCAGATCCATAACGTATGTTCCGAACCAGAGCAGGTGGCTCGATATGCGATTGAGCTCGGAGGCGATCACTCGAATATATTTGGCGCGCTCCGGGACTTCGATCCCGACAAGTTTTTCAACCGCCAGGACGAACCCATGATTGAAGAGCATCCCGGAAAGGTAATCCAGTCTGCTTGCGTTCGGGAGAAACTGCTTATACTGCCTGTTTTCTCCCATCTTCTCGTGGCCGCGGTGACCGTATCCGATGATAGGGTCGGCTTTGACAATATATTCTCCGTCCAGATCCAGAAGAATCCTGAGAACACCGTGCGTGCTGGGATGCTGGGGTCCGAGGTTTAAAGTGTAGATCCTTCGATATGCCTGAGTTCCATCCTGTTCAGCCATAAATCTCTTCTCGCTTATGGTATGCGCTGACTTTGCCGAAGGTCTTCCTCAGAGGATGATAGTCCGCGTCTTCAGGAAGCAGCAACGGCCTCATGTCAGTATTTCCGGAAAAGCTAATTCCGAAAAAATCATGCACCTCGCGCTCGAGCCAACCCGCGCCGCGAAAGATATCACAAATCGATTGAGGGACCTGGTCGTGGCCGCAGAGCATCCTCACCACCAGCCGGGATTTGGGTTCATAGCAGTTGAAGTGGTAGACCAGTTCAAAGGTATCCTCAAAATCCAGCGCCGTTATCGACTCAAGGAAAAAACCGGCGCTCCCGAACGCCTTTGCCACATCCCTGATGATCGAGATCGGGACAACAATGGACCACAGGGCCCCTGTCATTCCTGTCTCGTCCCGTCTAAGAGGCGCGTCCGGGAACTTCTCGATCATTACTGCTTCCAATTCCTTTGCTTTCATTTCAGTTTACGCCTCCGAGACTCTTTTGAAACGGCGCAGCAGGTTCCTGCCCTCACCACCGGTGATCTTATCCTCGAGAGCGAGCAGCCCTTGAATGAGCGCTTCGGGCCGGGGAGGACACCCTGGAATTATGATGTCCACCGGGACCAGAAGATGAGCTCCGGGCACTATCGCATACTGCTCCTCATACTCGAAAGGACCGCCGGAAATGGCGCAGTTTCCCATCGCAATGCACCACTTCGGATTGGGCATCTGGTCCCAAAGCATTTTAATAGCCGGGGCCATCTTTTTGGCGATGGTCCCGGCTACGATCATGACATCGGATTGGCGCGGAGAGGGCCTGAAGACACCTGCCCCGAAACGGTCCAGGTCGAAGCGCGAAGCCCCCGCAGCCATCATCTCGATCGCGCAGCAAGCCAGGCCGAATGTCATTGGCCACAGCGAATTGGCGCGCGCTAGGTTCAGAATATCGTCAAGGAGAGCGAATTGAACAACCGGCGCGCCCGGTTCTCTCACCTTCTTTTCCATTCAAAAACTCCTTTGCGCCAGGCGTAGACAATCGCCAGCGACAAAATTCCCACGAAAACCACCACTTCGATCAGGTCACGAGAGGCGTATTTGCCGTAGACGAGCGCCACCGGGAAAAGATAGAGCACGTCGACGTCGAAGGCGAGGAAGATCAGCGCGTAGATGTAATAGACAACCGTGAACTGGATCCAAGCGCTGCCGATGGTTTCCATGCCGCTCTCGTAGGTAGCCCGGCGCAACGCCCCATGGCTCCTCCTGGCAACCAGAACGGAAATGATAATGGGAACGACTGCAAAGGCAAGCCCGGCAAGCAAATACAGAGTTACTGCCAAAAAGTCGGTCATAAGCTTTTGGGAGATCACAAGCCATTCTCCTCTGGCTCAAAAACAAAACTGGTGAACCGGTTACTTCGGATAGGATAGTTTTTGTGCTGCGGGTCAGAAAGCAGTAGTGGAATCAGAGCGTGGAAATTCGAAGGCCGCTATAATGCACAACAAAATTTTTTTATATCATGCCTTGCCCAAAAGGCCAGCCCAAAATCGAACTGGAGCGATAGATAACAGATTTTGTATGCTTATGCACGCAATTTTTGAATGATTCTTTCAGTTTCGATATGATATTTTTGTTGGGATTTTTCCATTTCTTCGCAGGAGGAAAACAATGCTGGTCCTTAGCGCCAAGGAAATGGCCCGGCTCGATGAGCAGACCATTCACGAAGTCGGAATCCCCGGAATCGTTCTGATGGAAAACGCCGCACAGGGGGCCGCCGCTTTCTTTCTGCGTGTGGTGCCGGACCTCGTCGACAGGCGGATCGCGGTAGTGGCCGGAAGCGGGAACAATGCCGGGGACGGTTTCGCGCTGGCCAGAATTTATCATTCGAAAGGGGCGCGGGTAAACGTCGTATGCCTCCGTTCTCCCCTGAAATTGAGCGGAGATGCGCTGACAAACTTCGAAATTCTCGAAAAGATCGGAATTCCCATAACAGTATGGAAGGAGGCTCAAGATTTTGATGCGCAATGGGAACCGATCTCCAAAAGCGGCGCGATTATCGATGCCATTCTTGGAACCGGGCTGAAGAGTGAAGTGAAGGGTCTGTACCGTGAGATAATCGAGAGAATAAACCGGCTTGACGTTCCGGTCCTGGCAGTCGATGTTCCATCCGGACTTGACGCAACAACCGGCCTGCCTCTTGGCGCCGCCATCAAGGCAACTGCCACGGCCACCTTCGGCTTTCTAAAAATCGGCCACCTGATCGAGCAAGGGAGCGAACTGGTTGGACAGGTCGAGGTTATCGACATTGGAATTCCGCCCGGCCTTGTCCGGTCCGCCGGCATTCAGCGCTATTGGCTCACCGGCAAGCTCCTTTCATCGTGGATTGAGCCGCGTCATCCCACAACACACAAAGGACAAGCCGGACACGTTTGCGTTCTATCGGGCTCCCCCGGGAAAACCGGGGCTGCCGCGCTTGTATGCCTGGGGGCCGCAAGAGCGGGGGCCGGCCTTGTGACGCTCTTTATTGCGGAAAGTCTTAATCCGATTCTGGAGGTAAAGCTCACTGAGGCCATGACCTTTCCAATTGCTGAGACTGCCGAAAAGACCGCCGCGTCTGCCGCGTTGGATCAAATTCTCCATTTCCTGCAAGGAAAGCAAGCCCTGGTGATGGGCCCGGGAATTTCGACCAATGAAGATACGGCAACTCTGGTCAAAGAACTGCTGGTAAAGGCGCCCTGCCCCGTGCTTCTGGACGCCGACGCAATTACTGCGGTATCTGAAGATCCCGCCATCCTCCGCAAGGTGGAGATTCCGCTCGTGCTGACACCGCATCCGGGTGAGATGGCCCGAATCTGTCACTGCGCCGTATCGGATGTCCAGCGCAACCGGCTCGAATCCGCATCGAGGTTCAGCAGAGACTACGGTGTGGTGCTGGTCCTCAAAGGCTATCGGACTATTATTGCGGCCCCGGATGGAAAGCTCGCGATAAACAGCACCGGGAATCCGGCAATGGCCAGTGGAGGAACGGGAGACACTCTCACAGGGATTATCGCCGGTCTGCTTGCCCAGGGATTCGATCCTTTTCACGCTGCCTGCATGGGGGTGTATGTCCACGGCGCCGCATGCGACCGGATATTCGGTGGGGTCTCGAGCAGGGGGCTTCTGGCAACGGACATGCTGGACCAGGTCCCCGCTGTATTAGGCTTTCTCGAAGGCGGCGGGCAGGTGTGAGCTGAGGGGTTTGTGCTGCAAGCTTGACTCAAAAGCACAACTTTGATACGTTGTATGCTACACGTGCAATGCATTAAGGAGGCCCTTGTGCACAGACGAATGACCATCACCATCGACGAAGCGGTGTACGAAGGTTTGTACCGGAGGGTCGGCAAGCGACGTATGAGTCAGTTCATCGAGAACCTCGTATGATAGACTTATATAATACCCTACCGAAAAAAAATAACCACTCTGCGTCGTGCGAGCGCGTAGCGGGCAGGCCGACCGCCGCCATTCTCGACGCTCTCCCTGACCTGTCCATGACCAGAGACGGGGCGTTCGCGGGAGGTCTGGTGAGGCCGCATGTGCTGGATACCACGCTGGATGACGGATATCGGGCAATGGCTGCCGACAAAGAGCGAGAAGCCGAAGCGCTGGAATGGTGCAACGCCCTTGTCGGAGACATAGCAGATGAAGCGCGGTGAAATCTGGTGGGTAGAGTAGGATGCCATTCTGGTGCATCTTGGAATGCCCAGGTGAAGCTTCGTCATTTTCTGTGTACTGTTCTCATTACCACAACCAGCCCCGATGATGTCTTCGATTGTTCCCCCATTAGAAAAAGGGGGGAATTCACTCGCCGGTCTCGGCGATGGGTAGTTTCCGGATGAACCCCAGGGATGAAAGAATTCTTATTCCATTCCCCCGGCGAAGAGTGTTCCCGGCTCCTTGGCCGCAAAATAGGCGAGCTGCTTCTGGCAGGTGATATCCTTGCGCTCTGGGGGGAACTCGCCTCCGGCAAAACGCTTTTTACGCAGGGAATCGCAAGAGGGCTTGGCGTTGCTCCGGAGGTAAGGGTAACAAGCCCGACATTTACCATCATAAACGAGTACTCGGGGCGTCTTTATCTCTACCACCTGGACCTTTACCGGATTTCAGGCCCCGATGAGCTTGAGACGTTACCCTGGCAGGAGTCTCTTTTCGGGGGCGGGGTGGCGGTAATCGAATGGCCGGACAGGCTTGGACGGCTTCTCCCTGCCGACAGGTGGGACATAAAGTTCTCGATCTGCGGCGAAGAAAACCGCGAAATGCTGCTCTGCGGGCACGGGAGGAAAAACCGGACGCGAATGGCAAAATGGGCGGAAATGCTCAAAAACCTGCAGATCGAGGCGCTGTGCCGGGAATAAGCGAAGCAGGAAGCGGGTACTGCTTAGTCGATCACTCCCCGTGCCAGGCATAAAGTTCTCTCCTGCTCCATGAATCCGAATTTGCAGATGAGAATTGGGCGATCACCCCCCTAATCGAACTTGGCTGGATCTTCCGGGCTTTCCATCTCCCGTGGGAACTCGGTGAACGGAAACGGGCGGGTGTTGTCGTTCAGGGTGATGTATCGTATGAGCCTGTAGACATAGACTGCCGCTTTGTTTGAGAAGGAGCGCAGCGGTTCGCTGTAGCTCCTGGTTATGAGGAGCACCACGTACTGGATCAAGGCTGTCATTTGGATTATGAAGTGCATTACGCTGAGTATCACCAGAAAAAGAAGCGTAAAAATAAGCCTGATCCCAATCTTTCCTCGAGGAATACCGCCCTGTGACAGTTCGTCCATTTCTCTCCTCCTGTGATAGACTTATAAACAACATCAATCTTAACGGCGAACAAAATAAGATGGAAGTCAGGAATATTCGCATTCAACTTGCCCTTTTCTTTTGCTTTCTGCTCGCCGGAACTTCTTCGGCTGCATGGAGTGCTGGAACGGTTGACCATAGCATTTATGGAGCACTGCTTGGAAAATACGTGAAAAACGGGGTAGTCGACTATGCCGGTCTAAGACGCGAGGAAGACGCGGTAAACCTTTATCTGGATCAGCTTGAAGATATTGATACCCAGGATTTGCCGAAAAACGAACAATTGGCTTTCTACATCAATGCTTATAACGCTAAAGCCATAAAGGTGGTGCTCATGGGGTATCCGGGAATCAAGTCCATCAAAGAGATGGGATCTTTGTGGAGCAGCCCCTGGAGGAAGCGGCTTGGTAGAATCGATGGAGAGCTCATGAGCCTTGACGACATCGAACATCAAATCATACGCGCAAGGTTTAAGGACCCGCGGACCCATTTTGCCCTCAACTGCGCCTCCAGGAGTTGTCCGCCACTCCTCTCGGAACCATACAGGGGGGATGTGCTGGACCGCCAACTGGATTCGTCCGCTCGCGCCTTCATAAACGACCCGCTAAGTAATGATCTGGAGGCAGACACCCTTTATGTGAGCAAGATTTTCTACTGGTATGAAGGAGATTTCCAGGAAGGGGTCCTCGGCTTTTTCATGAAGTTCGCCGAACCAAATCTTAAAAAGCAACTGGAAGAACGTGCGGACCGAATCAAGATCGAATACCTCGATTACGACTGGTCACTGAACGGAAAGTGACGGATCACCCTCACTTATCGGGTCTTCCGATCTGAGTGGATGGCGCCTCAACTGAGGATCTGCAGCTAATCCCTTGACTTTTTTGCACACTTGCCTGTAATGATTTGTCCTCTGTCCTTCCCCCGAGGAATGCTCTTTGTGGATCTTGGCAGTTACTCCTAAAACGATTGTGGAGGTGCAATGAAGACCATCCAGTCCATGAGCTACAAGCCTGAGTCGATAAACGGAGGATACACGGACAGGATTCTCCGACTCGATGTGAGTTCATATGCGGTTTCGATTCAAGAACTCCCGCCCGAATTCAAGGAAAAATATATCGGTGGCCGAGGCTACGCCCTGAAGCTCATCTGGGATGAGACGACAAAGGATACACGATACGACAGCCCGGAAAACGTTCTGGTGATGGCCGGAGGCCCGCTGTGCTGCGAGCCGCGATTTCCAGGCGCCGGCAAATTCATTATCGGCACCATATCCCCGCTCACGGACACCTTTATCGATTCCAACATCGGCGGCCACTTCTCGTCCCTGCTCAAGATCTGCGGATTCGATGCCCTTGCCATTTCCAGGATTAGCGAAAAGGAAGTGGTGCTGATCGTGGACGGAGACAAGGGAACCATAGAGATCGCAGAAGCCCCTTGCTATGGCGAGACCGTGGACGGGGGCGCCCTGTCCTACGGCGAGGCGTTGATGCGTGAGTTCAATGGGGGCGCCTTCGATGAAGACGTCGCCCTCGTGACCACCGGAATCGGGGCGCTTCACGCGAGATTTGGGATCGTAAACAGCCTCTTCTATGACAAGCGAAGGGAGAGGGTGAGAGCCAAGCAGGCCGGGCGCGGCGGAACGGGCACCGTGATGCGCCGCAAAGGTGTTAGGGCCGTGATAGTTCGCTCGAGCTCCGGGCGGATCGGGGCCAACCACCCCATTGACGATGCGGGGGTAAAACGGGCGGGAAGCAGTCTCAAGAAGGTCGTAAGCCAGATGGATCGCCAGCAACTGCGGCTTTCCAGTTGGGGGACACCGGTTTTGATCGAATACATGGACAAGTACCACCTCCTGCCCGTGAACAACTATCAGTATGGCTGCCATTCTGATGCCAGGGCTATCTTCGCCGATGTCTTCCTGAATCGCTATTTTGAGAAAAAACTCCCGGACGGGTGCTACTTTGGGTGCAATCTCGCGTGTGCCAAGTCATGCGAAAACGTGACCCTGCAGCACGGCTCGAGGGCGGGTGCGCGGGTAGGAGTGGACGGACCCGAGTATGAGACGGCCGGCGCCGTGACCTGCATGGGCATCTTCGATCCCCAGTTCATTATGGAGTTCAACTGGTATTGCGATGAGTATGGCCTGGATACCATCTCCATGGGAGTTTCGGCCTCCTTTTTGATGGAATGCGCCCAGCGGGGATATCTCACCAGGGAAGACACGGGCTATGAGCTGAAATGGGGAGATGTGGAGGCCGCCCACCGATTGATTGAGGAAACGGCCTTCGGCCGGGGAATCGGCAGAGTGTGCGGCGATGGCGTGCACCGTGCGAAAAAGTGGGTGGCCGAGCGTCATGCCGCCAGAACGGGCGAGCCGATCGAGGCAATTTGGGGCGAGCTCGATAAGTTTGCCATGGAAACCAAGGGGCTTGAGTTCTCCATGTACATCAGCAAAGAATCCCTGGCGCAGCAGGGAGGCTACGGCTTTGCCCTCAAGGGGCCCCAGCATGACGAGGCCTGGCTCATCTTCATCGATCTGGTCCACAAGGAGCTTCCCACGTTGGAAGCCAAGGCCCAGGCTCTCAAGTGGTTTCCCATGATCCGTACCTGGTTCAACGCGGTGGGTCTGTGCAAGCTGCCCTGGATCGATGTGCGCCATCCCGAGGCCGCCAAGACCGACAAGCCCGCTCAGAACCAGCCGACCCTCGCCTATTACGTTCAGTATCTGAACGCTACCGTGGGATCTAAAAAATCCCTCCAGGACATCCTGGAGGACTCGGAGCGGCTCTACCTTCTGCAAAAGCTCATCAATTTGCGAAACGGCAAGGGAACGAGGAAAAGCGACCGCATTCCACTAAGAGCCATGGGACCGGCTTTTCTCAACGAATATGAGAGCAGGGCCGAATACTACTCCGATTGGCTCAAGGAGCGGCTCAACGGAGCGGAGCTTCCAGCCGGAGCCAAAGAGAGGCATGATCTGCTCATCAAATTGCGCCAGGAAGCCTTCGAGAAGCTGTGCGACGCGGTTTACAAGGAAAAGGGATTCACACCCGATGCGATTCCCCTGCCTGAGACAATCGCCAAGTTCGGCCTTCTGGACGAA
>Ga0187890_10001873_pt1 | contig 14875 bp, 9 predicted proteins | sample June2016WEW_21_1_FD_133005 | JGI IMG/M metagenome (GOLD analysis project Ga0187890, IMG submission 133005) | Peatland microbial communities from SPRUCE experiment site at the Marcell Experimental Forest, Minnesota, USA - June2016WEW_21_10 | ecosystem: Environmental > Terrestrial > Soil >... | reverse complement strand
GAGATCGAAAAGCAGAAGCGTCAGATCCAGGAATCGCTGCGCGGCTACCTGCGGAAACTCGCCGAAGGCGGCACCGTGCAGGATGAACTGATCACCATCCGCGGCGAGCGCTTTGTGATCCCCATCAAAGTCGAGCAGAAACGCCGCGTGCAGGGCGTGGTGCACGGCGCGAGTTCCAGCGGACAGACCGTCTTTGTCGAACCGCTCGAAACCATCGAGCAGAACAACGAGCTGGTGCGTCTGCTGGATGAGGAACAGGCCGAGGTTCATCGCGTCCTCCTCGAAATGACGCGCCAGATCGGGGAGAACGCCGACGCCATCCTGGCCGCGGCCGACATTATGGCCGAACTCGAACTCCAGTTCGCCAAAGCCCGCTTCGCCGAAGACTACAACTGCGTAGCTGTAACCTTGACTGAAACTTCGAGCGCTGCTCGCCTGCTCCTTCATCGCGCGCGCCATCCTCTGCTGGAGCGCAACCTGAAACTGAAGAACGGGAAGATTGTCCCCATCACCATCGAGCTCGAAGGCGACCATCGCCAACTCGTCATCACCGGACCCAATACCGGCGGCAAAACCGTCTCCCTGAAAACGCTGGGCCTGCTGGCTCTGATGGCGCAGTCCGGAATCCCTGTCCCTGCGGATCGCGCCGACATGCCGGTCTTCGACGCCATTCTCGCCGACATCGGCGACTATCAATCGATCGAGCAGAATCTCTCGACGTTTTCGGCGCACGTCACCAACATCGATTTCATCTCGCGCACCGCGACCGCGAATTCGCTGGTGCTGCTCGACGAACTCGGTTCCGCGACCGATCCCGAAGAAGGCGCGGCGCTGGCGGTTGCGATCGCCGAGCATTTTCGCCAAGTCGGATGCATGATCGCGATCGCAACGCACCACACGTCGCTCAAAGTTTATGGCGCGAATACAGCGGGAGTGATCAACGCCTCGGTCGGCTTCGACGAAACCACGCTGCAACCGACTTATGAACTGAAGATCGGCGTCCCTGGAGCATCCGCTGGAATCAACATCGCGCAACGGCTCGGGCTGAATCCGGCAATCATCGCTTCCGCGCGCTCGCGCCTGGGCTCGCAAACGCAAGATGTAGCGCGCTTCCTCGACCGCTTGCACTCCGACCTTCGCGATCTCGAAGCCGAGCGCTCGCGCATGAAAGCCCGCGAAGAGGAACTCGAGCGCGAGAAGTCGCAGCTCGCCAATGAAGGCCGCAAAGAACAGCAAGCCAAAATTCGCGAGATGGAGACGAAGCTCGAAGCCCTCTTCCGCGACTTCGAATACCAGGCGCGCGAGACTGTGAATGCCGTGCAGGACCGCGCCGCCGCGCAGAAATTGTCGAAAGACGCGGAACGCCGCATTGCCAAAATGCGCCGCGAATTTCGCGAGCAATTTGACGCGACTGTAGTAGCACACGCGACCGGCGCCGATCGCGGAGACCCGAACGCCCAGCCCAGCCTGGTGAAGCACGTCTCCGAGGGCGACACCGTGAAGCTCAAGTCGATGGGCCGCGCCGCCGTTGTCAAAAAGAGAATTGGCGACAATCACTTCGATGTCGAGATCGGCTCGATGAAGATGCGCATCGCCCGCGAAGATATCGCCGAAGTTCAGAGGAAAGATCAGGCGCGCGCCAGCGACTCGCCCGTGGAAGCCGCACGCTCGCGGGGAATCACCGTCAAACTGCAAAATGAAACGAGCGCCCTCAACATGCCCTCCGAAATCAACGTCATTGGCCGCACGGTGGACGAAGCCACCAGCGAAGTCGAAAAATTCGTGGACCGCGCCTTTCTAGCCGGCATGCCGCGGGTGCGCATCGTCCACGGCAGCGGCATGGGCATTTTGCGGAAAGCCCTTCGCCAGTATCTGCAGAAGCACCCACACGTTGAATCCGTTACTGAACCGCCTACCAATGAGGGCGGCGGCGGCGCCACGGTGGTGGAGTTACGGGTCTGAGGCGATCGGGTGATCTGACCATCGGGTCATCGGGCGATCTAGAATCACTCACTTCTTCCGGGACCGTTTCTCTTTTCTTGTTTTCTTGCTTATTTACCAGTTGGTACTGGGTACCCCCCCTCCCCCCGGTCTTTTGGAATCATGGGGTTAGGGGAAAATTCCCGCCAGGTCTTTGAATTTAAATGACTTATAGCTAAAGTCTTTGAGAACCAACAACTTACGAGATCCGTTCGCTTCGCTCAGGATTTCGGCAGCGGGCTCCCGCTTCGCTCACGCCCGCTAAGCGCCCCAACTTAGGTTGTCAAAGAGCCCTGAAAATGGGTTTGGGGCAGCTTCGAGGGCCGTCTTGGGAGACCGGCACACATCTAGCTGCCCCAATCAGATTTCTATTATCGCGCACGGCGGGTTGGCCGTCTGTGATGCGGCTCACAGACGGTTTGTGATGAAAAAGTTAGGCGTCGGATTGCAGAAGTGGGAACGCCCGCGCGGCGATTCAGCGCTGGGCGTAGTAGCCGGTGCGCGTGCGAGCGGTTATCCCCGGCTTATCGACGGTAACCTGAAGGGCGTGGTACTCGTCGGCCTGATCCGCTGGCTGGCTGTCGAACGAGAGGACGTAAAAAGCATCGGCATCCGCCGCACAGTTTGCGATTGCGGCGGTGAGGTCATTGGACGAATTCAAGACGCGCCCGCCACTCTGGGCTGAAAGTACCTGCACGCCCATGCCGCCGGGAAGCGCTTGCGAAGGCGAAGCTACGCCCTTCAAAAAGTTCTCGTAATACGTAATCCGAGCTCCGCCCGCATTCCACGGAAAGAGTTGGTCAACACTATAGAGAGTAATGCGATCCTGCCGGAGCTCGGTGGAGGCGTTCACGATCGAGTTGAAGAGTTGCTGCGCATCTTTAGAAGTAAGGTGATTGTACGTTTGCGAGAGCAACGGCCACCCGGGACCAATCCAAATCACCAGTTTTCTGCCGGGTTGCGCTTTCTCGTTCGTCACAATTGAGCTGAGGGCTTTGAGCGAAACGTCAATGCGTTCTGTTGCACCATAGTAGCCGTCGTGAAACCGAGTAGGGGACCGATTCCCAATCGGGTACTTGTTGAATGCATCCGCCAGAGCATTGCCATCGCGAGAGGAATTACTGAAGTTGGTTCCGGCTTCTGAAAAGATGATCAGCGACACTGGCCGCGCGAGCTTGCCGCCATTCTGGAGCAGAAACTTCTTGACCGCGTCCCGCTCGAAAGCGAGAGACTGAAAGTTAGCGTTGATGGCGTCGACGACCAGGGCAATTTCAACGGGCGGATCGGCAGTCGCGGCCGCTCCAACATCCACGGCGTGAAAGGAAACGATCTTCTGCGGCTGTTTATCATCCAGAAGAGTGAAGTCCTGCTCCTGCAGGCCGCGAATGGGTTTGCCGGATTTGTCCGTCACCTGCACGTCGAGTGTGATTCGCCGGTCGGTGCCGCCCGATGCGGGAAGTGTCTGGACTTGGGCCGACGCGGCAGGCTCTGATTGGACGGGTTGGGGCGTTGCCGTGTTTTGCCCCGATACAGCAGCGAGCGGCAGAAGAAGCAGGAGAAGAAACAGCGGAAAGAACCTACCCATGCTGACTCACCTCCCTGGAATTCTGCGCGAGGGGTGGTGCGCGACGATCTGACTCGCAACCTTCCATCCTAACAAGCGTGCTCGAAGGCGTACAGCTCCGTCTGTCCAGGATTGCTCGCGATCTCACTAACGACTGCCTGCCCTGGTTTGCACCAAGTGAAATATTTGCTTTTTGTTCGCCTTGTGGCATACTGCGATGCAGGTGTCGGCTGTCCCGTGGATGCACGGTTCTCCGTGGTTACTGAGACGGGGCAAGCCCCGTCTCTACAGGGAGAGAATGCCGCCCCGAAGAAATTTTTATTTCGGACCGGTTTTCCTGCTGGCTCCTCATACGTCCACAGGCGGAAAAAGGTTACGATGCAGCGCACTCACTTAAATATTGTGGCTACTCTCGAAACCACCGTCGGACGTTTACCGTCGAACCTCGAAGCCGAGCGCTCCATTCTGGGCGCGGTTTTGCTTGACAATCACGCCTTCAACGATGCCGCCGAGCACCTTAAGCCGGAAGACTTTTCCATTGACTCGCACCGGCGCATTTATTCGCGGATGATGGATTTGGCGGAATCTTCTCGGCCGATTGACATCATCACGCTGGTTGAAGAGCTGGAGCAGAAGAAGGATCTGCAAGCGGTCGGCGATGTCGGCTACATCTCCGGGCTGCTGGACGGCGTGCCCGACCGGCCTTCGATCGAACATTACGTTCGAATCGTTCGCGACAAGGCCATTCTGCGCGGGCTGATCAACGTCTCGAATACCGCCATTGCCAAGGCCAGCGAGCAGGCTGAGCCCGCCGACGAGATTCTTAACGACGCCGAAGCTGCCGTCTTCCAGCTCTCTGAGAAGCGGATTGGCAAGGGCTTTCAGGGCATCAAGGAGATCGTCCGCAACTCGTTCGGCTCGGTCGATGCTTTGCTGCAACGCGGACAGCGCATCACCGGGCTGGCCACGCACTACACCGAGCTCGACGAGAAGACGAGCGGCTTCCAGAAGTCTGACCTGGTGATTCTGGCGGCGCGGCCTTCGATGGGTAAGACCGCGTTCGCCATGAACATCGCCGAGAACGCGGCTATTGACGACGGCAAGGTGGTTGGCATCTTCTCGCTCGAAATGTCGGGTGAGGCGCTGCTGCAACGGCTGCTCTGTTCGCGCGCCATTGTCGACGCGCACAAGATGCGCACCGGCTCGCTCTGGGGCGACGACATGAAAAAAATTGTGCGCGCGATGGAGGAGCTGTCGAACGCGCCAATTTTCATCGACGACTCGCCCGGCATTTCGCTGAGCGAGATGCGTGCCAAAGCCCGCCGCCTGAAACAATCGCAAGGACGGCTTGACCTGCTGGTCGTCGACTACCTGCAGCTTATGTCCGGCGGCAGCAAGCGCTTCGAGAATCGGACGCAGGAAGTCTCGTCAATTTCGCGCGGATTGAAGGCCATCGCCAAGGAACTTCAGGTGCCCGTGCTCGCGTTGTCGCAGCTTAGCCGCGCTCCCGAAAGCCGGGGAGGCGACCACCGGCCGCAGCTCTCCGATCTGCGCGAATCGGGGTCGATTGAGCAGGACGCCGACGTGGTTATGTTCATCTTCCGCGAAGAGCTCTACAAGCAGGACGACCCCGACCTCAAGGGCCGCGCCGAAATCATCATCGCGAAGCAACGCAACGGCCCCATTGGTAAATTCAATCTTGCGTTTATGCATAATTCCACGCGCTTTGGGAACCTGATCGAAGGCAACAACGAACCGGGCGAGTAGAATCGCGTGGCCCGAGCGCCGCTGGCCTGTTCGGAGACGGGGCAAGCCGCGTCGCTACAATGGGCCTGGGCGAGCTGTCCCCCCCCAAAGTCCGCTAAAATCCCGACCCTGAGACACCTCTAGCCTGTGGAAAAGTTTGTGGATGAGAAGGACGGCTCCCGGAATTCAGCCCTACCGACCGTCCGGTGGTGATATTTCGGCACTATGTGGGCCCTGCTAAAGCTATGTTTCTAAGTTGGTTAACTCTCGTTTCGGGACCAATGGGCGGAACCGCTTGCGAATCAGTACTTTCGTCACGAAATCTGAGATTTGCACATAAACCGAAAGGATGTAGCCGGAGTCCCATGCGGCTGAACCTCGCGTAAACCGTCCTGATAGGCGCCCAAGGACGCGTGAACACGGTGTGGGACGGGCGTTTCGCCGCCCCTGGCATTTTGGCGGCCGGGCGGGGGCGCTTGGCTCTCCACCGGCAAGGATGGACCGCCGCAAACCGTGGCTTGCGTCACAACCAAGCGTGACAGGCCTCACGGAATTGGCGCTCGCCAAAACATACTCTCTTACGGGAAGGAGGAACTGGCGGGTTCTCATAGTTTGAGTCAGCGTGCGGCCGGAGAGCGCTGGCATTTTCTTCACTTCCAGCCCCGGCAGTACACGCGAGTTCCTCGTTTTCACGTTTTCTTGTGGTCGAAAAAGAACGCTGAACAGGTCCGGCCGTTCGCGCCGCATCGGCCTGCGCAGTTAAGGATGTGGTTGCTTGATTCGAACCGCAGACTCTCGAATGCCTTCTAATTTTTTTTCCTGGAGAAACTCCAATGCTGCATCTCGATACTGGTAATACCGGTTTCATGATTCTATGCACCAGCCTGGTCATGCTGATGACACCCGGCCTCGCATTTTTTTATGGCGGCCTGGTCGGGCGCAAAAACGTGCTCGCCATCATGATTCAGAGTTTTGTCTCGATGGGCTGGACGACGGTGATCTGGTACTTATACGGCTACTCGCTGTGTTTCAGCGGCGACTGGCACGGGGTCATCGGCAATTTCCACTACGCATGTCTGCGCGGGGTCAATCTCACTACGCCGTCTCCGAATGACACGATCCCGGCCTTCGTGTTCATTGCGTATCAGATGATGTTCGCCATCATCACTCCGGCGCTCATCTCGGGCGCGTTCACCAACCGGGTCACGTTCAAGGCGTACATGCTGTTCCTGACGGGCTGGCTCACCTTCGTTTATTTTCCCTTCGTCCACATGGTTTGGGGTGGAGGCTTTCTGCAGAAGTGGGGCGTGCTGGACTTCGCGGGCGGCATTGTGGTGCACAACATCGCGGGCATTGCGGCGTTGGCTTCCGTGCTGTATGTGGGGAAGCGGCACACGGCGGATCGCGGTCCGCACAGCATCCCGCTGGTGGCGCTCGGAACCGGCCTGCTGTGGTTCGGATGGTATGGGTTTAACGCCGGCAGTGAAATGCGCGTAGATTCGGTGACTGCGACGGCATTTCTTAATACCGACGTGGCCGCTTCGTTCGCGGCTATCGCCTGGTTGCTGGTGGCATGGATCAACGAGAAGAAACCTAAGCTTCTTGGCTTGCTGACTGGAGCCGTTGCCGGACTGGCGACCGTCACTCCCGCGGCCGGATATGTTTCTCCCACCACCGCGGTCATCATCGGCCTGGTTGCTGGAGTGGTTTGCTACTACGCGGTTGAGATGAAGAACAAACTGCAATGGGACGACGCACTGGATGTCTGGGGAGTGCACGGTGTGGGCGGCTTCCTCGGCATCGTCATGCTGGGAATCTTTGCCACCAAGCAATTTAATCCCAACGGGGCGGACGGACTCCTTGCTGGCGATCCGACGTTCCTGCTGAAAGAAGTCGTGGCCGTGACTTTCTCGTCGGTATGGGCCTTCGTGTTTACCTACGGGATGTTACGAATCATCGATGCCTTCACGCCGGTGAAAGTCGACGAAGTAAGCGAGGCCATTGGACTCGATGAATCCATCCATGGCGAACATGCTTATGAGGAGGCTCCCGAGCACGATCTCATTCATGCGGGAATTCGCTAACTATAGAGTGGAGGGACGGGCGCCTCGCCCGTCCCTCTTCGATGTGGAAGAACGACGCGGTAGAGCTGGGATTTTTATCGCGTCCAGAATCCTCACTGGCACGACACCGTGAAGCGATTGACCGACGCCCCGCCCCAGCCGAGTCCGGCTGGCAGGCGAGTGTAGAGGATGTAAAACTGCTTTCCCAGGATGCTTGGGTCGTTGCCCATGCCGACCGGCACATCGTAAACCGAGGGCATGTCTGGATCCTTGCGAAAATCGTACAGCACTGTGGGCATCGACCAGCTCATTCCATCCGGAGATTCGGAATACGCAATCAGCACTCCCTGGTTGATGAACATCTGGTAGCGCTTCAGGTCGGAGTTATACGCAACCTGCATATTTCCAGCGTAAGCCCCGTTTGGATTCAGATCCTGCGAATATCCGCCCAGCCCCTGGTCCAGATGCCAGCCCTGGTAATACTTCTGGAACGCAGCCGCCCGCGGCTTCACCCCAAACGCGTCATTCAGCACCGACTGAACCGTCGCGCGCGCAACCGAGACTATGGTTATCGTGGGCGGAGTTCCCCAGTGCGTGGTGCCGTTGGCCAGCCAATCCGAAAAATAGATATGGAAGTATTTGCCGTCCGGGGAGAGCACGAGGTTGGCATCGCCAATATCATAGCCATCCATGTCCGTCCGGTAGCCCTGATTGATGCGAATGATCTCGCCCAGGTCGGTCCAGCTCATGCCCTGATCGCTCGATGCCGCCAAGGCGAATACGGAGTCAAAGCTCCGTGTTTGGATGGTCGGTATCTCCGCGTGGTAGACCATGAGTAATTTGCCCGCCCCCGGCATACCCGGTGGAACTAGATAGACCGGCCCGCCACCCATATAGTCATAACTCGAATAAAACGGATTCACCGACGGATCAGGATTTGCCTGGATCGTCACATCGATCGGAGGTTCGGAGCCCAGCGGATTGTCGAGCGTCCCAATCGTACGCGTGATCGATCCGTATTTGTTGTTGCCGTAGTATTGACCTTCCCAAAACTGGCGGGCGTGATAGCCGCCATCGCTGCCAAAGAACACATAGCCGCCATTCGCTTTAATAACGCCCAACTCCGTATCCGGCCAGGCGAAGCCGTTTACCGGGTCGGTCAGCGGCGGTTGCGCGATCTCCCCGGCAGACACGCGTTGCGCAGGAGTAACTAATTCCTTCTTCGCCACAATCCTGGGGTTACAAAGCGGGGTAACGCTTTGCGCGCTAGCCGCGGCAGACCAGCCAATCAGAACGCCGTAAAGAGCGACGAGGGTTGAGGCGAGGGCTACTCGGCGGTGAGTCTGCATAGAATCCTCCAGTCGGGAAGATAGAACACCGGGCTCGTTTAGATGTTGCGGCAAGGTTGCGAGTATCGACCTGAGGGACTAGCCACTGTCCTCGCCCACCTTCAGCAGGGCCAGGAAAGCTTCCTGCGGAATGTCCACCCGTCCGATGCGCTTCATGCGCTTCTTGCCTTCCTTCTGTTTTTCCAGCAGCTTGCGTTTGCGACTGATGTCGCCGCCGTAGCACTTGGCGATCACGTTCTTGCGGATCGCCGGCACGGTTTCGCGGGCAATGATCTTAGCTCCAATCGCCGCCTGGATCGCGACCTCAAACATCTGCCGCGGGATCAGCTCTTTCATCTTCGCCGCCAGCGCCCGCCCGCGGTCATAGGCAAAATCGCGATGGATGATGGTCGACAACGCATCGACCGGCTCGCCCGCGACCATGATATCGAGCTTCGCCATCGGCGAAACCCAGTTGCCCGAGAGATGATAGTCGAGCGAGGCGTAGCCCCGCGACACCGACTTCAGCCGGTCGTAAAAATCGAGCACGATTTCATTCAGCGGCAGCTCGTACTGCAGCATCACTCGCGAGGAGCTGACATATTCAAAACTCTTCTGCTTGCCCCGCTTCTCCTCGACCAGCTTCAGAATGCCGCCCACATATTCTTCGTTGGTCAAAATCACCGCCAGAATCACCGGCTCTTCCACCTTCGCAATCTCGCTGACGTCGGGCCAGCGCGAAGGATTATCCACCTCGATCACCGTTCCGTCGGTCTTGGTGATCTGGTAGCGCACCCCCGGAGCGGTCGTGATCAGCTCGAGATTGTATTCGCGCTCCAGGCGTTCCTGGATGATCTCCATGTGCAGCAGCCCCAGAAAGCCGCAACGGAAGCCGAATCCAAGCGCCACCGAACTTTCCGGCTCGAAGAAAAACGACGAATCGTTCAGCTTCAATTTTTCGAGCGCCTCGCGCAGCGCCGTGTGTTCGTGCGCATCCACCGTGTACAGTCCCGCGAAAACCATGGGCTTGATTTCTTCAAACCCCGGCAAGGCCTGCAGCGAAGGGCGATCATCGTCGGTAATGGTGTCGCCGATCTTCGTATCCGCTACGTTCTTGATATTCGCGATGATGAATCCAACTTCGCCCGCCACCAGTTCATCGATCTCCACCGGTTTCGGCGTGAGCACGCCCAGAGTTTCCACCTGAAAAACATGCCCGTTCGACCACAGCCGGATCTTCTGCCCCTTGCGCAACCGGCCCTCGAAGACGCGCGCCAGCACCACCACGCCGCGATAGGGATCGAACCACGAATCAAAGAGCAGCGCCTGAAGATGCCGCTCCGGCGCGCCTTTCGGCGGCGGAACGCGTTTCACAATCGCCTCTAACACATCGGGCACGCCCTGGCCTGTCTTCGCGCTGATCAGCAACGCATCGGAGGCATCGAGGCCGACTGCACTCTCGATCATTTCCTTGGTGCGGGCAACGTCGGCGCTCTGCAAGTCGATCTTGTTGATCACCGGAATAATTTCGAGGCCGTGATTGATCGCGAGATAAGAGTTCGCCAGCGTCTGCGCTTCCACGCCCTGCGAAGCGTCCACCACCAGCAGCGCGCCCTCGCAGGCGGCCAGCGAGCGCGAGACCTCGTAGGAAAAATCCACGTGCCCCGGCGTATCGATCAGGTTGAGCTGGTAAATCTGGCCGTCCTGCGCCGGATACAACATGCGCACGGCGTGGGCCTTGATGGTAATGCCGCGCTCCCGCTCCAGGTCCATCGAATCCAGAACCTGCGCCTGCATTTCGCGCATGGCTAGCGACCCGGTGAGCTCCAGCAGGCGGTCGGCCAGCGTGGATTTTCCGTGGTCAATGTGCGCAATGATCGCAAAATTGCGGATGCGAGCGGCTTCCATGAGGATAGGTCGATTTTAGCAGGGTGCGGCGGTGGCACACTCACCCACAGACGCGCAAAGCTTCCAGTCCTATAATGACAGGCGAGTCGACCCAGACATGGATTAGAGCGCGAGGCGCGACGAGATGGGCAACTTTGTATTCCGAAACTACTCGTGGATTGCAGTGGCCGTTACGGCGACGGCAATCGTGGTTATTCTTGTCTCACGCGCGCCACAGCGCGAAGCTCTGATAGGCAGTACCATCGGCGGAGTTCTCGGCTTCTGTTATTTCGCGCAGAAGCAGAAGCTAGAAGAGCTGCGACTATTCAACGAGCTATTCAGAGACTTCAATCGTCGCTATGACCGGATGAACGGAAGGCTCGAAGATATATGCACCGGAAACTCTGTCGACGGCACTGAGCTGAAAAAAGCTCTCATGGACTACTTCAATCTTTGCGCAGAAGAATATCTTTTCTTCAAGGAAGGCTACATTCACCCGCAGGTATGGCAGTCCTGGTGCCGTGGCATGCTCTATTACCTCCGAAACTCTCGCATCCGACAGGTATGGAATGAGGAGATGATTTCGGATTCCTATTACGGTTTGACGTTGCTCGTAATCGAACAGGGCGCCGCCCGGCATTAGGCACGATAGTTTCGAGCACGTGAGATGCGGCAGCGTTTGGTGGTGCTCCCAGATAATGCGCTGGTGAACGAAGCAAGGGCGCGATTGCTGGCAGGTTAAGAATCTGCGGAGCTTCGCTCCTCGGGTTGGACGAATGTGTCATCCCCTACGTGAGTTGTGCCAGAGTCAAACAAGGATTGAACAAGGACATAATCCTTGCTATACTTCTAACCATGGCTAAGGTTACGAGCAAGCTTCAGTTGACGCTTCCGAAGGCGATCGCCGACCAGTACAAGATTCGCCCTGGAGATGAACTGGACTGGTTACCGGCAGGGGAAACGATACGTGTCGTGAAACGGTCGCGGTCCGCGTCCCGCAGAGCGGACGCTGCCACGCTCCAGCAACGGCTCCGACTTTTTGAGGAGGCGACGGCCCGCCAGGAAAAGCGAAACGCTGCATTCCGCAAGAAGCATGCGCTCGGAGCCCCACCTTCAAACCGCGGTTGGACGAGAGAGGACCTTTACGATCGTGGCCTTCCTCGTTGATACAAATGTGCTTGTCTACCGTTTTGATGCCCGTTATCCGGAGAAGCAGCGAATTGCTCGTGATGTTCTGCATCGGGGACTCAGAGATGACTCCGCCCGAATTCCCCACCAGGCGCTGATCGAGTTTGTGTCTGCAGTGACACGCACAAGAGTCGGCTCTGATCCCCTGCTATCCCTGGACGAAGCGCGCCATGAAGTGGAAGAACTCATGACGCAGTTCCCCATCCTTTATCCGAACGCCGCGGTTGTTCATTCAGCGCTCTTGGGCGCGGCGGCATATCGGATTTCCTGGTTCGATGCGCACCTCTGGGCCTACGCGGACTATTATGGGCTGGAGGAAATTGTCTCCGAGGATTTCGAACATGGGAGGCTGTATGGCAGCGTCCGGATTCGGAATCCATTTCAGCAGCCGTGACGCTGGCCGCACCCGGGCTTGATCGCGGAGGTTGGGTCCTTGGGTGTGCGTCACTCGCTAGCGTGATGACGCTCACTGCGCGCGGGTAGTACTGCGAATAAGCTTGGTTTCGGATCGCTTCGATCTTGGGTAAGACCTCCGGTAGAAGTTCGGCCTGGCACGAATTGTTCGTGCGAGGAAAGGAGGCACGTCATGCTGCTGCTGTTCCTGTTGTTACTCTTCCTGGCTGGGGCTTGCCTGCTAATGTTGCTGCCGGCCCTTTGGGCCGAACAGACTTACCGCACATATCGCGAGGAGCGGACGGTGAACTGTCCGGAGACGCATGCGCCGGTGTCGGTGCGGTTCAACGCATTTCGGGCAGCCTGGAGCAGCCTGGCCGGGCCCCCGGCACTGCGACTCGCCGATTGCACGCGCTGGCCGGAGCGCGCCGGTTGCGGGCAGGAGTGCATTCCGGAGGCGCTGCTTGCGAACCCTGCGGCCCTGGTGGACCACGTTCCGTGGCGAACCAGAAGAGTCGTGCATTTGCCAGTGCTCTTGGCCGGCGCGGCGGCGTGGGTGCTGGGCATGGCTTGGCACTCCGAATACTTGTTCCGGCCACGATGGATGATGGCGCTCGGATTGAGCGATTCCCAGACGCGAGCCCTGGCACGAATGATGGCGCCGCATCTGCTGAGCGTGGGTGCGTGCGTACTGTTCGCTTACGGCGTAGCGGGACTGCTGCGCTGGCTGGGTTCGCGCACGTTTGCGCACGGCATCGAAGTGGCGGGTGCGCTGTGGCTGGCGATAAGCGCAGCGCTGCTGGCGGTCACGGTGTCGCGGGTGGCACCCGAGCTGCTTTGGATTGAGGGAGGATACACTTTTCTGGGAGCGCTGCTAATCGGCGCGATCGTGGGCGGCGTGCCTCGGTGGGTGATCGTGGGTGACCCGGAGGAGCGTTGCTGTAGAACTGCGGGATGAGGGCGCAGGCGGGGTCGCTGGGCGCGTTTTACGGCTTTTGAAACGTGGGCACCACAACAAAAAAGGGCGCGATCGCTCGCGCCCCTGATATTGTGCGGAGCTTGGCTAGTCTCGAACCCCATCCATGAACGCGCGCAGCTTCCGCGAGCGCGATGGGTGGCGGAGTTTTCTTAGCGCTTTAGCTTCGATTTGCCGGATGCGCTCGCGGGTTACTGCGAACGATTGTCCGACTTCTTCGAGCGTATGCTCGCTGCCGTCTTCCAAGCCAAAGCGCATCTTGATGACTTTTTCTTCGCGCGGCGTCAGCGTGCGCAGCACCTGCGAAGTCTGGTCTTTTAGATTGACGTTGATTACGGCCTCGGCCGGCGAAACTACCGCGCGGTCTTCGATGAAGTCGCCCAGGTGCGAATCTTCCTCTTCGCCAATTGGCGTTTCGAGGGAGATGGGCTCTTGCGCAATCTTCAGGACTTTGCGGACCTTCGCCACCGGAATGTCCATCCGCTTGGCGATTTCTTCCGACGTTGGTTCGCGTCCCAGTTCCTGCACCAGCTGCCGCGACGTGCGGATTAGCTTGTTGATGGTTTCGATCATGTGCACCGGGATGCGAATCGTACGCGCCTGATCGGCGATGGCGCGAGTGATTGCCTGTCGAATCCACCACGTGGCATAAGTCGAGAACTTATAGCCGCGGCGGTATTCGAACTTGTCGACAGCCTTCATCAGGCCGATGTTGCCTTCCTGAATCAGGTCGAGAAACTGCAAGCCACGATTGGTATACTTCTTCGCAATCGAGACCACGAGGCGCAAGTTCGCTTCAATCAGCTCGCGCTTGGCGTGCTCGGCGTCCATGTCGCCCTGGATGATCTCGCGCTGGGTGCGCTTGAGCTCCTGGAACAACAGGCCCGCTTCCGCTTCGAGCTTTTCCAGCTCTCCGCGGACCGCGCGCGACTGCTTCTTATATTCCTTGCGCTGTTCTTCGCTGCGCGTCGCCTCGGCCCGCTTCTCCAAGTTCTGGATTTGCCGGTCGAGCGAGCGCATCCCGTCAACCGTGCGGTTCACGCGGTCGATCAGGCGCTTGCGTTCGTTGTTGGTGAAGCCGAGCTTCCGCACCGCGATCGACGTGCGCACAATCGCGTGCGCCAGATGGGAGCGGTAACGGCGATGATCGCGCGGCCGCTTCTTCAAATTTACCGCCGCCAGCTTTTCCTGGAGCGGGGCCACTTTTTTGTAGAGCTTGTCGAGCGCGTTGATCTTGGCTAGAAATTCTTTCAGGCGCTTGTCGACGATCTCTTCCGTGATTTCCTCTTCGTCGAACGTAACCAGCTCTTTAATCGAGCGGACGCCCTTCTCGAGGTCCTCGCCCAGAGCGAGGAGTTCACGAATCACAATCGGCGAGCGCGATAGCGCCTTCAGAACGCGGTTTTGACCCCGCTCAATCCGCTTAGCGATTTCCACTTCGCCTTCGCGAGTAAGCAGAGGAACAGTCCCCATCTCGCGCAAGTACATGCGGACAGGGTCATTGGTTTTTTCCAGGGCTCCTGGGGTTAGGTCGAGTTCGACGTCCTCGGAAGCCTCATCCACTTCTTCGAATTTTTTTTCCAGATCGGTCGTCGGCCCTTTCGAGCTTTCGAGTACATCGATTCCCTGGGTCCCGATCGTGGTTAGCAGATCTTCCAGGTCTTCAGGAGAGTGCACATCGTGCGGGATAAGGTCGTTGACCTGATCATAGGTCAGATATCCCTTCTCTTTGCCTGCGTCGATCAGCTTT
>Ga0187890_10001871_pt1 | contig 14879 bp, 14 predicted proteins | sample June2016WEW_21_1_FD_133005 | JGI IMG/M metagenome (GOLD analysis project Ga0187890, IMG submission 133005) | Peatland microbial communities from SPRUCE experiment site at the Marcell Experimental Forest, Minnesota, USA - June2016WEW_21_10 | ecosystem: Environmental > Terrestrial > Soil >... | reverse complement strand
CCGCGCAGGCCGCGCTCGCATCGGCCCATTGCTGCCTGGAGACCATCACCCATAACTTCTTGCCCTACGGTCAACAAGTGGACGCCAAGGACGTCTCTTGGGAGAGAGCCCAAGAAAAACTCATTCGCCTCATTGCAGACGCGAAAACGTTGGGTGCTCGGTCAATCGAGCTTTTCACGGGGGGACATGGCGCAATGACGTGGGAAGATGCGGCGGAGCTCATCAGCACGGCACTCGCGCCCTGCGTTGCGCAAGCGCAGAAGGCCGGGGTTGCGTTGGTCTTTGAAAATACTCCACCCGTCTATGCCGCCATGCATTTGGCGCATAGTCTGCGTGACGCCGTGACCCTGGCTGAGCTCGCCGGCGCCGGTGTTTGCATCGACGTGTTCTCCTGCTGGGCCGAGGCGGGGCTCAAGCAAACAATCGAGCGTGCAATCCCACGGACTTCTCTGGTGCAGATCGGCGACTATGTCCTCGGCGACACGGCATCGCCGGGCCGTGCGGTCCCGGGGGACGGAAACATTCCCATCAGACGAATTATGGATTGGATCCTGCAGGCTGGGTACGGGGGTACGTTCGAGATCGAAATATTAGGCCCCCGGATCGACGCGGAAGGGCGCGTTCAGGCGACGCAAAGAGCATCTCGGCACGTCGCTGAAACGTTGCGTACGCTCGGCGCCTGATGAGATCGGCGACAAGGTCTTGTCAGCTCGCACGCACTGGATATCTCCGATTTGTGATTCAGAGTGACTCAGAGTCATGGTGGCATTGTCAACCGAATAGGAGGGCCGCATGCCGGTACTAGGCCTCAATCATGTGAACGTCCGCACGCCGGATTTCAAGCGCACGCTGGAATTTTTGCGAGACGCGCTCGGCATGACCGTGACCCCCGTGCCTGAACACGAGTCGAATGACCAGGCTGCGTGGGCCTATGACGACACCGGCGTACCGGTCCTGCATCTCGCGAGCGCTGATGTGGCTTATTCGCCCGATGAGGTTCTTCCCGCCGAGCCCCCGCGCGGCAGTGGCGCAGTACATCACATTGCCCTCACCTGCGCGGGCTTCGAGGCCATGCGGTCTCGGCTGACGGCACTCTCTCTCAGCTTCCGCGAAAACCACATGGCGAAGACCGGTCTCCGCCAGCTTTTCGTCAAAGACCCCAGCGGAATCTTGCTGGAACTGAATTTCCGTGATGGCTGATATCCGACACTCCGACGAAGCTCATCCATGACCGCGCCGGTATTGATCGCAGGAGCGGGGCCCGTCGGCATGACGCTGGCGATGTCCCTGGAGGCGCTTCGGGGTCGAGGTGCGCATCGTGGACAAAGCGGCCGCCCGAACCGATAAATCGAAGGCACTCGTGATATGGCCGCGCACCCTCGAGTTATTGGACATTCACGGCTGTGCGCAGCGATTCCTGGACGCGGGCCACCCCGCCATCGGTGCGCGAATCCTCGCCGAGACCAAACCGCTGGTAGAAGTACGACTAGACACCGCTCGAAGCATTTACCGCGCGGCTTTGATGATTCCCCAATCCGAGACAGAGCGATTGCTCGAGGAGCAATTGACTGTGCTCGGGGCTCCGATCGAGCGGCAAGTCGAACTGAAGTCTTTCGCGGCAGAGGATGGCGGCATCGCGGCCACACTGCAGCACGCGGATGGGCGCGAAGAATCCGCAAAAGCGTCCTATCTGATTGGGTGCGACGGCGCCCACAGTGACGTCCGACATGGGCTTGGAGTGGAGTTCGAGGGCAGCACCCTGCCATCCGATTGGATATTGGCGGATCTTTCAGTCGATGGAGCGCTGCCACGCGATGAGATCACGATCTGCTGGGCCACCAACGGTGTCTTGGTCTTTTTCCCAATCAGCGGCAACCGCTTTCGAGTCATCGCCGACGTCGCACCCGTCACCGCTGATTCATCGCCCCCGACCGTTGCGGCGATCCAGAAATTGATGGACGAGCGCGGGCCTACCGATCTTCTCGCCCACGACCCAATCTGGGTGAGCAATTTCCACATCAATGAGCGCAAGGTCAGGAGCTACCGGCTCGGTAGAGTCTTCCTCTGCGGCGACGCGGCGCATGTGCATAGTCCCGCCGGCGGGCAGGGCATGAACACCGGCATGCAGGATGCCTTCAATCTTGGCTGGAAGCTCGCGCTGACCTGGCAGCAGCCCGGCTCCCCTACGCTTCTCGACAGCTACTCCCCCGAGCGCAGCGCCATAGGCGAACAGGTGCTGCGAAATGCCGGTAACCTAACGAAAATAGCCACCCTGCGTAACCCGATTTTGCAAGAGCTGCGCAGTCTCGCCGTGACCACCCTTGGAAAAATCCCGGCACTACGGCAACGCTTGGTCGATCAACTTACCGAACTGGACCTCAATTATCGTGGTATCGGCCTCACGGTGAATCCGCCGCCTCGGGGCGCATCCCGCCGACCCGCCTGCGGAGACCGTGCGCCCGATTTGCCATTGCGCAGTGCCGACCCGCGAGCGTCGCGGTTACATCAGATTCTCGGAACCGGCCGGTTTGCTGTCGTTTCGGTAGGGGCTGCACGCGTCTCGTTGCCCGACGCATTGAAGTCGCTAGCGATCGCTGCGGACGCGGGCGAGAGTGCCGACTACGAAAGCGGACACCTCTACCTCATTCGGCCGGATGCCTATGTCATGGTGAGCAGCCAGGCTGAAGATATTGCTCCGATTCTCGAGGCTCTGGGCCGCGCCGTTGGTTCCGTCAATCGGATCCCTAGACGGTCTGAGCTGCCTGCTCCGATTTGAGCTTGGCGCTTTTGGCAGCCCAATCGACAGGGCCTTTCTCAAAGCGTTTCTTGAGCGCCTGCAACGTGTAAGCATCGCCCCATTCGAAATGGCGATACAGCCTGTCGAAGCGCTCGCCGGTACCGTAACCTGCGTTCGTGATGGTTACTCGCGTGTGTCGCGGACCGATGGCAGTGAACTCGATAATCGTGACCGTGCGCCGGAAAAGTTCTGGATCGGCAAATTCTGCCGGCGCTTGAATATTGTGAATCACCAGCACGCGATCCGGCACATAGGCAACTATGCCGTTTTGATGTTGTCAGGATCTCCGATCTTGGCGTTTGGATCGTAACTCGCCTCAATATAGCCGCCGATTCGAAAATCAACTTTCGCTATCGGTACGGCCCAACTCGAGAAGCCATCGCTTGTCGCAAACGCCGCAAAAATGTCGTGCGGTGAGGCTGGAACATCGATCGAGAGCTGAATGGATCGTTCACCGCTCGGTTCCGTATAGGACGTATTAGCGACTTCTTTGAAATCGCGCCAGCTGGGCTCGGCGGCGCGGGTGAAAGCGGCCACGTATAACAGGCCGGCGAATGCAACGAGGCGGGTGGCGTTTAGCATGATTGAGATTCCTCTAGGGCGGCGGCATGTAGACGATCGAAGTAATCCTAGAGCGAGGCGATGGATGCGTCGAAGGCCGCAAGGCTACGGTGGGTGCGCGCCTGCATGACGCCTCCCTCCATGGTGGTGAGAATGAAGACGGCCAGCTGGTGGGTATCTATGGCGCGCGGCAGTCTATGGCGAGCGGCATTCAAGCAAGCCTGGATGTGCTGCACCCAGCCTAAGAAATTAGCGGAGAGCAACTCGCGCACGGGTGGATCGGGCCATGAATTTCTCGGATACTGACGATCAGTCAGCCCAGCGTTCTGATCAATTCGACGCCATCCCAGTTCTCCGCCGCCTCCTTGAACCGGGCGAATATCCGCTCCTTGACCGGATGGGCCGTCATCAGTTCGGTCATGAAGCCAAGCGTCGCAACGGTATCGAGCCAGCAGACCGGCGCTCCCTTCATCAAGCCGCTGAAGACGACTTCCGCGCCGGCTTTGCGGTAATGCTCCAGGTCCGCCTCGAAATTGTCGGTGTAGGTGGACATGTGATGGAGGCCGCTGTGGCCGGCGGGGACCAGTTCGCGAAACATTGACGGGCCTTCCTCCAGCTGGCTGACCAGCTCGATCTGCATCTCGCCGGCCTGCGCGATCGCGGCATGAAATTTGAGGGGCTTCCAGGGCTTGCCGCGATAAATCGCGTTCTCGTAGGTGACGTCGTTGAAATAGAAGAAAGGCCCTACGCCCGCCTGCCGCGCCCAGTGCTCGATCGACTTGTGAAGATCGGGCACGACCCAGCAGATCTGCATATATTTTCGGCTCGGCAGATAGGTCATTGAAATGCTCCCCTCTTGCGCCGGTTACGACATGCCCGCCATCGTACGTGACATTGTCACGGTACGACAGTCGTTGCCCGCTGCGATCCTGCGGTTGACGTAAGTCAGGAGGTCGATGAGGTTGGACCGGCGATGTAATATAACCCCATGGAATCCATTGGCGGCGATTTACGCCAGATGCAGCGTACCCCGCTCGCCGCATCACATGTCGAAGCGTTGCGCGCGCTGGGTAAGATTGTGACCTATCCTGCGGGCACCTTTCTCGCGCGTCCTGGCCAGCCGATCGATCGCTTTGTCTACGTCGAGGAAGGCGAGATCGAAGTGGTCAATCCTTATACCGACGAACGCCACGTGCCCTCCACGCTCGGTCCGACACAATTCATGGGTGAAATCGGGTTTCTGAACGGCGGCGGTTGGTCGCTGGCGATGCGCGCCGTTCGAGAAACGCGAGTGATCGAAGTGCCGCGCGAGGCCATGATGACGCTGATGTCCCGCACCCCCGAGATGTCCGACATCATCATCACTGTGTTTTCCGCGCGACGCCGGCGTCAACTCGACGATCGGGACGGTACTTTACTCCTCATCGGCGAAGATGAGGACCGGAACGTGCGCCGCATCGCCGAGTTTGCGAGTCGTAATCGCATCCCCTACACCTCCTTGCCGCTGAGAGGCGCCGAAGCGGAGGCCACTGCCCACAGTTGCTCCATCGCGCCGGCAGAGCCGGCCGTGATTTTTGGGCACAACGTCGCGGTGACCGATCCCACTCCCGATAGGATCGCTCGACTGCTCGGCCTCAACTTGGACTTCCGTGACGATGAGATGTTCGACGTGCTGATCGTGGGCGGCGGGCCGGCCGGAGTCGCGGCGGGGGTCTATGCCGGGGCGGAAGGTCTGTGCGCGCTCGTCGTAGAAGACGTGGCCATAGGCGGCCAGGCGGGGGCGTCGAGCCGCATCGAGAACTATATGGGCTTTCCGACGGGCATTTCGGGTGCCGATCTGATCTGGCGCGGCGAGGTCCAGGCGATGAAGTTCGGGACGCGCTTTGCCATGCCGCGGCGGGCGGTACGACTTGAGCGCTTCGAGGATCAGCGCTTTTGCGCGACCTTCGACAACGCTCAGCGCGTCCTCGCCAAGACTGTCGTGGTCGCGACCGGAGTGCAGTACCGACGGTTACCGCTTGACCGGCTGGCCGACTTCGAGGGTGCCGGTGTTTATTATGCGGCGACCGAAATCGAGGCGCGCTATTGCAAGGGAGCGGAGGCGGTGATCATTGGCGGAGGCAACTCGGCGGGCCAAGCCGCGATGTTTCTTAGCCGCTCAGCGCGCTGCGTGCGCGTGCTGGTGCGAGGTACATCGCTTGCCGCCTCGATGTCGAGCTATCTCTCGAGCCGGCTTGAGGCGGATCCCAGGATTACGATCGAGTACGGCGCCGAGGTGACCGCGCTGCACGGCACTGAGCATCTCGATGCGGTCACCATTCGTGAGCTGAAGACCGCAGAGACTCGCCGCCTCGACACGCCCGCGCTATTCATCATGGTGGGCGCCGCACCGAATACCGAATGGCTGTCGGGCCTGGTGGAATTGGATAACAACGGGTTCGTGATCACTGGGGCCGGCTCGGCGTCGGCGGCGTCGCCGTTCGCAACCTCGCAGCCCGGGATTTTCGCGGTAGGCGATGTTCGCGCCGGCTCAGTGAAGCGCGTCGCCTCCTCGGTCGGTGAGGGTTCCGTCGTGATTTCCAAGGTGTGGGAGTTCGTGAACCGCTAGTACCGATGCTGCGCCAGGAACTGCTCGATGAGAGTAGTCACAGCCTCCGGTCGCTCTTGCTGCACCCAATGACCTGCATCATCGACCAGATGGATGCCTTCGAACTGTGTACACGCCGTGGTCGCCATCGATTCCAGAGCGCCCGGGCTCTGATAGACGCCCCAGTCACTTTTACCGCCAATGAAGCACGACGGCACATCGATCGTACGCCCCGAATAGGTCTCGAGCTCCGGACGAAACCTGGGGTCCGTCGAACACCGGTACCACTGTAGTCCCCCCTGAAAGCCCGTACGAGTGTACTCATCGCTGTATATGCGAAGCTCATCCTCCCTCAGCCATGTGCAGGCGGCGATTTCCGCTGCGGTAGGCGCCTCCGCCGCAACGGTCTCCGCCATCCCTTTATCGAGATCCATGACGTAATACTTCGGCAATTTGGCCAATTCCTCGGGAGTCCATGACTGCAACGGGAAAGGCCGATTCTGCTTCCAGTCCGCGCTCTTTACGTAGTAATAATCGCGCAAGAACGCTTGCACCCCCTGTGCGCAGTGCTGCATATCGTCGTTCGCAGCGCGCGTGGAGTAATACCACTGATAATGTTTGCGCGGCGGCTGCAGCGCAGCAAGCTGGTCTTCCATGTCGACCCGCGAGCGCGGCGCCGCCGCGGCATCCGCGGGCAGATCGTTCCGTTGATTGAAGGGCAACGCAGGTGCCCCCGCAAACGGCGCGCTCAGCAAAACCACAGAGCGAAAAACATCGGGGCGCAACAGCGCGCACCATGCTGCCACAGGCGAGCCGAAATCGTGCCCGATGATTGCCGCGATGGAGCGATAACCGAGCGCGGAGACGAGTCCCACCGTATCGCGCACGAGGTTGGTCATCCGCGATAGCGCGACATCGCCATCGTAACGAGCGTCCCCGCCCGTCGTGCGTCCGTAGCCGCGCTGATCGGGCGCGATCACATGATAACCGGCGGCCGCGAGAGCAGGCATGACCTTGCGCCAGCTGTACGCGAGCTCGGGGAACCCGTGGAGCAAAAGCACACGCGGCCTGTCCTTGCCGCCCATTCCAGCCTCGAGGACGTGCATGACGAGACCATTGCTGTTATCCACGAATCGAGACCGTATGTCTGCAGGCAGAGTGCCCTCGCCATAGTCCACGCTGCGTGGTCGACTTTTCATTTCTGCGGCGGGCGCGGCATGGGCGACACTCGTCCTTCGGCGAACGCGCGCAGACAATCGTCGACGAATTCAAGCGTCTCGCGGTGACCGCGGTCGATGTCTATCGCCGCCTCGAGCGTCAGCACCTGCGATAGGCTCGTCAGTAATACGGTTGCGACGATCGGCTGAAGTTCGGGCGAGATGCCGCGCTTCTTGAGATGTTGCACCAGCACGCGGGTCTGCAAATCGCGGAACTCTTCCGCAAACCGCTTGACCTCCGCCCGTACCGCGGGGCGGCGGCTGGCTAGGGCACTCAACTCCATGGTCAGGGTCGCTTGAGCCGGGTCGCTATTGATCTCCCAGAGCGCGCGCAGGGGCTCATCCGAGATGGATGCGGCCTCCAAGCGGGGACGCGCTCTTTCAGCTCCACGGCGGATGACAGCGATGAACAGATCATCCATGGAGTGAAAGTAGTAGTGAACGATCTGCCGCTTGAGGTTGATTTTGTCAGCGAGATTTCGCGCGGTGACGGACGGATATCCTCCCTCTCGGATCAGTAGCTCCGCCGCTTCGATGAGCGCGGATCGCACCGCCGAATTCTGCACGCCTCTGCGGCGACTCGAAGCCATTCCTGAGCACCAGAACCTACCGGACCGGCAGCCGCGCGAGCTCGGCGTCCGCCGCGTCGAGCGCCGCGGTCGTGAACTTGTCCGGGGCGAACTTTTGCACGGCGCGCAGCGTCATGCCCTTTGCCATGCCGATCCGCTTATCGCTGCTGACGCCGGGAAAATGCTTGTCGAGCACGGCCTTTGCCGCCGGATCGGCGAGCAATGCGCCAATCTTGGTATCCGCCGTCGAGTAGTGGGTGGCGGGTGAGGTCTTGCTCTGCGCCCGCTTACCAAAACCGAAAATGCCCGGCCGCCGGCTTGCAGCCTTGTCCTCGACCGCAGCCTTCGGCGCGGTGACTGCTCCGGGTGCCGGTGTCATCTTGATATGCAACTCCGAGAGTCCTCGAATGATGAAACTCGCCTCGTAATCGAAATTTCGGCTGCTCTGCGGACCATGTTTCTCCTCGACCAAGTCGATGTGAGAAGTGTGCTGCAGGAACTTCTCGAGAATGATCCGCACCTCGGCGCGCGCGAGCGGCGCTCCCGCGCAAACATGGGCGCCACGGCCGAAACCGAGATGCTCTTTGATTTTTGGTCGATCGAGAACGAAGGCCTGAGGGTTTTCCCACCGGCGCGGATCGCGGTTCGCCGCCGATAGGGCAAGCATCACCCGAGTCCCAGCTGGCACACGCAGTTCGCCGATGTGCGTGTCCTTGCGGGCGAGACGGGAGGTCATCTTTGTTGACCCCTCCAGACGGAGCACCTCTTCCAAAAGCTGCGGGATCAGTGATGGGTCTTGGCGCAGCCGATCTTGCAGGCCGGGCTCGTCAACGATGAACTTCATCGTGTTTCCCAAAAGCTTGGCGCTCGTGTCTTGCCCTGCGCCGAATAGAAACGTCGCGATCCGGACAATTTCCAACGCTTCCGGCGTCGAGCCATCGGGATAGGTCGCGTTGGCCAACTCCGAAAGAATATCCGCGCGCGGGGCCTGACGCCGCTCTTGCACGTACCCGGCAAAGTACATCCCCATCACCACCAGCGGCTGGTGCTGCGCCATCAAGTCATCACCGGCGAGGCTTCCCGGAGGCGGACCGGCCTCGATCGCGTCCATGAATATCTGGCGATCGTCCATGGGCACGCCAAGCAAATCGGCGATGACCATCGTGACGAACGGGGTCGCGATCTGCTTGATGAGCTCGCAGCCGCCATTCGCCACCGCATTGCTGACCAGTTGATCGGAATAGTCGGCTATGAACTGCTCGCTCGCTCTCAAGCGGGACGGTGTAAACAGGCGGGTCAGCAGCGAGCGCGAGAAGTTGTGCTGCTGATCGTCGTAGGCGACGACGAGATCGCCACCCACGAAGTCTGTCCGATGTGCTTCGATTTGAGGCGTAATGTCGGAGCCTTGGGGCTGAAAAGGCAAGGGCGCGGCCGGCCCGCTCGGTGCGATTACGGACGAGAAATCATTCGTGTTCTTGAGTACCTCTAGAATCTCATCGAACCCGGTTATGACAATAAGCCCGCTGCTCGGAATCTGATAGACCGGCCCCTTGGCGCGAATGGCCTCAAAGTACGCGTATGGGTCTTTGAGTATCGAATGGTCCGTGAAGTAGTCTCGATCTTCTAGTGACTGCATTTGGGATTTCCGGGTAACGCCAACGGTGCTATGCTAGACACCTGTATAGCACTGCCGTCAAATGCGCGTCAACGTTGCCGGGTGATCGCTTACGATGCTAGCGCGCTGTGACCAGGTGGATTGAGCGCAGGCGATTTCAGCGGCCACCAACCGCAGCGTAAGAGACGTAGCACTTTGAGGCGATCGGTCTGTCTCGCGAGCAAGTCCTGGGAGAAATCCACGGGCGTCATACAATCGTATTGGCGAACGAGTTCAAGGTCGACACGATCAGATCGCAGCGCTGCGCGAAGAGTCGCGATTGTGGCAGCAAATCTCGCTGGGAATAGCTTTATCAAGGAAGCAACGCTGCCACCGAATATGAACGTATTCCAGAGGCCGCCGGCGTTGATCAGCCTGCGCGCTCGGTGTATGTCCGGCCTTTCGACAAACTCGTAAACACCCGTCGGCATCAGGATGGCGTCATGCCAAGGAACAATGTACCCCAATTGGTCATGTGGACCTTGCGGCAGGGCACCCAGCAGGTACACCGGATCTGGCTCCTCAGCGATCCATTCGATCATGGTCATCAGCGAGTTCGTCATCACCTCTTCATCGTCGACGACATGGTCCGCGGGAAGGAATAACACGGGCGTGGCCGCAGAAATGCGGGCCTCGAGCAGCAGGAGCGCGAGTAACACTTCGTATGCCGTTCCTTGGTGCTTCGGCTGGATGAAGAGATTGCGAGGGGCAAGCTCATTCAATGGGCTCTGCCGCCAAGGATCGCCGGGGGCTGCAATGACCGCCGCGATCCGCTCGCATGACGTCACCGTCGCCGCACGCCGCAGCGTAGCCGCCAAGGGATCGCGCTTGTTGCGTGCGCGCTGTTGAGCGACGCAGGGTCTCGGATCTTCTCGACTTGCCAGAAGAACACACCAAGCCTCAGTCATGGCCACTTCTCCCAAGGGTGGGCGCCGCGTGCTCCAGCTTAATCCTGATCGATGTCATGGGTATGACTTCGGGTCAAACACCAGGCCGATAAACAAGATCGTCTGCGTAGGCCGATCCTCGATCAAGAAAAGAAACGGCCGATCGACGATCATCTCAAAAGGCGGGGCTGGAAGCCTCAGGGCTGTCGTCGCGATGGCGACGCCCGTGACCGCGGCCGCTTCCGTACCCTCTTCATTCACATCGACGAAGGTCTTTTGAATTGCCGCTGAGATGTACAGGTGCGGTGCGATCCCCGAAAAGTCCGCATGGCTGGCATCGAACGCAAGCTTCATACCCAGGGACTCCAAGGGCTTCCTGAGCTCGATGCCGTATTCGACCTTGAACCTCGGAATCACGACGGTCCCGTCGGCGCTTCTGAATTGCCGTCGGATCCGCTCCCAGGTATCGCCTGTCAGCTTTCCGACCAGATCCGGCAGACTCGAGTCGCGGGCGGGGAGAAAAACATACATCGCGAGATTCTCACCGGCGTAGGGTAACCTCACGGCTTGATAGTCCGGCTCCTCCCGATAGCCGAGATTTCGCGTCTGCGCCATCATGGGCACGAGCTTCTGGTCACCGCTGCGCAGGTAAAACGGCCGCTCCTTCGTGTCCTTCGGGTCGAAAGGATGCGACCACTTTCCCTTGAAATAGACCGCATCGGCAAGAAAAAGCCGCGCATTCTCGGGATCGATCATTCCATCGGCGATGCGCGTGATTTTCCCGTGCGTTTTGTTACTGGCCCAGTCGTTGATCACGTTCACCGCATGCGGGTCGGAGAAATCGAGCGCATCGACCGTGGCATCGTAAAACTCTTGATTCACGGTGAGGAATTCCGGCTTGACCTTTATGCCGGACCGATACCAGATGGCATTCGCCGTCTCGAGCACGACTTGGTCGTTGCCGCCCTTCAGGGCAGCGGCGATATTCTTGTGCGCGGCATTCACATTGGCGGACGACAGCCCGCTCGTCCCCAATACTTGTTGCATCTCCGCCAGAGTCCGCCCGACCGCGCCGTTGCCCACCATTTCCAGGGCCGCCGCTGCGCTATAGGGTGATATGGAAATGTTGCTTGCCGGGCGGTCCTGGGCCAGCTGTCTCAGGAGATTGAAGGAAAAAGCGGTGTCAGAGACCGCAACCGGTGGGGCGCCTTCAGCTCGACAGCTGCTCGCGAGCGCGGCGCAGATGAATCCCAAGATGAATGCTCGTCGGCTCACTTCACCACCACCCGCGACGTTTGAACCAGAGGATCGGCAGCAAGATGCTCAGTGCGATGAGCGTGAGGCCGTAAGGATAGCCCCAGCGCCAGCCGAGCTCCGGCATATCGTGAAAATTCATCCCATACATGCTGGCGATGAGTGTAGGCGGAATGCCAACGACCGATACGATCGTCAATACCTTGAAGATGTCATTCTGTTCCGTGTTGATAAAGCCAAGAATGGCGTCCAAGAGGAACTGGGACTTACCGGACAGATGCGCCTCGAAATCGACCAAGGAGACGAGGTCCTGCTGTGCGGTGCTCAAGCGAGTCTTCTCCTCGGGCAGCATCCAGTCGGTCGCCATCTTCAGAACGAAGCCGATGATACGCTGTAACCCGAGCATGCTTTCGCGACCGCGGGATAACTGATCGCCTGCGATCCCAATAGCCTTGAGGCATTCGCGCAGACCTTGCGAGTTGCGCTTATCGTGCACCTGCCAAGAGACTTGGGGGCCAAAGGCGCGCGCTGAGACGACCGCCAGATCGCCGCTCAACTTCTCCAGCTTGTCGGCGTCGAAGTCGACCATGCCCTCGATGAGAGCACAGAACACCCGGGTACTGCCGACATCTTGCTGCTGCCCAACGCGCGCTCCGACCTGGCCGAACGCGACAATGTCGGAATAGCGCACGGTGACCAACAGCTTCGGCGACAGAACGAACCCGAGCGGCACTGGCGCAAAACCTGCGCTCTCGTCCTGTATGGCGAGCGGCATGCTGACGTAAAGCACCTGTCCGACCGCTTTCAGTCGGCTCGAGGTCTCAATTTCCTGCAGCGAATCCCGCGACGGTATTGCGATCCCATAGTCAGCCGCCACTTGACGAATCTCCTCTGCGCTCGGATTCAGGAGATCGATCCAGAATGGCGGCGAGCGGCGCGCTTCCCCATCGGAGGCGCCGTGCGCGGTCAGCATGGCGGGGCGGCTCGAGATGGCCGCGAATCCCGGGGGAGACAAAAGCGAGTGACTGGCGTGGCGAGACCGGGCACCTCGGCACGCCCGTGGTAAAGACTCGCCGTTCTCGGCGGGGGACTGCCTTTCATGAGCGCGTCGAGTCCTTCGTCACCGCCGGTGGTCACATAGAGGTCACGCCATTCGGCACCGCCAAAGCAAAGGCTCGTCACGTTCTTCGCCAGGATTTGAACTCGACGATCTGGTTTGCCGTTCGGCAGCACCCGGATAATCATACCGGACAGGAAGCACGCGACCCACACGCCGCCTTCGCGGTCGACCGCCAGACCATCACAATCCTGTTGCGCGGAGAACAACGTGCGGTTACTGAGATTTCCGTCCACCGTGACATCATAGGCGAAGGTGCCGAGCCAGCTCTCATTGAGATACAGGCGCCGCCCATCAGGGCTTAGACCAATGCCATTGGCGACGCGCAGCCCATCCCAGAGAAGCGTGATGTGCCCATCGGTGTCGAGACGATGAAGAGCGGTCGTCTGAGGAGGCTCATCGGGCTTCTGCGGGGCGGCATGTGAGGTGCCGAAGTAGAGGCCGCCTTTACCGTCGGGGAAGATGTCGTTGACGGCTGGGATCGGGCTGCCATCGATGGCATCCAAGAGCATGCCCGCCCGCCTCGTGGAGGGATCCAGCCATGCGAGCCCGCTCATCCCGCCGAACACGATGGCGCCATCCTCGTTAATAGCCGCGCCGCCGATACGCTTCCTATCCGGCACGAACTCATCGACCCGACCGTCGGGCCAGATGCGCCTCAGACCACCCAGCACCGGGTCGCTGAACCATACGGCATCGCCATCGGCACGCGGCGCCTCCAAAAAGCAGTAGCCCGTGGCAATGGCTCTAAATTCCATTCCCTGGCGATCCGGTAGGGAGCGCAAATTCGTATGCTGCCGCTATCGCCGGGAGAAAATCAGGGGAAGGCGCTCCATCGTCAGAGTCGCGACGGTAGGCACGTAGCGGATCTCCTCGACCGGTATCGCCAAGCGGATGTCCTTGAGGCGCTTCGCGATCTGCATACCGGCGATGCGCAGCTCCATACGTGCCAGCGTGATACCGAGACACAAATGAGCACCCGCACCGAATGACAAGTGCCTTGCAAGGTTAGGCCGGTCCATGTCGAAGTTTCGAGGGCAACTGAACACGTTTTCGTCGTCATTTGCGGACGCGTAAAGCACCAGGAGATGGGCCCCCTCCGGCAGCCGCTGACCACCGAGCTCGACTTCCTTCGTGGTGATGCGCGAGAGTGCCCGAACGGGCGGCTCCAGACGCAGCAGCTCCTCGACAAACCGGCCCATGCGGGCATCATTGTCCGCCGATTCGTAAAACCGAGCCGCTATCTCGGGGTCGGTGGCCACTTTGAACAAAAGATTCGTCAAGGCCGTGGAGATCGAATCGTGGGCGCCGATCAGCATGGCGCGCCCCATGGCCACAAGCTCCTCGAAACTGAGCGCCGGATTTGCATCGTCGATGCGCGCGTCGATGACATCGGAAAGCATATCCTCGTCGCGCTCGGCTTGGCGCTTGCGCACGAGAGCGATGACGTAATTCTGCAGCTCGCAGATCTGGGTTGCATTCGCAAGAAACTGCACCCGCGTCTGCATCAGGCTGTACTGGGCATTGTAAGCGTTCGCCCAACGCCTGATCGTCTCGAAATCCAGATCCGGAACCTTCAGCTTCTCGATGATGAAGCTGATCGACATGGGCAACGCGAGATCTTTCAGACCGTCCGCCTCGCCTCGATCTGCCAGCTTGTCGATCATCTGCCCGACTAGCGCTTCGAACCCCGGCTCGAGCAGTTTGATCCGGCGCCTTGTGAAGGCCTGTTCCGTCAGCCGGCGCGCACGCCTGTGGCGCGGCGGATCGATGTTGACGACATCGGGGATGAAGCCTCCGGCGTTGCGTACGAGGATATCCTTGAGCTCGTCGAGATAGCCGTACGCCCACTGCTTGTAATAGCCGCGCTCTTGGGAAAAGGTGACGGCGTCGCGCAGCACAATGTCGACATCCTGGTACCGAGAGACGAGGTACATGCCGAGACTTTCGTCGTAGTGAACCGGCGCACCCTCGCGAAGAAGTCGATAAAAACCAGCGGGGCGTGCCTGGATGGCGGGATCGGTGAAGTTCAAATCCGCGAGGGAACGCTTGCCGTCGGGATTGAAAGGACACCCGCCCATATCGGCAACCCCGCTACTCGGCACCATTTCTCCCATTGGTAGACCCTGACTCCTATGCGACCCGAAGGCAACAGGTGGAGTCAGGGCCCCCTACCAAACCGTGCATGCGGATTTCCCGCACACGGCTTACCAGTGATCGGTCGGCAAACAGCATT
>Ga0187890_10001870_pt1 | contig 14883 bp, 9 predicted proteins | sample June2016WEW_21_1_FD_133005 | JGI IMG/M metagenome (GOLD analysis project Ga0187890, IMG submission 133005) | Peatland microbial communities from SPRUCE experiment site at the Marcell Experimental Forest, Minnesota, USA - June2016WEW_21_10 | ecosystem: Environmental > Terrestrial > Soil >... | reverse complement strand
TCGATCTCCATGGCGAACCCCTTGCCCACTTTGATCTCGTAGTCGGTCGAGTACCAGTTGCCAATCCCGCGCCCGCCGATATCGCGATTGCCCACCGCGTTCACGTCGTCTATCGAGCCCGCTTTTACGCTGACCTTCTGGCTGCCCGGCTCGATCACCTTGTCGGGGTTGACGCTGGTGGTTGCGGGCACATCCCCTCCAACAGGCGTCGTTCCGGGCGCGGGCTGCTTCCCAGGAGCCGCAGGCGGCGTATCGCCGCCGACGGGGGTGGTTCCGGGGGCAGGCTGCGCCGCGGGTGCGCCGGCTTGTGCCGCGCCGGCGGCGGAGTTTCTGGATGGAGTCGCGCCGGCCGCGGGCGGCTTCCCAGGAGCCGCAGGCGGCGTATCGCCGCCAACAGGGGTGGTTCCGGGGGCAGGCTGGGCTGTTGGGGCGCTGGCCGGGGCCGGTTGGGAACCCGCCTGGGGAGTGGACTGTGCCCACAGCGTCGTGGCCAGCGCCAGCGCCAATGCCGCCAGCGCAACTGCTCTCGAGCTCTTGAAACCTGCTCTCATGACCTCGCCTCCGGCGCGAAGACGGGGCGCCGGGCTGCGCCGCTTCGCTCCATTGTTTAGACGTTAGTATCCGCCAATTTGGCAACGCAAGGAAGAAAAATTCCGCGCATGGCCGATTCCCGCCCCTTTCGCCGGGATGCATTGGGAATTCCCGGCTTCAGCCAGGCTGCCGCGGCTAGCGGCGCGGAGGCAATCGGCGTGCAGCTGGGCGGCTGCGGTACGCTGGGTGAATTGCCGCGCGCAACTGGGATCGCGGTCGAGACAATGGCGGCCAGTTCTGTTGCTCCAGATCTCGCTCTTGAGACCCCCGGAAAGCGCAAATCTCATTGCGGCGAATAGAGCTTTTCGCCCGCCTCGATTGCCACCGGCAGCCGGTTTTGCTCCGGCGGCAAGGGGCAGTTGGCATAGGTAGTGTATGCACAGGGCGGATTCTCCAGCAGGTTGAAGTCCAGCATCAGCGTGCCCGGCTGGTCGAGCCCGTGATCCGGCAGCCCGGTGTGCAGGTAGCGCGCCGTTCCATAGCTGGCGATATCGCTGGTCACGTCTCTGAGGATGAAGAACAGCGTTTCCTCCGCGCCCTTCTCTGTCACCGGCTCCAGGTTCAGGGGCTTGCCGTCCAGCAGGAACTCCACAAAGCCCGGCGACGGCAGGTCGATGGTGGTGCCCAGAACGGTGGGAATCTTCACCATGCGCGGCGGCGTATAAGGAGTCCACGCGGCCTGGACGCGATAATGTGGGTCGGGAACAAACCAGTTAAGCCCTTTGAAAGCAGCGCGCGCGGGTGAGCCGGCGTCCTTGATCTGCACAACATAGCGGCCACCACGGCTGAGCACTACAAAGGTTACGTCGTGCCAGGAGATCGTCGAGGGCGATGGGCCATCCACCGTCAACTCACCCTCCCGCGCCGGCTTGCCGTCGATCGTCAGATCGGGCGGAAAGCCTCCCGGCGGAGATAGCAACTGGACCATCTGGCCGTTCCCGGGCTGTCCGTTCGCTTGCTTGCCCTTTGGTTGCTTCTCGCTTGGTTTATTGGCGCTTACCCTCAGCAGGCCGATGTGATCCGGAGCCTTGGCATGCACGCGAATCCGGTTGTCCTGGGCCGCGCCGATGGAGTTGACGCCGGGCTGGAGCCACTCCATTCCCACCAGCGTCAGCCAGCCGTCCGGGGCGCCAATCTCCCGTTCCCGCGCCGCGCGCCATGCGGCCAGGTCTTCCGCCCAATGCGCATAGACCGTCCAAGGCACGGGGGCCGCTTCGTTCCCTGGGGCCGGTTGCTGCGTCGCCGCCGGAGCAGCAGGAACCGCCGAGGTTGCCGGAGCTGGCTCCTGCGCCAGCGTCTGTTGGGCCTGGAACAAGGCCCAGCCCGTCAGCAGAATCGCAAGACTCAACGCGCACAGTCTTGCCAATCTTCTTCTCACTGCCGATCGCCGCATCATTTTTTGAAACTCCTCTTGCCAATCTTGGATGGTTTATTTCAACCTGACCGGAACCGGTCGCCGGCGGTCAAATCACCGACCCGCGTAAGAGCCAGCCGCTGAGACTATGAACTGATCGACGCTCATGCGAGCCTCCCAGGGCGGAATCTATCGCGCCACGGGATTGCTTGTCCAGTTTGTCCAAGCTGCTCCTATTTTGAGCCGATCAGAATGGAGCGGTAGACTGGCAACGAAGATTTCAGCGGAGGTTTCCGAAAGGCGAATTCCATGGCCAAGTTTCAAACTGGGTGTCTCGCTCTTGTTTTCTGTTTTCCGGCGCTGGGATGGGCGCAGCAGAGTTCCTCACCCACAGCATCCGTGGCGCAGCCTGCAGCGACGCCCACGGCTCAGGCCCCGGCGCTCACCCAGCGTCTTGCGCCCGCGCCCGCTGCGGCGGAGGGCCGCATCAAGCTCGATGTGGTGGTGACGGATAGGTCGGGAAAGCCGGTATCCGGCCTTGATCTCAATGATTTCACGTTGCTGGACAACAACCAGCCCGGCAAGATTCTGTCTTTCCGAGCCTTCGATGGAACCGTTCAGAAGGCGGACCCGCCCGTCGAGGTCATTCTGCTCATCGATACAGTCAACGTGGAGTTCCAAACGATCTCCATTACGCGGCAGCAGATAGAGAGCTTCCTCCTCCAGAACGGCGGGCATCTGGCAGCGCCCACCTCGATCTTCTTGATGACCAACGATGGCGTGAGTGCCCAGTCCGAGCCTTCAACCGATGGGAACGCGCTGGCCGGAGAACTCAAGCAGGTCGAAGCCAGGCTGCGGACCATAGGCAGGTCGGCAGGCGCTTGGGGCGCGGTGGAGCGCTTCGAGTTTTCTCTCAAGATGCTTACGGCGATTGCGAACACTGAAGCGACGAAGCCCGGAAGGAAGTTGCTGATCTGGGCCGGACCTGGCTGGCCGATGCTGAACGAGTTGAGATTCGATACCACCGCCAAAGGCCAGCGGCAACTCTTCGACTCGATCGTTGGGCTTTCGACCAGACTGCGGCAAGCTCGTATCGCTCTCTACAGCGTTGCGATGGGACTGCCGAATTTCGGCACCTTCCTCTATCAGGGTTATCTGAAAGGGGTGAAGACGGCCGACAAAGCGAATGCCCCAAACCTGGGTTTGAAGGTACTGGCAACACAAAGCGGCGGGCGCGTCCTGAGCCCAAGCAACGACCTCACGGGCGAAATCGACAGTTGTGTCCAGGACGCCGGCGCCTTCTATATGCTTTCGTTCGACCCGCCGCGCGCGGATCGCGCCAATGAGTATCACGACCTGAAGGTTCAGGTGGGCAAGCCGGGACTGGTGGCGCGGACCAGCACCGGGTATTACAACCAGCCATAGAGTGGCGGCCTGGGAACCTATTGAACGCCAGGTCTTATCCGCCGCGGAGGGCGAGACCTGGCTTTCTCTTTTCCAATCTCGTATTGACAGCGGCAGTCGCCGCTGCCTAGTATTAAAGCGGGCAACTCCGCTCAGTTTCTGGCGCAAGTGTTAGATAAAGGAGCGGTTAGTCTGCGGCAAGCGGTCTGGGGCTGGGGCGGGTTCCATTGCGCCGCGGCAGCCGGGACAGAGAGCAGGGAACATGCCCGATGCGCGCGTCAGCCCGCGAGAGCGGCTGGTGCTTACGGCCATCATCGAGCAATACATCGCTACCGGCGAACCGGTGGCCTCGCAGGCGGTTGCGCACAGTTTCGCCGACCGCGAGGGGCTGAGTTCGGCCACGGTGCGCAACGTGATGGCCGCGCTGGGCGAGGCAGGCCTGCTGGAGCAGCCGCACACTTCGGCCGGCCGGGTTCCCACCGCGGCGGCCTTCCGCTACTACGTCGAGCAGATAACCCGGCAGGATGCGCAGTCGGGCCGGATGGCCGCGGGCGCGCAGGCCTCCAACCCCATGCCGCAAGGCGCGGCTAACCTTGGCGCTTCGGGTCTGGCCTCCGCGCGATTGAGCGAGGCCCGGCGCGAGCAGATCGAGGACAGCTTCACGGGCGTGGCCAGCAGCCATGAATACCTGGAACGCACTTCGCACGTTCTGGCGCTCATCTCCAGCGGTCTCGGCGTGGCGCTGGCCAGCTCCACCGCCGGCCAGGTGCTGGAACACATTCACTTTTCGCGCCTCTCCGCGGGCCGGGTTCTGGCGGTTCTGGTCACCCAGGCCGGCGCGGTTCAGGACCGCGTGCTGACCCTGGACCGCGAACTGACGCACCTCGAACTGGAGACCGCAGCGCGCTACCTGAACGACAATTTTCGCGGCTGGCCCATCGAACGCATCCGCGCGGAAGTGGCCCGGCGCGTGGAGCTGGAGCGCCAAGCCTACGCCCAGATGCTGGACTCGGTGGAAGAACTCTGCCGCAAGGGCGCACTGACCGGCGGCGAGAGCGGACCCGCCCTCTATGTGGACGGAATGGCCAACCTGATCACCAACGAGTTGGATCGGGAGCGGCTGCGCCAGATGCTGCTGGCTCTGGAGGCCAAGCAGCGGCTGGTGGAGCTGCTCACCGCATACGTGGACGGCCGGCAGCAGGAAGTGCGCGTGGTGGTAGGCCTCGACCAGGCTTCGCCGGCCATGCAGGACCTGGTGCTGATCGGCGCTCCGGCGCGATTGGGCGGCGCCAATCTGGGTACCGTCGCCGTCATCGCCCCCACCCGCATTCAATATCAGGAGATGATCCAGGCGGTGCGCTACATTGCCCGGCTCTCCGAGCGCATCCTCGAAGTTCCCTCCGATTGGAACGCTGTCCAATAACTTGATTCCCGGCGAAGCTCAGGGCTCATCAGTTCTGAGGTTTGGGAGAAGTCGCGCCCTTTCAAACCAAACTATTGATATTGTTATTGCTCAGAGGTTGGAGGAGACGTTGACCGGTTTGCCGCAAAGTTCGAAGAAGACCGTCACCGTCATCGGCGGCGGCGTGGCGGGGATGAGCGCGGCCTGCGCGCTGGCCGAGGCTGGGCTGCGCGTCGAACTGGTCGAGCGGCGCGGCTATCTTGGCGGGCGCGCTTCGTCCTATTCGCATCCGGGCGTCGGCGAGGTCATCGATAACTGCCAGCATGTGCTCTTCGGCTGCTGCACGAATCTCATTGGGTTCTACCGGCGCATCGGGGTCGCGGACCGGATTCACTGGACCAACGAGATGACGATGATCGAGCCGGGAGGGCGAAGGTCGCGGCTGGGGCCGTTTGAACTGGGGCCGCTGCGCCTGCCCGCTCCGCTGCACAGCGCGCCCAGCTTTCTAAGCGCGAAGGCTTTCAGCCTGCAAGACAAGCTGGCGCTGGGGCGGGCGATGCGGGCCATTATGCGGCCGGACGCGCTGCACGATCCGGCGGAGTCGCTCGGGGATTGGCTGCGGCGGCACAAGCAGACCGAGGGCGCGCTGAACCGCTTCTGGCGGCTGGTGATCGCCAGCGCGCTGAATGCGGAGATCGACTCCATTGCGGTGCCTTATGCAGCCAAGGTGATCCGCGAGCTGTTCCTGAATTCGGCCGAGGCGGGCAGCATGGGGATGAGCCGCGTTCCGCTGAGCGAGTTATACGCTGGCGTAACTCCGTTTCTTCGGGAGCGCGGCGGCGGCGTGGGGTTCAACGCGCATGTGGAGGGCGCGGAGTGGGACGGCGCGCAGTGGACCGTTCGCACGCGGACCGGCGAACTTATCTCAGACTTTGTGATTCTGGCGCTGCCGTTTGAGGCGACCGCACAGTTATTGCCGCATCTGCCTGCGGCGGAGGGCGCGGAGAGGTTGGCGAAGCAGATCGAGCGGCACGAGCACTTCCCTCTATGCAGTGTGCATCTGTGGTTTGACCGGGAGATTACCGCGCTGGAACATGCGGTGCTTCTGGATCGAGAGATTCACTGGATGTATAACCAGTCGCGCTTGCAGACGGGGCGCGGGGGGCACTATATCGAGTTGGTGGTGAGCGCCACGCGGGCCTTCGCGGCGCTGCCTCGCGAGCCGGCGATTCGGCAGGCGGTCGCGGAACTGGCGGAGTTCTTTCCGCGCGTGAAAGAGGCGAAGCTGGAGAAGGTTGCGCTGGTGAAGGAGGTGCGAGCCACCTTCGGCGTGCCGCCGGGGATCGATGCGGCGCGGCCCACGGCTGTTTCACCCTGGCCGAATCTCTTTCTCGCTGGAGACTGGACGGCGACCGGCTGGCCTTCGACGATGGAGAGCGCGGCGCGGAGTGGGCATCTGGCGGCGGAGGCGGTCTGCAAGACCATGGGCGAACCGCGCAAGATTCTCGATGCGGATTTGGAGCCGCGGGGACTGATGCGGTGGATGAGGAAAGAGAATCGACGTTAGCTTATAACTTCCTGCCTCTGGCTCCCAGCTTGGCCGTGGCGTTGAATTGCGAGGGCTGATAGTTAGCCGCTAGCCCTGTCCTTAGGATGCTGGCCGGACCGCGCCTACGCTGCGCTGTTTGCCAATCTCGCCGGACCGCAGGTGGCGGGCGAGGGACCACTTCAACTCGTCGATGCCCTGGCCGGTTACGGCGGAGATGGCGTGGAACTCCAGCTTGCGGCGCTTGACGCTGGCTGCCAGCTTCTTGAGTTTCTCCGGGTTGGCGCTGTCTACCTTGGTGGCGGCCACGATCATGGGTTTGTTGGCCAGGGGGTGGTTGGGCTCGGGCTGCTCGCCGGCGCTGTCCAAGAAGCCGTCGAACTCCTGGCCGGTCGGGCTGCTCGTGAAGGTGGCCAGCTCCTTGTTGATGACCTTGAAGTCCTCTACGGGATCAGGGCGGCCGGAGGCGTCGGAGACGTCAACCAGGTGGACGAGCAGGCGGGTGCGCTCGATGTGGCGGAGGAACTGGGTGCCGAGTCCGGAGCCGAGGTGCGCGCCCTCAATGAGGCCGGGCATATCGGCGACCACGAAGGACTCCTGATTGGGCTCTTCGCCGACGGTGACCACGCCGAGGTTGGGTTCGAGGGTGGTGAAGGGGTAGTCGGCGATTTTGGGCTTGGCGGCGGAGATGCGGGCGATGAGCGTGGACTTGCCGGCGTTGGGGTAGCCGACCAGGCCCACGTCGGCCAGCAGCTTCAGTTCCAACCTATAGGCGCGCTCCTCGCCAGGCCTTCCCAGTTCGTGCTCGCGCGGGGCCTGGTGGGTGCTGGTGGCGAAGTGCTGGTTGCCGCGGCCGCCGCGCCCGCCTCTGGCGATGACCACCTGCTCGTCGGGGAACTGGAAGTCGTGGACTAGCTCGCCGGTCTCCTGGTCGTAAAGGGATGTGCCGACAGGGACTTGGAGGATGACGGAGTCGCCGTCAAGGCCGGTGCAGTTGGAGCCCATGCCGTGCTGACCGCGCTGGCCTTTGTGCTCGGGGTTGTAGCGGAAGTGGATGAGGGTGTTGTGGCGCTGGGAGGAGACCATGAGGACGTCGCCGCCACGGCCGCCGTCGCCGCCGGAGGGCCCGCCTCGGGGAACGAATTTCTCGCGCCGGAAGGCCATGCAGCCGTTACCGCCGTCGCCGCCCTTGACGCGAATTCTTGCTTCATCGATGAACATAAGGGATCAGGGGTCAGAGGCCAGAGATCAGAGATCAGGCCGCCAGCGCTTACTGGCGGAGTTAAATCCGCGATGCCGTCTTCTCAGTTTACCGAATCGGGCTTAAAATCGTTTGCAAGTCCCCTTCTGGGCGTTTGGGGCGGTTGCGAGCGGAGGTTCCTTTCGGGCTAGAGGCCTTGCTTTTGTTTCCAGGCTGGTGGCGCCGCGGAATCTCTGAAGTTTGAGAGCGCGGGGATACGCCCGGCGATTGTGCCCCATCCGGACCTGCCGGTAGAGCGGGACGGGAAGTAAGCGGATTGAGCGTTTTCCCCGTGGTCTGCCGCGAGCGGGTGTCTCGATGGCAGGGGCAAAACGGAGTTGGACCAAGGCGCTGGCGGTGACCGTGCTCTGCGGGTTTGCGGGCCTGGGGCAGGCTGCCGCGGCGCAGGATGCTCTGGACCATTCGAGGGGGAGCGGGGCTGCGAGCGGCCTGGGGAGCGGTTCGGACGGGGTGATCGCGGGCAAGCTCACCGATCTGCATTCGGCGCCGCTGGACGGAGTTACGGTGGTGGTGCGCAACGAGGCCACTGGCGCGGAGGCGCGCACTACCACGGCCAGGAATGGGAGCTACCGCTTTACCGGGCTGGACGCGGGCGAATACACGTTGGAAGCCGAGAGTGCGCAACTGGGCCGAGGGCGCCTTGAGGGTATCTTTGTGGCCGCCGGCCACGAAGCGCGCGTGCAGACGGCGATTCAGTTTGAGATTCCTACCGCCAACTCTATCCAAGTCGCGTCCCACGAGCTGGCGCCGGTGAGGCCGGTCGAGATTCCACCTGTGGCAGCCAAGCCGGAAAAGCAATTGGCAATGAGCGGACTGGGGGCGCCGGAGCTGACGCGGGAGATGCCCGCGACCGTGACGCCGAGGCTGGCGGCGACGGTGGTTGCGGAACCTTTGCAAACTCTTTCTCTCAGCGGGCGGCGCATGTCGGAAGAGTGGCGCGATAAACCTGAGGTCGCGACTCTGGCGTTGAATGCGACGGTGTCGACGGAGCCTTTGCGGGAGCTTTCTTTGGCCGGGCGGCGCCGGCCGGATGGCGCGCAACCGATTCTCATGCCTGTGGCGCCTGTACTGATTGCTACGTTGGCCGCGGAGCCGCTGCTTACGCTGTCATTGGATGGACGGCCCTGGCCGGCCACAGCGCGGCAGACGTCCAACGCCGCCGCTCAGATCGTCGATCCAGTGACTCCGGTGGTGACCACGACGGTCAGCGCCGCCCAGTTGCAGGCGCTGCCGGTGAGCGGGCGGCGATGGCAGGACTTTGTCCTGGATGCGCCCACGGCCGCCACTCCAGCGGGCGGCACGTCGCAAACTTCGCTGCGCGGCGCCGGGCAGGAGCCGGTTGAAAACACGGTGGATGGCGCGAGCATCCGGCTGGCCTTTGGAGGCTCGGGCGGCTCCGGGCCTGGGTCGTCGGGACCGGGCGCGAATGGGCAGGGCGGTTCTGGGCAGAACGGCATGGGGCAGGCCTGGGCCGGCGGGCACGGAGCGGCCGTAGCTGAGGCGGCGATCCGCGAGGTGGAGACAGCGGCCGGCAATGTGGAGGCCGCAGGAGCGCGCGCCGCCGGCGGGCGCATGAACGTGCAAACTGAGCGCGGCGAGAATGGGCTGCACGGCCAGGGCTTTGTCTTTGATCGCCAGAACACCTGGGGCGCGCAGAACCCTTTTACGCAGTGGATAACAGAGACCTCGGAGGTCGCGCCGCTTGCGCCGTTCAACCTCACACAGTTCCCGGTCTTTGATAATTTTCAATATTCAAGCGGACAAGGCGGCCCGCCGCAGTCCTATACGCCGCCGGACCACGAAACGGTCTGGGGCGTGGGCCTGGGCAGCCAGATACGGCGGGACAAGTTGTTCTGGTTTGCCGCGCTGGACAGTTATCATCGCAACGATCCGGGGCTTTCGATGGTGAAACATCCCTATCTTCTACAGTCAGAGCCCTCGAACACATGTGCGAATCCCCCATGTACCGAAACGACCGGGTTCTTTGCCCAGCCTAGCGACGACCAGATGCAGGTGCTTTGTACGCGGCTTGAACTGATTGAACCAGGGCAGACCGGCCAGCCGAAGGCCTGTACCAATGCCTTGGCCCAGGGATTGGGAGCTTATTCGCCGATGCTGGAGGCTCTCGCCGGGCTGCTCGGACCGGCACCGCGCACGGCAACGCAGTGGACCGGCTTTGGGCGGCTGGATTGGCAGGCAGCAGAACGCCACCGATTCACGCTGGAGGGAATCGGCGCCACGTGGAATTCGCCGGGCGGAGGGTTGACGCGGGTTTCGGAGAACTACGGAAACCACAGCTTTGGGTCGAGCCAGGCCAGCGAGGAGTGGCTGCTGGGGCGCTGGGAGGCTTTTCTCACCCCCAATCTGCTGGCCGTAACTCAGAGCTCCTTGGGGCAAAACATCCTGAGCGCGCGGCCTGAGACTCCTTCCGACTTTGAAAAGACCTTCCTCGCTGGAAGTGCGTGGGGCCGGCTACCGCAGATCGTGGTGGACAATCGCTACGGCTTCACCATCGGCAACCCCTCGCGCTTCGGGCAGGGGAGTTACCCAGGCGAGCGGCTCTATCAAGCTCAGGAGTCGGTGGACTGGATAAGAAGCAGTCTGCTTGTGAAGGCCGGCTTCGACTTGAGCCATAACTTTGACGCAACCAGCCTGCTGCGCAATCAGACCGGGACTTACACTTATTCGAACGTCGAAAACTTTGTTTCCGACGCGCTTGCCTTTGCCGCTTTCGGCATTGCCGGCCAGCTCAACCCCTATGACCAACACAACTGCGATCAGACGGGCAAGATCTGGACGGATCCAACGGGCACGGTGCGCGGGCTGGGGGCTCTGCCTTGTTACTCCTATTACTCGCAAGTTATGGGTCCGACTAACTGGCATCTAAGCACCAACGACTGGGCCGGTTTTGCGACCGCGCAGTGGCAGCCGGGCAAGCTGTTTGTGGTCTCCGCCGGCCTGCGCTGGGAGCGGGAGCAGTTGCCGCCGCCGATCGCCGCGCTCTGGCCGCCACCGATTGCCCCGAACTCGCCCGCTGGTGTTTTGCCTCCCCAGGGGTTGCCCGGCTTGGGCAATAACTGGGGTCCGCGAGTTAGCCTGGCCGTGGGAAACAGCGAAACGCACTGGCCGGTGCTGCGGCTGGGCTACGGCATGTACTTCGGACGCGTGGAGAATGCGACTGTCGAGACGGCGCTCACCCAGACCGGCAGCCCCAACGGCGATCAGAGCTTCTTCATACGGCCTACCGACGGCCTCAAGCCGACCGCTGCAACCAGCGACGCTCCGCCGTTTCCGTACGTTCTTATTGGGCCGCCGGCGAGCGAGATCAAGCCGGATGCGGTCGAGTTTGCGCCCAACTTTCACAACCCCGAGGTGCATCAGGCCGTGACTGCCGTGGAGGAGACGCTGCCCGGACATGTGCAACTGACCGCCGGCGCGATGGTGAGTCTTGGGCGCAGGCTGCCGATCTCCATCGATACCAACTTCGACCCCAAGGTCAATCCGGGATCCATAACTTATGGGGTTGTGGACGCCACGGGGATGGGACCGATCAAGACGGCTCAGATAACGGTCCCTTTTTACGCATCGTGGCCGTCGGCTAACTCTCCAACTGGCTTTGCCGGGCGGCTGAATGCCGACTACCAGCAGATATCGGAGATCATGAGCCGGGCTAACTCGACTTACGAGGCGGGGATGCTCAAAGTAACGCGGTATGGCCGCCGCGGTTTGAGCCTGCACGCCCACTATACTTACTCGCACGCCATGGACTGGAACCCCAACGAGAGCACGCTGGTGGCCGGCAGCGACGTATTGGACCCTGCCAACTTCAGCCAGGAGTACGGGACCAGCAATCTGGACATGCGCCACTCGGCAGCGGCTATGGTGATTTATGAAGCCCCATGGAAGTTCCACAATTTGGCTGGGAGGCTGGCGAATGGATGGATGGTCTCCGGGATCGGGAGCTTCCGCAGCGGCCTGCCTTACACCATGCGCACTTCGGGATCGCTAGCGGAGGAGTTCACCACCACCGGCACACCCATTGTTGGCCTGGGGCCGGGCATGAACGGCTCCGGAGGCGACAACCGCGTCTACGGGGTAGGGCGCAACACCTACCGCTATCCGGCCACATGGAAGGCCGACATGCGGGCCGGCAAGAGCTTCGATCTGGGCCAGATGTGGAAGGTGGAACTGCTCGTCGAGAGCTTCAACCTCTTCAATCATCAGAACGTGACCGAACTGGAGACCACAGGCTATTACCTCGAGCCCGGCAACCCCTCGGGCGGGCTTCCAACTCTGAACTTCATGACCGGCCCGGTCACAGAGACAAATGGAACCATCGTAAAGGCCAACTCCACAGCCTTTGGCCAACCGCTGAATGTGAATGCGACGAACTTCTACCGTGAGCGGCAGATTCAGGTGGGGTTGCGGATGAGGTTTTGAAAGTGTTGAAGTCGATATGCATATAATAGCGGCATCAGACGATGCTAGAATTGATGCACGGAGGTTCTTATGAGGACAACGCTGGCGCTCGACGACGATCTGGTTCGGACTGCCCAGGAGTTCACGGGGGTAGTTGAGAAGACGGCTTTGGTTCGGGAGGGTCTCAAGGCCCTGATCGAGCGGGAGAGCGCGCGCAGGCTGGCGGCGCTGGGAGGCACCATGCCGGAATTGGAGGACATTCCGCGCAGGCGGGTGAGCGAAGAGTGATTCTCGCGGACACATCGGTATGGGTGGATCATTTCCGCTCCGGCAATCCCGAACTGCAGAGGCAGCTTGCGAGCCGGCGGATTGTGATGCATCCGTTCGTCGTTGCGGAACTGGCGCTGGGATCGCTGCGGGATCGCGCCAAGACGCTCGCATTTTTGGACCTGCTGCCGCAAGCGCGGGTGGCGCAGCTAAGCGAAGTGCGGCAGATGATTGAGACCCGCCGCCTGTATAGCCAAGGCATTGGCCTGACCGACGCGCACCTGATTGCCTCCATCTTCCTCCATCCACCGACGCTGCTATGGACGAGGAATAAGCGGCTCCGCACAGTAGCCGAGGCGCTCGGGATTCATGCAACGCTTCCTTGAAAGGATCGGTTTCTATTACGCTCGAAGGTCCGTGGAGGCCGCACTCAAACCGCACGTGGCTTGTCTCATGGCGCTTGCCGCCAGCCACAGCCGGGATCGAGGGCGGTGGTCTTGCCGTCGAGGCGAAAGCAGGTTGCGCCGTTCAAGTCGGTGCGGAAGGTGCGGATGCGGGCGGATTGCAACTCTTCGAGCACCTCCTGGCGGGGATGGCCGTAGCGATTGCGGAGACCGCAGGAGATCACCGCCCATTGCGGAGCCACGCGGGCGAGGAACTCGGGGCGCGTGGAAGTGATGCTGCCGTGATGGCCTACTTTGAGCAGCGTGCTCTGGAGGCCGGTTTCGGCGAGCATGGCTTCTTCGATGGGCGATTCGGCGTCGCCTTCAAGCATCACCGAGGTTGCGCCGTAGGCCATGTGCAGCACCAACGAGTCGTTGTTGGCGGGCTCGGGGCCGGGCTGGTAGTTGGGGAAGGGCGCAAGGACTGTGATTTGCGTGCTGCCGAATGAGAAGGCGTTGCCCGAGTGAAATGCGCGAAGGCGGACGTGGAGCGCGGCGGCTTCTTCGAGCAGCGCGTTGTAAGCGCCGAAGCGGGGGTTGTGGCCCACCCACAACTCGGCGGGACGGAAGTTGCGCAGGACGGCGGGCAGGCCGCCCATGTGGTCCGAGTGGGCGTGGGTCAGCGCCACCGCGTCCAGACGGCGGATGCCGCGCGACCAGAGCGCCTCGGAGACAACCTCCTCGCCAATGTCGAAGTCCTGCGGGGCTTGATGCGGGCCGCCGCCAAAGCCGCCGCCATCGACGAGCAGGGTCTTGCCGTCGGGGGTGATGAGCAGCAGCGAGTCGCCCTGACCGACGTCGATGGCCTCCATGAGCAGGGCGTCGCGGGGGTGATCGACAGGGCGCGGGACCACGGCAGCGAGGGCGGCGAGCAGCAGGGCAACCCAAGCAGCCCGGCGCGGCCAGCGGCTCCCCGGCGAAGCGGCCCTTGAAGCCAGCGCGATGGACGCGGCGAGAAGGGCGCAGAAGGCTGCCGATTGCCAGAGAAGCGGCGCGGGGATGCGAAAATCTCCAAAAGAAAGCGCGCCGAAATGGCGCACCAGCCCGACGCCGAAGTGGAGCGGCAGGGCGACAAATGCCGCCGGAACTACTGCGTAGGCCGGGCCAATCAGAGCAAAGAGCAAAGTAATAAGCGCGGCCGGCATCAGGATCACAAGCAGCGGCAGGATGAAGACGTTCACCGGCAGGGCGAAGACGGTGATGCGGTGAAAGTAGACGGCCATGGGCAGGGCCATGGCCAGCTCGACCACGCAGGAGACGACCATCAGCTCGCCGATGCGGAGCAGAATACGGACGGTCCAGGGGAAGACGCGCCATGCGATGCGGCTCGACCATTGCCCACGGACGGCTGCCTGCAACGCCGCGGCGACCATCCGCAGCGTGACGCGGAACTGGGCGAGGCGCGGCGGCAGTTTGGAATCGATGGCCATAAGGCGCAGGTCGCGCGTGGCTGTGATGTAGGGGTGGAGGGTGCTTTGTAGCAGCGGAGCGGCGATGCCGGCGATGGCGACCACAGCGAGCAGGGTCATCTGGAAACTGGCGTCAAAGAGGCTGCGGGGGCTGAAAGCCAGCAGGCAGAGCGCGGCAAATCCGATGGTGTTCAGCGGGTTGCGCTCGCGGTAGAGGAGCCGGGCGAGCAGGTAGAGGGTGACCATCCAGAGGGAGCGCTGCACGGGCGTGGCGAAGCCGGTGAATAGCGCGTAGGCGAAGGAGGCCAGGATGGTGAGGAAGGTGGCCGGGACGCGGGGAAGGCGCAGGCGGCGCGCGACCCAGAAGATGCATCCGGCGACGATGGCCAGGTGGAAGCCTGAAACCACCAGCATGTGAAAGGAGCCGGTGCGTTCGAAGCCGACGCGGAGGGTGTGGGTCAAGTAGGTGCGGTCGCCGGTGACCATGGCGGCCAGCATGATGGCGTCGTCCGGCGTAAGGCGCAACGGTGCGGGCAGGCGGCGCATCGCCGCGGGCAACGCCAGCAGGCGGGAGCTGGAGGCGTGCTGCAGGCCGCCGATGCGGCAGGCGAGGAAATTGCCGGGGGAAGAGCCAAGGCGGTCGGTGCGATCGATGCTGACCGTGGCCGTGGAGGTGATGCCTTGATCGAGGAGGAAATCCTGGCGGCTCCAGACGCCGGGGTCGTGGTAGACCTCCGGCGGGAGCAAGCGCACGACGGCGCGGAGGCGGTCGCCGCAATGGAAGGGC
>Ga0187890_10001867_pt1 | contig 14914 bp, 13 predicted proteins | sample June2016WEW_21_1_FD_133005 | JGI IMG/M metagenome (GOLD analysis project Ga0187890, IMG submission 133005) | Peatland microbial communities from SPRUCE experiment site at the Marcell Experimental Forest, Minnesota, USA - June2016WEW_21_10 | ecosystem: Environmental > Terrestrial > Soil >... | reverse complement strand
CCGGGCATCGGCCAGCGCCTGGAAACGGCGGCGCTGGGCAATCATCGTGAGGATCTCGCCAAACAGCTCGCGGAAGCCTTGCGTATTCCCCGTGAGCAGGCCCGCCGCATCGTGCGCGATGATCATGGCGAGCCGATCGTGGTGGCGGTCAAGGCGCTCGGCATCTCGCGGGACGTGGTCTATCGGCTGCTGATGTTCGTCAATCCCGCGGTCGGCCATTCGGTCGAGCGCGTCCACGCCTTGGCGATGCTCTATGACGAGATCACCGCGCAAGCGGCCGAAGGCATGGTCGCGATCTGGCAGGCGCTACGCGGCGAAGCGCGCGCGACCGCAAAACGCCAGCCGCTGTTTTGGAACGACGAGCGGTCCCGTGCCCGACCGGCGGCAGCGCCGGCACGGCGCCCGCTGGCCGCGCCGCGGACCAATATCCGCCGCGAAGTGTCTTGAACCTGCAGTCGCTGCCGCGCCGCTTTCAGGCGGCGACGATATCGAGAAAATTCCGCCCCGCGCGGTCCTCGACTTCGACGATCCAGACGTCGGGATCGAATTTGATCTCGCGGGCGAGATAGGCCTCGACCGCTGCGTCGGGCGCGGGTCGCTCCTTGAGGCTCGGGCTGAAGGCGCGGTCGGCGTCGCGCACCGCGTCGAATTCGCTTTGCGGCGCCGGGCCGAACAGATCCGAGGTGCCGTCGAGCCGGCAGATGCGGATGAACACGGCGCCGGCCTCCTCGGCGCCGCGCCGGCGCACGACGGCGGCAGCGCCCTCGACCTGACAGCGGCGCAGATAGGCGGCAACCCAAAGCGCGGTCTTCAGACGCATCGTGCGGCTCACGGCGGCGAACGCGACGACGTATGCCTCGATCCGGCCAAGACCGCAAATTATTCGATCGGATGCCCGGTCATGGCGGCGAGCTCGCTGACCAGACGATCGGACACCCGGCCGCTGACCGGCAGCTTGTGCTCGCGCTCGAACTTCTCGATGGCCTGGCTGGTCGCGTCATCGAGCATGCCGGTTGGCTTGATCTGGCCGTAGCCGTAATTGGACAGCACGCGTTGCACCGCCAGGATGCGCGGCGACGGCCCGATCAGGTCGGCGATGGGATCGTTGCGCCGCGGCGACGGCACCGGCACCGGAACGGTTTGCGGCGGCCGCGCCACCGTATGAGTGGCGCTCATATCGATGATGCGCGGCCCGGGCTGCTCCGCGGGTTTCGGTGCGGCATCGGCCGTCTTCTGCAATGTCGGATTGGCAACGAACGGCGCCGGCCGCGCGCCCGATTGCAGGAAAACCGCATTGACGACGATCAGGATGGTCGCCGCCGTGGCACCGAGAATGGCGAAGGAATCGACCGGCCGGCCGATCGCCTGCGTCCACAGCCGCGCGCCGAACGACAGCGTCCCGACGCGCGCGTTGGCGCGGCTTCTATCGTTGCGGCGGTCACGCACTTTTCTTCACCGCGCTTGCCGGCTGCACGATGCCGGCCGATTGATTCATGGGAATGCTGATCGGGCTGACCACGCCAAAACTGCGCTTTTTCGCCGGCCGCGACCGCTCGCAATCGAGCGGCAGGCCGATCGTGATGCGGGTGCCGTCGCCGACCCGGCTGCGGATCGAGAATTCGCCGCCGTGCAATCGCACCAGGCCTTTGACGATGGAAAGGCCCAAGCCCGTGCCGCCATGGCGGCGGTCGTAGGAAGCGCCGGCCTGAAAGTACGGTTCGCCGACCCGCGCCAAATCCTCGTCGCTGATGCCGACGCCGTTGTCCTCGATCACGAAGGTGATGTTGCCCGCCTCGGCGCGGGCGCTGACCATAACCTTGCCGCCGCGGTCGGTGAAGCGGATCGCGTTCGACAGGAGATTGAACATGATCTGGTTGAGCGCGCGTTTGTCGGCGACGATCTCCGGCAGATCGCCGGGCACCAGCCGTTCGAGCGCAACGCCGGCCTCGCGCGCCCGCAGCGCCAGAATGTCGCAACAGCTGGCGATGACCTGTCCGGGATTGAAAGGCTCCGGCGTGATCTCGAAATTGTCGGTCTCGATCTTCGACATGTCGAGAATGCCGTTGACGACCGCCAGCAGATGGTTGCCGGAATCGTTGATCAGGCCGGCATATTCGTTGCGCCGCTTGGCATCGAGCATCAGCGCCGCTTCTTTCTTCAACATCTCGGAGAAGCCGATGATGGCGTTGAGCGGCGTGCGCAATTCGTGGCTCATGGTGGCGAGGAAGCGGCTTTTCGCGGCATTGGCGCGCTCGGCCTCGGCGCGGGCATCTTCGAGCGCCTGCTGCTGCTGCTTGCGCCCGGTGACGTCGCGCAGCACCGCGACCACTTCGCGGCGGCCGGCTTCGCCGGCGTCGGCGCCGGCCTGTTCAAGCGGCCGGCAGCGCATCTCGATCCAGATGAATTCCACCGCCGGATGCCCATTGCCATCGACGCCGTCGCGCCGCACCCGGAACTCCGCCGAGCGGCTCTCCGCAAGGGCGGCGGTGTCGCCGAGCGCGGTCAGGTAGGCGGGCCGATCAGCGACATGGACGCGTTCGAACAGGCCATGCCGCTGCAAATCAGCGATGCGCGCGCCGAACAGCGTCTCGCCGGCCGGCGACATGAACAGCACGCCGCCGTCGCGGCCGTGCCGCGTGATCACGTCGGTCATATTGCGTGCCAGCAGCCGATAGCGGTCCTCTTCGGCGTAGAGCAGCCAGAAGCTGGTGCGCGCCAGCGCCTCGGCGCCGAGCGCAAGCCCCGCCGCATAGAGAGCTGCCGAAACGATGCCGAGCGCGGCGAGCGCCGCGTGCGAGCTCGGGCTCGGAAGCGGTAAAAGGTGCTCGGCGTCGAGCAGCACCAGGAGGCCGGCGGCGCCCAGCGCCAGCGTCGAGGCGGTAGCGACGACGCGACGCGAAGCGGATAAAGCGGCTTCGAGCGGTACGACGACGAGCCAGATCGCGGCGAACGACACGATGCCGCCAGTCGAGGCAGCGACCGCGGTCACCAGTCCGGTCAGCGCCAGCGACGACAGCACATGCGCGCTCTCGTAACGGCCGGTGCGCGACAGGAAGTAGGCGGTGAGGATCGGCACCACGAGCCAGGCAAAGACCATCAGCTCGATTGTGGTCGGCGTGCCTCGCGCGAACAGGTAAACCGGAAACGACGCCAGCGCGATGATGCTGCCGAGAAGCCGCGGTGCGATAAAGGCGCGATGCCGCGATGCCGTCAGCGCATCCTGCTGCGCCGAAGGGTGGACGAGCGTCTCGACATAGTCCCGTACCGGCGCGAAGAGGCCCACGATCCCGTCGCACGTCCGCTTTGCAGACGCGCTCCCCTTGTTCTGTTGCGCGATCGTGTCAGACGCCGCTTAAACGAACGCTAAAACGCCCTGCTTGGCACCGACCGTACGGCGCATTGCCGCGCGGCGGTTTCGGCCATCATGGTGAATCGCTCGTTGCCGCGAACGGTTGCCATATGCTTGACGTTCGCGGTCGTTGCGGAAATGCCTGCAAATCGCTGATCTTTCGCTTTCGCCAAATCGTTGCAAAAGGCCGCCTCGCGCGCGTTCGCTCAAATTTTAGGTAAATTATATTTTCTCCAATTGCACGAAAATTTGCGGCGTATTCTCGTCGATTATGGACAAAAACGTCCCCGTCGAACGAACGCGGCTTTCAATGCTGCCTGCTAGGTTACGCGGGCGTGCGGCGACCTATGCCGCCGGGGATACGGGTCTGATGTTCTTTTTGTTGCGAATGGCGTTCTGGCTTGGCATCGTGCTGGTCCTCTTGCCCAGCGGATCGGCGCAGCATGCCACGCAGTCCGGCGATGTCGGCGCCTCCGAAGCGGTCTCGGCGGCGTCCGCCACAGTTCGGGACATGCGCGGCTTCTGCAACCGTCAGCCCGATGCCTGCACGGTCGGCTCGCAGGTCGCGGTGTCGCTCGGCTACAGGGCGCAAGCCGGGGCCAAGATACTTTACGATTTCTTGACCGAGGCGATGGCGCCGAAGGAAACCGGCGCATTGCCTCACGGTGCCGCTCCGCGCGGCAGCCTCGCCAAGGTCGAGCCGGCAAAATCCTCGCCGTCCTCGCAGAATACGCTCACCCCCGCCGATCTCGCGCCGGCCTGGCACGGGCCGCAGCCGCCCAAGGACGCCAAGCACGCGGCTTAAGCGCGCGTCCTCGACAATTCGTCGGGATGTCTGCTTCTGCAATCGGCGGCCATTGCATGTTGCCGTAGTGAAGCCGGTTTCACGGGCTCGCTTGAACCGATACGATGTCGTCCGCCCGACAGGCAATTTTCGCAACGGATCAAGCCCTCATGCCCATCAGTGAAAAGCTCAAAGCCCTCGTCAGGTCTGCCTGGGATGACGGCGCGCCGTGCCTTGTCGCGACACAGGGCCCGAATGGCCCCAACATCTCGCCCAAGGGCAGCATGGTCGTTTTCGACGACGACCATCTCGCCTATTGGGAGCGCTCCAAGAAACAAGCCCTGGAAAACCTCGGCCACGACAAGCGCGTTTGCGTGATCTACGCCAACTTCAAGGCGCAGCGCGACGGCGTTCTCGACTCCGGCTTTTTGCGATTCTACGGCCGTGCCGAACTGCACGAGAGCGGGCCGGTCCATGACGCCATATTCAATCTGCTCCTGCCGCGCGAGCAAACCCATGTCGGCGCGGACACCGGCATCGGCGTGCTGGTCAAGATCGAACGTGCCGCCGATGTTCGGGGCAAGCCGCTGCCCTGAAAGCACGGTCAGTGGCATTAAGCGGGCATTTCAGCGTCAGCTACTACCAGTACGCCGAACATTATTTCAGATCGATGCGCTCGAACTTTGAAGAGACGTAAGACAGGCCGTCAGCGGTGCTCCGCAAGGCGCTCATATTCCGTCCGGACAGCGTCCTTGCCGTAGACTCTTTCGAGTCGGCGAACGGTGAAATGACCTCGAGCCACCTCCTGAAAATGCTCGATAAAGGCGTAGTTGACGGCAGCGCCGCCTAGCGCACCGACGACCGGAACTGTCTGCGCCGCGACCTTCTGCGTCACCACGACGCCAAAGCGGGACGCCACTTGCGCAATGAAGCGGACCAGAACCGGGGCGCCTTCCTCGATAACACCGCGCTCCGCGATGAAGCGTGCGGCTTCGGTGACACTCTTTGCCAGCATGCCTCGGACGGCGAAATAACCGCTTTCGGACGCGCTGGCCGCGCCGGCACGTCCGCCCAACGCAAAAACCTGCACGCACGACAGCGCCGGTTCCGGATCGGAAAGATCTTCTCCCTCGCTTCGTGCGATATCCGCGATCGATCTCAGCATGATGATCGTCGACACAGGAAGCTCAAATGGAAGTGTCGCCAAGCCGAAGGCGCCGCCGGCAGCGCCGGATGCCGTGGCCAACACCTTGTGCAGGCGTTGCGATCCGGCGTGAGGGGTGCGTTGCATCGTCCGCAGCGCAACCTTAAGCGCCGCCTCAAGACCTTTGGCGGTGGCGGTTGCAATCGCGCGCGAAGCGGCAGCGGGAAGTGCGTTGCCAATGAGTTCGACAGGCTTACCCACCAGATTGGTAAGGCGTGCCGCGAGGCCCGGATGTTCAAGCGACTGAACCGCTCGTCGCAGCGCCGCCAGATCTTCCGGTGTCATGGTCAGACCCGGCCTCGTAGCAACCGGCGCATTGCTTGCCATGAATCTCCACACATTGTCTGCCCGGCAGGTCTCGCGACGTCCGGGCGCTGCGCTTTGTCACGCTCAACCGTTTGGCGATCAGGCTACCGCCGGTTCGTCGCGGGCCGGATAGGGATAGGCGCCGAGACCCAGGAACTGGGCGCAGGCGATCACCAGCAGTATCTCATAGACGATGAAGATCTGCGTATACCCGTGGAAGTAGTCGAAGCTGAGGCCGCTCAAGGCCGGGCCGACGCCGTTGGCGAGGCTGAACAGCGCCAACATGACGCCATAGAGCTTGGCATATTCCTTCATGCCGAAATAGCGGCTGACGAAAAAGGCCATGAGATCGACATCGGCGCCAATGCCGAGACCGCAAAGCACCGCGCCCGCGAGCGGCACTGTTCCGCCGCCGCCGCCGATCAGCAGCGCGATGCCGGCCATCGGCAGGAGAAAGAATACCACCGCGACATAGGGTCCCCAGAAGCGGTCGAGGCACCAGCCCGAGAGGATTCGGCCGAAAATGAGCGCGATGCCGGAGGCGGACATAGCGCTGACGGCGAGCCCGACAGAGATGCCGCGGTCGGTAAGCAGCGCCACCACCTGGGTCAGGGTGCCGTTGATAGCGACGATGGCGAGAAAGAAAGCGAGCGTGAATGACCAGAAATGCCAAGTCTTGAAGCCGTCGCGGGCGAGCATGCCGGGTATGACGGTGCCAGCCGTGGAATCGGCGATGGCTACGGGCGAACGCTTGACCTCGGGCACGAAGTCGGGCGGCTCGCGCAGGAAGATCGACACCGGCAGCCAAGCGATGATGAGGATGGCGACGGCGAGGCCGACATAGCCGGCGCGCCAGCCAAAATGGCTGATCAGGAAGGTGGCGAGCTGGGGCACGATGGCGACCCCGAGACCGACGCCGGCCAGCGCCACGCCAAGAGCGAGGCCGCGCTCGCGATCGAACCATTGCGCGACGACATTGCCGTAGGGCAGCGGAGTCTGGCAGGAGAAGGCAAGCCCGTTGATGCCGAGCAGGAAATAGATCCACAGCGTATTGGGCGTCAGCGTTGCCTGCAGCGCGACCGTGCCGGCGCAGGCAAGAAGGCCGGGGATCATCACCCGCCGGGTGCCCCAATGATCGAGCAGCCAGCCGAGAATGGCGGTACCGATCGTGGTCAGTATAAAGCCGCCCGCCAATGCCGAGCCAAGGACACCGCGGCCGATACCGAGTTCCGCCGTCACGGGTTTGAGAAATACGCCGAATGCGAAAGTATTGATCGCTCCGGTTCCGACGACCAACCCGCAAACGCTGGCCGCGACGACCCACCATCGGTTGCTAAAAAACTTGCTCATAATATTCTTCGCTCGATGTTTGCCGTCGTTTTCGAATTATTCAAATCTCCGCACAATTCCCTGCTCGCGTCGTTACAATTAGAAAATTATGTGACGTGCCGGTCCGGCGCGTTGATGCAGATCAAATATTCTTTAAGGGCGTCGGATCGGGCGGTGCGTCGACATCGGGAGATAATCGAAACTTGGAGCGTACGGCCGCAGCAAGCCCGTTAAACAGATTCAATTCGGCAGCCGCCACCGATGCGGTGCATCTGCGAATTGAACGATGCGAGTTCCGGTGCAGTCGTCGCGGCGAAAATCCACTCACCGACCGCTTTTCTTAAATGCGATTCTGGCGACAAGTGGCTCGCGCCCTGCCAGACCAGCACCAAGCCGAGAATAAAGAGAAGAATGTAGGTGATACGGTAGAAATGCGCAGTCGGCACGTTCTTGACCAGCCAAATACCGGCGAAATTCGCCAGCACGGCTATCGGCAACAGCGCGAGCGAGGTCGAGAAATTCTTCGCCGAAAACTGCGCCAGCATGACGTAGGGCGCGATCTTCATGACATTGACGGCGGCGAAAAAGATCGTCGTCGTGCCGACGAACACCATCTTCGGCAACTGCTGCGGCAGCGTGTACACCTGAAACGGCGGCCCACCGCCTTGGCTGGCGAAGGACGTAAATCCGGAAACCGCGCCCCATAACAGCCCGCCCGGCACGGAGCCGTTCTTCGGCGCTGCGTGCTCGGTGCGCAGCCATGCGCTGGCGAGAAAGCCAAGAGCAAGGACGCCAATAAGAATCCGGATGGCGTCGTCCGAGACACGTGATGCGAAGAGCCAGCCGAGTGCCATGCCAATCGCCGCCCCCGGCATCAGCACCTTGAGGTTCCGCGCGCTCCATTCGCGCCAATAGACACAAACCGAGATCGCGTCTTGGCAGATCAGGATCGGCAGCAGCAGGGCAGCGGCCTCGAGTGGCGGTAGATAAAGCGCCAACAGCGGCGTCGCCGCCGTCGCCACACCGGAAAAGCCGCCCTTGGCGAGGCCTAGAAAAATGACCGCTGGAATAGCGAAGGCATAGAACAGCGGGTCGACGATGATCGGGGCCAACATATGCGACACCGGCTTCTGGCCGATACGACATCCAGGACGTCGCGTTCATGAATCGTCCTGAGTTCGCTAATCGCCTCTGATATCCTCGTACAAAGCCGCTTCGAGCGGTTTGATCTAGCGCAATGCCGGCCGCGGCATGCGCGGCCTGGTTCAAGCCCCTCAAACCGGCCACCCGCGGCGTGATCCAACATGGGACATGACGCCAGACACATCGACCTCGCCAGCCCCGCGCTCTATATAGAGGGTCACGCAGGACGCAGGCTCGATGGCTGATATCGACGAAATCATCGACAATTTCTCGCTCCTCGACGAGTGGGACGATCGCTACCGCTATCTGATCGAGCTGGGGCGGGAACTGCCGCCGCTTGCGGCGGAAGCCCATAATGAAGCCAATAAGGTGCGCGGCTGCGCCAGCCAGGTCTGGCTCGATACCCGCGTGCGCCCCAATGGCGCGGGCGGCCCGGTGCTCACCTTCGTCGGCGACAGCGACGCGCATATCGTGCGCGGGCTGATCGCCATCCTGTTCGCGATGTATTCGGGGCGTAGCGCCAGGGACATTCTCGCCACCGACGCCGTGGCGCTGTTCGAAAGAATGGGATTGCGCGAACATCTCACGCCGCAGCGTTCCAACGGATTTCGCTCCATGGTCGATCGCATCCACTCCGATGCGCGCGCGGCGCTCGCGACCGTGGCCTGAGCCATACCCCGTTCCGGCGTTCTAGCCGCGCGTAAGACCGTGTTGTAAGTCTCGTCCGGGGCGTGAAATGATCGGCCGTACCGGCAGCACGTTGGATAGATCAAGCATCACTTGCGCATGCGCACCGGACTGACGGACGTATTCGCCGGCACGATCTGCAGCGTGCTGACGATCACCTACTCGCTGTCCTACGCGGCGCTCATTTTCAGCGGGCCGCTCGCGCATTTTTTATCCTACGGCATTGCGGTTACGTTCATGTCCGCGGCCGTAGGTGGCGCGTTTGTGGCGTTGCGCAGCTCGCTGCCGTTTGCGGTCGCTGGGCCGGACAGCTCGATCTCCGTCGTCATTGCCGCACTCGTCGCCACCGTGCTGCAGCGGGTGGCCGCCGGCGGCGACACCGACCTGCTCGGGGCCGCCCTCATCGCCATGGCGTTGGCGACGGCGCTGACCGGGCTTTTGATGTGCGTGCTGGGCTTCACCCATGCCGGGCGCGCCATCCGCTTTCTGCCCTATCCGGTGGTCGGCGGCTTCCTCGGCGCCACCGGCTGGTTGATGGTGACCGGCGCCATCCAGGTCATCACCGACCAGCATGCGACGCTCGCCAATCTCGCCGCCTTCGCCGGCGCCATGACCGGCGCCAAGCTCGCGGCGGGAGCCGCCGTCGCCATTATCCTGCACGTGTTGCTGCGCCGCACGAAAAGCCCATTCGCGCTGCCCGGCGTGCTGTTGGCATCATTCGCGGCCATGCACCTCGTCCTGCTGGCGAGCGGCACCTCGATTGGCGTTGCGCAAGCGAGCGGCTGGATGTTCAATCCGCAACCGGCGGCCTCACTCTCTTTGCCGTGGAAAACGGCCGCACTGCACGCCTTTCCCTGGGGTGCATTGCCGTCCTTCGCCGGCGACGTGCTCGCCGTGATGTTCGTCACCATCAGCACGTTGCTGCTCAACACCACCGGCATCGAAATCGCGACGCGGACGGAGGCCGATATCGAGCGCGATCTCAAGGTCCATGGCCTTGCCAATCTCCTGACCGGCGGGCTCGGCGGCATGGTGGTCTGCACCTCGCTGAGCCGCTCGATTTTGGTCCGCACCGCGGGAGCGACCAGCCGGCTTTCGGGACTGACGGTCGCGGCAATTTCGGCCGGCGTGCTGGTCGCCGATCCGTCGTTCCTCGGCTATGTGCCGAAATACGTTCTCGGCGGGCTATTGCTCTATCTCGGTTCCGATCTGGTCTATCAATGGCTCATGCATTCGTCGCGGCGATTGCTGCTGCTCGAATATCTCTCCCTGATCGCCATTGCCGCCCTCATCATCTATTCCGGCTTCATCGCCGGCGTCCTGATCGGCATCGTCATCGGCTGCGCCACCTTTGCGCTCAGCGCCAGCCGGGTGAACGCGATCAAGTTCAATTTCGACGGCTCGAACTACCGCTCGACGCTGGACCGCGGGCCGAGTGAACTCGCGCTGTTGTCCGAGCACGGCCGCCAGATCCAGGGCATGACCCTGCAAAGCTATTTGTTCTTCGGCTCGGCCAATCGGCTCTATCAATACGTCAAGACGTTGCTAGCGCGGCAGCCGGACTGCCGGTTTTTGATTTTCGATTTCCGGCTCGTCACCGGGATCGACTCGTCGGCCACCCACAGTTTCGCGCAGATCAAACAGGTCACCGCCGCACACGGCGTGCGCATCGTGCTGGCCCATCTCAGCCCGGAACTGGAACGCGCCTTTCGCACCGCGCGCTTCATCTCCGACGATGTCACCATCGTCGCCGATCTCGATCGCGCGCTGGAATCGTGCGAGCAGAAAGTCATCGAAACCCATCGCGCCGAGGCCGGCGAGAAACCGTCGCTGCGCGCCTGGCTGTCCGAGGTTTTGGGCGACCCCGAGCATGCCGACCGCCTGGCGGGTTACTGCCGGCGGCTCGAAGTCGAAACCGGCGACATCATCGCGCGGCAGGGCGAGCCGGCCGCTTCGATGCATTTCATTCTCGAAGGCCGCGTCGGCATCATCGTCGATATGGGTGACGGCCGGACCATGCGCGTGCGCAGCCTCGGCCGCCACACCACCATCGGCGAAATGGGCTTGATCACGCAACGGCCGCGCAGCGCCACCATCCAGGCCGAGACTGCAAGCGTGCTCTACGAGCTCGCTGCCGACGATTACGAGACGATCAAGCGCGAGCAGCCGGCGCTCAGCCAGGCGTTGCTGGCCTATGTGGTTGCCGTGATGGCCGAGCGGCTCAGCTTCGCCAACCGCGTGGTCGGTGTGTTGCAGCGCTAGAGCATGATCCCGAAAAGTGGAAACCGGTTTTCGGATAAGATCATGCTCAAACAAAAATCCACGCACGCGGCACGTTCACCCGCGATCTTTGCGGCGGCGGCGCTGCTGGCCGAGCCCCATCTGCTTGGCGAGCTGGGAGCGGGCCTCGGCGTATTTCGGCGCTACCATCGGATAGTCGGGCGGCAGGCCCCACTTCTCGCGATATTGCTCCGGCGTCATGCTGTAGCGCGTGCGCAGGTGCCGTTTGAGCGATTTGAATTTGTGTCCGTCTTCCAGGCAGACGATGTGTTCGGGCGTGACCGAGCGCTTGACCGGCACGGCCGGCTTGAGCGGCTCCGCCGGCGCTGCCGTCTGGCCGCCCGAGACGCGTTTCAACGCGGCGTGCACTTGGCTGATCAAATTCGGGATGTCGGCGCTCGGGACCGTATTGTTGCTGACATAGGCCGATACGATGTTCGCCGTCAGCTCGATATAGCTGCTGCTGTCGCCTGAAGTGTCGGCCATGGCTTGGATCTCTGATCTTTAGTCCGGGCTGGCGCGCAGTGTCCGGACCAGGAAGCGGATACAGTCAAAGGCAAGCATTCGACGGCGGCATACTGGGCCGCAACGAATCTGAAACCTGCACATAAGCTTAATTATAGTGTACCTTGAAAGTAAAGGCCATAAACGCCCAAAGACGCGCAAGTCTTGGCGGCAGTATTTCTGTGGCGCCAGGAAAAGCCCGCGAACGGAATTACGCGCTTTGCTCGATGTGAATGCGCAGCTCGGTGATCGAGCCGAAGCGCAACGTACCCTGCGGCAACTGCGCCTCGATCGAACCGTCCGAGTAAAGCGTGTAGGCCATGCCGTCGACGACGCCGGATTTGAGGATCGAAACCGTTGCCGGCGCCTCGGGCGCAGGCGCCGCGGGACGCGGCTCGGGCGCTGGCTCGCGGAATTGGAATTGCACCGGTTCGGGCGTCAGGACCGGCTCGACCGCGGGCGCGGGCGGTTGTTGGGCGGCAGGCGGTTGGACGGCAGGCGCCGGCGCTTCTCGCCCCGGCCGCTGCTTTTTCGGCCAAAAGGCTTCGAAGTTTTTCGCCCGCTCCGGCCGGCTTGCCGGACGCGCCTGAACCTCGAGCCGTGGCTCGATCCTTGCCGGTGCGGCGCCGTTGCTCTGTTGCGCGACGGCATTATTGGCTTCCGCAACGGCCTCATCGGCGCGGACCGATGGCTTGGGCGACAACGACACGTCGGCGTCTTCGACGACCGGCGCGTTTTCGAGCCGCACCAGGGTCGGAAATTTCTCGCGAAGCCGCTCCAACGCGGCGTCTTCGGGCAGCGCCCGGGCAGTAGCCACAGCGGGTACCGGCTGCGGAGCGGGCTCGGCGACCGGCTTGGGCGGGAATGGGATGCGGGCGGGAGCGGAGGCGGCCGCCTCCTCGATAGCCGGAGCGACGGCGTCTTCCTGGAGAACCGGATGCGGCAGCGGACGCGCGGCGAGCGCTTTTTCGATGCGTCCTAGCACGCGAACCGCAAGCGCAAGGCCGATCAGGATGAGGCCGCCGACGATCGCGACAGCGCCGGGTGTGACGATCGAGGGGTCGTAATCCCGTCCGCCGAACGGCAAGCCCGGACCAATGAGCACAACCCCGGCGGCGGCGATAACCGCACCCAAAATCAACAAAAACGCATACATACGCCCGTTCCCCCGAAGGACGCCCGGAGGCCCTAAAGTGTCATCATTTTGACCGCACTGTGACGGCGGCGCAAGGTCAATATCCGCGCGAATGGTTACCGGCGGCCGCCGGCTCGACGACCGCGCCCAAGAGTCGTAAGAGCCGTAGTCGCAAGAGCCGTTGCCCAAACCCCTGGCTTGGGCCTATCTAGAGGAACTTTTCGCTTCGCTTGGCGGTTTCACCGAAACGCCCGCATCGTTCCACACCGCATTGAGGAGTAGACCTAATGGCATTCACCCTGCCTGAACTTCCCTATCCCTACGACGCGCTCACCCCCTTCATGTCGCGCGAGACGCTGGAATTCCATCACGATAAGCATCATGCCGCTTATGTGACCAACGGCAATAACCTCGCCAAAGGCACGGAGTGGGAAAACAAGCCGGTCGAAGAGGTCGTCAAAGGCACCTTCGGCAAGAACGCCGGCCTGTTCAATAATGCCGCCCAGCATTACAACCACATTCATTTCTGGAAGTGGATGAAGAAAGGCGGCGGCGGCGACAAGATTCCCGGCAAGCTCGAAAAGCAGATCACGTCCGACATCGGCCCGATCGCCAAGTTCAAGGAAGATTTCATCCAGGCGGGTGTCACCCAGTTCGGCTCCGGCTGGTGCTGGCTCGCTGTCAAGGACGGTAAGCTCGCCATCTCGAAGACGCCGAACGGCGAGAATCCGCTGGTGCACGGCGCCACTCCCATCCTCGGCTGCGACGTGTGGGAGCATTCCTATTACATCGACTATCGCAACCGGCGCCCCGATTACCTCAAGGCGTTCTTCGAGAATCTCATCAACTGGGATCACGTCGCCGAGATGTACGAAGCGGCGACGAAATAGGCGCCGTTACCGCCATGCGCACTTGGAAGCGGGGCCTCGCGCCCCGCTTTTTGCAACCGGCGCTATCGTGGCGCCCGCGCCGGCGCCCTGCCCTTTTGACGCATTGTGCCCAGCGCCGGCTGGCCGCAATTGTTGCGGTTTGCGGCAGAACGCGCAGCTGAGACCGGGCCAGTCGTGCACCAACCCGCGGCGAAGTCGATACCCTTGTCGTCGGGCGCGGCCGCGGTCGCACGTCGGCTGGATGTTTGCGCCATCGGTGTGTTGCTGCTCACCGCTATCGTCGCCGCGGCGACGTTTCGCGACTATGGCCTCGGCTGGGACGACTATACCCATTCGCAATATGGCGACCTTCTGGTGTCGCTCTATTCGTCGGGCTTCGCCGACAAGCGCGCGCTGTCGTTCGTCAATCTTTACATGTACGGCGGCGGTTTCGATTTGCTCTCCGCGCTCGTCGCCAAAATTCTGCCGTTCGGCCTGTTCGAGACGCGCCGTCTGGTGGGCGCGGCGGTCGGTATCGTCGGCCTGTTCGTCACTTGGCGGCTCGGCCGGCGCCTCGGCGGCCCGCTCGCCGGTTTGATCGGACTGATCCTGCTGGCCACCTGTCCGCTCTACTACGGACATATGTTCATCAACGCCAAAGATGGCCCGTTCGCGGTTACCAGCGTCATCGCGGTGCTCGGCATCGTGCGGGCCTTCGAGGAATATCCGCGGGCGACGCCGGCGACCGTTGCGCTGTGCGGCATCGGCGTCGGCTTCGCCGTCGGCTCGCGCGTCATGGGCGGCTTTGGGGTGCTCGACGCCGTGCTGCCGCTATTGTTCATCGTCGCCGTTCGATCGCGCGCGAGTGCTGCAAAACCCGCGCTTGCGGAGTGCGGCTCATTCCTCCTCGCGTTCATTCCGGGCGTCGTACTGGCCTATCTGGTCATGGGCCTAGTTTGGCCGTGGAGCGTCGTTGCGCCGCTCAATCCGTTTCATGCCGTCGAATATTTTTCCAATTTTTTTGAAAAGCCATGGCGCGAGCTGTTCGACGGGCAATTGATCCCGGTTCCCGATATGCCGCGCAGCTACGTGCCGACGCTCGCCGCGCTGCAACTGCCGGAAATATTGCTGGCGCTCGGGCTTTGCGGCACCGCCGGCGCGATCTTCGCCGTGGCCGGGCGCAGCCGCGGCGTCTCGGCCGGACACCGCGCGGCGCTTCTTGCCGTCGTGCTTGCCGCCACGCTGCCCATTCTCATCACCATCGCCGCGCGGCCGGCGATGTATAACGGCATCCGCCACTTCGTCTTCGTGGTGCCGCCGTTTG
>Ga0187890_10001858_pt1 | contig 14943 bp, 14 predicted proteins | sample June2016WEW_21_1_FD_133005 | JGI IMG/M metagenome (GOLD analysis project Ga0187890, IMG submission 133005) | Peatland microbial communities from SPRUCE experiment site at the Marcell Experimental Forest, Minnesota, USA - June2016WEW_21_10 | ecosystem: Environmental > Terrestrial > Soil >... | reverse complement strand
TTTGTGAGAGCAACCTGACGCCGGGGCAGCGCGAAGATCTCTACGCCGAAATACGGATCGCAGTCAACCAGATGACGGAGTTGATCGAGTCGCTCCTGGAATTCTCGCGCACCCGGGAGTCATTGCGTCCCACTTACGGCGACGTTCGGTCGGCGGTGGATCGAGCGGTGCAGGGAGTGAAGGCACATCCCGAATTCCAGCGCATACGGATTCGGATCTCTTGTGAAGGATCGAGCGAGGGCTGGTTCGATTTCAAGAAGCTGGAGCGCGCCTTGCTGAACTTACTGCTGAATGCGTGCGAGGCGGTGCCGGCGGAATCCGGACAAATCGAGATCGGGCTGACACGCAAGGGTGAGAGTCTGGAAATTCGCATCGAGGATAACGGGCCAGGAATCGCCGACGCGGTGCGCGACCGTTTGTTTGAGCCGTTTGTGAGCCACGGCAAGGAAAATGGGACGGGGATGGGACTGACGGTGGTGCAGAAAATTCTGCAGGATCACGGAGGCAACGTCGCGGTGGAGCAGACGTCGCCCTCCGGAACGACATTCCGCGTGAACATTCCGCTGAATCCCTCGGCAGAAAATGTGCTGACAGCCCGGCATGTTACGTAACGGCACAATTTGTGTTTGGACTCCTTGCATGGGATCCGAAGTGCAGACTCGAAATCCAGATTCCCACTGCGGAATAAAGTGAGGAATGAAGTGCGGAGAGTGGCAGGAGGCGACATGAGTATGAATGTGACGCGCTGGTTCGAAGGGTTGCGATGGATGACGCTGATGACAGTGATGGCGGGGACCGCATCCGGCGTCGCGCAGGAAGCAGTAAATCGGACAGAGCCACCTTCTCCAGGGCCATCGAGCGAATCAGTGAGTGACTCGGTGCGCGAGTTGCGCGAGCAGGTGCGCGAGTTGCAGGCGGCCGTTGCCGGAATGCGCTCCGACTGGCAGCGCGCGCGCTTGGAAACGGCGGAACTGCGCCGGGAGCTCGATGCAGTCCGCGGCGGAACAGGATCGCAGAATGCGGTGTTCGGGGATGCGCTGGTGACATCGGAGACTCCCAGTTCCGAGGCGGCAGCGCGAAGCTTCCAGGACAGCACGCAGAGCGTCTTGCAGAACGGCGCGCCGCAAGATGAGAAACAAGATCAGAAACAAAATCAAAAAGGAGATCAGAAAAAACTCGAGCGCGCGGCCACTCTGGAGGAGGAATACCAACTGCTCAGTGGGAAGGTGGACGATCAATATCAGACGAAAGTGGAGAGCGCATCGAAGTATCGGTTGCGCCTGTCGGGCATCGTTCTGATGAACCTGGTGAGCAACCAAGGCGTGGTGGATAGCATGTATCTCCCTACGCTCGCGTACGCGAGGCCGGCGGGCGATTCAGGCGGGAGTTTTGGGGCGACGTTGCTACAGTCGGAGATTGGATTCGAAGCGTTCGGACCAAGCGTGGCGGGTGCAAAGACCAGGGCAGACCTGCAACTCGATCTGGCGGGCGGGTTTCCGGCGGTTCCGAACGGAATCAACTCCGGACTCATGCGCTTGCGAACGGGCACCATGCGGATGGACTGGACAAACACCTCGGTTGTGGTCGGGCAGGATAACATTTTCTTCTCGCCGAACTCGCCCACATCGTTTGCTTCGCTGGCAATTCCGGCCCTCTCCGCGGCGGGAAACTTGTGGGGCTGGATTCCGCAGATACGGGTGGAACATAGGGTCAGTGTAGGGGAAGAGTCGAGCCTGATATTTCAGGGAGGGATTCTGGATCCGGTGAGCGGAGAAGTGCCGACACCACCGCCGAGTGGAGGTTATTACCCGCAGGCAGGACCCGGGGAAGCGTCGCGCCAACCTGCGTACGGTACACGGATCGCGTGGACGCGAAATATTTTCGGACAGCCGTTGCGGGTGGGCGCGGGAGGATTTTACAGCCGGCAGGATTATGGTTTCGGCCGGAATGTCGATGGCTGGGCGGGAATGACAGATATTGAGCTGCCGCTCAATCGCCAGTTTTCCTTGAGCGGAGAGTTTTATCGTGGAAGGGCCCTCGGCGGGCTGTACGGCGGAATCGGACGCAGCGTGTTGTTCAGCGGCGATCCAGCATCGGCCAGCACTGAAGTACAACCATTGAATTCTGTTGGGGGCTGGGCGCAGTTGAAGTACCGGCCCGCCAATAAATGGGAGTTCAATGCAGCCTTTGGGATGGATAATCCATATGCCAGCGACCTGAAATATTTCCCGTACGCGCAGGCCTACGGGGACCCGACGCTGGCGAGAAATCAGGGAAGCTTTGTGAACATGATTTACCGTCCCCGGTCGGACCTGCTATTTTCCGCTGAGTATCGGCACCTGACCACGTATTCGCTTACGGACGGTAGCAACAGCGCGGGCCAGCTCAATCTGATGATGGGAGTTCTGTTTTGAGCCGATGATGGAAGTTGCGGGGTAAGAAGTCGCAGTAAAGAGCCACAGTAAAGAGCTAAGACGAGCCAGCAACGATGAGCCATAGAAGGGTCCTGATCTGGGTCGCGATGTGGTGGGCCGGCGCGTCCGGATTGCACGCGCAGTCCACAACCGAGACCGCGACAACGACGGTGCGCGGACGCGTCGAGGTAATCAGCGCAAGGGGTGCGGGCAAGGCGAGGCATGGGGCGATTCCCGGGACGGTGGTGTGGCTGACGCCAATAACGACGACGGGAGCGGGAGGCGAAGCGAGCGCGGCGGCGCCGGGTCTGCTGGCAAGTCCAGCCCAAAACCTGCGGCTGGTGCAGAAAAATAAAAGCTTTGAGCCCCACATCCTGGTGGTTCCGGCGGGGTCGATGGTGGAGTTTCCCAATCACGATCCCTTCTTCCATAACGTTTTTTCACTTTTTGAAGGCAAGCGGTTTGACCTTGGTCTGTACGAGGCAGGCACCTCGCGGATGGTGCGATTCGACCGGCCTGGAATCAGCTACATTTTTTGCAACATCCATCCCGAGATGAGCGCGGTTGTGATTACGATGGCGACGCCGCTCTATGCCGTTTCCAGCCGGGACGGGCAACTTAGCCTGGCGGGCGTTCCCTACGGGCGTTACATGTTGCATGTCTGGAGCGAGGGCATGGGCCCGGAGAATGAGCAGCCGCTTACCCGGGAGATCACGATCGCCGAGAATGCTGCTTCTCTGGGAGTGATTCGAGTCCCGGAGGCGAGCGGGCAGCGCATGGCGCCCAAGAACAAGTATGGCCGCGAGTACGATGAGCCTACGCCGGACAACTCTGTCTATAATCAGCAACGCTAGGGAAAGTCGCATAAAGTGAAACTATGAAAATCGACAAATTGCTCAGGCGCTACCGCATCGAAAACGGAAAACACTTCCGCCTCAGGAATTACGACCCCGCCGACACGCACGGGCTGGAGTCGGAACTGAAGCCGCAGGCGAAGGAACTGCTGGCGGATGGCGTCGAGGAATTGAGCCATCTGCAGGACGTTCTCGCCGCTCAGGACCGCTGGGGCCTGCTGCTGATTTTTCAGGCCGTGGATGCGGCCGGGAAAGATGGAACGATCAAGCATGTCATGTCGGGTGTGAATCCGCAGGGTGTGGACGTCTGGTCGTTCAAGCAGCCGTCGGCGGAAGAACTGGACCACGGCTATCTGTGGCGCTGTATGAAATGTGTGCCGGGACGAGGCCAAATCGGCATTTTCAACCGTTCGTATTACGAAGAGGTGCTGGTGGTGCGCATTCACCCGCAGATTCTGGACAGCCAGAAACTGCCGAAGGCGCTGGTCACGAAACATATCTGGCAGGAGCGCTTTGAAGACATCAATAACTTCGAGCGCTACCTTGCGCGGAACGGCATTGCGGTGGTTAAGTTCTTCCTGCATCTTTCCAAGAAAGAGCAGAAGCGCCGGTTCATGGAACGGCTCGACACGCCGGACAAGACCTGGAAGTTTTCTTCTGCCGATGTGGAGGAACGCCAATTCTGGGACGCATATCATGCAGCGTATGAGGATATGATCCGTCACACAGCGAGTGCACACGCACCCTGGTACGTTGTGCCGGCGGATAACAAATGGTTCACGCGGCTAGTGGTCGCGGAAGCGGTGGCGGATGCGTTGAAGGGATTGAACTTGAAGTATCCGAAGGTGACTGGCGCTCAGAAGGCTGCGCTGGCCCAAGCGCGTCAACAACTCGAGAATGAGTAAGGCGTGGGGCTTGTGGAGCGCCGGGCGTCCCCGCCCGGCCCGGTTGGGCGCGCGATGGCCGCAGTCTCCACCAGCAGTCTCATTTCAATACCACAGGTAAAACCTGGTCATAGGGCTGAATCGTGACGGTCAGGGACTTGCGCTGATCGAAGGCTTCCCGGGCGACCTTGAAACTGACAATGATGGTTCCTTTCTGTTCGGCTCCGGCTAGCAGCTTGGTTTCGGGTGGAAGCGGCGGCTCGGAACTTTCTTTCAGAGCCGGGAACGCCTGGAAATAGCGGTCGAGATCCACGGCAGAAGCGGCTTCATCGTCGAAGGTGCTGCCGTCGGCGGTGGTGAGCTGGGCTTTGAGGGTGTGAATCCACAACGGCTTGTTCGCCGTATTGCGCAAGGTGAAGGTGATGGCGGCGAGGATCATGTTCTGGCCTGGCACTTCGGCCGCAGTCACAAAATCGATCGAACCCGCGCCCTGCGGTTTCTGACGTTCCTTGAAAGCGAAGATCCCCACAATCACAGCGACCGCGGCGATGCAGATTAGGACAATGCCGGCGGGCGGAAGATTGCGCTTGGCGGTTCCGAATTCGTCGCCGATGTGAAACTGGGTGATCGGCTCGGGTGTGGGCGGGGGCTGCGGCGGGACTGGTTGATCGGAATTGGGTTGATCGGGCATGGGGTGATTGTAGACGAGGCGCCGCCTTCTGCAGGTCAAGGGGCGGCCCTGTTGCCGGTGCGGCCCTGCCCTTTATCGCGCGATCAGGGAACCGTTCATGTCCGCGTGAGTGCCATGACTTTGGTTACCTTGCCTCGTGTGACGGATGCTGCGACGATGCGGAAGATTTCCTTTTGGAGGTACTCGGCAGTGAATCGGAAAACTCTCTTTGCGGCTTTGGTTTGCGCGTTGCTGGTGTTCAGTATGCTGGGCTGCGGAGCAACCAACCATTTGCAATCCATTACGGTCGGCGCCAGCTTGATAAACGGAGTGGCCCCCACGTCCCAGACTGGCTTCTTCACCCTGGAGGGTGACGGGGGCACGATCCAGCTGACTGCCACCGGGAACTATAGCAACGGGAAGTCAGTCCTTCTCCATGGCGAGGGCGTCGTGTACACTATGATCGTCGATCCGAACTACGGCCAGGATGCATACAAGATCCCGCTGCTTCCTCCGTGCCTGGGTCCGTGCACCAGTTCGAGCGAGGGAACTGCCGAAATCAGCCCCACTGGGTTGGTGACCGCAGTTGAACCCGCCACGTGCACGTGGGTGGACCCCGTACCCGCACCGGGAGCTCCGTCATGGTTTTTTGTGGGAGCCTACCAGGTTACGGCTTCGTTTGGGGGGATTACATCGCAGCCTATATATATTCCAATTGCGTCGTCGGCCGGCAACCCGAATTACATTTTCGTCGAACCGAATTTGCCCAACAACAACCCGACCGAGCAGTGTGGACCTGGAGCAACGTCATAACGATATAGCGATATAACGATCGGCTGACGATCGGGAACATTCTAATTTTGCGGGGACGGTTGCCTGGTTGCCGTCCTCGTCTCCTTTTAAAGCCGCCCTGCTCTGTCGAAACCGGCCATTTTCAACACCTCGTTTGAGCGTCCTGCCCGCAACCCTTATAATCTTAAGGTTTGCCCGTGAACGCGATCGATGCCTATGCTTCTCACTTCCGCCATTGAAGTCGTGCCCGGATGAAGGTTCGCACCGGAATTGAAGTATCGAGCCAGTCCGACATCGGCTGCGTGCGCACCAATAACGAGGATTCGTTTGGTTATTGGGAGCCCGAGGACGACCAGCTGTTCCTGCGCAAGGGGAGGCTGGCCGTTGTGGCGGACGGCATGGGCGGCTACGAAGGCGGTCAGGAAGCGAGCCGGTTGGCGGTGGAAACGCTTATGGCGGTGTATCGCGATTTTGACGGCGACAACCCGCAGGACGCGCTGATCGCGGCTTTGCAGACGGCCCACGAGCGGATCCGTGAATACAGCTTTGCGCATCCCAAACTGCGGGGCATGGGAACAACCTGCACAGCCGCGGCGATCGTCAGGGGTACGCACGGGAGTGCGCAATATGACGAGCTCTATTATGTGCACATCGGCGACACCCGGCTCTACCTGATCCGTGACCGCCAGATTACGCGAGTAACACGCGATCACTCCTATGTGGGGCGGCTGGTAGAGGCGGGAATGATCAGCCAGGAGGAAGCGGAACATCATCCGCAGCGGAACATTCTGACCGCAGCTTTAGGCACGAACCCCGATCTCATCATGGATTCGCCCGGACACCCGGAGCCGCTGCGCCCGGAAGACGTGCTGCTGATCTGCAGCGACGGATTGTGGGGGCTGGTACGCGACGCGGAGATTCTTGACGCCGTGGAAAACAAAAGCGCGGAACAAGCGGGCCGCGAGCTGATCGAACTGGCTCGGGAACGCGGGGGGGCGGATAACATCACGGTCGAGATTCTGCGCCTGCGCTGAGTGCGGTTGCGATCCTGAAAAGCAGCGTCCGGTAAGGGACGTACCGCCTTCCGAAAGTGCAAATTCTTGCACCAGTAGCCTCCTCTTCGTGGCCCTCTTCCAGCGATAACTTGCTGAAATCACAGGACCGGCTAAAACCGGGAAATTTAGTGCTTTGGCAGTGCGCTTGCATTTTCTATAATGCCTATCAGTGACATAGGGATAGTCGGAGACGCACAATGAAGGTTTCTCAAAAGGGACTGTATGCGTTGCAGGCGATGATGGTGCTGACCCGGCGTTATACCCAGGGTGCGATCCGGATTCGTGACATTGCCTACGAAGAAAATTTGCCGGAAAAGTTTCTGGAGCTGATTCTTCTGGAACTGAAGAACGCACGCATGGTGGAGAGCGTGCGCGGCGCCAAGGGCGGATACCGGTTGCGCCGGGCACCATCGGAGATCCGCTTGAGCGAAATCATCCGTTTGGTTGACGGGCCGCTCGCGCCCTTTGGCGATGCAGATCAGTTGCGCGCTCTGATCGATCGCGACGCGGATCATAGCGCCCTGTACAGAGTGTTTCTGGAAGTACGGGATGCGGCTGCCAAGATTCTGGAGAACACGACGCTGGCCGATCTCATCAGCCGCGAGCCGGCTGGCTCGCGTTCGAACGCCAGTAACCGGAAGACCAGCAGGAAAAAGAAAACCGAGCCCGCTGTGCTGCCGATGTTGACCCGAGGCGAGGGCCATGACTAAGCGAAGTTTCTTCGCTTCGGCCTGTTTGGTTTTTTTGCTGGGTGCGTTTGCGGTGGCCCAGACCGTCATTCGCGTCGGCGCATTTCCTAATATCACGCATCCGCAGGCGATGGTTGGCAAAAACAACAGGTGGTTCGACAAGGCGATGGGGCCCCAGGTCAAGATTGAGTGGAAGAGTTTCAACGCCGGGCCCTCGGCAATTGAAGCCTTGTTTGCGGGGGCGATTGACATGACGTACATCGGACCGAACCCGGCCATTGCCGGCTACGTTCGCTCCAATGGAGAAGCCCTGCGAATTGTGGCGGGTGCCACCAGTGGTGGAGCGTCGCTGGTGGTGCGCAGCGATTCCGGCATTCAGAAGCCGGAGGACTTTCACGGCAAGAAAGTTGCTTCTCCGCAGATGGGCAACACGCAGGACGTCGCGCTGCGCGCCTGGTTGAAAGCGCACGGCATGAAAACGACGGACAAGGGCGGGGACGTGCAGGTAATTCCGCTGGCCAATCCCGACCAACTGACGCTGTTCATAAAGAAAGAGTTGGATGGCGCGTGGGCCCCCGAGCCTTGGGCGACGCGGTTGATCAAGGAAGGGAATGGCCGCTTGTTCCTGGACGAGCGGACCCTCTGGCCGAAGGGTGAGTTTATTGCCGCTCATCTGATCGTCAGGACGCAATTTTTGAGGGAACACCCTGATCTGGTCAAGGACTGGATTCGCGCGCATGTGGAGTTAACGGACTGGATCAACGGGCATTTGCCCGAGGCCAAGAAACTTCTCAATCAGCAGATCGCGAAAGAAACAGGGAAAGCGCTGCCGGACGCTGTGCTGGAGGAAGCTTATGGGCGCATGACAGCGACGTACGACCCGCTGCGCGGCTCGCTGATGAATGCCGCCCAGTCCTCATTCGACGCGGGTTTTCTGGGACGTCAGATGCCGGATCTGTCGAGTCTGTACGATCTTTCGATCTTGAACCAGGTGTTAGCAGAAAAAGGGAAGAAGACAATTCAATGAGCACGAGTCCTCGGAACGCATATCCCTCGGCGGTTCCACCCGTTCCTCGCACCGGGGTGCGAGCGAATGTGTTTCATGGGAAACCGGCTTCTTCGGTAACCACGCTTCCGGTTCGCCCGATCGCCGAGGTGGTAGTCCCGAAAGTCACGCTGGATTCAATCTCGCTCAGCTATAGAACGACTTCGGGTGAGCGCTTGCTGGCGCTCGACCAAATCAATCTTGAGGTAAAGCCGGGAGAGTTTCTTTGCATCGTTGGTCCCTCGGGATGTGGCAAGTCCACGCTCCTGCACTTGATCGCGGGTCTGCACCCGCAGACCTCGGGGAAGGTTCTGGTCGATGGCACGCCGGTGAGCGGGCCGGGGACCGATCGCATCCTGATCTTCCAGGAACTCGGCATGTTTCCCTGGCTGACGGTCGGCGGCAACGTCGAGTTCGGCATGAAGATGAAGAACGTGCCGAAAGCCGAGCGCGAGGAGAAGGTGCAGTACTACTTGCGCCTCGTCCATCTTTCGAAGTTCAGGGACAGCTACGTCCATCAACTCTCCGGCGGTATGCGGCAAAGAGTTGCATTGGCGCGAGCGCTGGCCACCGAGCCCGACGTCCTGCTGATGGACGAGCCGTTTGCCGCGCTGGACGCACAGACTCGCGATCTGCTGCACGACGAGTTGGAGCGCCTCTGGGCCGAAACCGGTCGCACCATCATTTTCGTTACGCACAATGTGCGCGAAGCGGTAAGGCTGGGAGATCGCGTGGCGTTGTTGACGTTTCGTCCAGGCCGTGTGAAGCAGGAATTTTCGGTGAACCTGCCGCGGCCACGTCACATGGAACAATCCGACGTCGCGCGTACGGCGGGAAACATCCTGAATTGCCTGCGCGACGAGATCAACAAGTCCCTGGAAGCGGAGTACGCCGATGAAAAAGCTCGCTAAGCAGGTAATCTTTTATTCCGCGCTTCTCGGCGTATGGGTTCTCGTGGCGAAGCTTCGTATCTGGCCGCCGTACCTTTTTCCTCCGCCGTGGGGCGTGGGACACGCCTTGTGGGACGGCTTTGCCGACCATAGCTTCTGGATTGGCATCGCCGTCACCATGAAGCGCATGCTCATCGGCTACAGCTTGTCGGTGGTGCTCGGCATGATCCTGGGTCTGGCCGTTTCGAGCAATAAATTTCTGGAAGACACTCTGGGCGGTTTGCTGGTGAGTCTGCAATCTCTGCCGAGCATTTGCTGGATTCCGCTGGCCGTTCTCTGGTTCGGACTTACGGAAAAAGCCATCCTCTTTGTCGTGCTCATGGGCTCGCTGCTCTCGGTGACCATCGCGATGGAGGACGGCCGCAAGCAGATGCCAAAGATCTACGGCATGGCTGGGCGCAACCTTGGAGCAAGCGGTTTCCGCCTTTTCTGGTTCGTGCTGTTGCCGGCGAGCTTGCCTTTCATCGTCAATGGAATGAAGCAAGGGTGGGCGTTCGCCTGGCGCTCGCTGATTCAAGCCGAAATGATTTTTCTCAGTCTCGGACTGGGCCAGTTGCTGATGATGGGTCGCGATCTGAGCGATATGAGCCAGGTGATGGCGGTGATGATCCTCATCATCATCCTCGGCTACATGGTGGACGGCCTGATCTTCCGCACCATGGAGCGGCGCCTGCAAGACAAATACGGCCTGACGCCAGCGTAGGAGTCATGCAGTGGAGCGACGGGCGTCCTCGCCCGTCCGGCCGGGTGGGGAGCCCGGTTCTCCACTAATCCAGCCCGATTCGCCCTCTTTCTCTTTTCCGCAAATTCATTTCTAATTCTCCGCTATGGTCCGCAAACTTTGGTGGTTGGGATTCGCCCCTTTTTTTCTGGCAGTTTCTTTTTTTGCCGCTTTCGCAGCCGATCGTAATTCCGACCGGGAAATCGCAGATCGTCTGATTGCGGAGGCTCTCAAACCGTCATCGCTGGAAACGAATCTCCGCCGCTTGAGCGACGAAATTGGCGGACGCATTCCCGGCACTCCGGCCTTCCAGCGCGCGGTGGACTGGGGCGTGGCGGCGTTCAAAGACGCCGGCGCCGACAGCGTCCACACCGAAGAGTTCACCATCCAGCATTCGTGGGCGGAGGGCGCGACCGAGATGACAGCGTCGCTTTATTCCGGAACTACTTTTCCTGTTCACGCCGTGTCGGTCGCGTGGGCGCCGGCGCTGGCTGCCGCGAAACATGTGCCCATCGTCGATGTGGGCGAGGGTTCAGCCGCGGAGTTTGCCAAAGTTGGGGATGTTGCAGGAAGAATCGTTCTGGTGCACAACAAGGTGCTCGCAAACTGGGACGATCTTTTCGGCGAATACGAGCGGGCACCCGCGATTATTGCGCTGGCCGTGAAAGGGAAGGCCAAGGCGATCGCATTCATGGCCACGCGCGAGCATGGAATCCTCTACCGGCACACGAACTCCGGCGCTGGCGAAATTGATGCCCTGCCGCAGGTGGTGGTGGCGCGCGAAGATGCGGAGCGGATCGCCCGCCTGTTGGCGTCGGCAAATCCAGTGTGGGCGGATCTTTCGATTCCCAACAAAATTGGCGCCGCGATCAAGACCTGGAACGTGGTGGCGGAAATTCGCGGCGAAGCTCGTGATAACGACAAGCCCGGCGAATTCGTCGTGCTCGGCGCGCACCTGGATTCCTGGGAACTGGGAACCGGCGCCCTCGACAACGGGTGCAACGCCGTGTTGGTGATTGATGCGCTGCGTGCGATCAAGGCGTCGGGTCTGAAGCCACGGCGATCGATTCGCTTCATTCTGTTTTCGGGCGAGGAGCAAGGCTTGATCGGCTCGCGAGCTTACGCGGTGGCGCATCGCAACGAACTCGACAAGGCGGCTGGCGTGGTTATCTTTGATTCCGGTACCGGAAAGACGACTGCGTTCTCCACTGGCGGGCGCAAAGACGTGATTCCGGCGGCGCAGTCCATGTTGGCGCCTTTGCAGCAATTCGGCGTTATCAAGGCAGATCCGACGGCCGAGTCGGGCACAGATCACTTCGACTTTATGCTCGAAGGCGTGCCCACGTTTGTCGCCGATCAGGACGAAGCAAACTATCTGGAGAACTATCACGCGACGACTGACACGTTCGACAAAGTAGATTTCGCGCAGCTCAAGAAGCACGTAGCCGAAGCGGCGGTTTTCACTTTTGCGCTGGCGAACGCGGCCGATCGCATCGGCCCCCGCCTGAACCGCACCCAGATCGAGCTGACATTGCACGAAACCCATCTCGACCAGGAGTTGAAAGACATGGGCATGTGGGACGAATGGGCCAATGGCAAGCGCGGGAGAGAGCAGTAGATACGACGCTGTCGTAAGATTCCCTGTGCTCGTCTTCTGGATTCTTTTCAACCTGTTTGTAGCGGCGATGCTGGCGCTCGATCTGGGGGTGCTGAATCGCCGATCCCACCGCGTCAGTTTCCGCGAAGCGCTTGCCTGGTCGGGGGGTTGGATCGCGCTGGCCGCCGCATTTGCAGTGCTGGTCTGGTTCTGGCACGGGCGGGCTGAGGCGCTCCAGTTCGTGACCGGCTATGTAATTGAGCTGTCTCTCAGTGTCGACAACCTGTTCGTATTTCTGGTCATCTTCCGTTATTTCAAGGTGCCCGACCAGTACCAGCACAAGGTGCTGTTCTGGGGAATTCTCGGGGCTCTCGTTATCCGGGGTGTATTCATCTTGGCGGGCGTGGGCCTGATCCGGCGCTTCCATTCGATCGCTTACGCATTCGGAGCCTTGCTTGTCTATTCCGGACTCAAGCTGCTGCGGCACGGCGAAACTGATATCCATCCCGAGAAAAGCGCTGTTCTGCGCCTCTTCCGGCGAACTTTTCCAGTAACGGAGGAATATGTGGGCGGGCAGTTCTTTACGCGAAGGGACAGACGTTACGCTACTCCGCTGCTGCTGGTGCTGCTGGTGGTCGAGACCAGCGACATTCTTTTTGCGGTGGATTCAATTCCGGCGGTGCTCGCCATCACACTGAACGCCTTCATTGTCTACACGTCGAATGTGTTCGCCATTCTTGGCCTGCGCTCCATGTACGTTGCGCTGGCGGGAATGATCGACTTCTTTTACTACCTGCACTACGGATTGTCGGTGGTGATGATTTTTATCGGGCTCAAGATGCTGGGGTCGCACTACGTTTACATTCCAACCGGATCGGCCCTGACCGTGGTGCTCTTTGTTTTGGGATTTTCCATCCTCGCCTCACTGCTGAAACCGCAGAAGGAGCGGGCAGAGTGACAGTCGACTCCGATTCGCCGCGTGCAGCTCGCGGCTTGCTGCGTTAGGACCTTCTCCCGCAGAGAACACAGAGGGCCCATACGCTATGATGAATGTTCATGATTAGCATTCCAGTTGCCACGCCGTCGCGCTCCTATGAAGTGCTCATCGGAAGCGGCCTGCTTGAACGCGCCGGAGAATGCCTCGGCAAGATTCTTGAAAACCGCCGCGCGTTTGTCGTCACCGTCCCGCCCGTACGCCGGCGCTGGGCGAAAGTTCTAACGAAATCGCTCGCAGCCTCGGGAGTCGAAGCCGACGTTCTCGAAATGCCCGATGGCGAGCGCTCAAAACGTCTTACCACGCTGGAGAAGCTGGCGGAGAAGCTGGTAAAGCAGGGCGCAGATCGTGGCGCAACGCTGATCGCGTTCGGCGGCGGCGTAGTCGGCGATGTGACCGGGTTCCTGGCCTCGATCTATATGCGAGGCGTGGATGTCATCCAGGTACCGACGACCGTGTTGGCGCAGGTGGATGCTGCCATCGGTGGGAAGACTGGCGTCAATCTCGTCTCGGGCAAGAATCTGCTCGGAACCTTCCACCAGCCGCGCGCGGTGCTGGTCGACCCCGCCGTTCTGGAAACGCTACCTTCACGCGAATACTGCGCCGGCCTGTACGAGGCGCTGAAGTGCGGCATCATTGGAGATCCGGGACTGTTCCGGCTGTTTGAAGACCGCCGGCGTGAGATTCTGGATCGCAACCCGGCGGTCGTTGAGAAGGTCATTGCCGATTCGGTGCGCTTGAAGGCGTCGGTGGTGAGCGCCGACGAACGCGAAGGTGGTTTGCGGCAGGTGCTCAATTTTGGCCACACCATGGGACACGCGCTCGAGGCCGAGACTCGCTATACGGAGTTGCTCCACGGAGAAGCAGTGGCCTGGGGCATGATCGCGGCTACGCACATCGCTCTATCCACGGGCAAACTGGATAGTGTGACGGCGGGACGCATCACAAACTCGGTGATTGGCTTTGGCCGGCTGCCACGCATGACGTTGCAGACCACGAGCATCCTGAGGCGCTTGCGTTCCGATAAGAAGACGCGTCACGGAGTGGTGCACTTCATTCTGCCGCGCGAGATCGGCAAGGTTGAGATCACGAGCGACGTGCCGGAAGCAATCGTGCGCTCCGCAATCGACGAGATTAGGAAACTGGCGCGGAATTAGTAATCCGGTGGAGCGACGGGCGTCTCGCCCGTCCGGCCTGGCCCGCAAGCTCAAGTCGACCGTAGCAACAATCAAGCGGTCGCGGCACTAGCGGTGGAGCAATGAATCAACAGATAAATCAGCGGATCGTAGGCGCGGCTCCCGCCGGAGCGCAAGACCGCGAGTCGGCGGCGCAGGCCGTCCGCGAGATGTTCACTTCGATTGCGCCACGCTACGACCTGCTGAATCACGTTCTTTCGTTCAACATTGACCGCTTGTGGTGGCGGCGCACCGCGCGCAGGTTCGATGCGATTCTGCAGCGCCCCGAGGCTCGCGTGCTGGATCTTTGTTGCGGCACCGGCGACATGACTTTTGCTCTACATCGGCGAACTGCTTCCGAAGACACGCACATTCTGGGCGCGGATTTTTCTCACGCCATGCTCCAGCGCGCGGCGGCGAAGGGTAGGGGCACGAAGCTACGCTGGATCGAGGCGGACGCGCTTCAGTTGCCGTTTCCCAATGGACATTTCAATCTGGTGACGTCGGCGTTCGGTTTTAGAAATCTGGCCGACTACGACGCGGGATTGCGCGAAATTGCGCGGGTGCTCGTTCCCGGCGGAGAATGCGGCATCCTGGATTTCGGCGAACCGGGCGGCTTGATCGGACAATGCTACCGCGTCTACTTCAAGAAGGTTCTTCCCGCGCTCGGCACGCTGATTTCGGGAGTGCGAGGCCCCTACGCGTATTTGCCGGCGTCGGTCCAACGCTTTCCGCCACCGGATGAAATGCTCGTGCGCATGCGCCAGGCAGGCTTTCGCGAGGCTTCGTGGACCCCATACACGTTTGGCATTGCGGGGCTGTACCGAGGAGTGAAGAGCGTCTAACCGCCGAGACGCCGAGAAAATCGTTTCGGGTAGGGCACTGCTTCGCAGCCTGTGGAAAGACGCTGATTCGTGTAGAGACGGGGCTTGCCCCGTCTCAGACTGCTGAAGAACTCTGGTTCGAGCAGGTTTCGGGTAGGGCACGACTTCACAGCCTGCGGAAAAACGCTGATTGGTGTAGAGACGGGGTTTGTCCCGTCGCAGACTGCTGAAGAACTCTGGCTCGAGCAGGTTTCGGGTAGGGCACGGCTCCACAGCTTG
>Ga0187890_10001852_pt1 | contig 14962 bp, 12 predicted proteins | sample June2016WEW_21_1_FD_133005 | JGI IMG/M metagenome (GOLD analysis project Ga0187890, IMG submission 133005) | Peatland microbial communities from SPRUCE experiment site at the Marcell Experimental Forest, Minnesota, USA - June2016WEW_21_10 | ecosystem: Environmental > Terrestrial > Soil >... | reverse complement strand
CCGCACCCCGCGGGGGCGGGAGAGGAAGCGTTCGAGGGCGGCACCGACCCCGGCGAGCTCCTCGCCGGCGCCCCCAGGAAGCCCCACCTCTCGGACGGTCATCGCCCCTGATTATACCAAACGCGCGTTCGCATGGTCAACACGAACACACCCCACAGAGGGACTGGGCCGGCCAGCTGGTCAGGCCGTCAGCCCGTTCGGGAGATCGGACGGCAGGTGGTCGGACGGCAAGCGCTGGGTGAGGCAGGGATGAGCAGTGAGTGGTCCGACTGGTCGCGTGGCTGGGTCCCGTGAGGAAATCGAGCAGCCAGCCCTCGCGCGCCCTCAGCCGGCCCCGGCACGCAGCCGAGCGCGCAGCCCGGCGAGCAGCACCTCGAGCCCCTCCGCGAACTCCCAGTCACCATCCCACGGGTCGAGTGCCAGGTGGACGTTGCGCAATCCCGTCAGGTCGGGCTCCGAGTGCTCCCCGAGGATGGACAGCATCGCATCACCCCGCGTCGCCTCACCCATACCGGTGATCTCACACTGGACGAATCCGAACGTGTAGGCGAGCAGGGTCGTCCACGCCGACCCCGCCTGGCGCGGGTCGAAGCCGGCGGCCTCCAGGATGGCGAAGGCGCGCGCCACCACGACCAGGGTCTCCCGCTGCACCGGAGGCCGGTTGGCGATGAGCGGAAAGAGCTCGGGATGGGCGAGCAGGATGCGGCGAAACGCGGCGAAACCCTGGCGCACAGCGTCCTCCCAGCCGGTGGGGGTCGCCTCGGGCAGGGGCACCTCGCTGAGCACGGTGGCCACCAGCCCGTCGAGCAGCTCCTCCTTGGAGGGGAAGTGGTGATAGAGGCTCATCGCCTCCACCCCCAGGGCGGCGCCGAGCCGGCGCATGGAGAGCGCCTTGAGTCCCTCGGAGTCCACCAGCTCGAGGGCGGTGTCGAGGATGCGGCGGCGGGTCAGGGCGTGGCGCTCGCCCTCGACCGCCGATGTGGTGTCGGTCACGTCTGATTCATTCTGTCGCGGGAGGAATCGCGTCTGCCGGCTCAGCCGAAGCTGGGGTTGCACCCGCTGGGCCTTACGGTGTAAGGTCTGGCCTACCACCTACCTTACACCGTAAGAAGTGGCGGTGATCGAGCAAGAGCGAAGAGACTCCGCCGGCGCGGGAACGGGGCTGCCGGTCCGTGGCCAGCGGAGAGATCGGAGACGGGAATGTCCGGATTGGCCCGAGCTGCCAGCAACCGACCCTGGCGCGTCCTTCTCCTCTTCCTGTTCCTGACGGTGGTCGGGCTGGGCATGACCGGGGTGGTCTCGGGCCGGCTGAACGACAGCCTCTCCCAGTACGACGACCCCTCGACGGCGAGCTCGCAGGCACGCGCCGAGGTGCCGGCCGCCACCGGCGTCGACGTGGAGGAGGGCTACACGGTGCTGGTGGAGCTGCCCGCCCCGGCGAGCCTCACCGCCCCTCCGCCGGCGAGGGTGAGCGAGATGGTCCGGCTGCTCCGCCAGCGCCCCGAGGTGGTGCAGATCACCGACGCGTGGTCGACCGGGGTGCCCGCACTGATCGCGCGCGACGGCAGGAGCGCGATCGTGGTGGCCAGCCTGCGCTCGGTCAACGAGGTCACCGCAACGGACGCGCTGCAGGCGAGCGTCAACGCCGACCCCCTGCTCGCCGGCCACGTGACCCTGGGCGGGTCCACCGCCCTCGACGCCCAGGGAAGCGCGCAGAGCCTGCAGGACCTGCGGCTCGCGGAGACGATCGCCATCCCGATCCTGCTGGTCCTGCTGCTCGTCATCTTCCGGAGCGTCGTGGCGGGGCTGCTGCCTCTCTTCGGCGCAATGGTCGCCATCGCGCTCACGACTCTGGGGCTCCTGCTCGCGACCACCTTCGGCAGCGTCTCCGTGTACGCGCTCAATCTCGTGTATGCACTGGGCATCGGGCTGAGCATCGACTTCAGCCTGCTGATCGTCTCCCGCTACCGCGAGGAGATGAGGGTCGCGGGCCCGGGACACGCCGCTCTCGCGCGGACGCTCAACACCGCCGGGCGCACGGTCCTCTTCAGCGCCGCGACGGTGACGGCCGCGCTCGGCGCCCTACTCCTCTTCCCGATCGTCTCGATCTCCTCCATGGGACTGGCCGGGATGATGGTGACGGTGTCCTCCGCGATCGCGGCGGTGGTGGTGCTGCCGGCGGTGCTGGCGCTGCTCGGCCCGCGCATCGACGCCCTCTCGCTGCTCCGCAGCGGAGCGGCGGCGCAGGCGGCCTCCGACTCCGGGTGGTGGTCGCGGCTGGCCCGCGGGGTGATGCGACGGCCGGCGGCGATCGCCGTGGTGGTCACCCTCGGACTGCTCGCGGCGGGGACTCCGGCGCTGGGGGTCCAGTTCACCGGCTACTCGACCAAGGGGCTGCCCGCCAGCCTGCCGGCGGTGCAGGTCGACAACGCCCTCTCGTCCGACTTCTCCGCGGTGAGCGCGGCGCCGCTCCAGCTGATCGTGAAGGCCGGTCCCACCGGCGCGGCCAGGATCGATGCGTATGCGGCCTCGGTGGCGCGCGTCCCCGGGGTGGTCGGCGTGCAGCGGCCGGTCGCGCTCGGCCCCGATCTCTGGGAGGTCGATGCCACGCTGAGCGGGGCGTCCGCGGTGTCGACGCGGTCTCAGAACGCCGCCAGCGCCGTGGGGCGCATCCCCGCCCCGTTCCCGGTCAGGGCCACCGGGTACACGGCGAGCTTCATCGACTTCCAGTCGAGTGTGGTCGCGCACCTTCCGTGGGCGGCGGCGCTGCTCGCCGCGACCACACTCGTGATCCTCTTCATCATGACCGCATCGGTGGTGCTCCCCGTCAAGGCGCTGATCATGAACATGCTGACCCTGAGCGCCACGCTCGGACTTCTCGTCCTCGTCTTTCAGAATGGCTGGCTGAGCGGGCTGCTCGGTTTCCCACCCCAGGGGGCCATCAACCTGATGACGCCGCTCTTGGCGGGAGCGCTCGCCTTTGGCCTCTCCACCGACTACGGCGTCTTCCTGCTCAGCCGCATCCGCGAAGGGTACCGGGGCGGGCTGCCGACCCGTGAGGCGGTCGCATTGGGACTGCAGCGCGTCGGCCGGGTGGTGACCTCGGCGGCGATCCTCTTCTGCATCGCCGTGGGCGCGCTGGTCCTCGCCAAGACGGTGATCCTCAAGGAGATCGGCCTGGCGGCGGCGCTGGCGGTGCTCATCGACTCGAGCGTGGTGCGCGCACTGCTGGTGCCCTCGCTGATGGCGCTTCTCGGCCGGTGGAACTGGTGGGCGCCACGACCACTTGCCTTCGTGCACCGGCGGCTGGGTTTGTACCGCCTGGAGGGTGGGGAGGTGCAGGCCGAGAGGGCGGCGCTGTGAGGCGCGGCGGGTAGGTCGTCGTGCGGGGTCGCGCCGTGGCGGCTTCGTGGATAAGTGCTACGGCCCGACCGCACTGCCCGCGACCGGATGGAAGCCGGGACAGGTCCGGGCGAAGGCCGGAAGCTCCCAGCCGTCACCGGGAAAGTCGACGGTCGGGTGCGTGCCCGCGGTGACGGCCACGGCTGATTGGAACCTCTCATAGCCGGTGCACCCCTCGAGAATCACCGCGTACGAGCCCGCAGGAACCGATACGTCCGAAGTCGTGGAGCTCCCCGACCAGTCGGCGTGAGCCACGACCGGGCTGACCGTCTGCAGGTCCGCCGCTGGGACCACGAAGGCGCGGCAGCCCTCGGCACCCATCGGGCACGGCGGAAGGTTGAACACCACACCCGTCCAGACCGAACCTCCCGTCAGCTGCCGGACGATCAGCGCTGCCCCGACGGCCACCACCACGACCAGCGCGACGGCGATCCCGGCGCAGCGCCGGCCTCGCCAGGGGCGATGTCGCACCCCGTCCCCGGATGGAGGGATCATGTCGGCGCAGTCTATGCCGCTGTGGCCGGAATGGCTGGACGGGGTGGCAGGGGGCAGTCTGAACACGGACGAGGAGAAGGAACTGGCGATGCGAACCACGAAGCTCGGCCTGGACGGTCCCGAGGTTGGCGTCATCGGCCTCGGCTGCATGGGCATGACCGCCTCATATGACCTGGCGACCCCACGTGACGACGCCACCTCCATCGGGGTGATCCACCAAGCCCTCGACCTCGGGATGACACTGATCGACACCGCGGACGCGTACGGGCCGTACACCAACGAGGAGCTGGTCGGCCGGGCGCTGGCGGGTGGGCACCGCGAGCGTGCGGTTCTGGCCACCAAGGTCGGCCTGGTGATGGGCGGTTCCACTCCGGCTGCCCTCTCCGGCACCCCCTCTCCCGGATCGGGCAGGAACGGCCGCCCCGAGCATGTGCGGAGGTCGATCGACGAGAGCCTGCGCCGGCTGGGCACGGATCATGTGGACCTCTACCAGCTGCACCGGGTGGACCCGGAGGTGCCGCTGGAGGAGACCTGGGGGGCGATGGCGGAGGCCGTGACCGCGGGCAAGGCGCTGCACATCGGTCTCTCCGAGGTGTCGGTGGACGAGGTCCGGCGAGCGCAGGCGGTCCACCCCGTGACCTCGGTGCAATCCGAGCTGTCCCTGTGGACCCGCGACGTCCTGCCCGAGGTGCTGCCGTACTGCCAGGCCCAGGGCATCGCCCTGATCCCGTTCTCCCCGCTGGGCCGCGGCTTCCTCGCGGGGCGCTTCTCGTCGTTCGACGACCTGCCTCAGGACGACTTCCGGCGCCAGCTCCCGCGCTTTCAGCAGGACGCGCTGCGCGCCAACCTCGCCATCGCCGGCCGGGTGCGTGAGATCGCCGAGCGGGTCGGGGCCACCCCGGCCCAGGTGGCGCTGGCGTGGGTGCTCGCCCAGGGCGAGCAGGTGGTACCCATCCCCGGGACCAAGACGCCCAGGTACCTCACGGAGAACGCCGCCGCGGTCGCCGTCGAGCTGCACGCGGCGGACCTGGCCGAGCTCGACGCCCTGCCCGCGCCCGAGGGCACCCGCTACTGATCTGAGTCAGCGTCCAGGGACGGCACCCTCGCCTGGCCGAGTGTTGGAGGACTGTCATGAACAAGCGCGTGGTGATCGGCGGGCTCATCGCACCGGCCATCGTCCTTTCCGGCCTGGGCGGCTACTGGCTGGGCACCCTCCGCTCGAACGTCGAGATGCTCAGCGGCACCGCCTACGCGGGTCAGGGGTGGGCCAGTGTGGATGTCGCTGGAACCTTCTACGGCATCCAGCCGGGCGTACCCTGGGAGGACGCCGACGGGACCTGGCATGTTACCGACGAGTTGCCGGGTTGCCTGAGTAGGGTAGGCAGCTCCCAAGAGATCAAGTTCGGCGGTTTGATCGCTGACAACCCTCACGGCCCGGGGGAAGCCGTGGCCGTTTGGGTCGTCTGCCCCTGACCATGCTCATCGCCGCTCAGGGAACGGCGCTGCCGCAGACGGTGCTCTGCCAGACCGGCTACCAGGATTCGATCCAGCGCCAGCCCAGCACGGTGCTCAGCAGGAGCACACCCAAACCCGCCAGGGCGACATAGAACCCGGGTCCGACGTAGACAGGGCTGTTGGCCTCAGCCCCCACGCCCTGCCAGTTGAGGTAGTCGACCACCATGCCGGTGAAGGCCAGGAAGGTGGTTACCGCCGCCGCCATCTTGGTGTAGAAACCGGCCTGCTCACGACCCAGCAGCCAGGCCAGCAGGGCGCACAGGACGATAACGCCCACCAACCAGCTCGCCCCGTCGATGCCGTCGACGATACGGTAGGCGTCCAGCGCCGGGTCCCAGCGGTGGTGCCAGGGCAGAAACAGCGCCACCGCGTCGCTGACGATCACCAGCATCAGAAGCGCGGGCAGGAGGCGGCGGGACCTCGGCACGCCGCGCTCCGCTTCAGCCGTCAACGATCTCGGAGCCTCATCTTCGTCATCAGCATGTGAGCGTCTCTCAAGGTCCTTGGTACGGCTCGAAGCGTGACGGACTCGGCCTCGCCAGCCCAGGCCGCCCGTCAGGTTCGGCTGATGGACACTCGCCAGGCGAGTGCGCCGGGTGGGTCGAGGTTGAGGGTGCCGATCGTGCGGGCTTCGATCGAATCCACCTGCCACCCATCACGGAAGCTGGCCTTGATCTCGTGCTGGGTAATCCGCCTGGGTCCCCAGTCGCCCGGCTGGCGGTCGCTGAAGCAGAGCATGTAAAGGCGGCCGCCCGGCTGAAGTACGGCCCGAAGGCTGTCGACGTACCGGACACGGTCATCGTCGTCAAAGATATGAAAGAGTCCGCAGTCGAGCACGTTGTCGAATTGTTCGTTGAGGTCAGATAGCTGCAGGGCGTCCCCAACGAGGAACCGGGCGGTCACGCCTCGGTCGCGGGCTTTGCCTTGTGCGATGGCGATCGCTGTCGGGGCCGTGTCGATGCCGGTGGCCTCGTGGCCGAGACGAGCGGCCATGAGGGCATGCTCTCCGGTCCCACAGCCGACGTCAAGCACTCGACCGCGCAGAACGCCTCCCTCAGCAAGTTCAAGGAAAGCGGGCTGAGGACGGCCGATGTCCCATGAGGGTGTGCCGGCATAGGACGCATCGAAGTCCCGGTGCCTCGCTCGAATCGGGCCCGGCACACCATCGAGTGCCCCCCTGTCGTCGCTCATGGACGTTGTGTATCACGACATGGCCCGGTGGCAGCTCGCACCCCTGGCCATACCGTCTCAAATGGTCTGAATGACCCGACCGTCACCCTGGTCGCTCCCGGCGTGCCGGTGGAGGTTTGGGCACTTTGCTCCAGTGATGGTGACCGCATCCTGGCCTGGCCCAGTGTTGGGGGATGACACTTGAACGGCAGGGCCACCATGGGTGGATCCATCACGCCCGGGCCAGCTCCTTTCCGGTGGTCGCGTGGCCTGGCTGGCTCAAGAGCCGTCAGGCAGCGGGACAGGCCACCCAGACCACGTCGCGCATGGTTCCTCCCCCTGGAACCGAAGCCGGCACCCAACCGAAGGTAATCGTCCGCTCCACGCCGACCTGATCGAGGCAGGACGGCCATCCCCCCTCGTGCCAACTTCCCTGAGCATCCTCCCAGAGCGGCACTGTTTCCTGGAAGCCGTACCACCACCCGCCGGCCTCGCCGGACGCCATCTGATCACCCACGTAGACGGTGGCCCTGAGGGTGGTCGTCCCGTTCGCCCAAACGCCAAGGACGTAGCCACCTAGGACCCCGGCACCCACGAGCACCGTGACAAGGGCAGCGACCATGACTCGACGGCTCACTCACTCCCCAGTACTTGGTGCTCAAGCGTGCCGCATTGGAAGCTCGGGCTGATGCCCCTTCCCTCCTCCGGAGACGCCGAGATGGTACCGCGTGGGCGCCGCACGCTCGCTGCGTTTGGGACCACTCGTGCGGTTGCTCAAGTGACACGAAACAGCACACCGGGCTGGCCGAGTGTCTCCCAATGGCACTTGAGGCGGAGGCCGAGCTCCGCCGCTTCGCAGGGTGGCGCGGATGGGGATGGCCCGGTCAGGCGAGCACCGCTACCTCCAGGCCTGGAACTGCGCCGCGGAGGTGGAGGCGGCGGCCACCGCCCTGGCGCCTCCCGCCGTGAGCGAGGAGGACGCAGGACCGCATCGGGGCCTGATCCGCCGGGCCCGGTTCCGCCGCCGAGCCCGGCTCTGACCGGTGTTGGGCTGTCGCCCGAGCGCCGTCAGCAGGCGTTCACCTCTGGGGGCGCGAGCCCTTCCCGGACCAGCGGCGGCGCGAGCTCCACGCGCAGATGGCTGCTCCCATCGCGAGCAGCGCGAGGCCCACAGGCAGCCAGGGGAGCATCCCCGAGGAGGCGCCGGTGTCGGGCGGCCCGACCCCACTGGCGGCCGTGAGGCCCACCTCGTCGATCTCACCGCACGGAGCCGCGCCGTCCGCAGTGTCCACCAGCCCGATCTGGTCCTGAAGCCCGCCGCTGGCGAGCTCCGAGACGTCGACGGTGACGCTCACGCTGCCCGGGAAGGTTCCCGCCGCGACGGGCACGACGGCGCTCGAGACGCAGGTCAGAAGGGTCCCACCCGCGGTGACCGAGCAGCTCCACCCGGCGGCGCTGGGGGTCGCAACGAAGGTCTGAGAGCCGGAGAGGCTGAAGGTGATTACCGGGTCGACATAGGCCGGCCCGCCGGCTGGCGAAAGCCCGGCAGTCAGGGTCACGGTGTACTCGCCGCCCGCGGCGATCCCGGGCGGGATGCCCGAGACGGTGAGGTCGAGGACGGGGTTGGCGGTGACGGCGAAGCTGGTCGCCGCCGTCGAGCCCAGGAAGTCGTTGTTGCCCGGGTAGCTGGCGAGCACCGGGTAGGTCCCGGCCGCCCACGTCCCGGCGCACGACGCCGACCCGGAGCTGACGGTGCTGCTGCAGAGCGTGCTCCCGGCGGAGCTGAAGGTCACGGTCCCGGTGGCGCCAGCGGGAAGGCCGGTTGCCGACAGGGTGACGGTGTCCCCGGAGGCAACGCTGGACGGGCTGGCGGTTGCGCTGAGCGAGGTGGCGGCGGGGACGATGGTGAAGCTGGCGGTGGCCGTGGACCCGAGGAAGTTGCCGTCACCCGAGTAGGTGGCCGTCACCGGGTAGGTGGCGGCGTCGAGCACCGAGGTCGAGCAGGAGGCGGCACCGCCGCTGACCGTGGCCGGACCGCAGAGGGTGGAGCCGCCCGTGATCGCGAAGGTCACCGTTCCGGTCGCCGTCAAGGGCAGGCCGCTCACCGACAGCGTGACGGTGTTGCCGTACGAGGTGCTGGACGGGCTCGCCGATGCCGTTAAGGAGGTCGACGCCTTGGTGATGGTGAAGCTGGTGGTGGCAGTCGAGCCGTTGTAGTTGGAGTCGCCGGTGTAGGTGGCGGTCATCGAGTAGGACCCCGCCCCCAGCTCCGAGGTCGAGCAGGAGGCGCTTCCCCCACTCACGCTCGCCGGGCCGCAGAGCGTGCTCCCGCCCGTGATCGCGAAGGTCACCGTGCCACCAGCGCCGGAGGGCAGACCGGTGGCGGAGAGCGTCACGCTGTCGCTGGTGCTGTAGCCCTCGGTCGACGGGCTCGCCGATGCCGTGAAGGAGGTCGACGCCTTGGTGATGGTGAAGCTGGTGGTGGCGGTGGAGCCGCCGTAGTTGCCGTCACCCGAGTAGGTGGCGGTCACCGAGTAGCCGGCCGCGTTGAGCACCGCGGTTGAGCAAGAGGCCGAGCCCACGCTGACCGTGGCCGGGCCGCAGAGGGTGGAGCCGCCTGTGACCGCGAAGGTCACCGTTCCGGTGGCCGCCGTGGGAAGGCCGCTCGCCGACAGCGAGACGGTATTGCCGTAGGTGGTGCTCGCCAGGTTGGCAGCCGCGGTGAGGGAGGTCGAGAGCTTGGCCACCGTCACCGTGTCGCTGCCCGAGGCGGGGCTGGCGTCGTTGGAGGAGACTGTCACCGAGTTGGTGAGCACGCTGCCGCTCGTGGCAGACACCGTCACCGGGATGGTGAGCGCAGACAGGCTGCCTCCCGAGCTGATCGGGCCGGGATCGGTGCAGGTCACGGTCTGGCCTGAGGCCGAGCAGCTCCAGCCGCTCCCGCTCGCGCCCCCGCTCTGCAGCGTCTCCCCGGCTGGCAGAGTGTCGGTGAGGGTGACGGTGTCGCTCTCGGCGCCGGCTCCAGACTGATTCGAGACGTTGACGGCATAGTCCATGGTGGACCCGTGGGCCGGAGCGTGCGAGGCGTTGTCGGTGACCTCGGCGGCCAGCTCAGGCGGGGTGCCGCTGGCAGTGCCGCTGGTCACCAGATTCACCTGGTGGTAGTCGTAGTCGCCGCCGGTCGATCCCACCCAGCCGAAGGTGATCTGGTAGGGGATGCCGGTGGTGGGGTCGATGTACCCCGAGGGGTAGAGGCCGGAGGGGATGCCGCCGTTGCCGGTGGTGGGCAGCGTCCCGGTGAGGACTTGCTTGCTGCCGTTGAGAGGAGTGAACGCCACCGCGAAGGTGTCGTTGGGAAGACTCAACCCAGAGGCGGTCGTCACCGTCGACCCCGTTGGGTTGATGACAATCTCGACTGGAACCTGGGAGCTGGAGCGGGTGCCGCTGGGGCCGCCATCGAGGTTGCCCGTGAAGCCACCGTAGCTCGCCTGATCTGTGCTATCGAGGATGCAGTATCCGATCGACCCGTTGCCCGGGCCCCGCAAAGTCACCGCGTCGGGGTAGGGCCCCTGTCCGAGGTGCTGGTCGCTCCCCTGGTAGTTCGACAGGGTCGGGTCGCTGCATCCCGAGCCCTGGTAGCCGCTGCTGGAGTAGTTGCCCCAGTTGTCGAACCCGATGCCGAGGTAGCCGTAGGTCATCCCCTGATTCGAGCCATCCGCCGAGTAGCCGAGGTCGCCGCCCGCCTGGCCGATGTCCGCCGGCGGTGCCGGGTCGCTCGGGTTGGCGGCGGCCATGAAGAAGGCGATGCCGTCAGCGGCGTCGCCGCCGTACTGGTAGGTGTCGAAGACGGCGTCGATGCCGTAGGTTCCCGGCTGGCTCAGCGAGTAGGCGATCCCGCCCTCCTCCCCGCCGGCGTCGCCGGTGAGCTGCAGGGCTCCGCTCCCCGAGGCGTCGGGCGTCGACAGGTCGCAGCCCGGGATGGGCGTCTGCGAGGTGCTGGTCCCTGCCGTCAGGCAGGCGACGTTTTCACCGTCGGGGGCGCCCGGGACAGTCCAGTTCGGCGATTGTGTCGTCGAGCCCTCGAAGTTCTCCGTGACCAGGGCGACGGAGCTGCCCAGCGCCACCATCGGAGTGAACGCCCAGAGCCCCACGGCGAGGCCGGCCGCGGAGAGCGCGACCAGCGGTTTCCCCACCCTCCCGTTGTAAGAACGGGATTTTGTAGATCGCATAGTCTGGCTGTTGTACCATCCGGTCGGACCCCGTCCCTCGCACCAAAACGTGACGCGCTGGCCAGGTGACGTCACGGAGGCGTGTCGGGCGCGGGCCGATGGTCACATCCCTCGGGTCGATCGGCTCTAGTGACCAGCGGCCGACGCCGTCGTCGAGATCCGTGTCCTGCCCGGAGGCACGCTCCGATGGGTCGCTCCCGTCCGTGACCAGGCGCTTGAGGAGGCGCAACCTGCCCTCCAGGGTGGTGGATCGCAAGATCGCGAGACCTTGAGCTTCCACAGGAGGCTCAGCGGGAAGCGCAGAAGCAGCGTCAGCTGGTCGATGAGCGTCCTCTGATGTGATTAGGAGACCCTGTCCTGGGTCAGGGTGATGTCACCGGATGGATAGTCAGGTGCCACGAGGACGAGGCATGTTGGTGGCGTCTCACCTGGGCGCACGGCTCCGGAACTTGATGTCATCCGGGCTAACTGCTAGCCCGGATAGAACACGGGCCCCTGGATGGTGGGGGTCGCCGAGGCGAGGATCGCCGCGACCACGATGAACGCCACCACGCCCACCGCCAATCCGGCGACGCCCAGGATGATCGCGGCGCGGGCCATGCTCCGCCCACGCTCGCCGGTCGCCTCGATCTGATTGAGGGCTATGCCCCCGAAGATCAGGGCACGAACATGGGCGGGAGGGATCCGATGTCGACCGCGGCGGGCACATCGGGACCCGCGGCGGGGTCGTCCGGCGAAGGCACCCGGCTCGGCCTCAGTCGACCGGGGTGGACGCCGCGAGCGGCTCGGGGCCGCCATCGACCTCGACGTCGAGGATGTGGGCGATGTCCGCAGACGACCGCCCGACGTGCAACTGGTAAGTGCCGCCGTCCACGTACCAGCCGGCCCGCCCGTGGTGGAGGGGCCCGTCGTGGACATGCGCGACGGGATTGTGCCGGCGGCCCGCCATCTCCGGCCACGCCTCGTCGACCAGGTCGTAGTAGGCGAAGGCGCGCTCGCCCAGCTCGAGGCTGACCGTGGTCGACTCCCCCGGGTCCAGGTGCACCTTGGCGAAGGCCCTGAGCTCCTTCACCGCACGCAGGTGCCGCTCCGGCGACCCTGACCCGCCGCCGGGCGGCGCCACGTAGAGCTGCACGACCTCGGAGCCCCGCCGGGCTCCGGTGTTTGTCACCGGGATCTCGACCCGCAGCCGCCCGCCGGCCGCGAGGCGCGAGCTCGCCAGGCGCGGCTTGCCGATCTCGAAGGTGGTGTACGACAGTCCGTGGCCGAAGGGGAAGCGCACCGGCAACCGGCGCGCCTCGTACCAGCGATAGCCCATGAGGAGGCCCTCGCCGTAGCGCACCTCGCTGCTCTCGCCGGGGAAGTTGCCGTAGGCGGGCGAATGCTCGAGCAGGAGCGGCAGGGTGGTGGGCAGCCGGCCACCCGGCTCGGCATCGCCGAGGAGCACGTCGACGAGGGCGTTGGCGTGCTCCTGGCCGGCGAACCACGTCTGCAGGAGTGCGCCGGCAGCCTCGGCCCACGGCATGGTGACGGGCGAACCCGTGTTGACGACGACCACGGCGTCGCGCGTCGTCCGCACGATCCGCCAGACCAGATCGTCCTGCCTCCCGGGCAGGTGCATGGTTTCGCGGTCGACGCCCTCGGTCTCCACCGTCGAGTCGGTGCCGACGATGACCAGGACGGCGTCGGCACCCACCGCCAGGGCCGCGGCCCGCTCGATGCCGGCCTCGTCCTCTCCGGCTTCGTACACGATCTCGACGCCATCGCCCAAACGCCGGCGGAGCGCGTCCAGCGGCGAGAGGAGGTAGTGCGGCCGGACCGTCGCGCTGCCGCCGCCCATGATGCCCGGATGCTCGGCGTTGCGACCCAGCACGGCCACCCGGTGCAGCGCGCCAGCCGCAAGCGGCAGGACGCCGCGGTTGGCGAGGAGCACCGCAGCCTCGGACGCCGCCCGACGCGTGACCTCGCGATCCTCGGGACGGTCCACCGGGTGCTCATCCTGCGGCTCGTCGTCGAGAGCGCCGACTTCCTCAAACACCGTGAGCATGCGCGCGACCTTGGCGTCGAGCTCCGCCTCCTCCACCAGCCCCGCGCTGACCGCGTCGGCCAGCTCGGTTCCGAAGGAGCGGGCGGGCCCGGGCATCTCCAGGTCCAGACCGGCGCCGGCCGCATCGACGGTCTTCGCCAGTCCGAACCAATCGGTCATGACGAAACCCCCGAAGCCCCACTCCCCGCGGACGATCTCGCGGAGGAATCGCGGGGTGTCGGGCACGTGCGCGCCGTTGACCCGGTTGTAGCTGGTCATGAGGGCCAGCACCCCGGCCACCTTGACGGCGTGCTCGAACGGCAGCAGGTAGAGCTCGCGGAGGGTGCGCTCGTCGATCACGGACGAGCTGGTGTAGCGCTCGAACTCGGTCTCGTTGCCGACCAGGTGCTTGACGGTGGCGATCACACCCTGTTCCTGAGCCCCCCGGATGTAGGCGACGGCGAGCTTGGCGGTGAGCAGGGGGTCCTCGGAGAAGGCCTCGAAATTGCGCCCCCAGAGCGGGTGGCGATGCAGATTGACGGTGGGCGCGAGCAGCACGCGGGCGCCCTTGTCGCGGGCCTGCCGGGCGACAGCACCACTCGCCTCCGCCACCAGCCCGGGATCCCAGGTGGCCCCCAGGGCCGTGGCCGAGGGGATGCAGATCGAGGGCGTCACGGCGAGGAAGCTGTCCGTCTCCCCACGGGCGCCATTGGGACCATCGGTGAACTTGACCGAGGGGATGCCGAGGCGCGGGACGGCCGCGGTGTGCCAGAAGTCGATGCCGGCGGTGAGCGACGCCTTCTCGTCGAGGGTCAATGCGGCCACGAGCGCCGGGATGTCACGGGCAGGACCCGTGGTGGATCGGGGCTTGTCGATGCCCTTCTCCTCGCCCTACTCGGAGGGCGCCGCGGCGGCCGCCTCGGCCTTCTCCTTCCGCTCGCTCTTCTCGCGCCGGGTGGACTTGGAGACCAACTGCATCTTGATCTCGCCGTCGACCATCTCGACGACGACGGTGTCGCCGGGGCTGTGCTTGAGCCGGAGCAGCTCCTCGGAGAGCGGATCCTCGATGACCTTCTGGATGACCCGGCGGAGCGGCCGGGCGCCGTAGACCTTGTCGAAGCCGTCCTCGACGATGCGGTCCTTGGCCTCGTCGGAGACGGTCAGCTGCAACTCCTGGGCCGCCAGGTGGGCGGCGACACGGCCGATCATCAGGTCGACGATCTCGCGCATCTGAACGTGATTGAGCCGCTGGAAAACGACCACCGCGTCGACCCGGTTGAGGAACTCGGGGCGGAAGGCCCGCTTGAGCTCGTCCATGATGCTGTCGCGCATCTTGGCGTGGTCCTGGTCGATGGCACGGTCGGCCGACATCGCCGGCTGGAAGCCGAGCGAGAGGTTGCTCTTGAGGCTGGCGACGCCGAGGTTGCTGGTCATGATGACGATGGTGTTGGCGAAGTTGACCGCCTTGCCCTTGGCATCGCTCAAGCGGCCGTCCTCGAGGATCTGGAGGAGCATGTTGAAGACCTCGGGGTGGGCCTTCTCGATCTCGTCGAAGAGGACGACGCTGTACGGGCGGCGGCGCACCGCCTCGGTGAGCTGGCCACCCTCGTCGTAGCCGACGTAGCCAGGAGGCGAGCCGACCAGACGGGCCGTCGAGTGCCGCTCCATGAACTCGCTCATGTCGAGCCGGATGATGGCGTCCTCGTTGTCGAAGAGGAACGCCGCCAGGGAACGGGCCAGCTCCGTCTTGCCCACCCCGGTGGGGCCGAGGAACATGAACGAGCCGATCGGCCGGCGGGCGTCCTTCAGCCCGGCGCGGGCACGCCGCACCGCCTGAGAGATCACCTTGACCGCCTCGTCCTGGCCGATGAGCCGCTTGTGGATCTCCTGCTCCATCTGGAGCAGCTTGGTGGTCTCCTCCTCCACCAGCCGGGACACGGGGACGCCCGTCCACGAGCTGATGATCTCGGCGATGTGCTCCTCGGTCACCTCGGGCACGGTGGCGCCGAGCTTGTCCCGCCAGGCCATCTCCTCGGAGACGTACTTCTCCTTGAGCTTCTTCTCGTTGTCCCGGAAGTTGGCCGCGGTCTCGTAGTCCTGACCGGCGATGGCCTCTTCCTTCTGG
>Ga0187890_10001851_pt1 | contig 14967 bp, 15 predicted proteins | sample June2016WEW_21_1_FD_133005 | JGI IMG/M metagenome (GOLD analysis project Ga0187890, IMG submission 133005) | Peatland microbial communities from SPRUCE experiment site at the Marcell Experimental Forest, Minnesota, USA - June2016WEW_21_10 | ecosystem: Environmental > Terrestrial > Soil >... | reverse complement strand
GCGGCGAGCAGGGCCTCGGTGGCGCGCAGGTTCGCCCGGATACCCAGGTCGAAGTTCGCCTCGCACTCCCCGCTGACCGCGGCGGCCAGGTGGAAGACCACGTCGGCGCCGGCCAGCGCTTCGCGGCCGGCCTGCCCGGGGGCCATCACCCCCGTTAGATCGCCCTGGACCACGGCGACTCGCGCGTGGGCCGCCAGGTCCGGTGGCGCCGGGACCTGGTCGATGAGCGTCACCTGGGACAGCGGGCGCTCGCCGGCACCCGCCACGTCCAGCGAGCCGGCCGCCAGCAGGTCCCGGGCCAGGCGGCTGCCCAGGAAGCCGGCGCCGCCGGTAATCACCACATTTGCCACGGCGTCTCCATCCTGGGCCGGGGGCGTGGAATACAGTGCGATCTTAGGCAGTGGTGGCCGCCGTGCCCGGATCCCGGGTGGCGGATCTGCCGTACCCCGGCTGCAGGGCCGGCGCACGACCACGTGAATCCGGGGGACCGCAGGCGCAGGGAAGGGGCCAGGGTGGTGGGGGTCATGCGGCCGGATGCGGCCGAGGTGTTCGCCGGGCTACCCCCGGCCCGCCCCGACGACGAGAGCCTCCGGGACTCGATCCGCGCCGTCCGCGCGGCCGGTGACCTGCTCCTGGGCGTCCTCGACGACGACCCGACCGGGTCGCAGGCCGTGCACGACGTCCAGGTCGTGACCGTGCTGGACCAGGACGCCTACGCGGTGGCGCTGGCCGGTCCGGCCGCCACCTGCTTCGTGCTGACCAACTCCCGCAGCCTGGACGGGCCGGCCGCTGCGGACGTGACCACCCGGGCCGCCCGCGGCCTGATCACCGTGGCGGGACGGCGCGGCACCCGGATCCAGCTGATCAGCCGGAGCGACTCGACGCTTCGCGGGCACGTGATGGCGGAGGTGGCCGCGCTGCAGGCGGTCCGCCACGACATGGTCGGCCGCGGCTACGACGGCGTGCTCCTGGTTCCCGCGTTCCTGGAAGCAGGCCGGGTGACCGCGGCCGACATCCACTGGGCCGCCACGCCGGCCGGGCTGGTCCCGGTGGGTGAGACCGAGTTCGCCAGGGACAGTGCGTTCGGGTACGGCGCGTCGGACCTGACGGTTTTCGTTGCGGAAAAAAGCGGGGGGACGATCCGGCCGGAAGAGGTGCGCAGCATCAGCCTGGCGGATATCCGGCTCGGCGGCCCGGCCCGGGTCCGCGAGGTGCTGGCCGGGGCGGCGGGCGGGGCGTGGGTGGTGGTCAACGCCACCGAGTACTCCGACCTGGAGACGGTGGCCCGCAGCGTGCTGGAGGCCGAGGGTGAGGGCCAGACGTTCCTGTTCCGCACCGGGCCGTCGTTCGTCCGCGCGCTCAGCGGGCTGGGGCCCAAGCGGCCGCTGCGTGGGGCGCAGATCTGGGGGGAGCGGCGGCGTGAGGGGCACGGCCTGGTCGTGGTCGGCTCGCACGTCGGGCAGACCAGCCGGCAGGTCGCCGCGCTGCGGGCCCGGCGCGCCACCGCCGACATGGAACTGGACGTGCAGGCGGTGCTGGGCGGCGGGCCGGACGTGGCCGCCGCGGTCGCGCGGCGGGTCACCGGGGCGCTGGCCCACTCCGACGTCCTGCTGTACACCAGCCGCGACGTCGTCGCGGGCCGGGACGCGGCGGACAGCCTCACGATCGCCCGCACAGTGTCCGCGGCGCTGTCCCGGATCGTCCGCGGCGCGCTGGCCGCCCGGCCGGCCTGGGTGGTGGCCAAGGGTGGCATCACCTCGCACGACGTGATGCTCCACGGGCTGGGCGTCCGCCGCGCCGAGGTCGCCGGCCAGCTGTTCCCGGGGACGATCTCGGTGTTCCGGCCGCTCGACGCGGCGCCGGAGGCGGTCGGGATGCCGTACGTGGTCTTCGCCGGGAACGTCGGCGGCGACGGCGCGCTGGCGCAGGTGGTCGCGATCCTCAACGGCGACCAGGAGGTCCCCTGATGCGAGTCGGCTGGCTCGGGCTGGGCGCGATGGGTGCGCCGATGGCGGGCTGCCTGGCCCGCGCGGGGCACACGGTCGTGGCGTACGACATCGTCCCGGGGCGGGCTGCGGCGCTGGCCGCGGACGGCGTCGGGGCCGCGGACAGCATCCCCGGGGCGGTCCGGGACGCCGAGATCGTCGTGATCATGGTCGCCACGCCGGACCAGGTGGACGAGGTGCTGTTCGGGCCGGGTGGCGCGGCCGGCGCCCTGGCGCCCACCACGGTCGTGGTCATCATGGCAACGGTGGGCCCGGAGGTCGTGGCGGGGGTCGCCTGCCGTCTCGGCGGCAGCGGGGTCACCGTGGTCGACGCTCCGGTCTCCGGCGGGGCGCAGCGCGCGGCCGGCGGCGACCTGCTGATCATGGTGTCGGGTGCGGACGGCGCGGTCGGCCGGGCCGGGCCGCTGCTCGGCGCGCTGGCCCGGAGCGCCCCGGTGGTCGGCCGGGCCCCGGGTGACGGCCAGCGGATGAAGCTGGTCAACCAGTTGCTGTGCGGGGTGCATATCGCGGCCGCGGCCGAGGCGCTCGCGTTCGCGGAGTCGCTGGGCCTGGACCCGGGGGAGTGCTGGCGGGTGCTGCGCGACGGCGCCGCCGCGTCGTTCATGTTCGAGGACCGGGGCGCCCGGATGATCGCCGGGGAGTTCAGTTCGCCGCGCAGCGCCCTGGACATCTTCGTGAAGGACATGGGGCTGGTCAGCGCGGCGGCGGAACACGCCGGCGCATCCGCGCCGCTGACCGAGGCCGCGCGGCGGCTGTACGAGCGGGGTCACGAGCGGGGCCTTGGCCGCCACGACGACTCCGCGCTGATCGAGGTGCTGCGCCAGGACCGGCCCCCGGGCCCGTAGCCACGGCGGCTGGGCAGAGGCGCTGGGCAGAGCGGCCAGCAGAGGCGCTGGGCAGAGCGGCCAGCCGGGACGCTGGGCAGAGCGGCCAGCTGGGCGCCTTGCTGGCGCACCGGGCCAGGTACCTTGCCGCGCTGAATTATCTGACTAAAGTCAGATAATGGACTCTTCCCTGATCAGCCAGGTCCGCCGGTTCAACCGGACCGTCACCCAGCGGGTCGGCGCGCTCGACGACGAGTTCCTGGCCCGTGACCGCCCGCTCGGGCAGGCCCGCCTGCTGTGGGAGATCGGCCTGGACGGCGCCGACGTCCGGTCGCTGCGGGCCCGGCTGGACCTGGACTCGGGGTACCTGAGCCGGCTGCTCCGCGCGCTGGAGGCGGACAGGCTTGTCGCCGTGGACGGCAGCGGGACGGACGGCCGGGTGCGCACGGCCCGGCTCACCCGCCGCGGCCTGGCCGAGCGAGCCGAACTTGACCGGCGCGCGGACGAGGCGGCCGCATCGATTCTCCGCCCGCTCAGCGCGTCCCAGCGGAACAGGCTGGCCGGCGCGATGGCCGAGGTCGAGCGGCTCCTGATCGCGTCGGCGGTCAAGGTAGACGTGCGCCATCCAGCCGACCCGGCCGCCCGGGCCTGCGTCCGGGCCTACGTCGGTGAGCTGGGGCGCCGGTTCGACACCGGCTTCGACCCGGCCCGGAGCCTCCCGGCCGCGGACCAGGACATGATCCCGCCCGCGGGGCTCTTCCTGGTCGCGACCCTGCATTCCGAGGCGGTCGGCTGCGGCGGGCTCAAATTTCACGGCGACGCACCCGCCGAGGTCAAGCGGATGTGGGTCGACCCGGGCGTGCGGGGGCTCGGGCTCGGCCGGCGGCTGCTGGCCGAGCTGGAGACGCGCGCCGCCGTCCGCGGGGTCACCGTGCTGCGGCTGGAGACCAACGGCACCCTGGCCGAGGCGATCAGCCTGTACCGCGCGTCCGGCTACCGCGAGGTGGACGCGTTCAGCGACGAGCCCTACGCCCACCACTGGTTCGAGAAGACCCTGGATCAGAACGCGCCTTGACGTATTCCTATATAGGAATATGATCGTGTCATGGCACGGGCCGCAACCACAGCAGATGCGTTCAACGCGGTGGCCGAACCCCGGCGGCGGGAGATTCTCGACCTGCTGGCCGGCGGGGAACGGCCGGTGAACGACCTCGTGGCGCTGCTCGGGCTGGCCCAGCCGCTGGTGTCCAAGCACCTGCGGGTCCTGCGGGAGGTCGGTCTGGTGGAGGTGCGCGGGGACGGGCGCCAGCGGATGTACCGGCTCAACGCCGGGCCGCTGAAGCCGATCTACGACTGGGTGAGGTCCTACGAGCAGGCCTGGTCGCGGCGCTTCGACCGGCTGGACACGGTGCTGGAAGAACTCAAGGCAGAGGAGGACGGGGAGAATGACCATGACGAGTAGCCGCCGGGCAGTGGTGACGCTGCCGGAGGACACGCAGATCCTGATCACCCGGGAGTTCGATGCTCCCGCACGCCTGGTCTACCGGGCCTGGACCACGCCTGAGCTGGTCCGGCGCTGGTGGAGCGGGGACCGCGGCGAGATGACCAGCGCCGAGATCGACCTGCGGGTCGGCGGCACCTGGCGCTTCGTCATGAAGGCGAACGCCGGCTTCGAGGTTGCCTTCCACGGCGAGTACCGGGAGATCGTGCCAGCCGGGCGGATCGTCTCGACCGAGGTTTTCGAGGGCATGCCGGACGCCGAGGCGCTGAGCACCATCACGTTCACCGAGGCGGACGGGCGCACGACGATGTCGATACTCGTGCAGCACTCCAGCCAGGAGCATCGCGACGCGCACATCAACTCCGGTATGGAAGACGGCATGCAGGAGGCCCTGGACCGCCTGGAGGAGGTCGCGCGCTCACTTCGCTGAACAGCGCGCGGGGCATGCGCGCGGGGCATGCGCACGGGGGGAGGGGCATGGGGCGCCGCGCGGCCGGGCCGCGTCCAGGTCAGCTGGGCGCGGCCTGGTCGTGCTGGGAGGCGGCCGCCGCCGGGTCGAGGTCGGAGGCCCGGAGCAGGTGCGCCGGTTCCGGCGGGAAGGGCGCCGCGGCGTCGATCTCCAGCGTGGCACTGACGTGCAGTAGTTCGCCTGGGTCCAGCAGGCGCCAGCCAGGGTCGTCATCCATCCGCTCACTGGCGATGATCACTGAGGGTTGATGCGCCAGGTGCTCGGACCGGGCGTGGATCCGTTTGCTGGCCGCGTCGAGGGCCTGGCCGATAGAGCCTCCGCCGGGCGGGCGGTCCAGCACGTACAGCTCATGGGTCGCCGGGTAGCGCAGCGCCCACAAGTCCGTCGCGGTGATGAGCACCAGGTTGAGCGCGTACACGGGCAGCCGGGCGCTGATCCAGCCGACCGCCTCGGTCAGGCCGGCGGCCACGTCACCACCGTGGCGCCGGGTCTCCGCGGTGATCAGCGCGAAGACCCGCTCGCTGTCCGTCTCGCCGGCCGCCAGCCCCGCCGCGCCCAGGTCCGCCAGCCGCCGGTCCATCTCGCCGAGGCCCTGCACCACGCCGTTGTGCGCGAACAGCCGCCCGTCCTGCAGGAACGGGTGGGTGTTCGCCATCGTGTGCGCCCCGGTGCTGGCGTACCGGACGTGCGCCACGAACGTGGTGCCGCGCAGGTCCTGCGCCGCGGTCGCGAACTGCGCATCCTCCCAGGCCGCGATGGGCTGCTTGCTGACCTCCGGTTCACCCGCGGGCCCGAACGTCCCAACTCCCGCGCCGTCGGGGTTGTGGTGGCTCTGCGCGTCCAGGCTGTCCGGCGCGTCGATGAGCCAGAACGTGGCCGCCACGTCCCGGGTGCCGGCGTGCAGCCCGAACAATCGGCACATGGTGGTGCCTACCGGGATGTGGCGGATGGATAAAGGAGCGTCACAGTTCCACCGTATGCGCCTGCTGCGCGGTCCACTGCTCCAGTGGTGCTGGCGGTGACGCCCAGGAGCACGGGTGCCGAGGGTAGGAGCCGAGGTCAGATGCTCTCCACGAGTTTTGGCACCCCCGCAAGGTCAGCACATGGACGATCTTGAGCGCCCGCCCGGTCAATCATCACCATGTCTCCTCACGCCGGGCTAGCGGAAGAGCAAGCCTGCTGGCCAGAGCCTTGGACGGGATTTTCGGCACGCACAACGTAGCCAGCGTCATGAACCCGCAGGTCAGGAGCGTCACGCATTTTGCGGCGATACAGGCATGCCGTCGCGCGGGATGGATCAGTCATCGCAGTGGTTGCCAGCAAATACTCGCTGACATATATTTGTGGACGAGTAAGGGAGGGAGGCGACCCTGATGGCCGCGAAGCGCAAAGTTGACAACTTGATGGCCCTGGCGGTGCTGTCCACCGTCATTCAGCGGCCGATGCACCGCTACGAGATCGCGTCGCTGATGCGCGCCCGCGGCAAAGACCAGGACATGGACGTCAAGTGGGGCTCGCTCTACACCGTCGTGCAGAACCTGGCGAAGCACGGCTTCCTGGAGGTGGTCGGCACCAGCCGGCAGGGTGCCCGTCCGGAAAGGACGGTGTACCAGATCACCGAAGCCGGCCGGCAGGAGATGCTCGACTGGACCCGGGAACTGCTGTCTGCACCGGAGCCCGAGCACCCGAAGTTCGCCGCCGGGCTCTCGGTGCAGATGATCCTGTCGCCAGAGGAGGTGATCGCCCTGCTGCGGTCCCGGCTCGGCAGGCTGGAGGAGTCGATCGCCGCACGTCGTGCCGCGATCACCGGGCATCTCAAGGAAGTTCCCCGCCTGTTCCTGGTCGAGGATGAGTTCGCCGTTGCGATGGTCGAAGCGGAGGCGGCCTGGGTCCGCGCGCTGCTGGAGGAGCTGACCTCGGGAAGCTTCCCCGATCTCGCGTCGTGGCGGGCCTTCCACGACAGCGGCGAGATGCCCCCGGAGCTGGTCGAACTCTCGGAGAGGGGCCTAACAGGCGACTAGAGGACTCTCAATGGCCCCGGGGCGGTGCGCCAACACCGCCGCCGGGGCCCGGGGCGGCTGCTCGCAGCCATCCCGTCCAATGCTCTCGAACCGATGCCCGCACGAGACGAACCCGGCCACGAGGTGGCAACCCAAGGATAGCTGGGTTCCCGTGCGTGATCTCGGCACAGAAACGACCGACGAACACCACATGCAGGAGAGAACCCATGTCCACAGCCGCAACGTCCAAAGTCCGCACCGCCCTGGTCATCGGCGGCGGGATCGCCGGTCCCGTCGTCGCGACCGCCCTGCTCAAGGCCGGCATCCAGGCGACGGTCTACGAGGCCTACCCCACCCTGGCCGAAGGAATCGGCGGCGGCCTGGCCCTGGCCCCCAACGGCCTGGCCGCACTCGGCCTCATCGGCGCCGACGATGCCGTCCGGGCCCTCGCCACACCCATCACGGGCACGGTCATGGCGGTCGGCGGGAACACCCGCAGACTGCCCAGCCTGGCGGGCGTGGAGCCGCTCCAGATCGTCGGCCGCGGCGACCTGCACCGGGTGCTCCACGACCGGGCGGCCGCGTCGGGCGTCCGCTTCGAGTACGGTAAGCGCCTGGCCGGAGCCATCGAAGGCCCGAATTCGGTCACGGCGAAGTTCGACGACGGCTGCACCGCGACCGCGGACGTCCTGATCGGCGCCGACGGTGTCCGCTCCACCGTCAGAACCCTGATCGACCCGGAAGCCCCCGCCGCGGGCTACACCGGAATGCTCAGCTTCCAGGGCTACGTCGACGCCGCCCCCGACCTTGACCCCGAACCTGGCGTCATGACGTTCGCATTCGGCAAGCGCGCGTACTACCTGTTCTGGAAGATGGCGGACGGCCGCGTGACCTGGGGCGCGAACCTGCCGTCGAAGCAGTACATGTCCCTGACCGACGCCCGGGCGATCCCGTCCGGGCAGTGGCTGCGGACGCTGCGCGAGACGTACGCGGGCGACCTCCCGGGCGAGCTGCTGGCGAACCGCACCACCGCGGCAAACCTCGACATCACCGGAGCGATCCACATCATGCCGCCGGTCCCGCACTGGTACTGCGGCCGCATGGTGCTGGTCGGCGACGCCGTCCACGCGCCGTCCAACAGCACCGGCCAAGGCGCGTCGCTGGCGATCGAGAGCTCGATCCAGCTGGCGCGGTGCCTGCGGGACCTGCCTGATGCGACATCGGCGTTCAGAGCCTACGAGCGGTTGCGACGGGAACGGGTGGAGAGGATCACGAAACGGGGCGCCCGGACGAACAGCGCTAAGACGCCCGGACCAGTCGGGCGCAAGGCGATGCACGCGCTGATGCCGATCTTCTTCAAGATGATGAACTTCGAGAAGGTCATGGGGCGGGAGCAGCGGTATCAGATCGATTGGGATGCGCCTGCCATGGACGGGACTTCGGCGGCGTGAGCAGGGCGGGGCCCGCTCAGCGGTGGCCGAAGCCCCCCGCGCCCGCGTGACCGCCGTCCCCGTGACCGTCATGCCCCTGACTACTGGCATGGTGCCCGTCGTCGCCGTGGCTGGCCGCGCGGTTTATGCCGAGGAAGTGAGTACCCACGACCTCCGAACCGACAATCGCGCCGCTGTCAATCACGGCCGTCAGGGCGTGAACAGCGGCCGCAATGACATCGTCCATGGCAGCGGCCGCAATGGCATCGTCCATGGCCGGGAGCAAAGCCGGGTCCAGATCTCCGGCGACGCCCTCCCGGACCAATTCCCCGGCTGCCTCCCCGGCCGCCTCCCCGGTCGGCGGGTCAGCGGCCGGCCCGGCGGGAGGCACCCGTTCCCGGGCGGCGCCCGTGGCCGCCGCGGTCTGCGCGATGACTTGCTGCCGCGCGATCTGGGCCATCCGTGCCCGGCGGGCCTTGCCGTCCCGACCCGGGTACAGCACGTCGCCCAGCCCGATCGCGCTGGCCAGGCCGGCCAGGGCCACTGGGGCGGAGTCGGCCGGTTCCCTGAGGGCCGGTTCCCTGTCGGCCGGTTCCCTGTCGGCCGGCCGCCCGGCGGCGTGCGTCCCGGAGGATTGCGTGATCGCATCCAGCTGTGACCGGGCCGCGGCCATCCGGGAGGCGTCGATCACCTGATAGCGCGGGCCACCCAGGACCCGGCTGGGCTCCAGGCGAAGCACGCCGGCCGAGATCAGCCGGGCGGCATAAGCGGCCCGGATCCCGCGCCGGGGAAGGCCCACCCACGTCTCCGGCCGCGGCAGGAAGGCGGCCCCCGCGAGGCTGAGCAGCGCGGCGTCCAGTTCCGCGTCGCCGGTGGCGGTCCGGTCCCGGGCGACGATCCGGCCCCCAGCGATCCAGGCCCGGCCGGCCGCCGCCAGCCTGATCAGCTCGGTCGCCATCAGTGCCGAGTCGATCCGTCCCCCGGTTATGAGCTTCCCGTCCCGCGCCCGGATCGACAGCAAGAACAGGTCCTCGCCCAGGGTGGCGAGCGCGGAGCCGGACACGGACGGGTCCATGACGCTGACCCTAACCTCCGCCTTGACGCCCGGCCATGCCCGCGGAATCCCGGAGTACAGACCGTCCCGGCGCCGGCCGCGGACAGGGCGCCCGTCCAGCCGGAGTGGACGCCATGCGCTGATTTGCCGCCATGTTCACTGCACGCCCGGTCCGGGTAGCTGCCAAGATATGGCCGTCGATTTCTTTTCCGAGCTCCCGCGGCGCCCGCCGCGGATCGGGAGCAGCTGTTGTGATCGCTCCGTCTGAGGAGTCGCAGGATGGCCGCCCCCCCGGCACCTCCGGCGGCCCCCCGGCGGCTGACCCACCGGCGGCCAGCGCCCCGGCGGCCAGCGCCCCGGGGGCCGGGCCACCGGCGGCCAGCGCCCCGGAGGGCGGGGCCGGGACCGACGACCCCCAGGTCGAAGCCAACGCGGCCGAGCGGGTCATCTTCTTCTCCGACGCCGTGGTCGCGATCGCAATCACGCTGCTGGCGCTGGCCCTCCCGGTGCCGCGCGGCTTCGACGGCATGACCAACAGCCAGCTCCTGCACGCGCTGGCCCGCGACTGGAACGATTACTACCCTTTCCTGATCAGCTTCGTGGTCATCGGGAACCACTGGGTTGTGCACCGCCAGATCTTCCGGTACGTCAACAGGGTCAACCGCACGGTCAGCGTGCTGAACATGGGCTGGCTCTTGATGATGATCCTGACCCCCTTCGCGACCCGGATGCTCTCGGGCAACGGCGCGTTCGGCGTCCGCTTCACCCTGTACGCCCTGATCCAGGCCATCGCCTCGACTTGCCTCCTGCTGTTGAGCCGGGAGATCGCCCGCGGGAACCTGCTGCGCCCGGGCGCACCCGAGTCGGCCAGGCACCCGGACCACGCGGCCAGCCTCAGCGTCATCATCGCCTTCCTGGTATCCATTCCCGTTGTCTTCGTCGCGGGAGACTGGGCGTTTGCCCTGTGGGCTGCCATTCCCCTGCTCGCCCGGGTGCTGCGCCGGCTCCTGGGCAGGGGCCCGCGCACCACGAGCTGACCGGCGCCGCCCAGCCGCCGGGCATGGCGGTTAGGGTCGGCCCGGGCGCGTCACGGTGGCGGGGCTGAGCAGCCTTCTTTTCCTTCAGACAGCTGGGATACCGTCTTGACAGAAGGCATAGGCGCAACCATGCGCGGAGCATGGGCGCAACCGGCGAGGGCCGGCGGAGACCCGGTGCCGCCACGAGCGGACCGGTCGAGGAGGAGTGCAGCGTGCATGATGCGGTGATCGTGGAGGCCGTCCGGACGCCGATCGGGAAGCGGAACGGCGGGCTGTCCGGGGTGCACCCGGTGTCGCTGTCGGCCCACGTGCTGAAGGCCCTGGCCAGCCGGTCCGGGATCGACCCCACCCTGGTGGACGACGTGATCTGGGGCTGCGTCAGCCAGGTGGGCGAGCAGACCTTCGACATCGCCCGGAACGCGGCGCTGGCCGCGGGCTGGCCGGAGACCGTGACTGGGGTGACCGTGGACCGCCAGTGCGGCTCGTCCCAGCAGTCCGTGCACTTCGCGGCGGCCGGCCTGATCGCGGGCCAGTACGACATGGTCGTGGCCGGGGGGGTCGAGTCCATGTCCCGGGTGCCGATGGGCTCTTCCATCCAGGGCGCCAACCCGTTCGGCCCGGAGTTCATGGGGCGCTACGGCGGCGTGATCCCCAACCAGGGCGTAGGCGCCGAGATGGTCGCCGAGCGCTGGGGCTTCTCCCGGACTCAGGTCGACGAGTACTCGGTCGGCTCGCACGAGAAGGCGGCCGCCGCCCAGGACGCCGGCCGGTTCGACGGCCAGATCGCGCCGGTGACCAACGACAAGGGCGAGCTGATCAGCGCGGACGAGGGGATCCGGCGCGGCACCACGGTGGACCTGCTCGCCGGGCTGAAGACGGTGTTCAAGCCGGAGGGCGGCGTGATCACCGCCGGCAACTCCTCGCAGATCTCGGACGGCTCGGCCGCGCTGCTGATGACGACCTCCGACAAGGCTCGCGAGCTGGGGCTGACCCCGATCGCCCGGGTACACACGGCCGTGGTGGCCGGCGCCGACCCGGTGATCATGCTGACCGCGGTCATCCCGGCCACCCGGAAGGCCCTGGCCCGCAGCGGGCTGAGCCTGGACGAGATCGGCGCCCTCGAGGTCAGCGAGGCGTTCGCGCCAGTGCCGCTGGCCTGGCTGGCCGACCTGGGGGCCGACCCCAAGGCGGTGAACTACAACGGAGGGGCGATCGCCCTGGGCCACCCGCTGGGCGGGTCGGGCGCGCGGGTGATGACCACGCTCGTGCACCACATGCGCGACAACGGGATCCGCTACGGCCTGCAGGCCATATGCGAGGGCGGCGGCCAGGCGAACGCCACCATCCTCGAGCTCCTCTGACCAGGTAGCCCCGACTCCGGGGCACGCTCGGCAAAAGTCAAAGCCAACTTCTCCGCAACGAAGACCGATCGGTGCCGGTGCCGCATCACTGTCCCGGGCGGCCTGCCTGCCCGGGACAGTGCGTGTTCCGGGGTCGGCGGCAGGACGCGTGCACCCCGAACCTCGCGTCGACAGATACATAAGCGAGTGATATAAGTATCTTATGAATTCAGCCGGGGACCGGCCCGGGGCGGCCCCGCGCGGCGACCTGGGGTCCGGTGATCCCGGGTCTGATCAGCTGGCCCTGCGCGTGCCGGCGTCCGGGGACCTGCCATCGCACGACCTGGCGGAGCGGGCGCTGGCCGTCGGGGTGGCCGCTGGCCTGGAGCGGCTGATCGGGCTGTTCCGCTGGCTCAGCCCGCCGAGCGGGTTGTCGCTCACCGCGGCGGCGACGCTGGCCACCCTGGAGCGGAGCGGGCCCCGTCGGCTGACCGCGCTCGCGGCCCGGGAAGGGGTCACCCAGCCGGCCATGACCCAGCTGGTGGCCCGGCTGCAGGACGCAGGTCTGGCGGAACGCGCCGCTGATCCCGCGGACGGGCGGGTGGTGCAGGTCCGGATCACGGCCGAGGGCCAGGCGATGCTGGCCGGCCGCCGGGCGGTGCGGGCAGAGCGGGTCGCCGGGTTGCTGGCCCGGCTGAGCCCGGATGATCAGGCGGCGCTGGCCGCCGCCCTGCCGGCCATGGACGCCCTGGTCAACGCCCAGCGTGATGACTCCCTCGTGGCGCAGCCCGGATGAGCACAGCCATCCTCCTGACCACCACAGCAACCCGGGACGGGCGGGTCCCGGCGATTGGCACCTTCCGGAACGGAGTACTGGGATGAGTGGGAGACCCGGAGCCGGCGCTGCGAGCCCGTTCAGGCAGCCGAAGGCGGTCTTCGCCGTCGCGTTCGCCTGCGTCGTGTCGTTCATGGGCATCGGCCTGGTCGATCCGATCCTGCCCTCCATCTCCCACGAGCTGCATGCTTCGCCCAGCCAGGTAACGCTGCTGTTCACCAGCTACCTGGTCGTGACCGCGGTCGCCATGCTGATCACCAACTGGGTGTCCAGCCGGATCGGGGCCAAGAAGACGCTGATCCTGGGGCTGGCGCTGATCGTGGTGTTCAGCGCGGCGGCCGGGGCGTCCCCCACCATCGGCGCCATCATCGGCTTCCGGGCCGGCTGGGGCGTCGGCAACGCGCTGTTCATCGCCACCTCGCTGGCCGTCATCGTGGCCTCGACGAGCGGCGGGTTCGCGGGTGCCATCGTGCTGTACGAGACGGCGCTGGGCGTGGGCATCGCGATGGGCCCGCTGCTGGGCGGGATCCTGGGCGAGATCAGCTGGCGGGGCCCGTTCTTCGGTGTCTCCGCCCTGATGGCCATCGCGCTGATCGCGACCGTCGTGCTGGTCGAGAAGACACCGAAGTCACCCCGCAAGACCAGCCTGTCGGAGCCGCTGCGCGCGCTGCGTCACCGCGGGCTGCTCACGATGGCGCTGACCGCGCTCTGCTACAACTGGGGCTTCTTCACGGTGCTCGGGTACGCGCCGTTCCCGATGAACCTGAGCCCCATCAAGCTCGGGCTGGTCTTCACCGGCTGGGGAATCCTGGTCGCCCTCTTCGCGGTGTTCGGCGCGCCCACGCTGCAGGGGCGGCTGGGCATCGCCCGGACCATGTACCTGAACCTCGCCGCGTTCGCGGCGGTCGTGCTGGTCATCGCGATCTGGACCACGGACAACGCGGTGCTCATCCCGGCCGTGATCGCGTCCGGCATCTTCATCGGCATCAACAACACGGTCACCACCCAGGCGGTGATGACCGTCTCCCCGGTCGAGCGGCCGGTCGCCTCGGCCGCGTACAGCTTCGTCCGCTTCATCGGTGGCGGCCTGGCGCCCTACGTCGCCGGCCGGCTGGTCATCGCGCTCAACATCCACGTGCCGTTCTACATCGCCTCCGGCGCGATCCTGCTCGGCATCGTCATCCTGGCCACCGCCCACCGCCTGCTCGCCGACGCCGAGCGGGTGCAGGCCGAGCAGGTCGCGGCCCACGCAACTGCCAGCACGGGCGCCCCGGCTCCCGCCCCCGGCCGGGCCACCGCCCTGATCCCGGTGGAGGGGACGGCGCCGCAGCCTGAGCGCCGTCCCAGCCAGGGCGTGATCCTGGCCGCCATCGACCAGTCCCCGGTCGCCGCGCTGGTCACCGAGGCCGCCGCCCGGCTGGCCCTGGCCGAGGGGCAGATCGTTCACGTGGTGCACGCCCAGGAAGGGGCCACCGCGGGAGATGTCGGCATCGAGGCCGAGGATCTGGGCGCCGCCCGGGACCTGGTCAGCACGCACCTGGACCGGCTGGCCGCGCATCACGTGCCGGCCGACGGCCAGGTGCTGCTGCACGCGGCGGATCACGGCGGCGCCGGGCGGCTCCTCGCGGAGTATGCGACCAGCATCCGGGCTACCACCATCGTGGTGGGCGCGCCGACCCACGGCGGCCTGCCCGCGCTGATGGACGCCAGCGCCAGCCAGGAAATGTGGCGGCACGCCCGCAGCAACATCCTGATCGTCAACCCGGCCGCCCCGCCCGCCCCCGTCACGCCAACGGCTCCGTCCCGGCTATTCATCAGGGGTCGACCTGAGCAGGGCGCCAGCACGCCCCTGATTACCCGGTCGCCTGATTACCCGGTCGCCTGATTTACCCGGTCGTTAGGGGAGATAACGGTCGATGACGGCCATGAACTGGTGGATATCGAACGGCTTGGCCACGGACTCAGCGGCTCCGTGGGCTAGCAGCTCATCGATCATCTCGCCTGAGTCGCTGCTCAGGACGACCACGGGGATCGTCGCTGTGGCCGCTGCGGAGGCGAGCTCGCGGAGGATTTCGCTGCCGGTCGCGTCGGGGAGGCGATTGTCGAGCAGGATGAGGCCGGGCCGTTTGTCGAGGGCGGCCTGGACGCCGTCACGGCCGGTCATGGCTATGTGCAACTCGATTTGCGGGCGGCGCTTGAGCAGCGCTTCAACCAGGGAGATGTTGTTCTCGTTGTCTTCGATGTAAAGCATAGCGTGGTTCACCACGCCTCCATTCGCAGGCTCCTGGACGGGCCCCCGGGAAAGCGCTCGGCGCCCGGCGCCCGGCCGTTCATACCGGCACGATCCGGACAGCCGGCTGCGCCTGCTGGTCCTGAGCCTGGGCGGCGGCGAAGGTGTCGAGCAGCTGGCCGAGTTCGGCGAGTTCGATGGGCTTGGTCAGGTAGGCGAGCGCGCCGCTGGCGAGCAGGCG
>Ga0187890_10001850_pt1 | contig 14968 bp, 12 predicted proteins | sample June2016WEW_21_1_FD_133005 | JGI IMG/M metagenome (GOLD analysis project Ga0187890, IMG submission 133005) | Peatland microbial communities from SPRUCE experiment site at the Marcell Experimental Forest, Minnesota, USA - June2016WEW_21_10 | ecosystem: Environmental > Terrestrial > Soil >... | reverse complement strand
GCGGACCACCGCGCCACGCGATCAAACTACTCCGACTTGAACGAAGCGTCTACGGTCTTGCTGTCTTTGGCAGCGAGCGTCACCTTCTGCTCCTGCGTTCCCAGTTTCTCCTGCACGAAGGCGATCGTGTAATCTCCCGGCGGCAGGCCCTTGATCTCAAACTTGCCATCGGGGCCGGTCACCGCATAGAACGGGGTCTTCACGACGTTGACAAACATCCTCATCCAGGGATGCTGGTTGCACTTCACCGGCAACATGATCTCTTCGCGCGCAAATGTTTTCTCGATCGCGGCAGCCTGCGGCGGTTGCGACTCGTTCCATTCGCGATTGTCGGCGGGAGTCGGATGAATGTTGTGCGTCGTCGGATCGCTGTTCACGATCCTGATCGTCTGCCCAGCTATCACTCCTAAAACGTGCGGATGATACTTGCAGCCGTTTTGCTCGATAGTAACGGGATCCTTGGGAACATCGAATGTGCGGTCGCCTAAGCCACTTTTCACATATACAAAGACGTTAGCCAGCTTGCCGCCATCGTCGACAACGCTCTCGGCCATGTTCACGCCTTTGCAGGCCGGGTCCTGGCTCATGTCGATCTTTGCCATCTTCGGAGCTGCGCCCGCAAAACTGACCGTGCCGGTGATGCTGGCTGCAGTCGCCGGATCAATCGGCGTGGCAGCCGGCGCGGCCGGGGCCATGGTGTTACTGGGAGCGGAAGATGTTTCTTCGTTCGATTTCTTGCTGCATGCCGTCAACAGAACGAGGCCCAACACCGAGCACAGGCCCATGAGGACTACCCACAGTTTCCGGTTCATGATTTCAAGCACCTTTCCTGAAATTGAGATCTCTGCGCACATTGTACGCGCAGTGTTTCGATCACTGACCGCCTCCATGAGCCGACTGCTCACGATCAAGAGGCGCATTCTTCTGGCTGTTTCTGGATTGCTTGCCGCGCGAAGGTTTGCTGACGCTCGCTCGCGTGTGTCCCATCGACGCCGCTACCCGTTTTTGCTCGTCCGGAGTAAGTTGCAAAATGTAATTCACCAACAGGCGAGTTTGATCCTTGTCGTAGCCCGCGAATGAAGGCGGCGTCGGACCGGAAAATACCCAGTGATCGTTGTCGCGCTTGAACAGCCCCGACGGCATCGCGGTGCCGGGAGCGATTGCCTGCGGATCGATCAGCCATCGTTCCATCCAATCCGGCTTCAGGCGTCCGCGCGCCAGCAGGAAGTTAGGCGCAGTTGCATTCTTGTCATGCGCCGCATCGCCGGTGGCGTGGCACTTCAAGCAAGGCGCGGCGGTACTCGAAAACAGGCTGCGCGCCATGTCCGTTTCTTTTGCGGTCAAAGTCGTATCCGTCTCAGGAATGTACGGGAACGGCTGGCGCGACAGTGCTTCAAAGAAGCGCACCAACTTGCCCAATTCATTCTCCGAGAAGCTGAACGTCGGCATTCGCAACTGCAGATACGACCGCACGCCATCGCGATTGGTATCGGTTTCGCTGAGCGCGGGATTGTTGAGGAAGTGCAATAGCCACTCGGGATCGACGCGTGCCCCTTCGGTCAGCAGCTTGGGAGGCAGTTGCTCCTGCGCTTCCTGATAGCGCTTCATCCCCATCAGCGCCGTCTGCTGGCCGGGAATGAACTGGTGACATCCCATGCAGTTGTATTTCTTGACGACCCACCAGCCCTCTTGAATATCACGGCGGTAGTCCAGCGGACGATATTGATACGAAGCCGGAAGCCCGCTCTCCTGGCTGCCCATGATGAATGTGGTCAGCGCCCGAATTTGTTCGGGCTGTAAGTGGACATTGGGCATGCGGAGTTTTTCCGTCTCCGATTTGATCTTGCCCTGATCCCAAACATTCGGCTCCGCGAGTTTGTGCTCGAAGAAACCGAGGTGCGAATACCACGGACCTTTCGCGGCGCCCTCGGGCAGCCGCGCGCGATCCTCAGGGTTGGTGATCGGCTCGCCCGTTCCGCGCTGGGCCATTTCGGTGAGGAGCGCGAAGTCAAGGCGCTCGATCGGCTTGCTGCCTTCAAACGTCAGTTCCGTTCCGATGCGACCTTCATCTTCGAACCCGGAAATTTCGTGACATCCCGCGCAGCCGAAGTGGCGAATCCACTTCTTCCCTTCGTCTTTCAATTTCGGGTCGTCCATGAATGTCGCGTCGGGATAACTGCTCGGATCTTTCTTCTTGAGCGTGATCAGATAAGACGCGACGTCGCGTGCGTCATCTGGCGAGAGGCGCAGGCTGGGCATCACCGTCATGTTCTGCACTTGCAGTTCGTGGCCATCGTTCGGACACTTGCTGTGCTGCAGATCGAAAATATACGGCAGGCCCTTTTTCGCGTAATCTTCGGGGCCAATATCTTTCTTCTCGTGCAGACAATAAGGACGTGTGCGCTCACGCGCGTTGTGCACCCAGCGCACAAGGTAATCGTAGTTAGCTTTTTCGCCTACGCGCGTAAGGTTGGCGGCGAATGTTCCGCCGATCATCTGATCGCCCTCTTGCATCGAGTGGCAACCAAGGCAGCCGCGCGTTTCGAAAAGTTCCTTGCCGTGTCCGGCGTCTCCGGGCTTTTGCTTGACGGGCTCGTCAGTCAAGCCGGACTGCCACAAGTACGCCGAGATCGCCTTGATCTGATCGTCGCTCAGGCGAAAATTCGGCATGCGCGTGGTGGGACGAAAATCGGTCGGCTTCTTCAGCCAAACCGGAATCCAATTCTTGTTGAGCTTCAGACGAACGTCTTTGAGATTTGGGCCGACTTTCTTCACGTCCTGCAGAAGGCTCTTCGTGGTGCGGTCAAGCTGTACAATCCGCAGATCGAGTTTGCTGTTCGCAACCCGCAGCGCAACCGCCTGATCGTTCAGGCGATTCGCTTCCGCATTCGTCTGCGCCGCATCGGCCTGCTTCATCAGGTAGGCGGCCTGCTTCAGGTTGTCTTTCTTCTCGGTCTCCATCTGCTTGATCTGCTGCGCGACTGAGTTGATATCTTCCGGCTCCCGGTCATAGCCCTCGTAGCGATGGCAGCCCGTGCAACCGCGCTGACGGAAAAGATCTTTGCCTTCGCTGAGCGTCCATCCAACATCGCCGCTGACGAGCACCATGTCAGCCGCGTGGCACGTCTGACAACCCGCTTCAACATTGGGTTTCGAAAACATCGGCCAGAGCCAGTGCTCGTAGTCGCCATGCGCTTTTTCAACGCTGGTGGTGGCGCGGCCGTTTCCTTGATGACAAGGAGTGCAGCCGAATTTATCCGGATCATGTGTCTTGAGCAGTTGCGGCTCGGGGTGACTCGTGAATGCGTGCGCGTATTCGTCAGGCTTCTTGCCCGCGGGCGCCATCGATGCGGCCGTCAGCTTCACCGGCTCGCGAATGCCCATGTGGCACGATTCGCAGCGATCGACAATGTTCGCGTCGGCGACATTGATCTGCATAATGACCGGATCCCACGCTTCGGTCTTATCCTGCAGGCCGCGAATCTGCGCCGGAGTCAGGTCCACCATGTGCTCGGAAATGTAGGCATCGAGCTTTGTCTTCCGGTCGCTGACCGGCTTGATCACGTCTCCCAGTTCTGCACTGAGCGCGGTGCGCTGCGCTTTCAGATCGTTGTAAGTTTCTTCGAGTTGCGTAAAGGTGTAGCTCGCCTTGGAGCCGTCGGGATACTTGACGACTGCGATTTGCTTCTTATACTCGTCCAGGTCCTTGAGTTTGCTTTGCTTCGAAGACGCGCTCTCAGTCGTTTCGATGTCATAGGTGAGCGCGTTCACATAGGCGCGGCGATCGGTGAACACATTCTGCACGGCGAGAATCTTGGCGCTCAGATTGCGTAGCTGATCGTTGATTTCTTTTGTGCGTGGCGCAGCTTGCTGGTTGGCCTGTTCGTAGTCCTGTTTGAGTTTCAGGTAGTCGCTGTTGCTCTCAACTTCTTTTTCGGATGCGGCGGAAGTGGAACGGGCGGTCTTCAGAAATATGGAGTAACGTTCGACCCATTCGTGCTGATAGGCTTTCCAGGGACGCTGTCCGAAAGCCTCATCCCACAAGGCCCAGAGCAGCGATGCCATCAGCAGGACCATGCACACGACGTACCAGGTCGCGAGCGATTTCTGAACCAGCGGATCATTCTCGGGGACGGGCTTTTCGGGCACCACTTCCTCCTAAGAGTTGCCAGTGTGGGGACGGGGCTGTGCCCCGTCCAAGCGGGGCGAAGCCTCGCTACCACACGATTGCACTTCTACACGTTGAACCAGGGCGTGATCCACACATACTTAATATGAAACGCAAGCCGCAGCAGCATCTTGATCGGCAGCGCGAACATCGTCAGCACGAAAAACATCATGAGCGAGTACTGCAGCAAGCTCATGCGTTTGTAATCTTTCGGATTGTTGCGGCGGAAGAAACCATGCAGGACGAGCCCGCCGGCCGCATAAAATCCGCCGACAACAATGAATCCGAAAATGCCTTTCACCCAATTCGACGTGATGCCGAAAATATCAGGCAGATCGCGGTTGACCTCGTAAATGAGCCGGTTGTGGTCCCACGTTTGCCCCGGCCAGAACCATTGCCATCCCGGGCCGCGAATAAAAGTGCCGATGATGATCATCGCGACCCACAGCACAATGAAGCCAAACAGGAATGTCCCGATCGCGAACTTGCGCTGCTTCCACGTGTAATAACCGCTGCCCAGAGGGTTCGTGTCGATATAGGGAATGATCATCAGTCCGATGATGATGAGCGTCGGCATCACAACGCCCGCAATCCACGGATCGAAATACACAAGCATTTCCTGCAGGCCGAGGAAATACCACGGCGCTTTCGCCGGATTCATCGTCAGGTTCGGATTGGCGGGCTCTTCGAGCGGAGCATTCAGCGTGATCGACCAGACCATCAGGATGATAGTGACGATAATCGCAGCCAGAAATTCCACGCGCAGCAGAAACGGCCAGACGTGAATTTCTTTCTGCCATCCGGCCTGCCAGGGCCAGGTCTTACGATGATGTGTTTTCGCGAGCGCGGCATCGCCTTCGAGTTGCGCAATCAGTTCGTCATTCGCGTGCGCTTGTTTCCACGCCAGATAAATATAGAAAGCGAGCAACGGAATCAGGCCCACGATTGGCACGTTGTCGGGCGCGGAGGCGATGTCCCACAATTGTCTCCAGTCCATACTATTTGCGCGCCTCCTTCACTTCCGATTCGAGCACGACCGGCGCTGGGCCCGAAATGCCGCCATCTTTTCGCACACGCCAGAAGTGAACGATCATCAGCACCGACGCGACGATAGGAATGCCGATGCAATGCCAGATGTAGGAACGCAGCAGTGCGTTCGCGTCGACAATCGAGCCGCCCAGCAATCCGAAGCGAACGTCGTTATACGGAGTCATGCCGAGTTGCGGGCCGAACGGACCTTCGTGTCCCAGACCCGGCGTTGCGCGCGCCATATTCGTGCCGACAGTCACGGCCCAGAATCCGAGCTGATCATCCGGGAGCAGATATCCGGTGAATGAAAGCAAGAGCGTCAACACGAGCAGCAGCACGCCGATATTCCAATTAAACTCGCGCGGCTTTTTGTACGAGCCGGTCAGGAACACGCGGAACATATGCAGCCAGACGGCGATCACCATCAAGTGCGCGGCCCAGCGATGCATGTTGCGCAGCAACTTCCCGAAAGGTACGTCGTGTTCCAGATAGAGCACGTCACGAAACGCCTGGACCTTCGTCGGGTGGTAGTAGAACATCAGCAGCACTCCCGTGAAGGTGAGCACGATGAACAAATAAAAAGTGATGCCGCCCATGCCCCACGTGTAGTTGTAACGAACCGCGTCGCGGTTAATTTTTGCCGGATGCAAATGCAGAAAAACGTTGGAAAGCACACCCAGTGCGCGATTGCGCGGCGTGTCATCGTGTTTGTGCCGGAAGATCGACGTGTAGACCTGCGTCTTGGTCGGGTCCTTAAGAAGATCCACCTGTTCCTTGGCCTTGGCCGGCAGATCGGTTTTAAGCGACTGGACGTCTTCCTTCACCCCGGTCGTTACGCGCTCGATGATGCCGGTTGTCTTTCCTTCGCCGTTTTTCCCGTTCCGATTACTCTCGTCAGGCATTTTCGTCTCTTCCCCGTTGCTTGGTTCCGGCGGACTTCACATTCGCCTTCGCGAAGCAACCGATCTCGCACTTTGCTCACACCGACAGAAACGCTCCCGGATCGTTGAACTTGCTGGGCTGTCCCTTCGGCCACTGATAAAGCCGCGAAGTATCGACAACAATTTGCCCGTCCGGCGCCAGTTGCACGAATGCGCGGTCCATCGGCCGCGGCGCTGGGCCTTCGAAGTTGATCCCTTCGTCGTCATAACCGCTGCCGTGGCACGGGCACTTGAATTTGTTTTCGCTGGCTTTCCAGTCAGGCGTGCAACCCAGATGTGTGCAGCGCGCGTAGATCACAAAAATCCGATCCGGCCGGCGATCGACCCAGATACGATATTTCTGCTGAAACTTGGTGTCGACGCCGAGTCCATAATCGGAGGCATATCCAATCTTGAAAACCGTCGAAGGCTCGAAAAGAGTGCGAGGCAGAAAGAAGCGAAAAAACGCTAGGAACCATGCGGTGAGAAATGCGGTGACGGCTACCCAGGCAAATCTGCGGCGGTGTTGATTGACCGTGTTGTCTTCCGGGCCGATTGCGGCCACGCCCGCCGAGGCCGCGGCTTTCGAGGTGCCCACTGCACCGGCGCCAACGTAAGGAGTGGCTGCGGTCGGTTTCGCCGGGGGCGTCTTCGCCACATCCGGATTATCTGCCATGGTCTTCTCCTGGGGTCTGTTTTGTCAGTCGGCGGCCATCGATAGCGCCGCCCTATCTTTCACTGGGTCTCCGTATTCAAAGCCGGGGTCTTTTACTCTTCGCAAATCCATTTCGCCAATCGCATTCATCACGAGTGCGGATAAAGCATGAATGAAACTCGGCGAGTCGTTCAGACCCTTCGTCATCGCGAAACGCTCGATGCCAAGAAGGCGAGCTTCTTCCCGCGCACAGTGATCAATCTCCGCCAGAGTCTCCACATGGTCGGAGACGAACGAAATCGGAATGATACAGACGTCGCGTACTCTTTCTGCCGCCAGACTTTTCAGCGTGGCGTGTAGCGAAGGCTGTAGCCAGCGACTGGCGCCCACTTTGCTCTGATAACAAAGGCGCTGAGGATTCGGCCACGATCCTCGTTCCATGACGAGCGCGACCGTCTCCTGAATCTGTCTCTGGTACGGATCGCCCTTTTCGATCACCGAGACAGGCACACTGTGCGCGCTGAATACTAATTCGACCGGCTCAGGATCGGGGAAGCCGGCAAGCGCTTCATTTACTTTTTCCACCAGCGCGGAAATGTAGAGCGGGTTTCGATAAAAATCAGTTACGCATGAAGTCGGAATCGAACTGGTCCATCGCCGCCGCCACTCATTCAAACTGCTGCCCGTCGTCGTCTTCGAATACTGCGGATAAAGAGGCAGCAAAACAACCTCGTCCACTTCCGCCTCTTGCAAACGCGTAATCGCTTCCGCGGTGAATGGATGCCAGTAACGCATCGCGACTACGCAGCGCGCATCCACACCTTCGCGTATCAAACCGGCTTCCAAGGCCGCAGCCTGCTGTTCTGTGAATTTGCGAATCGGAGAGCCGCCGCCGATCGAAGCATAATGATGGCCGGCCTTTTTCGCGCGCGTGCTTGAAACTAATCTTGCAAGCGGGCGACGCCCAATTCGTGAAAATGGAAAGTCGATAATGTCGGGATCGCAGAAGAGGTTATATAGGAAGGGTTCGACCGCAGCAAGCGAATCAGGTCCACCGAGTTGGAAAAGTACTACACCAACACGTTTCGAAATCCTCAACACTCCCCCAGACCCCAGCCCAAGTGCACGCGATGTTACATAAAACTGTTGCCGTCGTCAATGCATCTCTGGGCGGATTTACGCGGAACTCGGGAAAATTGCGCGCATCTTAAGAACCCGCTTCGTTTGCGGGAACACCATCACAGAAACTCGCTTGCGCAAATCGCACCGAGCTGTGATATAGTTCGGCCCATTCGGGCCGTCGCATCGGTTCAACGTGCCCGCGCAGTGGGGAAGCCGATTCAATCAATTCGGGACTGGGGGTCGGGGTACATGGGCCTTGTTCTTCTCTGCGTGATCTGGCTGATCACCCTGGCCAGCAGCACATACTTTTTCATCGCTAAGACCTCGTGGTTGCCGCATGCGGATTCCGCCCTAACCGCCGCCGTTGTTCAGCGCTCGGGAGGTCGAGCTTGATGGCCCTCGTCCTATTGTTGTTCCTCTGTTTACTCACCTTCAGCAGCTTGTATTTCTTCGTGGCCAAAGTGTGGTGGTTTCAGGCGGGAGCTTCGTCCGTCGCCGCCAGCCTCGACCATCAGTTTGTGAACACCGGAATTGCGATGGGCATTGCCTTCCTGGTGGCACAGCTCGCGCTCGGCTTCATCCTCTTCAAATATCGTGACCGCGAGGGCAAGGCGCGCGCCGCGTATCACCGCGGCGAGTCGCGTCCTGAAGTTCTCTTCATTGTGCTGGCTGCATGCCTGTTCATGGCTCTGGATATTGGCGTCGATCTGCTGGGAGGGCATTTGTGGGCCGCGGAGCGCTTCCGTCCCGCGCAGGCTGGCTCAACCCTGGTGGAAGTGAATGCCATGCAGTTTGCCTGGTATTTCAGATATCCGGGACCCGATGGGAGATTTGGAGCAACGAAGCCAGAGCTAGAAGACGCCTCGGCGGGAGGCGAAAGTGCGATTGGAATCGACGCGCGCGACCCGGCTTCCAAGGATGATTTTGTGTCGGGCGTGATGTACGTGCCGGTTGATCGCGAAGTGGACGCGATCTTGCGCGCGCACGACGTCATTCACAGCTTTGGTGTCCCGGCCATGCGCGTCAAACAAGACGCTATGCCGGGGCTGGCGATTCACACCCATTTCACGCCCACAAAGCTGGGCGATTTTGACGTGGTCTGCTCCCAGCTCTGCGGGCTGGGGCATTACAAAATGCACGGAATCGTGCGCGTCGTAACCCAGGACGAGTTCGACAAGTGGCAATCGGCACGGGAGGCGGACAAGCAATAGCATGACTACTCAGGAATCTCCGGCCCATCCAGCTCCTCATGGATTCATCCGCAAGTGGATCTTCAGTCTGGACCATAAAGTCATTGGTATCCAGTACATGTTCCTGGGAATCGTTGCCGTCTTCGTGGGAATGTTCCTCTCCTTGCTGATGCGTATTCACCTGGTGTGGCCAGCGGCTGTGCTTCCCTTCCTGGGTGACATCAAACCCGAGACCTATCTCACCCTGGTCACCATGCACGGCACCATCATGGTGTTTTTTGTGCTGACGACCGCACCACAAGGGGGCTTCGGGAATTACGCATTGCCGATTCAAATCGGAGCACCCGACATGGCATTTCCGGTCCTCAACATGTTGTCGTTCTGGATCACGTTTCTTGGTTTTGTCGTGATGGTTGGAGCATTTTTTGTAACTGGCGGAGCTCCTCTGCACGGATGGACGGGATATCCTCCGCTGAGTGCGTTGCAGTCCTCTGGGCCGGGCGAAGCTGCCGGCGCCGATTTCTGGGGCATCGGCATTGCGCTATTTTGTGTTGGAGCATTGCTGGGCGGGCTGAACTTTATTACTACGACGCTCGACATGCGCGCCAGAGGCATGACCCTGATGCGCATGCCACTCACCTGCTGGGCGTGGTTCCTAACCGCGATCTTAGGGCTGCTCGCGTTCGGTGTTCTGCTTGCCGCATGCATTCTTCTGTTGATGGATCGCAATCTCAGAACGAGTTTCTTTGTGCCGGCGGGAACGATTAACGGCATCGTGACGGCTCACAAGGGCGGTTCGCCCCTGCTCTGGCAGCACTTGTTCTGGTTTTTCGGCCATCCGGAGGTGTACATCGCAATTCTTCCCTCGATGGGGATCGTTTCTACGCTGCTCTCCGTGTTTTCGCGCAAACCAGTCTTTAGTTACAAGACGATTGTCTATTCCATGCTGACCATCGTGGCCCTCAGCTTCACCGTGTGGGGCCACCACATGTTTATCAGCGGAATGAGCCCGTACTCCGCTTACGGATTTTCGGTTACCACGATGGCCATTACGGTTCCGTCCGCCGTCCTGACATTTTGCTGGATCGCAACCCTGTGGCGCGGCAAGATCCGCTTTACCACGCCCGCACTGTTTGCAATCGGATTCGTATCTTTGTTTGTCTCCGGCGGTGTCTCCGGTCCTTTCCTTGCGCAGCCAGCGCTCGACATCCCTCTGCACGACACTTACTTCGTGACCGGACATTTTCATTTGATCATGGGTGTAGCCTCCATGTTCGGCATCCTGGGAGGCTTCTATTACTGGTTCCCGAAAATGTTCGGAAAAATGATGAACGAAACGCTGGGAAAACTGCATTTCTGGTTCACGTTCGCCGGCGCATACGCGATCTTTATTCCTATGCACTATTTGGGTTTGGCGGGATATCCACGGCGATACTCGCAGCCGGAAGTGGGATATTTGCGCGACCTGATGCCGGTGCAGCGGTTCATCACCATCGCTGCTTTCATCACCATCGCCGGACAACTGATTTTTCTGTGCAACCTGATTTGGAGCCTCGCGAAAGGCAGGAAAGCCACCGACAATCCCTGGGAAGCGACGACTCTCGAGTGGACGACCGCAACTCCGCCTCCGCACGACAATTTCGGCGGTCTAACTCCAGTGGTACACAACGGTCCGTACGAGTACAGCGTGCCCGGAGCGCCGCGTGATTACGTAATGCAAACCGACCCAGCAACGGTGACAACGCATTAGTGCATCTAGGGGACATGGCAACCTTCACACCAACTGCTCCGGCGCATCACCCACTAACCTCCCGCGGAATTGGCGGGACCCTCCCGCCCATCGCTGGTGGCGGAGACAACAACCGTCCCGATCCCGGCTTGCCAGATTACCGCAGACGTTTGCGCAGAGCCCGCCTTGGACTGCTCGTGATTCTCGCGCCCGTCCTGATGCTATTCGTTTCGTTCACCAGCGCGTACATCGTGCGCAAGGGCCTGCCGACGTTTGATCCGGCCACGAATAGTGTCGTGCACGACTGGCTGCCAGTTCCGTTACCGACCACGTTATTTTTGATCAATACGATCGTGCTTCTCGCCAGCAGCGTGACCATCGAGCGCGCGCGGCGCCAAATCGTCCGCCAGGCAGCGCTCGCCCCCGTCAGCGATATTCCCGGAGTGTCTCTGGGCACGGAACGAGAATTCCCGTGGCTCGGCATCACCATTCTGCTGGGCATCGCCTTCTTGACCGGCCAATGGCTTGCTTGGAGAGACCTCGCCGACCGCGGATTTTTCGTCTCTACCGGTCCCAGCAGCTCGTTTTTTTACTTGCTGACAGGCGCGCACGCGGTTCATCTGCTCGGCGGAGTTCTCGCCTTGCTTATCGCCGGATCAACCGTAATTTTGCGCCGCCCACTGGAATCGCGCCGCATCGTGGTCGACGTCACCGCCTGGTACTGGCATTTTATGGCGCTGCTCTGGATTTACATTTTTGCTTTGCTGGAATTCGCACGCTAGCCGACAAAGGAGGCTGAACGCATGGCGGATGCCGCGCTCACGCACAATGTGCCCGCAATCGATGCCCCGGCCATTTACGAGCCGTCACTATTCGGCACGTACTCGAAAAAAATCGGGATGTGGCTGTTCCTGGTCTCGGACTCGCTGACCTTCGGCGCGCTCCTCTACGCCTACAGCTACGGGCGCATCTCGATTACGAATTGGCCTACGCCTTTCCACTCTGGCAGCATCGTCAATGCCACGATCATGACCGCATTCCTGCTGACCAGCTCTCTCACAATGGTGCTGGCGGTAAACGCGGCATCGCGGGGTGATGATGGCGCACGTCGTATGTGGCTGCTCGCAACCATGGCCTGCGGCACCGGGTTCATCGTTCTTCACGGGCGCGAATGGACGCACCTCATTTCCGAGGGCTTGAGTCTGCCCATTTTTCCCGCGGTTCCCGGGCAGGGAACCCTCACCGAATACGCCAACGTGTCGAAGACCGTTCCGCAATTCGCTGGCACTTTTTTTACGCTCACAGGAATGCACATGCTGCACGTGACGCTGGGCGTGGTCTACCTCGGGATTGTTGCGCTGCGAAAACAATTCATTCCGATTCTTTTCCTGTGCTGGCTGGCTGCGTGGCTCGGTACTCCTGCATACAGCCCGTTTCACTATGCCGCGCACGTGTTGCTGTTTGCCGCTCTCGTGTGCTCCCTGATCTTGTGGTTGAAACCGAAGGTTTATGACGCAGCCGATGTGGAAGTCGCCGGCTTGTACTGGCATTTCGTCGACCTGGTGTGGATGTTCATCTTCCCCCTGGTCTACCTGATGTCCACAAAAATCGTTTAGAGAATCGCACGCGAGAGTTCAATCCCGCCTGCGAGACAAACGGCTTAACCATGGAGTGCACCGAGGTGCACGGAGGAGCGCTGAATGCAAGACGCTGGCCAGTTAGCCATTGAAGCACGGGTAGCCGAACAACATCGCCATCACTCGCACATGCAGTTCTTCATCGTGTGGGGAGTCCTGCTGGTTCTGACCGCCATCGAAGTGTATCTGGGCTATCAGAACATGGAGCCCAAGCGCATGCTCTCGATCCTGATGTGCCTGTCGATCGTCAAAGCTGCGCTCATCATCGCCTATTTCATGCACATGAAGTATGAAGCCTCGCGCATGAAGTATCTGACCATGTGCTCACTGCTATTTTGCCTCGCAATGATGATGGTGATCTTCCCCGACGCATTCCGCATTCTCTATCTGGGGGTAAGGTGAAACGCATTGGTGAAAGAACTGCTCGTAGTGGAAGATCTACTCTTAGCGATCTGCTCTTAGTTGGAAGATCTGTTCTTAGTGGAAGAGCGGCCCTTCAGGGCCGCGTAAGTCGTATTCAATTACTGCGGGCTTTAGCCCCGGCGGCACTGCTCTTACTCTGCACCACACCCGCATTCTCTCAAGCCTGCGCGATGTGCTACAGCACCGCCGCCGCAACGTCGAGAGACGGACAACGTGCCATCATGCGTGGCGTGGTCGTGCTAGTCGCTCCCCCACTGGGAGTCGTAACGTTGGGCGTAGGCTTGGCATTTCGTTACGGGCGGAAGCGCGATCAGGAGCAGGGGCGCGAAGATTCTTCTTCTCTGTAGGATCTCTCCGAAATCTTCATGACGTTAGCGACCACCAGAGGGCAAAGAGTGGGTATCGTACCCGTCACGAACACCCCCGCAGATACACTACAACTCTCGCGTCGACTAGGATCGCGCCGGCGTCTATCGCTGCTATCTAATTACCAGCGCAGACCGGGAGTCTTTGCTGGTAACTCATTTCACTATCTGGCAAAGTACATCGATGTGTAATAAGCCAGTACCCCGAAAAGTCCCAGTCCGCAAATCGCATACACCGTGAAAATCCAGGTGTTACGACCTTCGTGACGAACTCGACTTTGGTTCACAGATTTCTCCCCAGTGGCCGGAACTTGCATTACTAGCCTCCTGAATGCGCAATCTGACGTGTCCGCGAGGATTACCTCTGGCCCGTGACCCCACTACTACGGGCACGACTGTGGGATGAATTGTACTCCTGAAATGGCGGGAATTGTAGAATTTTACAACACTTTTGACGCCTGCAGGCTTTACCTTGGGCCGTCTTATCCCGGGTATTTGCCCGAAATATAACCCTCCAACTCCTCGATGGCCTGCGCTTGGCCGGAGATCGTCCAGCGCACCAGGTCTCCGATCGAAACGATGCCGACCGCCACATCATTCTCAACCACAGGCAGGTGCCGAAAACGGCGATGGGTCATGATGGACATGCACTCGTCCACCGTATTCTTCGGGGTCACGAAGACCACGGGTGTGGTCATGATTGCGCTCACGGGCGTCTCTTTCGAGGAATGTCCTTTGAGGATCACCTTGCGCGCATAGTCGCGTTCCGACAAGATGCCGATTAGCCTGTTGTCGGCCAGCACCAGCACCGCGCCGATTCCCTCTTGCGCCATCTTCTCAATTGCCTCATACACTGACTGGTCAGGGGACACGTAGAAAACCCGGTTGCTCCCCTTGCTGCGCAACAACACCTCAATTGTGTCTGTGATTTTCATAAGCCCCATCGAACCGCGTTGCCAGAATTGAACTCAAGCGTTGCCAGAGTTGCGCTCGACCGATCGGGCATCCTCTCCCGATTTGAGTAGAAGCATCGTACTCCCATATCAGTCTCCGATCCAAAGAGTTTTTCACTCTAGGAGCAGCAGCGCCGACCTGCCCTGAGCGAAGTCGAAGGAGCCTCGCCCGCGAAAGGCCGCGAGTTTACCGAACCGTTGGCCGTTATTCGTCTTTCAACCCTACCATCTGACCTCTACCCTCTGACCTCCCTTAATCTCCTTGCGTCCCGCCCTCACATACCGGAATATATTCTGTACTCTTATGTCCACTCATACTGCGCCGCCAGCTACCCCGTCCCTCGACGCCACCTCTCTCGAAGCCGCGCTCCGCCGCCATCTGCGCGGAGAAATCCGTTTCGACTCCGGCAGCCGCGCCCTCTACGCCACCGACGGTTCCAACTACCGCCAGGTCCCGATTGGCATCGTCATCCCGCGCGACAAAGAAGACGTCATCGCCACCGTCGCTCTCTGCCGCGATCATCACGCTCCGCTGCTCGCCCGCGGAGGTGGCACCTCGCTCGCCGGACAATGCTGCAATGTCGCCGTCATCCTCGACTTCTCGAAGTATATGGACAACATTCTCGAGATCGATCCCAAGCGCCGCATCGCCCGCGTGCAACCCGGAGTCGTACTCGACAGCCTGCGCGCCGAAGCCGAAAAGCATCACCTCACGTTCGCTCCTGATCCCGCCACGCATGACCGCTGCACCCTCGGCGGCATGATCGGCAATAACTC
>Ga0187890_10001848_pt1 | contig 14971 bp, 15 predicted proteins | sample June2016WEW_21_1_FD_133005 | JGI IMG/M metagenome (GOLD analysis project Ga0187890, IMG submission 133005) | Peatland microbial communities from SPRUCE experiment site at the Marcell Experimental Forest, Minnesota, USA - June2016WEW_21_10 | ecosystem: Environmental > Terrestrial > Soil >... | reverse complement strand
GGGTTTAATCCGAGGACCCGGCGGTGGCGCAATCTGCCCCGCGGTTTCGAGTTCGTGTCCCAGGGTCATCAGACGCCGCCGCGTTATTCTGGACAAACCGCCATGAGCGATCTCCTGCAGCCGATAGGCGATGGCCCGCATCATGATGTCGCGGCTCAGTCTCGGCGGCTCGGCGCGATATAGCCGCCGCCATTCCAGACGCAGATCCCCAAGGCTGAGACTTGGCAAGGCCGCAAGCCGATCAGGGAGCTGGCTCTTGGCGTCCGCCGTTCTGGCCGCCTCCGGCGGGCCAAATCGACCTGACGAAAACCGCGAGTCGCTAAGGTCGACGGCGGCGGATGGCGCATCGTCCGCCTGGGAGGAGTCGGCGGCCGAAGGACTCTTCGGCCGCCGCGACAAGGCCATTGCACTCGCACGCATGGCTGTCACGATGCAATCGCGCGAGCGAATACGACGCGGTAGACGGAGCCGCGCACCTTGTCGCCACGTTCGAGGCGCACATCGTACCCTCGGTGGCGAAGACCCGTTAGGGCCGCTCGCGCCGTATGCGGAAGCCAGCCCGTCAGGCTGATGAGTTCATCGATCGTGGCGCCCGTGTCGGATGAAAGCAATACAATGACCCGGTCGAGCTTTGAACCTGCGCGCGGTGGGCGGTTGGAACTACCGGCGGCGCTGGCATCGGAATCATGCGCTGGCGCCTTCGGCAACGGGAGGTACGACCGTGCGGAATCGGACGCATGCATAGGGTAATCTGCGGTCATATTGGATGCCAGAGGCGCGCTCTTGCCGTCAGCAACCTCTTGACGATGACCCTGGTCAGCGCTCGATACATTTTTGACGGGATCTGGAACAGCTGGGCTCGCGCCTTCAGCGTCCGGTCCAGAAACCTGTCCTGCGTCGCCGGCCGTGGCTGGAACGGGCTCAACCTCGCCGACACCGATGCGCGCCAAGCCTAAGGCGCTGATGCGGTAATTGGTCAGTCCCGCCAAACGCGCGCCGGGCACACTCCCGACCTCCTCGCTTTTAGCAATAGGCTCAATCATTCCCTTTGTGGTCAGCGTCGCGAGCAGTTTATTTGCTGCGCCGCCGCGCAATTTGTCCGGCATGATCACGCGCCGGTCCTCGCGCTGCGAGGCGGCGGACAGAACCATAAGTTGCGTGTCGGTGAGTTTGGCGGAAGAATTCATCGGGATTGTCCTCTCGGTTGAAACGGCGCTGTCGCCGTCACCACCGCGAGCCCCGGACCGGATGCGAGCCGGGCGGGGCCGAAGAATTCGCCGCTCGTTACGTCGGCATGTCGAATAACGCGGGCGCCTCTGCGCGCCTTCTGCAGGCATGACGATTGCTCTGTTTGGGGCAAATAGCGAGGGAAATCTTATGTTTAGCGCGTCCCGTGTGCTTTATGTTTAATGGCCTGCGTGCGCCAATGAGCACAATTGAATTCCACGATGTGCTGCCAACGCTTGCGCAAATTCGGCGACGTTCGGCGCCGTTTTGACAGATACCCGAACGCTGCGATCATCAGTTCGAATCCCCTCAGCTCCACCAGCCAGTCGCCCCGAACTGGCGCAATTTCCGCGGGTCTGGAATAGCCCGACATTTCCGCGGCTTGGCGGAGCGGCGTGCAGTCTCCCAGACCCATTCGGCGGTCTCCGCGGCCAATTGTGCGCCCGTTTGGGCGAAAGTCTCTGGCCGCAAATTTCCGTTTCCCGGGATGCTGTTCTTGCGGCATTCGCCGCGGCGAAAATGCCTGCCGAAAGCCGTTCGAACTACTGGCCCCGCCGCAGTAGATGTTGGCGAAGAGGACGGATCGTGCGCGCGACGAATTTGCGCTTAGGCGCGCACGGGCGCCTTGAGTCCAAGCGCTTCCCACTGATCGGACCAGGCGATTGGAAGATCGATCAGACGGGTGAGGCCGAAGCCGCGGGGCAGACATCCCTCGACCGCCGCCTTGACGATGTCTGGCGCGAGGAAGGCCAGCGACAACATCATCCGGATGGAGCGCTCGCTTTTGCCCTCGCGCGATGCGATCGCTTCGACGGTCTGTCGCGGGTCGGCGAGGAGTTCGTCCAACCAGCGATGGGCTTTGCGGAGGGCGTCGATGACTAGAAGGCGGGCGTTTTGACGCATGGGACGCGCGATCGCCGACTCGACGTTTGCGCCCTGAATAATCTCCCGCCGGCGATAGGGCGATGGAGGCGTCCAAGGGATGGTCAGAACTTTGGCCTCTTCGTATTCTTCGAGGTCTGACGACAATGCGATCCGGATCGTCGTCCTTTCCAGAGTGATGCGATCGACGAGAGAACGGATCTCGGCGTGACGGTCGGACGCTGCTCTTCCTCCCTCGGGCGATGTGGCGTTGTCCCCTGCCTGCTCACAGCCGGAAGGCCCAAACTCTGAGCCTGCTCGTTGCGCGAGCTTGCCGATGGCGTCGACGATCCTGTTTTCAATCTCCGGCGCCGACACCCTCGCGACCGATCCGGCCTTGGTCTTGTCGCCTTGCAGCACCGCCTGCGAGACGTAATAGCGCCAGCGCTTGGAGCCCTTCCTGGCCCAGGTCGGAGTCATCCGGTTGCCGCGATCGTCGAACAGCTTGCCGACCAGTAGAGCGTCAGACGATTGAGTTTCATGCCTCGCCTTTCCCCTGGCGAGGTGATCCTTCAAGCTTTGCCGCACCTGAGCCCAGAGGTCTTGATCGATGATCGGCGGATGCTGACCCTCGTGCTCCTGGCCCTTGTGAGCGATCCGGCCGATATAGATCGGGTTTGACAGTATCTTGTAGAGATGACCGCGACTGAACAGGCCGCCGCCCGTCGATCGGCCCGCCCCGTCGATCCGGACGGGAAGGCGAAGATTTTCAGTGTCGATCGTTTGTTTGAGACGGGTGGCGCTTCCCGCTTCGAGATAGCGGCGGAAAAGGCATCGAACGATTTCGGCATGGTCTTCGACAATGTGCAAGGCGCGACTCTCGACGCGGTAGCCCAACGGAACCACGCCGCCCATCCACATGCCCTTCTTCTTCGAAGCGGCGATCTTGTCCCTGATCCTCTCTCCCGTGACTTCGCGCTCGAACTGGGCGAAGGACAGGAGGACGTTCAAGGTCAGCCGCCCCATACTCGTGGTGGTGTTGAACGACTGGGTCACCGAAACGAAGGACACGTCATGGGCGTCGAACAGCTCCACGAGCTTGGCGAAGTCGGCCAACGACCGGGTGAGACGATCGACCTTGTAGACGACGATCACATCGATTTTTCTTGCCTGAACGTCGGCGAGGAGTTTCTGCAAGGCGGGGCGTTCCATCGAGCCGCCGGAGAAGCCGCCATCGTCATACCGGCTACGAAGAAGCGTCCAACCCTCGTGAGCCTGGCTCTTGATATAGGCCTCTGACGCCTCCCGCTGGGCGTCCAGAGAGTTGAAGTCCTGTTCGAGCCCCTGGTCGGTGGAGACCCGCGTATAGATCGCGCAGCGCGAGCGGGGCTTTGTCGCATGATTCTTCATGGCGCCGTCCCACGCGTCGAAGCCGGCCCAGCGACCCTTCTGGCGGCCCTCGACGTTCGATGAAAGGCCGCCTCCTGCCCCTGACGAAGCCCGAAGAATCGATGGCCGTTCCAGTTCGTGCCGGTCATCGCTTTGGCGATCTGGGACAGGCTGCCGAAGGACTTGCCCCTCCAGGCGAAGCCTTCCTCGAGGACCATGACCCGCTCCAACTTCCCCTGCCATTCGCGGACCAGCAGCGCGCCGGCCTTCAGTCCGGCATTGTCAGACTAAATTCCCGCGCCGCTTCGGTCGTGATAATTTGGGACTATGAGCGCCCCATTCCGATATTTCAACAGTTCACCGGAGGTCATCCGTCTGGTGGTAATGATGTATGTGAAGTATCCGTTGTCGCTGCGGAATGTGGAAGACCTGCTGGACGAACGCGGAATCGACATCAGCCATGAGACGATCCGATTCTGGTGGAACCGATTTGGCCCCATGTTTGCCGCGGAGATCAGGAAGAAGCGCGTTGCGCGCATGCGCGGCTACACCCAATGGCGGTGGCATTTGGACGAAGTTTTTGTGAAGATCAACGGCAAGCTTCGGTATCTCTGGCGCGCCGTTGATCACGAAGGAGAAGTTCTGGAGTCGGTTGTCACAGCGAAGCGGGACAAGGAGGCGGCGCTGAAGTTTCTCAAGCGCATCATGAAAAAATATGGCCGCCCGCGCAGCGTCGTCACCGACGGTCTTTGCTCCTATTCGGCGGCGATGAAGGAGATTGGCGCCGCCGATCGTCAGGAAGTTGGTCGCGGGCACAACAATCGTGCTGAAAACTCGCATCAGCCGTTTCGACGACGAGAACGAGCGATGCAGCGGTTTCGAAGCATACAGACCCTGCAGAAGTTCAGCTCAGTTCACGCCGCGGTCCACAACCATTTCAATCACGAACGTCATCTCGTCAATCGCGAAATTTACAAACAGAGACGCTCCGCTGCCTTGGCCGAGTGGCGCGCAGTCATAGCCTGATCGCCGCTCGAGATCGGACTACCGCGCCCAACGCAGAGGAGCTGCGATTAGTCTGACAATGCCCGTACGTCAGCCTCGGTCGGATGCGGCATTCGCCCGAGCAGCGCCGTCGCGGTCGTGATCATGCCGTTCGTGCAGTAGCCGCATTGCGCCGCCTGCTCGGCGATGAAGGCGGCCTGCACCCGGCTGGGTTGCTCGGGATTGCCAAGACCTTCCAGCGTGGTGATCGCCCGCTCGCCCATGTCGGCCGCGCGCGTGACGCACGAACGTAGGGCCTGACCGTCCACGAGGACCGTGCAGGCGCCGCACTGACCGAGACCGCAGCCGAATTTCGGACCGCGCAGCGCGAGATCGTCGCGCACGACATAGAGAAGCGGCGTGTCGGGGTCGTCGAGCGCCACGACGTGGTATTGCCCGTTCACATGCAGCCTAAGCTCGCTCATGATCGTATTTCCTTCGTCGCGCCTTGGCGAGGCAAGAAGAGATGCTCAGCCGGGAATAGGCTTGTGCAGCGCCGCTGCAAATTGAAGCTTGAAGGAAGAATGCGCGCAGCGCGGCAACCACAGGCATCATAACCGCGCGCGCCATTGTCGCCTCACACCGACTGACATTCGAAGTCTATTCTCTCAAGCGCGGTTATATCACCTGCAGGCAGCCACGCCCTGGTGAGGCGGCTGCGCTCGCGAATTATTGATAGCGACCTTTGCGGGCGCGCCGAAGGCCGACAATCGCGAACAAGAATGGATCGATGCCGCGGAAGAACGCCTTTCCGCGTCGTGAGCGTGGCGGGCTTGAGGCTCGGTGGGGCGCCTCTTCCGACACGCTCAGTGGCTTGTCCGACTTCGAGCGAGAGATAGCGAATGGCGCTGCCGAGTTGCATGCGCTCCGGGGAGAAAAAGCTCTGATCCTTCAGAGGAGCGCGAGCGAGCACCCCGCAATCGCCGTCTCGCTCCCGCCGGCGGCCTGGACTGTCGCCCTCGCAACCGGACCCCATAATCGACCCAGGCTGAGTTCACCGAGCTGCGTCGCCCCACCGATACTCGGTCGTCGCATCGTCGAGTCGCGCCTTCAGCTCAGCATCGAGCTTGAGATCGACGGAGGCGAGCGTGTCGACCAGCTGATCGGGGCGGCTCGCGCCGATGATCGCCGACGTAATGAGCGGGTTCGCGAGAACCCAGGCCACAGACGTCTTCGTCAGGGACTCGCCGGTTTGTGCGCCGATTGCCCGAAGTTTGTCGATCGTCTCGAATTCGCGCTTGTGCCAGTAACGCTCCTGATACATCGCGCCTGCCCTCCCGACAGCGGCGGTAAAGCGCCCCTCGTTGGGCGACGTGTCATGGCGGTGCTTGCCGGTCAAAAGTCCGCCCGCGAGTGGGTTGTACGGAATGACGGCCAGCTTCTCTTCGTCTGCGAGCGGCAGCAATTCGCGCTCGATCTGGCGGAACAGAAGGTTGTAACGCGGTTGCACCGACACGAAGCGCGCGACCCGAAGCACGTCCGCGCGCCCCAGCGGCCTCGCAAGCCGGTAGGCCAAAAAGTTCGACACGCCCACATAGCGGGCCTTTCCCGATTGCACGATCGCGTCCATCGCTTCGAGTGTTTCGTCGAGCGGCGTTTCACGGTCATCCAAATGCAGCTGGTATAGGTCAACGTAGTCTGTGCCAAGGCGCCGCAAGGACGCGTCGATCGCATCGAGCAGATGCTTGCGCGATGCCCCCTGATCCCAGGACGCCGGCCCGACCTTGCCGACCGCCTTGGTCGCGACGATGAAGCGATCCCGCCTGCCCTTCAGCCAGCGTCCAACGATCTCCTCAGTGCGGCCGGCGAGTTGCTCGTCGCCGCCGAGTGGATAGACGTCGGCAGTATCGATAAAGGTCACGCCGGCATCAGCCGCCTTGTCGAGAATGCTGCGCGACACTTCCTCTTCTGTCTGCAGACCAAAGGTCATCGTCCCGAGACACAGACGAGAGACAGTCAGACCGGTGTCGCCGAATTTGAGGTATTGCATGATGCTTTCCAAGAGAAGCTATGAGGGCGTCGCGCGTGACGGGCAAGGATATCCACGGGCGATAAATTGCGCGACAAGGCTCTTCACTGGATCGGTCCAGTTGAACATGACAGCGTTGCCATCAATATCGACAGTGAACTCGTCGAGAGGGTGTCCTGCACTACCAGGGTTGTTCAGTTCTCTGATCTTTGAGGGCAGTTGGGGATTCCCGCGAGCGAAAATGTGTGAATCTATAGGCGACAACCCGAATCGGAGGTTGTCGGATGTCGCCGTCGCTGTTGGAGAATTTGCGCTCGATCCCGGATCACCGCCGCGCCGAAGGCAAGCGCTTCGATCTGGCTACCGTGCTGCTGTACGCGATCCTCGGCATGGTCGCCGGAGCCAATTCGTATCGGCAAATGCATGAATTCATTCGCGTTCATCGTCGACGTCTGAACGAGGCGTTTGGCCTGGCGCTGCGTTATGCGCCGTCCTATACGGGCCTGCGGGACATCCTCCAAGGCGTCGATCCGAGCGCGCTGGAGACCGCGTTTCGGGCGCATGCATTCTCGATCACCTCGGCTGCCGCGCCGACGGGCATGGTCGCCATCGCCGTCGACGGGAAAACGCTGCGCGGGAGTTTCGACGCCTTTGCCGACAAGAAGGCGGCGCACATGCTTTCGGCATTGCGCCACTCCGACCAGATCGTCCTTGGCCATCTGATGGTCGGGGAGAAGAGCAACGAGATACCGACGGCCCCGGAACTGATAGAGGCGCTCCGGCTGAAGGGCTGCGTGTTCACGCTCGACGCCGAGCACGCTCAAAAAAACGTTTGAGCGTGTGATTGCCTCGGGCAACCACCTGCTCACCCAGGTCAAGGACAACCAGCCGACCCTGCGCCGCGGGCTCGAACTCGGGGCCATCGGGCGCAAGCCGAGCGGCTATGCCGTCAACAAAGCGAAGGGCCGCAATCGCTGGGAGACCCGCGAATTGACGGTCTTTCCCGCCAAGGCGTGGTTTCGCCATACGCCGTGGGAAAAGCTGATCAAGACCGTGCTTCGGCTGGAGCGGTCGGTTTGCAAACGCGACGCGAAGACGGGGCTGTGCGCAACGACGACCGAGACCGTTTTCTGGGTCTCGTCCGCCGAAGGGATCGTTCCGGAATGCTGGAACGAATGGATACGCGGCCATTGGCGCATCGAGAACGGCAGCCACTACGTGCGCGACGTCGCTTTCGCCGAGGACGCTTCCCGCATCCGCAAGAACCCGGACATCGCCGCCCGCCTGCGTTCCTTCGCCTACAACCTGATCCGCGCCTCCGGCGCCGACAACATCAAGAACGCCCGCTACAGGGCCGCTCTCGACATCACCTTCGCCTTCAAAATCCTAGGCACTCATTGAGAACTGAACTGCCCTGCCTGCACTACGGGGCTTGACAACAAGTTATTCGCTTAGTCTGCATGCAGGATCTGCCAAAGGATCTGCACATGAACACTGTGACGTCGTTCCCCGGCCGAGTTGAACTTTGTGCCGACAATCCGATGATTTCCTTGAAGACGGATGTCGAAGGGCCATTTGTGACGCTGGCAAGCTTCTTTCGTGTTTTCCATTCGCCGCATGGTCGAGGCAATGCGCTCGTGCTGCTCGAGAGACCGTTGGAAGCGGGCACGCCTAGCGGCGGCGTGAATGCGTGCTTTACCGATAACGAGCCTCTGGCACGTTATCTCGTCGAAGTATTTCTCTCGAAATTCAATGCCTATAGGGATATTCCTTCAATGAAGACGCTGCAATATCGCAGTCTCGACAAAGTTGAAGCGTCTGGCGACACCCGGAGCGAGTATTGTGAGACGATTACGGCAGGGAATTTGGTAGTTAATTTAATCTGGAGCGGCCTCGGCGAACCATTTTGGTTTGCCTATCCACCTAGCATGACGGCGACGGGTCAGCACTACATGCTCAGCCTGATTCACGGTGCAGAGCAAGGCGTCGTAACAGTGAATGGGCGGCGGGCGCCCGGCCTACCAGTGCTGCGGGTGTATGCAGGACACCAGGTGAAGTCCGCTATTCTGGCTTTTGCAGAGAGCTGGATTCGCGTTTGACGCGACTGCGACTGTCGAACGCAGTACCTTCGCCACGGCTTAGCTGTAATCACCGAGAGCTTCACCCGGCGTCTCAAACGTCAGGAGGCAGCCACAAGCCTGCGACGGCGGTAGGAGAGCTCCCCTAGCTCCTTCGAGCGTAATCAAACCCTTCGGTTTCATCCATCTCATGAGGGCGTCCTGATCGCTAACCTCGAGTCTTGCGCCAACAAGCTTCGGCGCAGACACGGCAACGGTGATCCCGAAGGTTTCTTGCAAGCACCGCGACGTGTAAATCTCTAGCGTCGCAGTTCCAATTCGAAGCTTCGCACGCCCGCTGTTGCCTGTCACCTCGCCGCCCCATATGCCCCGGAAGCGCTCGGCGACCTTCTCCGGTTCCGGAGCGACTGCGATCGCCCCACGGAAGCGGGTCACACTATTCGGATGAGCAACAAATTCTGGAATGCGGTAATGTTGCGGCGTATAATGCTGCATCATCGTCCAGCCAAGCGGCGAGACGATCCTTGGCACGTTGAGCGTTGTCACCTCAACATTAAGAACCTGACTCGCCAGGATCCACTTTCGATTGATGTGACGTGGTTCTATCCGCTCATCCCCGAGTTGCGAGGCCAGTCCGAAAGCGTCTTCGGTCGAAAGGATGACCGCGATCGGCCCGCGCCCGGCGTCGAGGAGATCCAATGCGGCCGGAGAAGCACGGGTGCGATCAACAATCGACAAAAGCTCGATAAAGGAGGCCCCGCGGGGATCGTCGGGGACGAAGCAAACGAGTCGATTGCTCAATCCGGGAAGCTGACTTTGCGGCGTGACGAGGAACCCCAGCGTCTCGAATTGAGCGCCGCTGTCTTCCGAGGAGCCAACGTGCAAACGAACGCCTCCGATCTCGAACGGCTTTCCCGAGTTCACGCGAGGGCGCCTCCATCTGTCGTCTGCCGTTAAGGCTCAGCTTGCCGCCGCCGCTGCGTGGCGCCGATCCCCACCGCTGCATTTCGCGCCCAACCCAGCGACTCGGGCGGCTCGCGCGATCGACGATTGGCGATCATATGTCGCATAGAGGGATGCGGCCTGCGCCATCAAAGGGCTCTCAGCAAACATTTGGTAGAGCTGAGTGCGGCCCGCAAACGACGTCATCGTCAGTTCCGACGCCAAATGGAGAACGCGCAGGCGGTCCTCAGCCGTGACATCGCCGATCGCAAAATATTTGTTGATGTCCGCCCCGATTTCCGAATTCTCCAGGGATTTCTTGTCGGGGGTCAACACCGCCGTGCCGCCGGTTAGGTCGCGCAGAACTTGAACTGCATTCTGATATTGCGACGAAGCATACATGCGGCCAGCATTTTGAATAGCCTGGTGCGGCCGAAATAGTCCGCTCGCTGTCTGTTCGCACTCGGCCTCGGCCGCGTAAATGTATGCACGCAATGTTTGCGCAAAGAGCATGAGCATGGCGAGCTTTTCGCGGATCGCCGGAATTTGCGCGAGGCCGGTCTGATCGGCGACCAAGCACGCGGCGCCGACCAACAGATCAGCCTTCGCGCATGCCCGGATGAGAAAGCCTTGCGCGCCCCAGGTGCTCAGGGATTGCCGGATCAGCGCGGCAAGCTCCGGTTGACGGCAGAACAGCACATCCTCCCAGGGAATCAGCACGTCATCGAATACGATGAGCGTGTCAATCTCGTCCCAACGCGATGAGAGAGGATTTTCGAATGCGCCACCGACCTTCGCCAGCGGCGGTCGACAGATATGGCGGACCCCCTTCGCGTTGAGCCGCGCCACGCACGATACCGCATAGTCCCGATTTTCGGGAACCCATTGGCCGACGGTGGGCTTGATGAACGCGACGTGCGCATAAGCGGCGCCGGTTTCGAATTTCGCGCCCCGTATCACAATCCCGTCGTCGCGCTCCTTGACCACTCTGAGGTAGAGATCCAAGTCCTTCTGCTGGTAGGGTTGCTTGCTGCGGTCGCCCTTGGGATCGGTGTTGCCGCTTGTCATGAAGAGGTTTTCGCGCTGCAGGATGTCGAGCCAGCGCATGACGTTTTGGTAGTAGCGGGGATCGCATTGATCGAGTTGCTGGCGGTGGTCGGCGAGCACAAAGAGCGGGGAGACCGTCTCATCGCCGAACCGGTCAATGACCGGGCTGACTACCTCAAGAATGGATTCCGTCATTTTGCGTCGTGCGCGCAAGTCTTCTCGCTCGGTCGGGAGCTTGTAGAAGCGGCTGGCCAATTCTCCATCGGATCGGCGATAGACCAGATTTCGGTCGTGCGGGGCCGTGAAATGGAGGTCGTATATCTCGCCGATCGTGGACACCATCGGCGCAAACGCCGTATGGCGCGTAACATCCTTGACCTTCTCGCCCTCGATCCAGACCTGGCGACCGTCCCGCAGGCTTTCCTGGTAGGTTTTTCCGTTCATGAGCGCCACGGGCATTTCTCCCTGCATGCAGCATGCAGACCATGCGGAACCCGCCGATGCTTGTCAATCGTGATTGCAAATCGCAATATTTTCGCGGCTTTGAAGGAATCGTGTTTGACTCGCCGCGGAGCTTAGAACACGGTGCATGCCGCATGCAACGCGTTCCTGCCGCATCACCGAACGGGCGGCGCACCGATGGAGAATGGAGATGACGAAAGTTGAACGGACGGGTCCGACACGGCGAAATGTTCTGACGGGAGCGGCGGCTGGCGCATTGGCGACGCTGCCTGGCCTGCGAATTGCCCACAGCGCCCCTTCGACTCTCGATGCGATCACCTGGGGCGGACCGTTCATCGGCGCCACAAAGGACGCCTCGGCCGGCTTCAGCCAGGCTGATATCACCTGGGACCTTCACTCTGGCGGCGCAGGAACCGTTCTTTCGAAGATCAAAGCGGCATGGCCTGAGCCGCGTTATGATCTCGTCGCAGCCTGGAATCCGATCTTCATCACGATGCTGAACGAGGGGTGGCTTGAGCCGCTGACGTTCGAAGAAGTCCCCAACCTGCGTGATGTGCCCGACCAGTTTTTCTACCGCGACAAGGACAAGCAGATCGTCAACGCGCCTTTTAGCCTCGCCGGCATGTTCTGGGCCTATCGCGAAGACACCGCCCCGGTAAAGATAACAAAGATCGAGCAATTGCTCGATCCCAAGCTCAAGGGCCAAATTTGTTGGTCGGGCCCGAATGTGAATTCAAATCTTCAAATCCTTTCGCTTGCCGTCGCCAATGGGGGCGACGAGAATAACATGGAGCCAGGATGGGCTTTCCTGGAGCGACTTGCGAAATCTGGCAATATTGGCCGGGTCGCGAACAATGACACAGATCTGCTGAATTCCATGACGACAGGCGAGACATCGATAGCCTTCTGGAACATGTCTCCCTTCAAGACGATGTCAAAAGACTTCAAGATCAACATCTTGACGCGCGTGCCGAATGAGCCCGGCATGAAGGCTTTCATGTACCACGACGGGTGGGTCTTGCTGCGCAGCTCCAAGAACAAGCAGGCCGCCAAGGATTACATCAATTATTTTGTTCGGCCGGACATCAACCAGCGGTTCAACGAGTTGATCGGACAAGGGCCGGCCAACACCAAGTCGAAGGCCGACGGGTTCGCCATGCACGTGAGTTTCACGCCGGACGAGCTCAAGGAGTATGCCTATTTCCCGAATTTTGCTGTGCTCGCCGGTCTTCAGGATGCGTCGCTGGCAAGATTCCAGACCGGCATTCTGCCTCTCGTACGCTGAGCCGCCCTTGCAACTCGGGAAGACCGCTGTACGGAGCTCGATGAGGGGCCAGATATTGCTTCTGGCCCCCGTCTGCGCCGTACTGTTGGGGCTTCTCGTTTTTCCTGTCCTCATCCTGGTCGACGAGAGTTTCCGAGAGTTCACTCCAGGCTTCATCGGAGCAAGGCCCCACGCCGCATACACGCTCGAGAATTATGCGGCGCTTCTCGACCCGGCGTACCGCTTCTATTTCATCGAGACGTTCTGGCTCGGCCTCCTGACATCCTGTCTTGCGCTGGTTTGCGCCTACCCGATCGCCTACCGAATTGCGCGCAGTCCAATCGCGTTTGAGAGACGCGCGCTCGTCATGTTGCTCGTCGTCATGATTTTTCTGGGGACGCTGGTGAGGGTTTACGCTGTTCTGTTGGCGTTGGGACCGGCAGGATTCGGCAGCGCCATTGTTGCGATCCTCGACACGACGCTTAACGGGATATTCTATACGGAACTCACCGTCATCGCCGGGCTTCTCCATTTCACCATTCCGATCGCCGCTCTCGCATTGCTCGGCTCGATTCAAAGCATAAATCCGAGGTTGTCTGACGCTGCGCAGGCGCTCGGCGCCAATCGAACGATCTCGTTTGTTACGGTCACGCTTCCGTTGAGCGCTCCAGGCTTGTTGTCCGCCTTCATGCTCTGCTACACGTTCTGCATCAGCGCATTCGTAGTCCCGATGATCCTCGGCAAGGGACGCGTGCAATTCGCCTCGAACCTCATCTACAGCCGGTTCGGCGAGGTCGGGAACTACCCCGGCGGCTCGGCCATATCGGTTGTCATGCTCGTCCTGTCGATTGGTCTTCTCTACCTAATCACTCGCTTCATCAATCGGTGGATGACCAGTCTATGAGGTCGAGACCGCGCGTCGCTCTTTGGATCGACAATGCCTCTCAAACCAGCGCCATGGCATTGCTGGTGTTGGTATGCGCTTTCCTGGTGATCCCGCTTCTCATCATCGCTATCATGTCGTTCGACGCCCGAACTTATCTCGGACGATTTCCTCCGCCCAATTTCACCTTCCAATGGTATCTTCGCCTCTTTTCGAGCGACTACTTTCTCAAGGGCTTTAAATACAGCGTCTTGATCGCACTTGCGGCCACCCTCGTCTCGACGGCGATTGGAGTGTCCGCCGCGCTCGCGATCTCTCGCTCGTCGCGGGCGGCTCGCGAAATGATGACCTCCATTTTTCTGTCGCCCCTGGTCGTCCCAGGCGTGGTGGTCGGGGTTGCCCTTCTGCTTTTCTATTCCGAACTGGGCATTGGAAGTCGATTGCTGCGGCTAGTCGGCGCGCACGTTCTTATCACGTTCCCCTACGCGCTGCGGACAGCGCTGGCGAGCATATCTGCAATTCCGCGCTCGATGTCTGAAGCCGCGCATAATCTCGGCGCCAACGACCGGCAGACCTTCATGACGATTACGTTGCCGCTCGCCAGGACCGGGATTGCGGCCGGCGCCATATTTGCGTTCGCGTTTTCTTTTGACGACGTCGCGGTCTCGTTATTCCTGTCAGACGCCGACACCTATACGCTGCCGGTTGCTCTGATCAACATCATGTACGCAAATCTCGATCTGACGATCGCAGCGGCTGCGATGTTGCAGGTCATCTTCGTCATCGCGATAACGTTCGTCCTCGACAAGCTCGTCGGCGTGGAGGAAGTCGTCGGACCACATCTCAATTGAGGCATGAGTTTCATCACGATGGCTGGGCCGGTTGACAATCACGCTGTTGCGCTCAAGGGCGTGACGAAACGCTATGGCGATGCGGTCGCTGTGCATCAAGTTTCGCTGCACGTCGAGCGAAACAGGACGCTCGCGATCCTTGGCCCAAGCGGCTGCGGCAAGACCACGATTCTGCGGATGATCGCTGGCTTTGTGGAGCCCGACGAGGGGAGCGTGGAAATCGCGGGCGCGCCCATGCATAAGATCCGCCCCTACGAACGCAATGTCGGTCTTGTGTTCCAAGACTATGCTTTGTTCCCGCACATGACGGTGGAGCAAAATATCCGATATCCGCTGCGTTGGAGGGACCCCAATGGCCCCGGCGCCTCGGCGCGAGTCACGGAGCTGTTGAGACTTGTCCGTCTCAGCGGGTTCGAGAAGAGGCGGCCGTCAGAGCTTTCGGGCGGCCAGCAGCAACGCGTGGCGCTTGCTCGGGCTCTGGCGAGCCGTCCCGAATTGCTATTGCTGGATGAGCCGCTTTCAGCGCTCGACGCCAGGCTCCGTCTGAATCTCAGGATGGAGCTCAAGGAGATACTCAAGTCGGTGGGCGTATCCTGTGTCGTCGTCACGCACGATCAAGAGGAGGCGATGAGCCTCGCCGACGACCTCATTGTCATGAACCGAGGCTCGATAGAGCAGCGCGGCGGATCGTACGAACTTTACAATCATCCCCGCAGCCGTTTTGTTGCAGAATTCATCGGTCGATCGAATTTTTTTGACGGGGTTGTGAGCGACGGCCCCGCCGGCGAGAGGACGTTCGAAACCAAGGAAGGATTCAGGATTCGACTTGCGGATCGCGAGACAGCATGCGGCAAAGCGACGATTTGCATTCGACCGGAACGTCTTACGATCGGGTCGCCTGCCGACCCCGGCCTCAACAGTCTTTCCGGGCATATCGCAGATATCGTGGAGTTT
>Ga0187890_10001844_pt1 | contig 14983 bp, 16 predicted proteins | sample June2016WEW_21_1_FD_133005 | JGI IMG/M metagenome (GOLD analysis project Ga0187890, IMG submission 133005) | Peatland microbial communities from SPRUCE experiment site at the Marcell Experimental Forest, Minnesota, USA - June2016WEW_21_10 | ecosystem: Environmental > Terrestrial > Soil >... | reverse complement strand
CGGTCGTGACCCTCGAAAACGGGACCAAACAACTGACCGATCTGCCCGATTGCCCGAACATCCACCGCAAATCCGAGTACATCGTCCTCAACGCCCTAGGCTCGGCCGAGCTGGCCGACGGCAAATACCTCTACTCGCCCGCGACCGGCCGCATTGAGGTGCAGTGGATTCAGGGTATCGGCAGCGAAAAGGCCGCCGCCCCGCAAGCCCGGCTGATGGCCACGGTCATCAACGGCATCCTCACCCGCAAGCTCGCCTGGGGACTGGTTCTGCTGGGCGTCTTCCTGGTCATCGCCGTCGAGCTGCTGGGCGTCCGCTCGCTGTCGTTTGCTGTGGGAGCGTATCTATCCATCGGCACCACGCTGGCCATCTTCTGCGGCGGCATGGTGCGCTGGTTCGTCGATCAGGCGGCGAAGAAAGCGGCGGGCGGCGCGGCGGATTCGGAGAGCGAAATCTCTCCCGGCTCGTTGTTTGCGTCGGGACTTATCGCCGCCGGCGGCATCGTCGGCCTGCTCGGCGTAGCTTTGAAAGGCTACGAAACCACCGTCGGCAAGGGCGACATCCTCAACTTCCCGCACACGTTCCTTGATAACAACTATGTTTCGGTGGCAGCCTTCGCTGCGCTGGCGGGTTCGCTGTATTACTTCGCCCGCAGGCCGCTGAAGAAGTAACGGCCCCGCTTGCTCAAATCGTCACAGGCATGGAAATCTGCGAGTCCGTAGACACATTCTGGTAGAAAGGCCTCCACAATGTTGAAACCGATTGCATCCTTGGTTCTCCTATTGGCTGTTTCATCCAGCTTTTCGTCGTCCCCAACCGCACAGTGGGTCGAGGTAACCAGCCCGCATTTCACCGTTATCACTGACTCGAATGACAAGCAGGCCCGGCACATCCTGGATCAGTTTGAGCGCATGCGGTGGATGTTTCAGACGCTGTTTCCCAAGGCGAATGTGGATCCCGCGCTCCCCATTGTAGTGATTGCCGCCAAGAACCAGAAGAGCTTTCAATCGCTCGAGCCCGAGGCGTATCTGGCTAAAGGCCAGTTGCATCTCGGCGGCCTTTTCTTGAGAACTCCGGACAAGAACTACGTCCTGCTCCGATTGGATGCGGAGGAAGAGCACCCATTCGCCGCCATTTACCACGAATACACGCACCTGCAGTTCAGCGACTCACTGGAATGGATGCCGCTTTGGCTCAACGAGGGATTTGCCGAGTTCTTCCAGAATACGGAGATTTCCAACAAGGAAGTGCTGCTGGGCGAGCCCAGCGTGGACAACATTCTCTACCTCCGCCAGAACCGCCTCTTGCCGTTGGCTACGCTGTTCAAAGTGGACGGCAACTCGCCCTACTACCACGAGGAACAGAAAGGCTCGGTCTTCTACGCCGAGTCGTGGGCGCTGACGCACTATCTTGAAGTAACGGATCGCGAAAAGAATACCCAACGCGTCCACAATTACTTGAAGCTGGTAAGCATGGGCGAGGATCCGGTGGCGGCAGCGGAAAAGGCATTCGGAGACCTCAAGCAGTTGCAGACGGCGCTTGAAGACTACATTCAGGAAGGCCGTTACATGCATTTCATCCTTTCCAGCGCAGCCGCGCCGCTCGATGAATCGTCATACAAGAGCAGAACTCTTACTCAAGCCGAGGCTGACGCAGTCCGTGCCGATTTTCTCGTCTACATTCAGCGAACTCAAGATGCCCGCTCCCTCTTGGATGCGGTGCTCAAAGCCGATCCGGACAATGTTCAGGCGCACGAGACCATGGGGTACCTTGCGTTTCGAGACAAAGACTGGGAGGCGGCTCGCAAATGGTACGAGCGGGCAGTCAAGCTGGACTCGCAGAGCTATGTTGCGAATTACTACTTTGCCACCATGTCGATGAGGAGCGGCAGCTTCACGAACAACCCGGAGATTGAAGCCAGTTTGCGCACTGCAATCCGGCTGAACGCGGCCTTCGCGCCCGCCTACGATCAGTTAGCAGCCCTATTCGCTATGCGCCATGACAATCTTAAAGAAGCTCTTAGGCTGAACATTCAGGCCGTTAAGCTGGACCCCGGCAACCTCGGCTACCGAATGAATGCGGCAAGTGTGCTGATGACCATGGGCCGGTACGACGACGCCGCGTCCGTCCTGCGCATTGCGCTGAAGGTCGCAAGGAATCCCGCCCAGGTGGAAATGGTGCAGAACAGGGTGAAGCAGATCGAATCGATTCAGTCCGGACGAGCGCAAGCCAGCGCAATGGTCACCGCGCCGCCGACAGCTCAGGTGGACATTGAAACGGCGGAGAAGGGGGTGGTTGTCGATTCGCCGCCAAAGCATCCAACAGAGCCGCCGAACGGGCCGAAGCACCTCGCAGTCGGAGTGATTCGCGGTGTGCAGTGCAGTTATCCATCGGTGATTGAATTTCACGTAGACACTGCCGAGAAGCCAATCGCGCTCTACTCCAACAACTTCTTCAAGATCGACCTCACGGTCCTAGGATTCACGCCAAAGGGGGACATGAATCCGTGCAAGGACTTTGAAGGCATGAAGGCTCATGTGCAATACGCGGAGAGTTCTGACAAGACAGTCGACGGACAGGTGATTGCGGTAGAACTTAGAAAATGAAACACGCGTGCCTCACCGTTGAAACCCACCGGGGCACCATCCTGCTTCGCTCTGCAGGTAGAGGTCACGCCACCACCTGCAACCTCACCCCGTCATACTCCTGCAAGCAAGCGATGATATTGAACAGGTTCGCCGCCGCGGGGTTTGCGGAGAATAACCTTCCCCTGGCGCACAATGGTCGATAGAGGAAGAAAGATGAACCTGCGTCGCTGGGGTGGCCGGATTGCGAGCCACGAAAAACATCGCAGAAGAACTGTTAACTACAAAATTAATACCCCCCACCCCCCCTCCAATATTTTCAATACCTTGCAGATAATTAATTCGATAACAGCCGGGTGCCCATCCTTCACGGTCGCCGCGGCGACCGAAAGGATGGGAGTGATGGGAGCTCACGCCACCACCTGCAACCGCACCCCTTCATGCTCCTGCAAGCAGGCGATGATGTTGAACAGGTTTGCGGCAGTCGGGTTGCCCTTGGGGCCGAACATCTGATGCAGCGTCTTCACGTGGATGCCGGTCTTTTCCGCCAGCGCCGGAAATCCCAGGGTGGCATTGATGAAGTCGCGCAGAATCTCGCGGCCCAGTGTTGCCTCGCCCGCCAGCAGAGATTCGATCGCATCGCTCAAAAGCCCGCGGCGAAACTCCCGGTCGTTCCGCACCCGCGCCTGTACCGTCTCCCGAAAATCCCGCGTCAATGCCATGGTCTGCTCCTCTTCCGCTGCTTGTACTCCTGCCAGCATTCACCGGCCAATGCGATATCGTCCTGCTGGTGCTGCTTCGTACCGCCGCAAAGCAAAATGACTATTCGTTCGCAGTCTTTCCCGAAGTTCACCCGGTATCAAACTCGGCATCGGGGGCCGAAGTCGATGCGGCATTCAAAGACCCCGCCGCCGACGCCCTTCACATTCGAGAAGTTTCCCAATCTCAACTGGTAGAGGGCAGTGGTAACCCGGCGCGCCGCCTCGGAGTTGAGCCGGTCAAACCAGACGCCGAAGAGATTGCGCCCATCCGGCCCGAGATATTCCCGGATTTCGATCATCTACCCAATGGTAGCATATATTGTCCCATCATAAAAAAAGTGATTCTTCTAGATTCTGTCCGGCAATTTGCCGTACAATGGAAGGCGTAGCCAAAGGAGGAGACGCCATGCCCCAACTTCAAACCGCCCGAGCCGCACGGCTGGAAGCTCGCATCTCTCCGGATTTGAAGCGCCGCCTGGAATACGCGGCCTCGCTGCGGGGAGCCTCGCTTACGGATTTCGTGGTGCAAAGCGCCCAGGAAGCGGCCGCGCGCACCATTCGCGAGAACGAAGTTCTCACGCTCAGCGAGGGCGCGCGTGTGGCTTTTGCCGAGCTGCTGTTGAACCCTCCCCGGCCCAATCGCAAGGCTCTAGCCGCGGCCAAGCGATACAAGGCGCGGCTCGCCGAAGAGATCGCCAGAGGCTGAATGCCTGCGCCAACGCTCGAAATGAAGCCTGGCCCACGCTGGACCATCGAGCCGCTCGACCGCCGACGCCATGACCGGTCGGCCTTCTCTTGCGGCGTTCCAGCGCTCGATACCTATCTGCAGCGGCAGGCGGCGCAGGATATGGAAAAACACGCCGCCGTGGTCTACGTGGCGGTCGTCGATCCTCCGGCCATTGCCGGCTACTACACGCTCTCCCAATTCAGCATCGATCTTGTGGGGCTCCCCGAAGACTTGGCGAAACGGCTCCCTCGCTATCCCGTCGTGCCCGCTACGCTCCTGGGCCGCTTGGCTGTGGCCAGTGCGCTACGCGGCCAGGGATTGAGCGAAACCCTGCTCTTCGATGCTCTGCGGCGGTCTCTCGATCAGAGTGCGCACATCGCTTCGGCCGGGGTGATTGTGGATGCCAAAGACCAGAAAGCCGCAGCTTTTTATGGGAGATACGGCTTTGCCCCGATCCTCGGCGCCGACCACCGGCTCTTTCTCCACATGAAGACCATCGAGCAGATGTTCTAGGGGCTTTGCCGCCGGAACTGCCTTCGACGGCCGGGTCAGATCTCTCTGTTTGGACCCGCGCCATCACGGCTGAGCGTTGGGAGGAATCAGAAGGGTCAGCGCCTGGGGCACCACTTCGATGCGGACGGGCAGAGAACCCAGAACTTCACCATCCGCCTCCACGAAGAGGCGGGCCGTGGAGCCCTTGCGGGCGCGGCACTCCACCGATGCGACCTCCAGCAGTTCAATCTCGGCGGAGAAGGTGTGCCGCCGGAAGAGGACCGCGAGGAGAAAACGCAGGAAGCGGAATCGGCTTTGGGTCTTGAACGCCAGCAGTTGCAGGCTGCCGGTACGCAAGGTAGCGCCGGGGGCCAATTCGCGCAGCACCCCTCCAAACGAGCGTATCCGCACTGCCAGCAACTGGGAGGCCTCCACCATGCGCGGCGCGCCGCTTCCGTTGGTGGTGAAGGTGGCCTCGAAGAGCGGAAAGGGATGGGTTGCCCAAACGCGAAAGGCCTCTACCATATACAGGGCGTAGCCAAAGCGCCGCTTCAGCCGCGCATCCATCCGGTACATGAGTTGAGCATCCGCGCCAACGCCGGCGGCGACGAGGAAGTAGCGCGAGACGGGATCTGCGGCGCCGTCCTGAAAGTGAATGCGGCCGACCGGGATCCGCACCGGCACCGCGTGCAGCAGCGCCCGCGCCACCTTCGCCGGAGATCCAATCAGGCCCAGGTCGGCGGCCAGGGCGTTGGCCGTGCCCAGGGGAATCACGCCCAGCGCCACCTGCGTCCCCACCAGGCTCTGCAGGATCGCATGGACGGTGCCGTCGCCGCCGCAGGCAAGAATGGCGTCGCAACCCTGGCGGATAGCCTCCTCCGCGTGGGCCGTCGCGCCTCCCGGCGTGGCGCTCTCAAAGACCTCGGCCGAGACTCCCGCCGCGCGCAGCACCGCCAGCGCATCCTGAACGGCTGCCTCCCGCCGCGCCGAGAATTGTCCGGAAACCGGGTTATAGATCAGCGCAACACGCTGCATTTCGGGTTTCACCTGGGCCATGCTGCCCAGAGCCGAAGATGCCTACCGGGCGTTGCTTCCATCATCGCAGGTTCAGGAGCAGGTCGAGAGCGGCAAAGGCCCGCTTGCCTCCCGTCCACGATCGTTGACCCCTGACCCCTGATTGACTACCGGCTGAAGCTCACATAGCGGCGGCCGGCGTAGAGCCGGAAGCCGCCGCCGGCCGGGTCGGCTACCACCTGCAGCGGCATGGGCCGCTTGAGCCCGGCATCTTCGCCTGAGTTCACCGTGAGTACGTCCTGCGCGCCCACGTCGGTGACTACAAACTTTTCGCCGACGAACCCCATTCCATAAACGCCCGCAGCCAGCTTCTCGCCACCCACCTTGATGGGGACCTCGGCAATCAAGTAGCCCTGGTACTTCGACTTCACATCGCTCGCATAGCCGCTGGTATCCACCAGAGTGGCCAGGACAAAGAACCCGTCGGCAAACTTCACGCCCCCGGAGTTCCGCAACTGCGTGGGGGCCGACTGCCCGCGGTAGTAAACGCTGGCCGGCAGCAGCTTCTCCAGGTCCACCGGCTTCAGCACCGTGTCGCTTCCCTGCGCCATCATCGGCCCCGGCGCCGCCATCATGGTCACGGCCAGGACGCCGGCCGCCGCCAACTTCAAAATTGCTCTGGAACCCATCGTGAAACCTCCATTTTTATGCTGCGTACCGGAGTATATCGCACCGTCCGCCGTGCTGGCTCGCGGTCCTCAGAGCCGTGTTCCGATCCACGCACGCGGTCGCTGGCCTGGATTCGAGCCGTTCGGGGTCAGGCGAAGCCATAACGTCCCCGCGCGTTGAGGCCAGATCCGCGGTGGCAGTTCCATCCCGCTTCCCCAACCGGGGCTGGCGGTGCGACAATCTTGGCGTCGAGGCAGTCAATCCACAACCATCAATCTACCCCGGAGGAGAAAACCATCATGAAGCGTCTCTTAGTCTGTACGGGCCTTCTCGTCGCCGCCACCGCCGTGTTCGCCCAGCAAGGGCCGCCGAAAAGCCCGCCGGCCACCGAGTCGACCACCATCGCCGGCAAGGCCATCAGCATCGCCTACAGCTCGCCCAGGGTGAGGGGCCGCGAAGGCCACATCTTCGCCAAGGACGGCCTCATCGGCCGCGATCCCCAATACCCGGTGTGGCGCGCCGGCGCCAATTCCGCCACCAAGCTGCATACCGACGCCGACCTCACCATCGACGGCCTGGCCGTTCCCAAGGGCGACTACACTCTCTTTGTCGACATCTCGGACCCCGACAACTGGGTTCTGATCGTCAACAAGCAGACCGGCCAGTGGGGCTTGTCGCACGACCCCGCCCAGGATCTGGGCAGGGTGAAGATGAAGATGAGCAAACCGCTGGCTCTGGTTGAGGATCTGAAATACACACTTACCGACCTTGGCGGCACCACCGGCAAGCTCTCGCTGGAATGGGAGAACCACTCGGCATCCGTTCTCATCGCCGTGCACTGAGGTCCGCGCCGAAGTGCAGGGCGCCCCATCCCTTTCGGTCGCCGCGGCGAACCGCGGCGACCGAAAAGGGTGGGATGCCGCTGTGTTCCATGCATTTGCCGCCCTGCCGGTAGAATAGGCACAGTGAGTGATCTCGTGTTCCAGAGGTGAACGACTTTGCCGCTGTATGCGTATCGCTGTACCCAGTGCGGCCACCGTTTTGAGAAGATCCAGAACTTCAACTCCGAGCAGGAGCTTGTGTGCCCCGTGTGCCAGGGCGTGCTGGAGCGCCCGCTGACCGCGCCGCGCCTTCACTTCAAGGGCGCCGGCTGGTACGTGAACGACTACCCGGCCAAGAGCGACGCGCCCGCCTCCGAATCCGGGTCGGAATCCTGTTCTGGGGGCGCGTCCGAATCCGGAAAGGGCACTGCGCCGGCGGACACAAAAGCTCCTTCCGCCACCGGCGAAAGCTCGGCAAGCGCCGCCGCTGAAAAACCCGCGCCCGCAGTCGGCGCCGCACCGAGTTCCCCCGCGTCGGACTCAACCACCTAAGGCGACGATTCCCTTTTCAGCGGCCCAGCCGCAGCCCGCTAAGATAGTTTCTGGGTATGCCGCTGCTCGATCCCATTCCGTCGCCGGTTTCGCACGCCGACTTTGCCGCTCTGGAGTGGGAGCCGCTGCTGGCGCTTGTAGCCGGCTTTGCCGCCTCGCCCGTGGGCCGGCACGCGATCCTGGACCTCAAACCCTCGACCGACGAGGCCTGGATCGCCCTCCAGCATCAGCTCACTGGCGAGGTCCGCCTTATGCTCGGCGAGCTGGTTTCCATCCCTCTCGGCGGCCTCTTCGACCCCACCCAACTGGCCGCGAAGGCGCAGATTTCCGGCGCGGCTCTGGAAGCCGGCGAGCTGCAAGCCGTGGCCCGTCTCGCCAACGACGTGGCCTCCTGGCAGTCGCTGCTGCAATCGCCTCCGGCGCGGCTGGTTGGCAAGCTGCCGGGGCTCTCAGGGCTCTCTGCCGCGCTCACAACCAGTCTTCGCCCGTTGGCCGAATCCATCGAGCGCACCATTCAGCCCGATGGCTCGCTGGCCGATAATGCCTCGCCGGAGCTGGGCCGCATCCGCCGCGACCAGGAGCGGCAGCAGCGCGTTATCGAAGAGAGCCTGCGCGCCGCGCTGCGCAAGCTGACCCAGGAAGGCGCAACGCAGGATGAACTCATCACCATCCGCGGCGACCGCTTCGTAATTCCGGTCCGCAGCGAGTTGAAGCGGCGGGTCTCGGGCGTGGTCCACGGCACCAGCTCTTCGGGGCAGACGGTCTACGTGGAGCCGCTTGAAACCATCGAGCAGAACAACGAGCTGGTGCGCCTGCTGGAAGAGGAGCAGGCCGAGATTCATCGCATCTTTGTGGCCCTAACCCGCCTGGTGGGCGGCTATGCACAGGGCCTCGTCGAAGGTGCGCGCGTCCTTGCGCTGGTTGACAGCCTGCAGGCCCGCGCCCGCTTTGCCCGCGACTTCGATTGCGCGGCCCCGGCGATAGCGCTCGATCTTTTGCGCCTGGAAGGCGCTCGCCATCCTCTGCTGGAAAAGCGCCTGCGCTCCATCGGCGCCCGCCCCAATACGGGCGTGGTTCCGCTCACGCTGGAGCTGACCTCCGAGGCGCGGCAGATGATCGTCAGCGGGCCCAACACCGGCGGCAAAACCGTGGCGCTCAAGACCACCGCCCTGCTGGCCATGATGGCTCAGGCGGGATTGCCCGTGCCGGCCGCGGCCGCCTGCTTTCCGGTCTTCACTGCCTTTTTGGCCGACATAGGCGACGCGCAATCCATCGAGGCCGCGCTTTCCAGCTTTTCCGCGCACATTACCAACCTCGACCGCCTCTCGCGGCTGGCCGATGCGCGCTCCCTGGTGTTGCTTGACGAGCTCGGCTCGTCCACCGAACCCGAGGAAGGCTCGGCGCTGGCCGTGGCCATTGCCAGCCACTTCCTCACGGCGGGCGCATGGTCGCTCATCTCCACGCATCACACCTCGCTCAAGGTCTACGCCGCCAATACGCTCGGCGTGGTCAACGCAGCGGCTGGCGTGGACGAAGTTACGCTCGCGCCCAACTACCAGCTTCGCCTCGGCGTTCCCGGCGCGTCGGCCGGCATCCAGACTGCCGAGCGGCTGGGGCTGAACTCGAGCATCGTCGCCGCTGCCCGCCAGCGCCTGGGTTCGCAGCAGGTGGATATCGCCCGCTTTCTCGACCGCCTGCACAACGAGCTGACGCAACTGGAAGAAGATCGCAAGGCCGCCCGCGCCGAGCAGTACGCGCTCAACCAGGAGCGGACCCGGCTCGTGCGCGAGGGCGACGTCGAGCTGCGCAACCGCACCCGCGACCTTGAAATCAAGCTGGCCTCGCTGCTCAAGGATTTCGAGTTTCAGATGCGCGAGACGGTGCGCGCCATCGAGGATCGCGCCGCGCAGCAGAAGCTCTCCAAGGAAGCCGAGCGCCGCATCCTGCGCCTGCGCCGCGAGTTTCAGGAGAGCTTCAACCAGACCGTCGTCGCTCACCGCACCGGCGCCGATCAGGGCGACGCTAACGCCCAACCGCATATTCTCAAGCACATCGCTTCCGGCGACCAGGTCCTTATCAAGTCGATGAACAAGGTCGCGGTGGTGCAGCGCGAGGTCGAGAAGGACATCTTTGAGGTCGCGCTCGGCCCCATCAAGATGCGCGTCAGGCGCGACGAGTGCTGCGCACCGCAGCGCTTTGGTGGAGAATCTGCGAAGGAATCTCCGCTCAGCGCCGCCCGGCAGCAGAAGAACGTCCACGTCACCGTCACCAGCGCCAACACAGACGAGATGCGCATGGAGATCAACCTCATCGGCCGCACCGTGGATGAGGCCACGGAAGAACTGGAAAAGTATCTCGACCGCGCCTTTCTCGCCGGGCTGCCGCGCGTCCGCGTCATCCACGGCCACGGCGCCGGCATCCTCCGCCGCGGCGTGCGCGAGTTTCTGAAGGGCCATCCCCACGTGGCCACGCTCGCCGAAGCGCCGCAGAATGAAGGCGGCCAGGGAGCAACGCTGGTGGAGCTGCGGCAGTAGTTGCAACGTTTATCCAAAGTTGGCGATTGGCGGCCCGTTGCTCTGCCGCCGCACGGCGATCATGCGTTTGCGGAAACCGCCGCAGTGAGCTCAATCGGACCTGCAGCGCCCGCAGTTTTTTGAGTTCGACGACGCTCCAGGCCGGAAGATATGATTAGGCGATTCACCATTGCATCCGAGGGCCGCAACAATCCGCAGCCGGCAAACTCCGCGCGAAGGGATAAAACAACATGAGGCAATTCACTTTTGCCGTTGCCATCATCGCAATCCTTTGTAGCATGAGCGCGCTTGCGCAAACCGCGAACCCCAAGACCGAGACCAGGAAAGAGAACGACTGGTGGCATGCGGCCTATCTCACGCGGCCTCTCAACAGCCCGGATGGAAAGAAACTCCCGCTCATTTCCGTCAGCGGTAACCGGTTCGTCGATTTCAGCGGCAATCCGATTCTGTTCCGCGGCGTGAGCATCGCGGATCCCGACAAGACCGAAAGCCAGGGTCATTGGAGCAAGGATCTCTTCATCAAAGTCAAGGAGACCGGTGCCACGGTGGTGCGCATTCCCGTCCACCCGGCTGCTTGGCGCTTGCGCGGAACAAAGAACTACCTTGCCTTGCTCGATCAGGCCGTGCAGTGGTGCACCGACCTCGGCCTGTATGTGGACATCGACTGGCACTCCATCGGCAATCTCAAGCAGGGTTTGTTTCAGGACCCGATGTATGAGACAAGCATGCCTGAGACCTTCAACTTCTGGCGCATTATGGCAGCCCACTTCAACGGAAATCATACCGTCGCGTTCTTCGAGTTATTCAACGAGCCGACGGTCTTCAATGGCAAACTCGGGTCGATGTCATGGGACGAATGGCGCCAGATCAACGAAGATATGATTACTGTCATCCGCGCCTATGACAAGGAAACCATTCCGCTGGTCGCCGGCTTCGACTGGGCCTATGATCTAACTCCCCTGCGCATAAGTCCCATCCGGGCGGAGCAAATCGGATACGTCACCCATCCCTATCCCTTCAAGAGACCGAGGCCCTGGCCGCCCAAGTGGGAAGAGGATTTCGGCTTTGCCGCCGATCGCTTCCCGATCATAGCAACCGAAATCGGTTTCAACACCGGCGACGGCACCAGGGAACAGGGTATCGGGTACGGTAACGAGATTACAAGTTACCTCGAATCGAGGGGCATCAGTTGGATCGCCTGGTGCTTCGATCCGGAGTGGGGTCCGACCATGTTCTCTTCTTGGGATACATTTCAACTTACCGGCGAGGGTAAGTTCTTCAGCGATGCGATGCACGCCAAGGCGAATTCGCTGTCCCCGGCGGCGGGCAAGTAACTCCGCGCCGGGCGCATCTCCGGCGGCCTGCAATCTCAAAGAACCGGGAGTGTGCGCCCCATGGGGGCAGCCGGCGCCTACGGGATCTGCTACCCGCCAATCACTCCGCGAGAAACTCGCCGATCGGGCGCGCCACCATCTCAGGCGCCATACGCATCGCACCGTGGCCCTGGCCTGATAGCCATTCGACGCGCACGCCGGGCAGAACCTCGGCCAGCGCCCGCGAGGCGTCCAGCATCGGATGCTCCGGGCTCAGCTTGCCCACCAGCAGCATCGACGGGCACGAGAGCGCGCGATAGCGCTCTACATCCGCGCTCAGCGCATCCATTGCCTCAAGCTCGCGTATCCAGCTCTTGGCCAGCGCGCGCAGGCGCGGCCATCCCCGCGAGGTGCGGAGCGCGACAATGGCCGCCGCGGGCATGCGCGGGAAGGCGGCCAGACCCAGCTCCAGAGCCTTGTCCAGATCGCCCTCCGCAACGGCGCGGGCATAGGGGGCCAGATTCTCGCCGGCAATCAGGCCGCCGACAGGCAGAGGCGGCTCATAAAGCACCAGCCGCGGCACCGGGTGGCGCATGGCCGTGCCCAGGGCGCAGATGGCGCCATAGGAGTGGCCAACCAGGGCCGCGTCCGGACCCGCCAAGGCAAGGATCGCGGCGATATCCTCAACCTCGCGCTCGATCGAATAGGGCCCGATGCCTTCGCCGCTCCTGGCGCGGCCGCGCCGGTCCATCGCAAAACAGGTAAAGCGGTCCGCCATCAGCTTGGCCACCGGCATCCAATCGGTGTGCGTCGAGACGCTGCCATGCACAAAGACAACGGCGGGACCGCTGCCCACGCGGCGAAAGCCGATGCGCGTTCCATCCGCCGAGCGCACCGATTTCTCGGCCACCGCCATCGGCGCATGCTCCAAAAGTGCTGTGGTCATTGTCTTTATCCTAACTCTTGCCCCGCGCCCGCCAGCGCGGCGAATCTCAGGATGGGGAACGGGAGACGGATGATCGGGGTGGCGAAGCTAGGGGGGTTCCAACCCATCGGCCATTTTCGTATTCTCCCTGTCGGGAGAAGGGAAAGACCCGGGAGCCGGTGGTTGGGTTTTGTGGTCTCCCACCCTTGCCGGTCACCGCGGTTCGCCGCAGCGAACGGCAAGGATGGGGCACCCAGTTTGTTTGTATATGTAGAAAAAGCAAAAGAAGGGTGCGCACCCGCCCGGCGAAGTTTACAAGCGCGAGCCCCGGTATTAGACTCCTCCTCAGGAGGGGTGGCCATGCTGCGGACGATCCTGTTCAGCCTAATTGCGCTTGTTGCTGTGAGTGCGGCGAACGATGCCTGCGCCCAGCGCCGCGGCGGAGGCGGGCCTGGCTTCGCCCGGCGTGGCTACGGTTTCAGCCGCGCCCGGGCCGTCTCGCCCTTCGGATTCGGCTATGCATACATGCCCTACGACTCCAGCGTTGCGTACGACGACTATGCGCCCCAGTATGCGCCCCAGCCAGTCCTTTTGGTTCAGCAGCCACCCCTGTTCGTTCAGATGGCTGCGCCGGCCGTCGTTCAGCCGACGGGGCATGCTGTGATCACGGAATACACATGGCCAGCCGAGAAAGCGGCTTCTTCCCCTTCCGCGCATTCGACAAGCTCCGAGTCCGAGTCGCAGACCTTTGGCATTGTCCTCAAGAACGGTTCGACCCTCTCCGCCGTATCGGTCTTCGCTTCCGACGATGGCCTGCACTACGTCGACCCCGACGCGAGGCACATGCGCATTTCAATGCGCGCGGTGGACCGCGCAGCGACTCTCAAGCTGAACCAGGCGAGAAATCTGGATTTGTATCTTCCTGCCGCGCAGTGAAACGCGCCTGATTGAGGCGACGATGTTGCGAGAGGCGAGGTGGTGCTGCTGTTTTGCGGACTGCGGCGGGAGAATACTGATTGATTGAAATCACTGGTCTCAGATGCGAGACCTGGGCACCCGGCGCCCTGGGCTATTCTCGTGTTCTCCCTGACGGGAGAATGGAAAGACCCGAGGGCCGGTGGTTGGGTTTTGTGGTTCCCACCCTTGTTGGTCGCCGCGGGTCGCCGCGGCGAACGGCAAGGATGGGGCACCCAGTTCGTTTGTATAAGTGGAAAAAGCAAAAGAAGGGTGCGCCACCCGCCCATTTACCTTGAAATAATTGAATTTACAGTTTTATCTGAATAGGATTCCTTCCCGATTTTTTTACTTTGGAATCAATTCTTGCACGGATTTCTTCATCTCGTTTAGGTTCAACAATGAAATAGTCAAACAAATCCTGAATTATTTTCAACGTCCATTCTGCTTCTTTTGTGCCAATGTCGATTATATCTCCGCCTTTGTCTGTTATTGTGTGCGCGGAAAAGTTTCCAATTTCACGCAAATAGTGCATATTATCCCTATGTCTCTTGGGGTGATCTGAGTTATTTACAAATGCATTTATACGATCTACTAATTGCCTATGCTTCAATCCCGCATATGTATCGAGTAGATCTGCAAGTATTCGCCGAGAAAGAACGGCCGACATCCGTGGACTATCATCGCATATTAGATAAGCCTCCTTAAAGTCTATTGCAATCTGAGGTGGAACAAGATCACTAATTATAGGAGAGGCCTTCTCATTTGGACGGCCCAACCAAGTAACTGTCTTACTTGGTGCCTTCGCAAGTGTGTTCTTACTGGGGGAATCTTGTCCAATTTCAAAAGTGGTTTGCATTATCTTTATCATTACGCGTTTACAACTTTCGCATATTGACCAGTATGAACTAACTTTAATGTGCGAATAACTGAACTTTTCTATTTTCACAGTTGTCTCTATTTTGCGACCTGGCTCGATAAGCGGCTTACTACCACCATCAGTGATAATTACAAATGGCTGCCATAATTCTTGGATTTCTTTCCCGCAGTATGGACAAATCATATGATCCTCCAATGACAACAGTCTGTCGACTTTTCCGCATTGAGGTTAGAGCGGTTCCATATGCCGAGCGAGACGAGGAACTCCTCGCCCAGCATTGCGCCGGGCTGCGCGGTGACGCGCTGAAGATTCCATCCGGCGGCCAGTCCCTCAATGGTCATCTTCGGCTCCCCTTTTTTGCGCTGGTTCCATGATAGCCTTGTTTGCCTCGTCAATTCCACGAGATGAACACGCGGCGGCGCAACCGAACCGCAGATCCTTCGACTCCCTACCGCTTCGCGTCCGGTCGCTCAGGATGACAGAGTGTGAGATGGACGTTTGCGGGGCCTGGGATGGCCGTTTGCCGAGCTATTTCAGGCCGGTTTTCCTCATGGGTGGGCTGCCGGGCTGGTTTGGCGGCCTTCCGGGAATCGGCGTGGCGACTAGAATCGGACGTAGCCATGACCGAATTCACGCATTTGCATTTGCATACGGAGTACTCGCTGCTGGATGGGGCTTGCGACCTGGGCAAGCTGGTGGACCGGGTGGCGGCGCTGGGGCAGCGGTCCGTGGCCATGACGGACCACGGGAATATCT
>Ga0187890_10001842_pt1 | contig 14989 bp, 13 predicted proteins | sample June2016WEW_21_1_FD_133005 | JGI IMG/M metagenome (GOLD analysis project Ga0187890, IMG submission 133005) | Peatland microbial communities from SPRUCE experiment site at the Marcell Experimental Forest, Minnesota, USA - June2016WEW_21_10 | ecosystem: Environmental > Terrestrial > Soil >... | reverse complement strand
TTGTGGTTCCATCCGGGAGACGACGGCGAGTTCAGCGTCGTGCGTTGGCAGGGTAAAGCGATGGGCCGGTACACGATTGAGGCGCGCTTCTCAGCGCTCACCTTTACTTCGACCGACGTGCATCTTCTGCATAATGACGCGCCGCTCATGGATGGCGTGATAGACGGGCGCGGAGTGTGGCACGATGTTCTCATTCGCAACCTCACCTGCGGACCGAATGACGCCATCGATTTCGCCGTAGGCGTCGGGGCCGACCGGGACAACCAACTCGATATCACCGGGCTGGACGCCCGGATCGCCTCCATGCGGTCGGGGCCATAAGATGTGAGGCGTGGGGCAGGCTCTCAGCCTGCGGCGGCCTCTCAGGCCGCCTCTTAGTTAGGTTGCGGCCGCGCTGCTCTCTGATGCAATGGATCATGTCCAAGTACCAGTACCAGTACAAAAAACTGCTGGCTATTGGACCACTGCATTGCAGCCGCTCACGACCGCGTGGTACCTTCAGCGCGTTACAGCATTTTCGCCGATCCAACCCAAAAAGGATGAATTTACGCATGCATAAAGCTCGTTTCAACGTCTTCGCTCTGCTCGCGATTGCCCTGGTTGTGGCACTTCCGCTGGCGGCTCAAGACAATACCGATATTCTAAAAGAACACTCGTATCCTCCACTCCACCGAATCATCGTCCCGGACGCCTCGCCGGACGCCGGTCCCACAGGGACCTTCCCCGGCAAGATGAAGGCGGCCTATGGCTTCAACAAGATCGCGAGATACGGTGGCGGCCAGGTGATCGCCATAGTGGACGCTTACGACGACCCCAACGCGGAAGCGGACCTGGGCACCTTCAACACCGAGTTCAAGTTGCCGGCTTGCACCACCGCGAATGGCTGTTTCAAGAAGATCATGGCGGCTGGCACACCCGCGGACACTTCCGGCTGGACCAACGAAATCGCTATTGATATCCAATGGGCGCACGCCATTGCCCCAGGCGCCAAGATCATCCTGGTGGAAGCCAAAAGCTCCAGCAACGCCGACTTGTATGCCGCAGTGGACTTAGCGGTGGCAAACGGCGCTACGGTGGTCTCCATGAGTTGGAGCGGTGGTGAACTGGCCAACGAAACAACCGCTGATTCCCACTTCGAAACCACCGGCGTCACATTCGTCGCCGCTTCCGGCGATAGCGGCCACGGCGTCGGCTATCCGGCGGCCTCCCCATTCGTGGTCGGCGTGGGAGGTACCACCCTCACGGTTTCGTCGACCGGAGTCTGGACTAGCGAGACCGCCTGGAGCGGCAGCAGCGGCGGGGAGAGCAAGTACGAGACCGAGCCGAGCTATCAAGCCACGGCACAGACCAGCGGCAAGCGCGGTATTCCGGACGTCGCCTATGACGGCAACCCCAACACGGGCGTTCCGTCTTACAACAGCTACAATTGCGGCAGCGCCTGCTACACCGGCTGGAGTCAGTGGGGCGGCACCAGCATCGGCACTCCCCAGTGGGCGGCTCTGTTCGCCATCGCCAATTCCGGGCGTGTGGCGGCGGGTAAGAAGAACCTCAACCAACCGCAGATTCTGCTGTATCCGGATGCCGAAGCCGATTACCACGACATCACGTCCGGCACGAATGGTAGTTGCGGCGCGCAGTGCACCGCCGGTATCGGCTACGACTTCGTTACCGGACTGGGATCCCCGCAGGCCAATCTGCTGATTCCGGCGCTGATCGCGGCTCCGTAACAAATGGAGGGCGGCCAATCTTGGCCGCAGCCGGCTTTCTAGCCGGCTCTGGCCGCCTGAAAGGCCGCGTGCCGGCAGGATTGCCCGCCCTCCACTCGACTACTGAAACATTGCCGTTACCACATTGGACACCGAACCGGAAACTGAAACCGTTATGTTGGCAGTCCCGCTGCCGGCCAAAGTCGCTGGCAGCAAGACGTTCACCTGGTCCTCCCCGATAAAGCCGGGCGCCGGGCCGGCATAGGCCGCAGCCAGTGTCTGGTTTCCTACCATCACAATCACGTCGGAAAGCGAGGCGCGATTCTGAATGCCCGTGCCCCACAATTCCAGCGCGGTTTCGCCGGAGCTGACATCCAGAGGAACGGGCGTGCAGTGTCCAGCCACGCAATCGGCAATGAGCATCGACTGCTGACCATTGGGTCCGTTGGTGACCAGATAGGCCGCCGCCACTCCCGTGCCGCTTTCGTCCGCCGTGAACAGGCCCGGCGCCACCGGGTTCAACACCACGGGACTGCTGACAGCCACGGAAGGAGTGGTGATAGTAATCACCGCCGGACCCAGATTGGCGCTCTCCGGGATTTCCGCATTGATCTGCGAGGCGCTCGCGAAGAACAAGGGCAGCGGGGTCGCGACGCCGTTGGCATCGGTAACGGTAGCACTCGCCCCGGCCAGACTAGTGGGCAGCGGCAAGCCCGGAGGGGCCGCCGCCGGCGTGGCCGCCAGGCTGGCGCCGTAGATGCTCACAATGGAGCCAGGCGCCACCGGCGCCATGCCGCTGGCGGCTGAGACCGTTGCCGCATTAACCGGCTTGATGGCGGCGGCGTACCATTGCCCCAGGGAACTCGTAGTTCCGTTGGCCATTGCGGTGGACTCCGCTTTGGTCTCCGCGGCGGTCAGGTCGGTCCCGCTTAAGCCGGAGGTCTGGTTGTAGTCCAGGTAGGCGAAGAATATCTCGCTCTCGAAGGGAGACACGTATAAGAGCTGCTTCCAATATGCCAGGCCGATCATTTCGCCAAGGAACTCGGCATCCTGCGTCGCTCCGAAGCTGTAAGCGTTGTAGGGTTCGGCGGTGGCCAGCGTATTGATAATGCCGAATTCCGTGGGCGCCTTCATTTGGGCATCGGTCAGCTTGTGGTCCCACGCCTCCGAGATGGCCGCGCGTTTGCCTGCCGCGATGGCCATATCCAGGTACGTCTGGCCTGTGTTCAGAAGGCCGAGATTGACGGAAAAAGTGTGCATGTCGAAGTAGTCTATGCCGGTGGACAGCAGGGCTTGGACGTAGTCCGGCCCGTTCTGCTGCCAAGCGCCGCAGCCGGCGCCGACGAGCGGCTTGCCGTTGATTCCGGCGCCGCGCATCTGGGCGACCATGGTGGAGATCTCGGTGGCCCACTGCTGCGGCGTGTATTCGGCCGACAGGCCGATCAGCGCGGATTCGGTATCCGGCTCGGAGCCCAGATTCAGCCAGTCGGGCTGGAGTAGCTGCGCGACATTCTGCGCGTTCTGCGCGCGCCCGGCGTTGAACTCCGATGTGGTCAGGGATGCGTAGTAGTCATTCAGCGGCAGATCCGTGGCATAGGCGGGGAACACCACGAAAGACTCGATCAGCACCTTCATGTTGCGCTGGCGGGCTTGCGCCATCACGTTCTGATAGAAGGTCAGGACCTGGGCATAGTCTTGCGGGTTATTGTTCTCGAATGAGTAGAACGGCTGGTAAAGGATCGGAAACGAAACGGCGACGGTGACGAATTGCACACCCAGCCTGGCCAAGCCGTCCAACTCCATCTCCACCTTACTCAAGGCGTCGGGCGCCAGGAGGGCCGTGATACCGATATTGTCGTTGGCCGCCAGCAGTTCGGTGCCGAACACCGCCGGCGATTTAGCGCCGCTCCACTGGGAACTGAGGGTGGCATTGTAAGAACTCAGGTAGCCTTGCATCTCCGTACACGCCGTAGAGAAAGCTGGCGGAGCCGACGAACACTGTGCCGCCGCACGGTTGGCGACGCATAGCGAGATCAAGAACAGGCAGCAGAGGTTTTTCATGAAAGCTTGAACACCATTTCAACCCAAAGGTCGCGCTGGATGCCTTGCGGTTTCTTATCGTGCTCCGCTGTCGTACAAATCCTCGGCCGCTTACGCTTTGCTTACGCCCCGATAACGGCACGTTTTGGCCTCGCATGTCGATATGCTATGTAGAGATGACTCAGCCTGCGGACACTTCGTGGCACGGACGGCGGTGGGACCTGCCTCCCCTGATTCTGCACCCGTTCGACCGCGGCCTGGATGCAGCCGCGTCCTTAGACAGCATCAAGCTGGCGTTGTATCTCGGCGGCATGGGCGAGCCCGGCTTGGAGAAGGAGCCCTTACTGCGGGCCAGATACACTGAATTTCGCATGCTCGCCCTGGTGGGCAAGGACGTCATGCGCTGGATCGCACAGTGCGTGGATTTCGCTGGTCGCGACGAAACGCTGGCCAACGCAGGCATCCGGCCGCAGAGTTTCGCGGATTTCCTGGTGCATCGCACGCCGCCCGCGGTAGCCGCGCGCTTCGAGAGTTGGGGCGTCACCGACTATCGCCGGATTGTCTCGCGGGCCATCGGCGTCAATGCCGTGTTCCCAACTCCGCCGGATTTCGGCGTGATTTCCACCGAATTTCTGGAAGATTACTACGCTTACGCCGATAGTCTGTTCGCCTGCTATCAGGGCCTCACGCCGTTTACCCGGCTGGAACTCGCCTCGTTCAGCTTCGCGCTCTACACTTCGGACGAATACCTGAGCACGCTGGCATGCGCTCCGGGCGACGAACTCGGTTGATCCGCAACCTGGAGGGCGGACTTCAGTCCGCGCGGGGCTTTAGCCCCGCGACGGCCGCCCTCCAGGGCCGATGTCCCGCAAACTGACCCACTACCGAATTTGCGCGCACCACTTGAAACGTTTGGACGTTTCATCCCACTACCCAACGTACGTCATTCGTGAGCGTGGTGGGCGGAGGATCCGCGAAAGATGAAGATGGAACCGGGGAACCGTTTGTTTCGGAAGCGTTTGCATGTGGAGATCCAGCGAATCCTGCGCTTGCTGGAGCGCACCAGGGGGACGCGCCGCCAGGTTCGCTTGCTGGTGGCGATGGAGACTGGCACACCGCGCCGAAAAACGGCCAGGCCATTCCGTGCGCGCAGACCGGGTGCTTAACCGTTCTGGGGATTCTGATTGACAGAAACCGCTTACTGACGTGCGCGGCTCAGTAAACCTCGCGAAATCAACGCGACTATTGCCGAGCCGCGACCGTAAGGGGTGCTGCATGGCCCTGCTGGCCACCAAAAGTAAAGAAGACGCACGGAGCAGTGGGGCGGGCGCCCTCGCCCGCGGACCGGCGCCCCCGCCGGTCCACCGGCCCCAGGCCGGCAGGGGTTCGCGTCCTCAACGAAGCGGTTTCCCCCAAACGGTTAACCACCCGCGCAGACCTGGCCGCTGAAGCGCACGCCGCGTCAGACGTTACAATCGAACGGTGTCCTCGATCACTCCCGATGGCGTCCGCGCCGCCGCTGCCCGCATACGGCCGCTGGCCCGCCGCACGCCGGTGCTCACCTCATCCGATTTCGACGCCGCCGCAAAAGCGCGCGTCTTCTTCAAATGCGAGAACCTGCAGACGGGCGGCGCATTCAAGATCCGCGGGGCATCCAACCTGATCCTGTCCCTCGCGCCCGCCGATCTGTCGCGCGGCGTGGTGGCTTTTTCCTCCGGGAATCACGCCATTGCGGTGGCCATTGCGGCCCGCCATGCGGGAGCTGCCGCCACCATCGTGATGCCCGCCGACGCGCCGCGGTCGAAGCTCGATACCGCGCGCGCGCACGGCGCTCGCATCGTGCCCTACGATCGTTTGCGGGAAAGCCGCGAGGCCATCGCGGCCCGTATTCTCGAAGAGTCCGGCGGTACGCTGGTGCCGCCCTTCGATCATCCGATGATCATGGCGGGGCAGGGAACCGCGGCGCTGGAATTACTGGAAGACTGGCCGGACCTGGATGCCCTGATCGCGCCAGTTGGCGGCGGCGGGTTGCTCTCGGGCTGCGCCACTATCGCTAAGGACATGCGCCCTTCGATCCGCCTGTTCGGCGTCGAACCGGCCGACGGGAACGACACATTTCTCTCGTTCCAGGCCGGCGAGCGCCGCTCCATCCCGCTGCCCCAGACCATCGCCGATGGCCTGCGCGCTCCGCAGCCCGGCGCACTGACTTTTCCCATCATTCGCCAGTTGGTCGAGCAGATTGTGCTGGTCACCGACGATGAAATCCGCGCGGCGGTCACGTTCCTGCTCGCGCGGCTCAAGATCCTGGTGGAACCCAGCGGCGCCGTGGGCGCGGCCGCCCTGCTGTTTGGCAAACTGCCGGACGGCATCGGCAGGGTGGGCGTCATCCTTTCGGGAGGTAACATGGATCTCGATCAATTGGAGGCCAGCACTTTTTTCCGTCCGTTGCGGTAGGAGTGCGGCCGGCGTATACTTCGCTAAGAGGTATATATGCTGTCCGCCTGGAGAAAATTTACTTTCGCCATAATGCTGTTGTGCTTGCCCGCGGTTGCACTGGCACAACAGATCGCTATCGGCCAGTACAACGTGCCCACTCCGGACGCGGAACCCCAAGGCATTGCATTAGGGCCGGATGGTGCGCTGTGGTTTACGGAATACAACGTCGGCAATATCGGCCGCATTACGACGGCCGGCACGGTCACCGAATACTTAGTGCCAACCGCCTACAGCTACCCAGTTGGAATCACAGCAGGGCCGGATGGCGCGCTGTGGTTTGCCGAAAACGGCGGCAACAACATAGGACGCATCACCACCGCCGGGGTGATCACCGAGTTTCCCCTGCCCAACTACGACAGCCACCCCTACGGCATCACGGCGGGAAGGGACGGCGCGATCTGGTTCACCGAGGCCGGCAACATGGGGCGCATCACCACCGCCGGGGTGATCACACAATACCCTCTGCCCGATGGCACGGGCAGCGCCAATGCGATCGTAACGGGCCCGGATGGCGCCCTGTGGTTCTCGCAGGGAGTCGGCTCGCGCCCCGCCCAAATCGCGCGTGTCACCACCGCCGGAGCGACCACCGTGTACACTCCATTCACGTCCCGATCGACGATCGGAGCTCTCGCGATTGGCCCCGATGGCGCGCTGTGGTTTGGCACGGATACTTGCGAGATCGGGAGCATCACCACCGCCGGGACGATCGCTTCGTATCCGGTGTCTGGTTGCGGCAACGGCTCAGTCTCGGCGATCACAGAGGGGCCGGATGGCGCGATGTGGTTTTTGGGACCGCAAGGCAACCTCGGGCGCATCACCACTTCCGGAGCGATCACCCTTTACCCCTCCGGCACCGGCTTCAGCGCTGGGATCACGGTGGGACCGGACGGCGAATTGTGGTTCACCAGCGGCGAGGACATCGCCGAAGCTTTCTTCGTCACCGCGAACCTGAGCGTTAGCCCGGACACCGGCTTCTCCCAAACGAACCGCACCTTCACGGGAAGCGGCTTTGCCCCCGGAGAGACCGTGCGAATCTATGCGCATGGCGTAGGCTCCGCCGCGCTGGCCAACCCCGCCGGCGATGCCACCGGCGCGTTCACCGTCGGGGCCCAGCTACCAAACTCGCCTTACGGCGCGCAGATTTACGTGGGCGTGGGATTAAGCAGCCACAAGTTGGGAGCGGCCAACTATACCGTCACACCGGCTCTGGTCCTCAATCCAAACTCCGGGCCGGTGGGCACCACGGTTACGGTAGAGGGGTCCGGCTTTCCATCCCGCACAGGATTCTGGATTTACTGGAGCGCGCTGGACATGCCGCTAGGGGTGGCGAACACGGATGCCAACGGCGTCTTCGACGGAGGTGCGGCGGTGACATTCACGGTTCCCGCGGGAGCCGCGCCCGGCGCTAATAGGGTGGAAGCAGCCTTTAACTGTACAGGGGGCCGTACGCCTACCTGTCCGGACTCGGGCGGCGCATTTTTTACGGTGCAGTGACGCTAGTGACGCTCAAGCAACAGCAACTTGCACAAGTCGCGCGCCTTGCGGTATCCTGTGGGTTACGAATCTCCTGTAAGGATCAGTCTGTTTCCAGATGGCCAATCATTTTTCCGCGCTCAAGCGCGTACGGCAAGACGAAAAGCGCACCGAGTACAACCGGCAGAATAAGTCTCGCCTGCGTCACCAGATCCGCGCCATACGGCGCGCCATCACTTCGAAAGACGCCAAGGCGGCTGCCGAACTGCTGCCCGCGACCTTCTCCCTCATCGACCGCTCCGCCAAGAGCGGCATCATCAAGAAGAACACCGCGGCACGGTATAAATCCAAGCTGCACCTGCGCGTGAAGTCGCTCGCCACGGCATAAGAAAACCTGGAGGGCGGGCTTTAGCCCGCGCGGGACTTCAGTCCCGCCCTTATGCGGTCAACCGCAAGATAAACTGCTCCATCACAATGCGGTCGTCCGGCCTCGCGCTGCGCAAATCCTTATCCGCCTCGAAGGTCAACTGCATGGCGCGCTCCAGTTGCGATTTGGAAAACTTCGCCACCGTCTGAAATACCTGCTCGGCGCGCGAACCCCACATCTGCACGCCCATCCTGGCGAAGTGCCCCTGGATCTGCTGGGGACTGCGCAATCCCGCTTCCTTGGCCACCAACGCCGCGCGGAACTGCGCCGCCAGGAACGACAACGCCACCGGCAAATACTCGCCGTCGCGAAATAGGGTGTCCAGGATTTCGAGCGACCGCGAGCGATCCCGCCGCCCCAGCGCTCCCACCAGGGCGAAGATGGTGGTGGCCCGCGCGTCCGGCACCAACAGCCCCAGATCTTCCTCGGTCACCGGACGCCCCTGGGTGTAAAGCGCCATCTTTTCCACTTCCACCGCGATGCGCGTCAGATCGGCGGCCAGCGCCTCCACCAGCAAGTCCACCATGGCGGGATCGATGCTCAGGCCGGCGCGCCGCGCCAGTGCGGTGGCTTCCCGCCGCGCGTCATCGGCCGAAGCGCGCTTGAATTCGACCGGGTCCCCCGCGGACGCGTAGAACTTGCGGATGCGCTCCTGCTTCTTCTTATCCTCGCCTTCGAAATCGAAACGTGGAGCGTCGAAAACCAGAACCACGCCGGGCGTGGGGTCCTTCAGGTACGTCGTCAGCAGGTCCGCGGAACCCGCGGCGGCTTCGCCATCGCCGGCGTCTTCATCCGCCCGCGTGCGCGGGAGCGCGGCCTCCGCGTTGCCCGCGAGAATCACCCGCTCGGACGCGAACAGCGATAGCGCGCGCGCATCGTCGATGACTTCCGCCAGGGACGTCTCGGCGAGATCGTATTGGGTCACGGCGTGCGCCTTCAACAACGCTCGCCGCGCGCGCCGCCGCTGGTAGGCTTCCGGCCCGATGAACAAATAGGCGGGCGCGATTTCGCCGCGCTCCATGCGGGTCAGGAATTGCGCCGGAGTCATGTGCTGGCAGTCCTTGTGGGGCGGCTTGTGGGGCGGGCGTCCACGCCTGCGGCGGGTCTCCAGACCCGCCCTTTTTCGACCGCGCTCCACACCTTCAGAATTTCTCCAGGATCGAAGTGACCACGTCGCGGGCTACATCGCGGCCCAAGCGCTCGATGCCGGCGCCGCTCTCATCGAAGTACGCTTGCGGATCGACGCTGATCTCGTACCGCTCCCGCGCTTCAAACGACGGCCGCGTAAACAGCACCTTACCGGTAGCGCGCTCCGTCAAAGTGATTTTCAAATAAGCGCTGCACTGCACCACGGTCGCCCGCCCCGTGGCCTGATCGGCAATGATCGGATACGATACGAAGTTCAGCACCGCGCCATCCAACACGGCATCGGCGGTCTTTGGATCGGTCACGATCTTGTAGCGCGTACGTTCGATGAATTCGCGCGCGATATCGGCGGGCAGGCGCTGCGCCAGCTTGTATTGGATCGACCGGTTCGAAAAAGCGCCGATGGCGATGGTGTGAATGGTCTGCGGCATGATGTCCGACACGCCGGCCACATGATAGCCGCAACCGCTGGCGCACACCGCCACGGCGAGTAGCGCCGCTTCTGTCCTTCTCATAAGAACTCGCTCCCCACCGCCAGCGCATTCTCCGCCACCAGCCGCAGATTATCCGCCACCAGCCAGCACCAGCAAGCCTGCGGATCGTTGCGGTCCATGGCCAGCGCGCCCACCGCCACGCCATCCTGACCGGCGACGCCCACCGCCGAGGGCGGCTCCAGATCGGAACGCCGCACATCGATGCGCTCGTCCGCCAGCGCCGCTTCCAGCGCTTCCACGCCCGGATTCTCTTCGAACTCCACCCACAGCGAGAGACTGTACCCATGAAACACCGGCGCTTGAATCAGGCGCAACGACGGCATGGGCGCCGGCGCGCCATTCGGCTCGGCGCAGCGCGAAAGCAGCGTGGCCAGATGCCGCTCGATGCGCAGTTCCGCGGATTCGAGCGTTACCGGCGCGTCCTCGCCATATTGCGCCAGCATGTTAAACGCGAGCTGCCCATCGAAGATTTTCTTGGGCATGCTCTTGAACGACAACAGGCCTACGGTCTGCTGCTGCAACTCCTCCACTCCGGGCGTGCCGCGTTCGCTGGCCGGTTCGAAAATATGGATTGCGGACCGCCGCACCGGAAACTGGGCATGCAGCCGCGGCAACACCATGGCGATGGCGATGGCTGCCGGCTGCGCGATCGAGTGTACGGCGTCTTCCGGCGCGCGGAATCCGGCAGGTTCCACAAAGGGCGCGCGAATGAACGAACGGGGATGGTCCTCGGCGGCGTGGGTGAGGTCGATAGTGCCAGGCGTCTCCACGCGCAGATCGAGCGCCCGCAGCGTGGATTCGGCCGATCCCGCCAGCAACACTACCGGCGCGTCGCGCAGGGTTGCCTCGTCGAGCGACCAGACCAGCGCCGGTTCGCCGCCCTGCTCGGTGAGCGCGCCGGCCTTCTCGGGATCTTCGGAGATCAGTTTCAGATCCACCGGCACCGGGCCTACCGCAATAAGGTCGCGCAACTCGCGCCCCAGAAGGGAGTCGCTGCCGACCAGCGCCCAGGTTTGCGATCCAGGCCTTGTGTTAGCCAATTTGACGCTCCGGCGCGGCGGGCGGCGCGCCCACACGGCGGCGCAACACATGGCGCCGGACGATGCCGCCCAGGCGAATGGCGATGCCGCTGCCCACATAGATAGCCGCCAGGATGGGCAACACCGTGTGGCCGTAATTCCAGACGGCATAAACCAATCCGCCCACCACGATGACGATCAAGGGCGTGTGCGGCTGGCGCAAACTGAGGCCTTTGAAACTGTAGTAGCGCCACGTACTCACCATCAGAAATCCCAGCAACCCCAGCAGTGCCAGCCAAACCACGGCGATGGGCCAGTAGCCGATGGGCTCGCCGTAGAAGGCGTAGACCACGGCCGCCACCGTGCCCGCCGCTCCGGGAATCGGCAGCCCCACGAAATACTTCCGGTTGGGCCGGCCGGGGTTCTTGGGAATAGGATTCTTCTGCACGTTGAAACGCGCCAGGCGCGCGGCGCCGCACAACAGGAAGAGGAACGCGATGAAGTAGCCGGCTCGAAACAACTCTTGCTGGAAGTGTTTCGGCAGTCCGCTGTCCACGAACTGCACGCCCCAGGCGAACGCCAGCACCGCCGGGGCCATCCCGAAGCTGATCACATCGGCGAGCGAATCCATCTCGCGGCCGAAATCGCTGGTGGTATGGGTCAGGCGCGCGATCATCCCGTCCAACCCGTCCAACAGCACGGCGAACCCGATGGCCTTCGCCGCGATCTCGAAGTCCTCCGCCGCGCCCGCGCTTCCCGCCATGGCCCCGCGAAAGGAGCGCAAAATCGAAAGATATCCCAGGAAAATGTTGAACGCGGTGAACAGCGTGGGCAGCGCGTACGCCGCGCGGCGGGGCCGCCGATCCGGCGAGTGCCGGTCGATCAGCGGATTCCTAAGCTTGGGCATGCACCAGCTCCCGAGTTTCCACCAACAGTTCCCGGGCTTCGGCAAGGTCCGTGTCGGCAACATCGCGACGGCGCGCAATCACGCTGGACCCCGCCAATACCCGCGCTCCCGGCTGGACCGCGATCTCCCACTCCGGGCCGAAAAGCACATCCACGCGCGATCCAAATTTGATCAGGCCTACGCGCTCGCCCTTGGCCACCAGGTCGCCGGGCTGCTTGTTGAATACGATGCGCCGCGCAATCAGGCCGGCGATCTGCTTGAAGACCACCGCGGTGCCCTCGCCGCGCACGGTGACCACGTTCTGTTCGTTTTCCGTGGAGCACTCCTCGCGGCTGGCCACGTGAAACTTGCCCTTGCTGTAGCGCACCTCGGCGATGGCGCCCGCGATCGGCGCGCGGTTCACGTGCACATCGAAAATGTTCAAGAAGATGCTGATGCGCGTTTCGGTGGCGGTTTCGCGTTTCAACGCCACCACCTTGCCATCGGCAGGCGATACCGCCACCGGACCGGCCGGAATCAGGCGCTCCGGATCGCGGAAGAAATAGAGGCAAAATGCCGCCAGAATGAACAGTGGCAGTCCGAACCAGGGGTGCGCCAGGTAGGACACCAGCAACCCGCCCGTGGTCAGCCCCAGGGCGTAGTATATACCGTCTGCGACGATCATTCTTCCCCATTCTCCCACAAGGATCCAAAGGTGCTGGAGGGCGGGATTTATCCCGCGCGGGGCTTAAGCCCCGCACTGCGCAGAATCGCCCGCTTGACCCGCGTGCGCCCCGCTGCTATAAATAAGTATGCACTCACATATAAACTTCGGCTATTCCTGGTATTGGACCTATGGGCACCTGCTCGCGGCTGCCCTGGTCCTGCTCCTGTTCTGGCTCGGCTTCGCCCGCAAGTGGCCCAAACCGCTGCTGGCGATTCTCGGCGCCGTAGCGCTCTGGTCGACCGTCGCGTTCCTGGCGGTCCGTTTTGGCGTGAACATGAACGGGCGTATGCCCCTGCCCACCGCATCGTTCCTGCCCTCCGGCTCCGGGCGCGTGCTCGACATGGGCGCGGGCACCGGCCGCTCCACCCTCATGGTTCTGGAAGCCCGGCCGCGCGCGTTCGTGGTGGCGCTCGACAGTTTCAGCGACGAATACGTGCATCACTTCGGCAATGCGGGAAACGGAAAGCAAGTGCCCGATCAAGGCCGCGAGAGGCTGCTTCTCAACCTGAAAGCCGCCGGCGCGGACCAGCGCGCCGCCATACAGGCCGGCGACATGCGCCAGATGCCCATCCAATCGGCGGCCTTCGATGGCGTCGTCAGCGCCTACGCCATCGACCACCTGAACCGCGACGGGATACATAAGGCCCTCGGCGAAGCCTCCCGCGTATTGAAACCCCGCGGCCAGTTTCTGTTGATGGTCCTCGCCAAAGACGCGTGGTTCGAGCTGGCCTTTGCGCCGATTTTCCTGCATACCCGCCTTCCCGGCCGGGAAACATGGACAGGCTTCCTGCACGATGCCGGGTTCGAGGTCCTTGAGACGGGCACACGTCCCGCCACCCTCTACTTCCTGGCCCGTAAACCATAACCCAGCCAGGAGTGCCACCATGAATGGGAATGGGTAGAAACAAGTCCATATCCGACGACGATCTGCTCGCCGCGGCCCGCCGCGTATTCGTGGAGCACGGCTACGCGGCATCCACCCGGGAAATCGCCCGCCGCGCGGGCGTGTCGGAGGGCCTCATCTTCCAGCGTTTCAAGACCAAGGAAGACCTGTTCTTCGCGGCCATGATTCCGCCATCGGCGGACTTGAATCGACTCCTGCATCATCCCCGGTCCAAGGGATGCGCCCTGTTGGAGAAGATCGCATTTTCGATGATCGACTACTTCCGCGACACGCTACCCGTCCTGCTTCCCTTGATGTCCCATCCCGCTTTTCGTTTCGAAGAGTTCGCCAGGCGCCATCCCGAATCGCCCATGCTTCTGCTGCGCCGGCAATTGGTGGAGTTCCTGGTTCGCGAGCGGAGCGCCGGAAGACTCGGCGCCGTCGACCCTGGAGCGGCAGCCCTGCTGATCTGGTCCATGGCCCATTCCATCCCCTTTTTCGAGCGGCTAGGCGCGCACGGCGGCCAATTCGATCCCAAACTGGTGCGCGCCATGGTCCGGGCGCTGTGGGATGGATTCGATCCTGATAATCGCTAACAAGAAACAACTGTACAGCAGATTAGCTGTGGGGCAGGCCATCGTTTTTCGTGGCCTGCCGAGGCATTAGCCTTTACTGGATGTCGATTGTGACAGCGTTGGACTGCCGGCCGTCAACAGTGAGTTGCAGGGGCACGGCGCCGCTACCCGCGAGCCCGAAAGGTATCTGCACGTTGATCTGGTCAAGGCCGGCGAATTGGCTCTGTGCGCCCGCATAAAGAACCGGCGCGGGCTGCCCGTTTATGGTAGCGGTCACCGCCGCGGCGCTGCTCCGGTGACGCACTCCGGTTCCATAAAGGGAGACGATCAGTTGGTCGGTGGAAGCGCCGACGCTCATGGGGGCCGGAGTGCATCCGGATGATCCCGAGCATTGAAAAACGGCGGCCGGCGTCACCGTACCATTTGCCGAATAGCGGGCTGCCAGCGCCGCCGGAACGCCGGTTCCGGTCGAGTTCGCAGTGAAGATCCCAGGCGAAACCGAATCGATTTGGACGGTCGTTGAGAAAGTCGATCCCGCGCCATTCTGCACTGTGACGGTCGCCGCGCCGGTAGCGGCTCCCCCTGGTATGACCAGGTTAATCTGGTCAGGCGATGCATAGAGCAGTTGCCCGGCTGACGAGTTGCCGCTGGAGTCTTTGATGCTCACCGACGCGCCCGCGAGCATAGCCGGTAGGGGAAGCGATGAAGCTTGCTGCGCCGGACCGGCTAGATTAATGCCGAAGAGGGTGACCAATTCATCCGGTGCGGTAGCCAGAGCCTGAAAGTCGGCAGCATGGACCACAACAAAACTGGTTTGGAATTGTGGGAACAAGTCGCTGGCTGGCCAACTGCTCACTTGCTGAACGTCGGCGGTGAGCTGGTTGTAGAAATCGTTGAAGAAGTTAGTGGACGACGCCGGCCGGGTGTTGGTCAGAAAGCACAAAGCCGACTGATCGCCCATCAGGATCAGCCCCGCGTTGTTGCCGGGCAGCGAGCCATAAAAGATCCAGGTCCAGCCCGGACCATAGGGTGGGACGTAGCCGGGGAAGCCGCTGACCGGATTCGCGAACAACTGAGGCCCGCGCGATCCGTTCACGGAAGTCAGAAAGCGCAACAG
>Ga0187890_10001840_pt1 | contig 15007 bp, 15 predicted proteins | sample June2016WEW_21_1_FD_133005 | JGI IMG/M metagenome (GOLD analysis project Ga0187890, IMG submission 133005) | Peatland microbial communities from SPRUCE experiment site at the Marcell Experimental Forest, Minnesota, USA - June2016WEW_21_10 | ecosystem: Environmental > Terrestrial > Soil >... | reverse complement strand
GTATGATGCGAGTGACCTACGATGCAAGTTGAAAAACAATGTGCAGCACCGCCTCGAAATCAGCGGGGTGGCCGTCTCTCAGGGCGGGCTTGAATTGAATTTTTTCCGCGGCGCGAATCGCAGATTCGTCCAGCCCATGACCGAGTCCGTGCACCACTTTCACGACGCGAATCTGCCCGGTCGCTGCAAAGACAACATCGAGCAGAACCTCGCCTTCAATCTTAAGCTGTCGTCCTTCATCAGTGTAAACCGGACGCGGCTTGAATGTGATCTCAGCCGGCAGGGTCTTGGCGACGGGCTCGGCGGACTTGGCTTTGGGCTGGGCGGTTACCACGTCCGCGTCCCCGAAGCCGCCCTGGCGAACCGCGCCGCGCGAGCCAGAGACCGTGCCGGAGCTGTCACCGGTAGCGACGCCGCTGCCAAAACCAGTGCTCGCGACCACCCCGCGTGCGCCATGCGATCCACCGGTGCCGTTGCCATAGCCTGGGCCGTTTGGCATGTCATACGAGCCCGACTGCGCGATCGTGACCGCATGGCCGTGATTGTCCGATGCGGGCACGCCGTTGGGGTCGCCGAAGCCCCCGGTTTGTACTTTCTGCGGCGCCGCTGCCATGGTTGGCGTCGCCGAACTTCCCGTCGAGAACACGTTCGTTTTGACCGGCTGCCGGGGGATCATCGGCTTCACGTCTGGCAAGAGTTCTTTCGCGGAAGCCAGCGTAACCTTGGGCGCTTGTTCGTCGAGAACTGGCTTTTTCGGCCGGACCAATTCGGCCGGGACGCGCATGGCTTCGGGCCGCGGCGTCACCGGTTCGGTGATCTTCGGAATAGGAACGGGAAAATGCTTGACCGGTGCCGGAGCCTGCGGAACCGGAGGCGGAGTGCTGACCAAAGTGACGAAGTGGTAGTCGTGCTCGCGGGGCTCGAGAACATCGGGGTGCATGATGCCAACAATCACGAAGAACGCCAGCAACACCGACTGCACACCATAACTGAGAACGAACCTGCCCCAACGAGTGCGAGGCTCGGGGAGAAGGCCTAACGACAATTGTGAAGCCTGGGAATCCATGTCCGGCACCTCGTGCTACCTGCTTCGCGCTTGCCAAAAGAAGTGGCCAATCCCACGAGCTAGCACTTTAAAGACCACGGAAGACGGGTCGCAGGACGACACTTCTCGTCTGCGAAGTGCACGCCGAAGACCATCTTCGACGAAGGCTCTCCACCCCTAAGATGCTGCCAAGCAGCTACTTACATGGGGGAGCCTGTATTTTAACAGATCAAAAGACCTCACCTGCAAGGTTTTTCCTATTTGGGAAACGTCTCGGGAAGGGAAATTTTTTTTGGGAATCGGAAGATTTTGCCCGCAACTCAAGTCTCATTCCCGAGACCGGGTTTACTCGTCTTCTTCTTCGTCGATCTTGATGCGCAGCGACTTGAGGAACTTCAGATCCTGATCGCTGATTTTGAGTTCGGCATTGGTGCTGAGCGTGGAGACCAGGGAAGTCCTGTCAGAGGCGTGTTCACCTTGCTTGCTGACGCCGATGGTGGCTTCGAGCACCAGGAAAATGTCGTAGCCGCCTTCCTTGATACGGGCAACTACTTCGGCGATCGATTCGGAATCGGACAACGACTCGTTGATCGCTTCTCCCAGTTCTTTCATGAGCTGCTTCAGTTGCTGATCCACGAATCCCCCCTCGAAGCGGAAGCCGCTGATGGGAAACATCACAAGTCGTGGTGATCCCGCTCCTCGTCATTGTACGCCCGGCCACTGCTAAAATCGACTCATGATCGACCGACCAATGATCGACCGACCAATCATCGACCGACTGATGGCGACCGACCGATGGTGACCCGACCGATGATCGACGGCCAAGCGGTGAGAAAAATCAAGGTAGCTTTCCGCGTCGCCGCCAACGTCGCCGCCAACATGGTGCAGCGCAGTCGGACGGGCCGGGCGCTGCTGGCCGGGCTCCGCGCGACCGCAAATTCCTTCGGGCGGGTGCTCCACCAACTCTGGCTGGAAGTCACCGGATTCACGTTTTTGGCGCTTGCCGGAGTCGGAGCGATGGCCGGCATCCGCGAGTACGGGAAGTACCAGTCTGGCCACGCGACCGGACCGGGCCGGTTGCTGCTTGCGGTATGTTTCACGGTTTCGTTCACCTGGTTCGGGCTGAGCTCGTTCTGGCGAGTAAAGCGAAGAGCCAAGAGCTAAAGGCGAACAGCTAACAGCGAAGAAGGGCAGGACAAAATGACGGAACTGAAGACCGCCGAATCCGCAACCAGGCAGGCAGCCCCACTCCCAGGCGAAGAAACCTCTTCTCACATTGCCATACGCCCTCTTTACTCGCCCGTAGATCTTGAGGCGTGGGACTACGACCGCGATGTGGGCTATCCGGGGCAATTTCCCTACACTCGCGGTGTGCAGGCCACAATGTACCGCGGCCGCCTGTGGACCATGCGCCAGTACGCGGGCATGGGCGATGCCGAGGAGTCGAACAAGCGCTACAAATACCTGCTCGCCAACGGCACGACCGGGCTCTCCGTAGCGTTTGATTTGCCAACGCAGATTGGCTTGGACTCCGACAATCCGCTGGCCGCGGGAGAAGTTGGCAAAGTCGGCGTGGCCATCGATTCCATCGAAGACATGCAGCGCCTGTTCGACGGCATCGACCTCACCGCGATTTCGACCTCGATGACCATCAATGCCTCGGCTGCGATTCTGCTGGCGCTGTATGTGGGTGTGGCGCGGCGGCAGGGTCGAGACGTTCGCAAACTCTCCGGCACGGTGCAGAACGATGTGCTCAAGGAGTACATCGCGCGCGGAACCTATATTTATCCGCCGCACCAGGCGATGCGCATCATCACCGACATTTTTGCCTGGTCGAAAGAGAACGTGCCGGAGTGGAACACGATCTCCATTTCGGGCTATCACATGCGCGAAGCGGGATCGACGGCGGTGCAGGAAGTCGCCTTCACTCTCGCCAACGGCATTGCCTACGTGGAGGCGGCGATTCACGCCGGCCTCGATGTGGACAAGTTCGCTCCCCGGCTGTCGTTCTTCTTCAATGCCCACAGTAATTTCCTCGAGGAGGTCGCGAAGTTTCGCGCCGCCCGCCGCATGTGGGCGAAAATCATGCGCGACAAGTTCAAGGCGAAAAATCCAAAGTCGTTGATGCTGCGCTTCCACGCGCAGACCGCCGGTTCCACGCTGACGGCGCAGCAACCCGAAGTCAACATCGTGCGGACGACGATGCAAGCCCTGGCGGCGGTGCTCGGCGGAACCCAGTCTCTGCACACGAATTCCTTTGATGAGGCGCTGGCCTTGCCCACCGAAGCGTCGGCGCGGATCGCGCTGCGCACCCAGCAGGTGATCGCGTTCGAGTCCGGCGCGCCGCAGACCGTCGATCCGCTGGCCGGATCGTATTACGTCGAAGCGCTGACCAGCGAAATCGAAAAGCGAGCCGTCGACTACCTGGAAAAAATCGAAGCCATGGGCGGCATGCTCAAGGCCATCGAACGCGGATACGTGCAGCAGGAAATCCAGAACGCAGCCTACGAATATCAGCAGGCGGTCGATCGCCTGGAGGCGGTGGTGGTCGGGGTGAACCGGTTCCATATGGAGCACGAGCACGCGGTGCCGATCCTGCGGATTGACCCGGCGCTGGAACCGAAACAAGTGGAGCGGTTGCGGGCAGTGCGTGCCAAGCGCGACCCCGAGACTTGGAAAGCCGCGGTCCAGGCGGTCGAAGAAACGGCCCGCTCGGGAGAGAATCTGATGCCGCGGATACTGGCGGCAGTAGAGGCAAACGCCACGGTAGGCGAGATTTCAGACGCGATGCGCAAGGTGTACGGGGAGTACAAAGAGGCGGTGGTAATTTGAGCCGCTGTTAGACCTCAACAGGCTGGGCAGACTTGGGTTTCGTATCAGGGTATGCCTTCAGGCGTACCACAAGTCGCCGAAGATGGTTTCGGCTTCAGCCGCTGCAGGCCGCTGCGATTCCGAGTCGGGCAGATTTTGGGTAGGGCACGGCTTTACAGGCTGCGGCAAACTCCGGTTTCGTATCAGGGTATCGCTTTAGCGATACCGTAAGTACTTCGAAATCAGACGCCCCTTTAGGGGCTGGGCAGCGGAAGTTTACTTTTTCCGCAGCCTCTCAGCCGTGCCGCTCAAAGCCACAAGAAATGTCGGCTATAGTCCCTGAAGGCCGCGCTCAGTCCGCCGTTTTGTAGTCGCAGGCGGTGCGGCAGGCTTCGCAGTAATACAGCCCGTCAACACAGAGCCGCACGTCGAGTTGAGACTGGCAGTACACGCAGTATTTTTCGCATCCGCAACCCACTTCAGGTCGCTCGCATTGGGCGCAGACGATGCGGCTTACCCCTGGTCTAGAGGACATAGTTGGAGTTTAGTGCGGCAGGGGCAGGGAAGGAACGTAACCGAAGTCACGCCCACGGCGAGCACGCTGCAGATCCCTCGCCACCAGAGCGCGGCGTCGTCGATCCCAATCGGTTCTCCCAATTCCACAATCACCATTTGCCGCCCTTCCCGCCCGGGTGTTAAGTTAATCAGTTCCGGATACCGGCAGCCCAGCCACTGTCTGAACGAGGTCCTCGTGTCGGTCGTAGAAGCCACTCCGCCCCTAGTCCCAAAAAACGTCCGCAAGACCGCGCTGAACGCCGTCCATCGCCAGATGGGCGCAAAGATGGTGGAGTTCAACGGCTGGGACATGCCCGTCGATTATCCCGCGTCGATCGGCTGCGGCATAGTCAACGAACACATGGCGGTCCGCACCGGCGTCGGCATTTTTGACGTCAGCCACATGGGGGATATCCGCTTGGCCGGCCGTGAAGCGCTGGCCGCCGTGCAGCATATCTCAATGAACGATGCGTCACGGCTGGCGATCGGGCAGGCGCAGTATTCGGCGTTGCTTTATCCGCAGGGAACGTTCGTTGATGATGTGATTGTTCACCGGCTCGGCGAAGACGAGTACCTTTTGGTGATCAACGCTGGCACGCGCGAAAAAGATTTCAACTGGGTTCATGACAGCACGCGCCGGTTTGATTGCAAAGTCGAGCATCTCTCCGACGACTTCACGCAGATTGCGATTCAAGGGCCGAAGGCCGTCGACGTGCTGCAAAAGTTGACCGATGCCGACCTGAGCGCGGTCAAGTTCTACTGGGTGACGCGCGGGACGGTATGCGGCCTGAAGAATATCTTGATGGGCCGCACCGGTTATACGGCCGAAGACGGGTTCGAGATTTACATCCCACCGGACGAAGCGACGAGCGCGCGGGTCTGGCACGAGATTCTGGCGGCGGGAAAAGAGTTTGGCATTGTCCCCTGCGGCTTGGGTGCGCGTAACACGCTTCGCCTCGAAGGCAAGCTTCCGCTCTACGGACACGAAATCTCGGACACGATCAATGTGTGGGAAGCGGGACTGGATCGTTTCTGCAAGATGGAGAAGCCGGATTTTATTGGCCGCGCGGCACTGGAGAAGGCGAAAGCTGAGGCCCTGAAGAAAACGCTGGTCGGCCTCGAGATGGTCGACCGGGGCATCGCCCGCGATGGCTACAAGGTTCTGGACGAGACTGGACGCGAGATCGGCTACGTCACCAGCGGTTCGCCGGCGCCGTTCCTGAAGAAAAATATCGCGTTAGCCTACGTTCCGCCCGAGCAAGCTGCGGTGGGAACGACGGTAAAGGTCGAAATCCGCGGACAGGGCGTGAAAGCAAAAGTGGTACCCACGCCGTTTTATAAGCGTCCGAAAAAAGCAGCGAAGAGCGAATAGCGAAAAGCGAGCAGCGAATAGCCAGGAGCAAGAACCGACATGCCTTACCCAACCGACCGCAAATACACGAAAGAACATGAGTGGATCACCGCCGATGGCACAGTCGGCATCACGGACCACGCCCAGGAGTCGCTCGGCGACATCGTGTTCGTCGAACTGCCCAAGGTGGGCACGGAGATCACCACGGGCAAGCCCTTCGGCACGGTGGAGTCAGTAAAGGCCGTCTCCGATTTGTTCGCCCCGGTTTCCGGTACCGTGACGACCGTGAATGAAGATCTGGCCACGGCCCCGGAGAAAGTAAACAAAGATGCGCATGGATCATGGATGGTCAAGATCAAAGTGAAGGACCCAGCAGAGTTGAATGCGCTGCTTTCGGCAGCCGACTATGAAAAGTTTGTGAGCGAAGAGGCGGCACACTGAAAAACATTGCAGAGGTCAGAAGTCGGATTGCAGAAGTGAACCCCTTGGCTCTAACTAATATCACTGGAAGCGGAGGGTTTTACTTCTGCAATCTGACTTCTGACCTCTGCAATCGTTTCAGTCTCTATTACATCTAACGAAAGTTCTTATGAGATACCTACCTAAATCTCCAGCGGATCGCGCCGCCATGTTGAAGGCGATCGGGATCCATTCCGTGGATGATCTTTTCTCGCCGATTCCGGCTGAATGCCGTCTGACGCGCGATCTCGCCATCCCGCGGCAAATGGCCGAGTCGGAAATCGTGGACTGGTTCAAGCAACGGGCCAAAGAAAACGGCGAAGGTTACACCAGTTTTCTCGGAGCCGGAGCTTACTTCCACTACCGGCCGGTCGTAATCGACGCGCTGGTGCAACGCGGCGAATTCCTCACGTCCTACACCCCGTACCAGGCGGAGTTCGCGCAGGGCACGCTGCAGGCCATCTTCGAGTTCCAGACGATGATCTCGGAACTCACCGGCATGGATCTCGCGAATGCCTCGATGTACGACGGCTCGACCGGCGCGGCCGAGGCCGTGATGATGGCGGTCCGCATCACCGGCAGGCATTCGGGCGTCATCGCGCGCAGCCTGCATCCCGAATATCGGGATGTCCTCCACACCTACGCGACCCATCAGGCGATTCCTCTCCGGATGGTCTCCTTCACCGACTCGGGGCAGATCGATCTGAAGGAACTCGAAACGGCCGTGGGCGACGATACCGCGTGCGTCCTGATTCAGTCGCCGAACTTCTTCGGCACGATTGAAGACGTCGAGGCGATTGCCGAGATCGCGCACAAACACGGAGCGCTGCTGATTGTCTCGATCGCCGAAGCCGTGTCGCTGGGCATTGTCGAACCGCCGCGCCAAGCCGACATCGTGGCCATGGAAGCGCAGTCGTTCGGAGTGCCTCTGGGATTCGGTGGTCCCTACTGCGGCGTGCTCGCCACCAAAGAGAAATTCGTAAGGCAAATGCCCGGACGCCTGGTGGGCCAGACCGTTGACAAAAACGGCAAACGAGGTTTCGTGCTGACGCTGGCAACGCGCGAACAGCACATCCGGCGCGAGAAGGCGACTTCGAACATCTGCACCAATCAGGCGCTGGTAGCTCTGATGGTGAACATCTTCATGACCGTGTACGGCAAAGTAGGGCTCAGGGAACTGGCGAAGCAGAACCTGGCCAAGGCAGCGTACGGCGCCGACCAGTTCAGTAAACATGCCAAAGTGCTGTTTGCGGGCGCGCCACGATTCAACGAGTTCGTCGTTGAGACGAGCGAAGATCCTTACGCCATCAACTCGCGGCTGCTGGGGCACAAAATTGTCGGTGGATTTCCGCTGAAGAAGTTCTATCCCGAACTAGGCCACGCGGCACTCTGGTGCTGCACCGAATTGACGACACGCTCCATGATCGATACCGCCGTCGGCCTCGTCGCCGAGAGCGAACACTCGGTCCTGAATAAGGACGCCGAGCCCGAGGGAGCGCTCCGATGATTGTTCGAGAAAGATGATTGGATCTAAGATGTTTGGATCTAGAAATGCCTGCACCTCTTGCTTCGGCAACGGAAGGTGCGCCCAATGCGACGGTTCTGGCATCGACTCTCACCGCAATGAGGATCAGCCGAAGTGTAGGAACTGCTCGGGGTCTGGCATCTGCCCGGCTTGTAATGGAACAGGCGCATGGATGGTGCCGCCGCCAGAAATTATCGATCTTGGACTCGAAGACAGATAACGCTCAATAGCGATAAATAACTATGAAGCACATAACTCGCAAAGCCACGCGTCACATCAGTCAGAACGAAGGATTGATTTTCGAGAAGTCGTCGCCCGGCAAGGCAGCCTGGAAGTTGCCCCCGCTCGATGTCCCCAAAGTCGATACGGCGAAGTTGCTCGGTAAGCAGGAGCGCAAGGATCTCGGCGATATGCCCGAGGTCAGCGAAATCGAAATCATCCGTCACTTCACCCGCCTCTCGACGTGGAATTACGCCATCGATCTCGGAATGTATCCGCTGGGCTCCTGCACCATGAAGTACAACCCGCGCGTCAACGAGTTTGTCTCGCGCATCGAAGGTCTCGCCAACGGCCATCCCTATCAAGCCGAAAAGATTTCGCAGGGCGCTTTGCGCATTATGAAAACGCTGAGTGATTGCCTGCTCGAAATCACCGGCATGGACGCAATCACGCTGCAACCGGCCGCGGGCGCACACGGCGAACTAACCGGATTGCTGCTGGTGCGCGCCTATCAGGAGTCGAAAGGAAACGCGCGCAAGAAAATTTTGATTCCCGACTCGGCCCACGGCACGAATCCGGCCACGGCGGCCACGGCGGGCTACGCGGTCGAAAATCTGAAATCGAACGACCGCGGCATGGTCGACGTGGCGGCCTTGGCGGCGCAGATGAATGAAGACGTCGCGGCGCTGATGGTGACCAATCCGAATACGCTGGGCGTTTTCGAGCAGGACATTCACCAGATCGCCGAACTCATGCACGCCAAGGGCGGCCTGCTCTACATGGACGGCGCCAACATGAACGCGCTGGTAGCGAAAGCGCGGCCCGGTGACTTCGGCGTCGACGTCATGCACCTGAACCTGCACAAAACTTTTTCCACGCCGCATGGCGGAGGCGGTCCAGGCTCAGGCCCAGTGGCAGTGAAGCAGATTCTAGAGCCGTTCCTGCCGACGCCGGTCATCATCACCAAGCCGGATGGCACGCTGGGCTTCGAATACAACCGTCCGCAGTCGGTGGGGCGCGTGCGCGCGTTCTACGGAAATTTCGGCATGTTCATCCGCGCGCTAGCCTACATCTTCGCCAATGGCCCCGACGGCCTGCGCCAGACCACGGAAGACGCCGTGCTCAACGCGAATTACATCCGCAAAGGCCTCGAAGGAGTTTACGATCTGCCCTACCATACGCCATCGATGCACGAAGTCGTCTTCAGCGACAAGCTGCAGTCAAAGAAGGGCGTCAAGACGATGGACCTGGCGAAACGCCTGATCGATTACGGATTCCATCCCTACACCACGGCGTTTCCGCTGATAGTCGCGGGCGCGCTGATGATCGAACCGACCGAGAGCGAGCCAAAAGAAGAACTGGACCTCTTCATCGAAGCCATGAAGTCAATCGCCGAAGAAGTGGAAGAAGATCCGCAGTTCGTGCTCGACGCTCCGCACAACACGCGCATTTCGCGTCTCGATGAAACCGCAGCCGCGCGGAAGCCGGTGCTGCGCTGGAAGCCGGAAGGAAAGGCCATCTAACGCCTGACCAGCCTGACTAGGTCTCAAAACGTTTTTACCCTTGTCATCCCGAACGAAGTGAGGGATCTGCATCTTGCGGCCAAACTGCAGATCCCTCACTGCGTTCGGGATGACAAAATTTGGCGGGATGATCGTACTGCACCAGCCGCCACGCGTCTTGCTAAAATCACCTAAGTCCAACTCTATGTCTGACGATCCGGCCAGCTCCGTAAGCGCTCGCCAAAGAGCCCGCCAACTAGCAGAAGACCACTATTACGCCGCGCTCGACCTGGTTCTCGAAGGCCACCACGAGCAAGCGGTCGAAGAGTACCGGCAGGCGGTCGAGGCTGATCCGAAGTTCACCGATGCGCTGCACGGACTGAGCCGCGCGCTGCAGGACCTCAACCGCTTCGACGAAGCGATCGTTGCTGCCCAACAGATCTCGGCTATCGATCCCGACGACATTCTGGCCCACACCAGCCTCTCGATCCTCTATCAGAAAAAGGGAATGGTCCCCGAAGCCGAGGCGGAAGGCAACAAGGCGCGGGTGCTGGGGTGGAAGCAGCAGTTGAAAAAGGGGAGCGGATAAAGGCCGGCGCCGAGCCAAGTTGCGGGTAGTCCATACCCCACACCCAGCGAGCTGTGAATTGCTGTCTCTGTTCCAAAAGTAGCTCTGGACACGATATCCCAGAACTGGGATAATAACCATGGTCCGTACGGTGAGTGTTCCCGGTGAAAGGCCGTTGTTTTGGACGGGTTCGGCGAAGGACGACCTCATGGAGTTTCCCGAGCCCGTGAAGGACGAAATCGGGACTGCTCTCAGCGTGGCGCAGTTCGGCGGCAAGCACCCGAAAGCGAAGCCGTGGAAGGGCGAAGGGCCGGGCGTCCTGGAGATCGTCGCGAACCATCGCGGCGACACTTACCGGGCCGTGTACACCGTAAAGTTCGAGCACGCGATTTACGTGCTGCATGCCTTCCAGAAGAAGTCGCCGCAGGGCAGAAAGACTCCCCAGAGCGATGTGGAGCTAATTTCGCGGCGGCTCAAGATGGCCAGCGAGGATTACGAGGCGCGATATGGCAAACGGGCGAAGTAGCGAATCCAGAAACAGGGAATCAATAGTGCGAAGTTCGGGGAACGTGTTTGCCGACCTGGGGCTGCGCGACGCCGGCGAGAAGCAGACAAAAGTGCGTCTTGCGCTTGCGATTCAGCAGATCATTCAGGCGCGGCGACTGTCGCAAACCGCAGCAGCGCGGCTGTTAGACATCAATCAGCCGAAGATTTCTGCTCTGGTCAACTACCACCTGGATGGTTTTTCCGTCGAGCGCCTGCTCCATTTTCTCAATGCTCTGGATCGCGACATAGAGATCGTGATCCGCAAGAAACCGCGGTCGCGCAGGGCTGCCCGGACCGTGGTAACGGAAGCCCAGTTGTCCAGTGCGGTGTAGTTTGGGTTGTTCTTCTCCGCGCACTCCGTGCCCTCTGCGGTAAAATCACCCTATGCGAGAAGTCGTTCTGGTTTCTTCTGTTCGCACTCCGGTGGGCCGCGCGTTTAAGGGTACGCTGCGGGCTACGCGTCCTGATGAAATGGCTGCCGTGGCGATCAAGGGCGCGCTCGATCGCGTGCCGCAACTTGATCCGAAAGAAATTGAAGACGTCATCCTGGGCTGCGCCATGCCCGAGGCCGAGCAGGGGATGAACGTGGCCCGCATCGCGTCGCTGCGCGCGGGGCTGCCGGTTGAGGTGTCGGCGGTGACCATCAATCGCTTCTGCTCGTCGGGCTTGCAGGCGATTGCCATGGCGGCTGAGAGCATCATGAGTGGCCGCGCCGAGGTGATGGTGGCGGGCGGGACGGAATCCATGTCGATGATCCCCATGGGCGGTAACAAGATTTCGCCCAACCCGTGGCTGGTGGATCATTATCCGGATGCGTATCTTTCGATGGGGCTGACGGCGGAGCGGGTGGCGGCGCGCTTCGGCATTACGCGCGAGCAGTGCGACCAGTTTTCTTTGCGCAGCCACCAGAAGGCGCTGGCGGCGATTGCAGCGGGCAAGTTCGAGGATGAGACCGTGGCCGTCCCGGTGAGCTTTACCACGCCGAATGGATCGAAGCCGAAAAAACGTGAAATTTCGTTCAAGGTGGACGAGGGGCCGCGCGCCGATACTTCGATCGAGGCTCTGGGCGCACTGAAGGCAGCGTTTCACGTGAAGGGCGTGACCACGGCGGGGAATTCTTCGCAGATGTCGGATGGCGCGGCAGCGGCCGTGGTGATGTCGGCCCACCGGGCTAAGGCGCTGGGTATCGCTCCGCTGGCGCGCTACGTCGCGTTCGCCACCGCCGGATACAAGCCGGAGGAGATGGGACTGGGGCCGGTGTTTGCCATTCCGAAGGCGCTGAAGCTGGCCGGGCTGAAGCTCTCGGATATTGATGTAATCGAGCTGAATGAGGCGTTTGCGGCGCAGTCGCTGGCGGTGATTAAAGAAGCTGGGCTTGATCTTGAGCGCGTGAATCCGAACGGAGGAGCGATCGCTTTGGGCCATCCGCTCGGATGCACGGGAGCGAAGCTGACGGCTAGCATTATTCGCGAACTGAAGCGCCGCAAGGGACGTTACGGCATGGTAACCATGTGCGTCGGCGGAGGCATGGGCGCGGCGGGGATTTTCGAATACCTGCCGTGACACTTCTTTACCTAATAATTATGTTCATTGGCGCGGTTTCGCTTTAACCTTAGCTGTTACATTACCGTCTAAGTATGTAGAACGCCCAAGATTTTGCCTGGCTCGCCTCAGTCGGTTGGGAGGTGCTTTATGCGGCTCTCCAGTCTTGTCGTCGCAGCTATCCTGTTAGTTTCAGCAAATCTTCTGGCACAGCATTCCTCTGCAGCAGGTGGATCGAGTTCGGGTGGCTCGCACAGCAGCTCCTCGGGCAGTTCCAGTTCATCGGCAAGCACTCACATCTCCAGCAGCTCCGCTTCGCATGTTGCCAGCACGGGTGCGGCGGCATCGCACCCGTCGCCATCCGCCAAATTGCCATCCGGCAAGATAAATGCCGCGCCGGAAAAGCAAGGTTTCCGCTCGTTCCTCCGGCATCCTTTCAGAAAGTCGGCGCCGGTTCAGACTGCGGAATACAAGCGGCGGCCATGCCGGAAAGAGCCCTGCGCGGTCTGTCCGCCGGGAGAATCGAGTAATGGCGGCGCGTGCGTGCTCCCGAGCAACGTGTGTTTGGCCGGGCAAATTTGGAACGGCTTTTCTTGCGGCACGCAATACCGGTTCAACGACGATTGCCGCGCCTTATTGGATCAATTGGCCGCACAGCAGCAACAGATGCGGGGGCAAAATGACCCCGGCGAATCCCTGCGCTATCAGTCGCTGCGGCAGCAATACGAGCAGTGCCTGGATCGCTCCCGGTTTCACGGATACAGCAGTGCATCCCTGTTGGATGCGCCTTTAATCGGTCCGCGCGACGGCCACTAGGCGCTCGAACGCAAGGGTCTGCATCTGCGGCGCCTCCCGCATTAGAATGAGGTCTTCGTTTATCATGTATCCACTCAGCAGTCTTCATTTAGCAGTCTAAATTTCGAGGTCTAAAAATGGCTACTACAACAGCAGTTCCCAAAACCAAAATTTCCGGCGGCAGCTTTTTGCTGGAAGAGCGGCAGACTGCCGATGTATTCACCCCAGAAGATTTTTCCGATCAGCACCAGATGATCGGGCAAACGACCGAAGAGTTTGCGACCAACGAAATTCTGCCGCAAGCGGAGAAGATCGAACACAAGGATTTCTCGATTTCGCGCGATCTGCTGAAAAAAGCCGGCGACCTCGGCCTCAGCGGAGTTGAGATTCCCGAAGCCTACGGCGGCCTCGAAATGGACAAAGTCACCGCCGCCATCATCGCCGACCACATGGCCAAGTACGCCGGGTTCGCCACCACCTGGGGCGCGCACAGCGGCATCGGCCTGTTGCCCATCGTTTATTTCGGCACCGAAGAGCAGAAGAAGAAATATCTGCCGCGGCTGGCTGCGGGAGAAATTGTCGGCGCGTACGCCTTGTCGGAAGCGACTTCCGGCTCCGACGCCCTCAATTGCCGCGCCCGGGCCGTGCTTTCGCCCGACGGCAGGCACTACCTCCTGAACGGCGAAAAAATGTGGATCACCAACGCGGGCTTTGCCGACCTGTTTACGGTGTTCGCCAAGATCGACGGCGAGAAGTTTTCGGCGTTCCTCGTGGAAAGAAATTTTCCGGGATTTTCCGTCGGCGCCGAAGAGCACAAAATGGGCATTCGCGGATCTTCCACCTGCCCCATCATCCTGAACGACTGCCAGGTGCCGGTCGAGAATCTGCTCGGCGATGTCGGCAAAGGGGCCACCATCGCTTTCAACATTCTGAACGTTGGACGCTTCAAACTCGGCGCCATGAGCGTGGGCGGGGCGAAGGTTTCGATCGAGAGTGCCGTGGCCTACGCCAAGCAGCGCAAGGCGTTCGGCAAGACGATCAGCGAGTTCGGGCTGATACGGGAAAAAATCGCGAACATGGCGACTCTGATCTATGTCGGCGAGTCGGCAGTCTATCGCACGGTTGGGATGATGGACGCGCTGCTCTCAGAAATCGATTCTGCGGGCTCTGATGCTGCCGCCGTAGCAAAAGAGCGGCGCAAGGCGATCGAGGAATACGCGGTCGAGTGCTCCATCCTGAAAGTCTGGGGCTCGGAGATGATCGATTACGTCGTCGACGAGACGCTCCAGATCTTTGCCGGCTACGGCTTCGTGGAAGAGTATCCGGCGGAGCGGGCCTACCGCGATGCTCGCATCAACCGCATCTTCGAAGGCACCAACGAAATCAATCGGCTGATCATCACGGGATTCCTGCTGAAGCGCGCCATGACTGGCCAGTTGCCGCTGATGCCGGCGATCAAGAAGCTGATGGACGAAGTGTTGAGCGGGCCGTCTGCCGGCGAAGAGATCGAGGGTCCGCTGGCGGAAGAGCGCAAACTGGTCGCGCAGGCGAAGAAGCTGGGCCTGTTCGTCGCCGGATCAGCCACGCAAAAGTATATGCAGTCGATTCAGGATCAACAAGAAGTAACGGGTGCGATCGCCGATATGACGATCGAGATTTACGCCATGGAATCGGCCGTGCTGCGCGCGCAGAAGATGGTCGAGCAAAAAGGAGAGACGTCGGCCGCTCTGCCGCTTGCAATGACGCAAGTGTATCTGACCGAAGCCCTGGACAAGATCGAAACGGCGGCCAAGAAAGTCATTGCCGACGTGGCGGAGGGCGACATGCTGAAGACGCAACTGGCGATCGTGCGGCGGTTGTCCAAGCGCGAACCGTTCAACACGATTGCGCTGCGCCAGCAGATTGCGCAGAAGACGATCGAGGCAGGGAAGTACAGCCTGGCGTAAGAACCCTCAACCGTTTGTCCTCCTTCTATGAAAACAGGCGCACCGTCCACAGGTATTTTTGCGGCGCTGCGGACAGGCTTCTATTCGTGCTCGAGGCACATAAGGTATGTCCGGACTCCGCCGCTCCCTCTGAGCGTCGCTCT
>Ga0187890_10001838_pt1 | contig 15013 bp, 9 predicted proteins | sample June2016WEW_21_1_FD_133005 | JGI IMG/M metagenome (GOLD analysis project Ga0187890, IMG submission 133005) | Peatland microbial communities from SPRUCE experiment site at the Marcell Experimental Forest, Minnesota, USA - June2016WEW_21_10 | ecosystem: Environmental > Terrestrial > Soil >... | reverse complement strand
TTGGGATATCGAGCAATCGGTTGAAGTCGCCCGGCAATTGAAGGGACTCGGAGTGGATCTGATCGATTGTTCCTCCGGCGGCAATGTCGTGCAAGCAAAAATTCCGCTTGGTCCGGGGTATCAAACGCGCTTTGCGGAGCAGATTCGCCGCGAGGCCGGAATTCTCACCGGCGCCGTCGGCATGATTACTTCTTCCGCCCAGGCTGAGCACGTCATCGCCACCGGCCAAGCAGACGCAGTTATCATTGGGCGCGAATTCCTTCGCGACCCATATTGGCCACTGCGGGCAGCTCGCGAACTCGGCCAATCCACCACGTGGCCAGTCCAATATCTGAGGGCAGCCCCAGAAGGCTCCAAACCGCGTGCCGCACTGGATTTCAAGACGCTCGGTGACTAGGTACTGTCCGCGGCGGCTTCCCGAGCGTTGAATCCTACTACTGCGCGTCGTATTTTATTTGGCACCGCAATCTCGTTCAGCGAATTGTCCTCGATGTGCAAATGATTGCGCTAAGGCGGGTGAATTGCCCGCTTGGAGCTTGCTTTTGAGCAGCGCACCCGTCATCATTACCTCGGCATAATCGCTGACTCACCCACTGGAGAGTAAATGAAACGTTTTCTCGGAATCTGTATGCTCGTCGGTTGTATGACCCTGGCACTTGCTCTGTTTGTCGCCCTCACCGCTTCTCCTGCCTCCGCCCAGCGCGTCGAAGGCGTTTTCAATGGACACAGAATTATTTATCCGGAATCCAGCATTCCAAAATCTGGCCAACATCACACCAACTATTTTTTTGTTGACTCCGATCAGCCCCAGAGCGGGCCGCCGGGAGGCGTAGAGACGCCTGCATCACTGGCCTGCGTTTACCAGTTAGTCGCGCAGACGCCGGGCTGCAACCCCGCCACCGCGACTGCGCTCCCGACCGGCGGTTGGGGAGCCATCGCCATCGTCGATGCCGGTTATTATCCAACGGCCGAGTCTGACCTCGCCGCCTTCTCCACCTATTACGGAATTCCGCAGGCTAACTTCACGCAGGTCTGGCCCGGCAAGAAGCAGCCCGAGGTAGAGCCAGACTGGGAGGTCGAAGAAGCGCTGGACATCGAATGGGCACACGCCATGGCTCCGCAAGCCAAGCTTTATTTGGTCGTTTCGACTCTTTGCAACGTGGGCACCTGCGCGACCGATCCGACCTGGCAGGCCGTCACTCTCGCCGCTAAGCTCGTGAAGGAAGCGGGCGGCGGCGTGATCAGTATGAGCTGGGGCGATCCTGAATGGAGCACCGAGTCGACTTACGATCATCTGTTCAAGAGCAAGTCCGCGGTCTTCTTCGCGGCCTCGGGAGACTCGGGCATCGGCGTCAGCATCTACCCCGGCTCGTCGCCGGATGTTGTCTCAGTCGGCGGGACATACTTCAACCGCGACCAGAATGGCAACTTCATCAATGAAGTCTATGGCGGTGGCGGCGGCGATTTCAGCCCCTATGAGTTGCGCCCGGCTTATCAGAACGGCATCGAGAACATCGTTGGAACGCAGCGCGGATATCCAGACGTGGCTTCCGACTTCTGTTGCGCCCCCATTTACCTCGAGGGCGGCTGGACTGCAGTGGGCGGCACGAGCTGGGCTTCGCCAACCTTTGCCGGCATCGTGAACGCCGCCGGCAATAAAGCCAAAGGCAGCATCGCTGAACTCACCATGATGTACAAAGAGCTCGCCAATCCAACCGAGTACGCCGACGACTTCAACGACATTACACAGGGCGCGTCGCAGTGCAAGGTGGGCTGGGACGAGTGCGCCGGCATCGGCTCGGCGAAAACTTACGCAGGAAAGTAATTTCGATCGAAAATCCCAGGTCTCGCGGTTGGCGAGGTCTGGGATTTTTTTCGCCTTCTCTTTTTGGGCCACAGCGTTGTTTCGGATTTTCTAATGCTCAGGGTAAACCGCAACGTCTTCCCTTTCTCGATCTCTGTTGACCCCGACGCAAGTGACCACCTACCATTACGCATTCGCGGGTGAGGACGCTTTCGGCTGAGTTCGGGCGGCGGCTCCGCACTGGACATACCTCATGGACATGGTTGGACAAACTGTGTCCCATTACCGCGTGCTGTCGAAGTTGGGCGGCGGCGGAATGGGAGTGGTCTACGAGGCGGAGGACATGCGCCTCGGGCGGCATGTCGCGCTGAAATTTATTCCCGATCACCTCGTCAAAGACAAGCGCTCACTCGACCGCTTTACCCGCGAAGCCCGCGCTGCGTCGCAACTCAATCACTCGAACATCTGCACCATCCACGACATTGACGACAACGATGGCCATCCCTTCATTGTCATGGAGAAACTTGAAGGCGAGAGCCTGAAGCAGCGCATCCGCGAACAATCGGGACCGAACAAGGCGATGGATTTGGACGAACTCCTGGAGATTGCGGTCCAGGCAGCCGATGCGTTGGCAGCATCGCACGCGAAAGGAATCATCCATCGCGACATCAAGCCAGCAAACATTTTTCTGACCCCAAACGGTCAGGTGAAAATTCTGGACTTTGGACTGGCGAAGCTCGCCAAGGACCAGGCGCTGGGAATGAGTTCAGACTCTTCGCTGGAAGAATCACTGACGCAGGTGGGTGTGATTCCGGGCACAGCCGTGTATATGTCGCCGGAGCAGGCGCGCTCCGACGATCTCGATCCGCGTAGCGACATTTTTTCTTTCGGCGTTGTGCTCTACGAAATGGCTACCGGGAAGAAGCCATTCACGGGAACAAACGTCGTGACCACTTTGCACGCCGTGATCAATCAGAAGCCGGCCTCGCCCCGCACCATAAATCCCGATTTGCCTGTCGAACTCGAGACCATTATCGGCAAGGCGATGGAGAAAGACCGCGACAAACGCTATCAAAGCGTTTCGGCGATGAAAGCGGACCTGGTGCGCCTGCAAAAAGAAACCGGACCCACGCTGCGCAGCGGTCTGCGGCAGGTCGCAGGACCACGAACCAATGCCTTTCAAGGATCAAGCAGCAAGCAATTTTGGATTATCCTGGTTCTGGCCGCCCTGTTGCTGGCGATCGTCGCGTCAACAGGAGTCTGGTGGATGGGTCACCGGCAGTCGGCAGCCCAGGGCATTACCCGCACGATTGCCGTCCTCCCGCTCCAGAATATCGACAACGATCCCGAGAGCGAGTTCCTCCGCTTCGCGCTCGCGGATGAGATTGCCAACGCGCTGACCTATTCGCGTTCGCTCGAAATCCGTCCGTCGAGCTCAACGCAAAAATACAGCAATGGAGAGGTAGACGCCTCAAAGATCGGGCGAGAACTCGGCGTCGGCACCATCGTGGCCGGCCATTTCTTGCGGCAAGACAAGATGGTGATGGTCACGCTGGAAGCAGTTGCGGTCAAAGACAACCGGCTGGTTTGGACCGGAACGCTCAGTGCTCCTCCCGATAACCTGTTGGCGCTGCAGAAACAGATGGCGAGAAAGGTCAAGCAGGAACTGCTTCCGGCGCTCGGTATCGCGAGTGGCTCGGTTGAAACCAGCAGCACTCCTGCGAATCGCGATGCCTACGACCTCTATCTGCGCAGCGCAGCCATTCCGCACGATGTTGGCCCAAACAAAGATGCCATCGCCATGCTGGAGAAGGCCGTCCAGCTTGACCCGAATTACGCCCCCGCATGGGAAGCCCTAGGTCATCGTTATTACTACGACGCGGTCTACGCAGGAGGAGGAGCGGCCGGTTACGAGCACTCAAACGCCGCATACCGCCGTGCGGTTGAGTTGGAACCGGGACGAGCGAATCCCGCCGGCTCGCTCGCGACGAATCTTGCCGAAACCGGAGATCTGGCAAAAGCGTATGAGGACGCACGAGCCTTGGTGAAGCGCCGTCCCGAGAATGCCTTCGCGCATTTTTCCCTCGCCTATGTGCTCCGCTATGCGGGACTGCTTGACCAGGCCCAGGCCGAGTGCGACCGGGCGCTCGCGATCGACCCGACGAACTATAACTGGCGCTCGTGCGCATTCGCGTTTTTTGAGCAGGGAAAATCGGCACGGGCCATGGAGTACCTCAATCTCGACGCTGGCTCCGAGTATTCTAATGCCGTGAGAGTCACGGTACTGATGCGCGAAGGCAAGATGACGGAAGCGCGCCAGGCAGCCCAGCGGATGACCGAAAACCCGATGTGGATGCGAACCGTAATTCTGGGATGCCTCGATAAAGCCCCGGCAACCGACGAGCACCGTCTGGCCGAGGCGGCGGAAAACCAGTTGCTGCAGGAACAGAATTCTGCTTTGAAATACTACGAAGGAGCAGTGCTGGCCGCCTGCGGCGAGAAGCAGATTGCGTACATTTTCCTGCGCAAAGCGGTGGACCAGAAGTACTGCGCGCATGAGGCATTGCGGGACGATCCGCTCCTTGCTAATGTGCGCGGGGATAGCGAATTCCAGGGGATTGTTCGCGCGTCGGCGGAATGTGAGCAGAAGTTCAGGGCAGCGGAGGGATTAGCCAAATGAGCATTCCTCGCTTCCCTTGTGCCGGGAAAATGACGCCCACCCTGCAAGATATTTGCTCCTTTCTTCGTGTAAATTCCATCAGATGGGGATGTTCTCGATTTTGAAGAAAATTGGAAGAGATTTTCTGTGCTGGGGCTGGGCTCTGCGGTCGCGCACCGCGATTGCCTTCGCGCTTATCCTTTGGCTGCTCACCTCGGGCATCCCCCGTGCGGCCGCGCAAGCACCCGAGAAGCCCACAATCGACCGTTATTACGAGCCGCTGCCACAGGACACTGGCGCGGCCGGATTGACGCTCATGCTGCGCAGACTGCAGACCACTGGCCGCCTCATGCAGACCGACGCGCATCCGGATGACGAAGACGGCAGCATGTTAACGCTTGAGGCACGAGGCAAGGGCATTAACACGCTGCTGATGACGCTGACGCGCGGCGAAGGGGGCCAGAACAAGCTGGGCAGCAATCTGTTCGACGGCCTCGGCCTGCTGCGCACGCTCGAAGTACTGGCAGCGGATCGCTATTACGGCATCGAACAACGGTTTTCGCGGGTCGCCGATTTTGGCTATTCCAAAACTCCCGAAGAGACCTTCGAAAAATGGCAGGGGCACGACATCGCGCTCGCTGACATCGTTCGCGTTATCCGGACATTCCATCCGGATGTGCTGATTGCCCGCTTTTCAGGCACCGAACGCGACGGCCACGGGCATCACCAGGCGTCTGCAATCATGACGAAAGAAGCATTCCGCGCGGCCGCCGATCCGAAAAGGTTCCCCGAGCAGATTGCCGAGGGATTGCAGGCGTGGCAGGCGAAGAAGCTGTACATCGGGAACGTGTGTGGTTTCGGTGCCAACACTTGCGACGCGGCAAACTACACCGTGAGGCTGAATACCGGCAAGGAAGATCCGGTGCTGGGAACGTCCTATGCGCAGTTCTACTTGAAAGGACTGCGGCATCAGGAGTCGCAAGGAGTGGGCTCTTTCACAATTCCGCCGGGCGACCGCTTTACCTTCTACAAATTGGTGGACTCCGTGGTCGAGTCAACGAAAGACAAAGACGGCCGCGAACAGGATTTCTTCGACGGCATCGACACGACACTCGCCGGCCTAGCGCCGAGGATCGGTGAAGAAGAGAAGAAGACACCCTGGCTGCGCGCCGAACTTACCGACATTCAATCGGACCTGCAAGCAGCGACGAAGGCCGCGGAGAAAGACCCCTCTTCTGCTTCAACTCCACTGGGAGCCGCCAGTGCGAAAACCGGCCAACTGATTCGGAAGATCGAGGAATCACAGCTCTCGGCGTCGGCCAAGAACGTGCTGCGGCCCGTCCTGCTAGAGGAATTCAGTGAACTCGGAAAGGCGATCGCACTCGCCTTGGGCGCAAAGTTGCACGTCGTCGTCGACGCGCCAGTCGGATCGAACCCCCAAGATGCTTTCATGGCCGTGCCCGGACGCACGTTCGAAGTAACGGCCCGATTCTCCGCAGCAGACCATTCCACATCCGGCGATGTGACCCTCAGCCTTCCTCACGGATGGAATTCCAAGCTCCTGGCAAAAGAACATTCTGGCAACGAAGACGTCACACGATTCAAAGTTTATGTTCCGCCCACGGCTGTTCTTACCCGTCCCTACTGGCACCGCGACGACCCTGAGCGGGATGCTCTGAATACAGTCGATGATCCTCAGTATCAGACGCTCCCCTTCCCGCCGCCGCCTCTCGCTGCGCAGGTTGCGATCGGCAAAGCTGGAGCCGGAGTTATGTCTGCTGTGTGCATGGTGCAATACAAAGACGCCTCGGGCGCGATCGCAGAGCGTCCGCTCGCCGTTGCTCCCGCGTTTTCGGTCATGATCGAGCCGGGCTGGCAGGTGATGCCGACGGAAGACGGGCCGCAAACCAGTGTGAAAGAAGAAGTATCGAGCAACCTGAACGCACGCACCTTGCAGGAGACACATTGGGCGGGCGATCCAGAAAAAGATGAAGGAACTCTGCGAGTCGAAGCTCCGGAGGGCTGGGCCGTTGATCCGGCTGATAAAGTGCTCGAGTTCCACGACCGGGGCGAAAAGCAGACTGCCGACTTCAAGGTGGTCCCCGGAGAACGGACTGAAGGCCGCACCGAGATTCACTCGAGTTTCAAAAGCGGTCATCGAACTTACCAAGAAGGCTATTCGGTCATCACCCGCGATGACCTGGGAACCGCTTACTACTACCAGCCCGCCGCGCAGCGCGTTTCGATCGTGGACGTGAAGGTGCCCCCGAACTTGAAGCTCGGCTACATCATGGGCGCGGGCGATGAGATTCCGACCATCCTGCGCCAGATCGGAATCAACGTAACGTTGATCCCCGCTGACAAGCTGGCGTCGGAAGACCTGAGCCGCTATCAGACAATCGTGTTGGGCATTCGCGCTTACGACACGCAGAAAGACGTGATTGCCAACAATAAGCGCTTGCTCGACTTCGTGCAGGCCGGCGGGCGATTGGTCGTACAGTACAACACCATCGGGTTCAACGCTGCCGCGGGAGATTTCAATTCCGGCAAGTTCACGCCGTACCCTGCAACGCTCAGCCGGGAGCGGGTTTCGGTGGAAGAAGCACAGGTGACAATTCTCGATCCGTTGAACGATATCTTTCACTACCCCAACGAAATTACGCCCGACGATTTCGACGGGTGGGTGCAGGAGCGCGGTCTTTACTTCATGTCCGACTGGGACCCGCAGTTCACGCCGCTGCTCGAGTCGCATGATCCGAACGAAAAAGAGCAGAAAGGCGGACTGCTGCTGGCGCATTACGGCAAGGGCACATATATCTACACTGGATATGCCTTCTTCCGGCAGTTGCCTGCCGGCGTGCCCGGTGCGGTGCGCTTGTTCGTGAACCTGGTAAGTGCTGATCGTTAGTCGTCGGCCGTTCGTCGCTCGTGGACTTTCTCTGTGCGAAGTTCCGGCTTCAGAAGTCACACGTACGTCCCGAACGACCAGCGACTAGCGACCAACGACGAACTCATGACAACCTTCGCCGAAGCCCGTGCCGATTCCAAACCGCAACTCGTACGCGGCCTTGGGCTCGGCTCGGCCACTGCGCTCAACATGATCGACATGATCGGCGTCGGGCCGTTTATTACGATCCCGCTGATCGTGACCGTAATGGGCGGCCCGCAGGCCATGCTGGGCTGGGTCTTGGGCGCGATCCTCGCCGTATGCGATGGCCTCGTCTGGGCCGAACTGGGCGCCGCGATGCCAAGATCGGGCGGATCGTACGGATATCTAAAAGAGATTTACGGTCCCAACAAACTGGGTCGACTCGTCTCGTTCCTTTTCATCTGGCAACTGTCTTTCAGCGCTCCGCTGTCGATCGCGTCGGGCGCGGTTGGCCTTTCCCAATATGCCGCGTTCTTCTGGCCGAATCTCGAACGAATCTGGTCGACGCACACCTGGGGAGTGCATCTTCCCCTGGCTGGAACTCTCCAGATCACATGGGCCGTCATGCCTGCGACATTGCTCGCCATTGGCGTTTGCGTGCTGACCGCATTCTTGCTTTACCGCCGGATCACCGCCATCGCACGTCTCACCAAACTGCTTTGGGCGGGCGTGATGGGAACGATCGGCTGGATCATCTTCGCCGGGCTGACTCACTTCAATGCGCACCAGGCATTCGATCTGCCCCCGCACGCATTTACCTTCTCGCGGGCATTCTTCAACGGGCTCGGTGGAGCGATGCTGATCGCCGCTTATGACATCGGCGGCTATTACAACGTCTGCTTCCTCGGCGACGAGGTCAAAGAGCCGACGAAGAACATTCCGCGCGCTTTGTTCCTGTCCATTCTGGTCGTCGTCTGCTTGTACATCGTGATGAATGTCAGCATTCTCGGCGTCATCCCGTGGCGCGAACTGGCGCACTCGGGCGCGTCGAACAGCAAGCTCTACGTCGTCTCCACGCTCATGGAGCGGGTTTACGGACACGGCGCCGCATCGGTCATCTCGGTGCTCGTGATGTGGACGGCGTTTGCCTCCGTGTTCTCGCTCACACTCGGCTATTCGCGCGTTCCTTACGCGGCAGCCTTGGACGGAAACTACTTCCGGGTGTTTTCCAGGGTACATCCGAAGTATCAGTTCCCCTACGTTTCCCTGCTGGCTCTGGCAGGAGTTGCAGCCTTGTTCTGCTTCCTGCGCCTCGCCGATTTGATCGCCGCGCTGGTCGTGATCCGCATCGTTCTGCAATATCTGGTGCAAGCCATCGGAGTCATTGTGCTGCGCATCCGCAGGCCCGACATGCCGCGTCCGTTTCGCATGTGGCTCTATCCAATTCCCGCGCTGGTCGCGGCGGGCAGCTTCTTCTTCATTCTCTTCTCTCGCGCGAATTACCAGAAAGAGATGCGCTACGCGGCCGTGATTCTTGTCGCCGGCATCACCGTCTATTGCCTGCGCGCGTGGCGACGTGGCGAATGGCCATTTGGGCGATCGTCGCTGGTCGTTGATCGTTAGCCGTTCGCAGGTTTCCATCTCAGGGCTCATCAGCAAATTAAAGTTGGCGACATTGCATCTTCGCGATTAGACTTGGGAGCCGAATTTCTCAGGAGGAAATAGGAAAAATGAAAAATGCTTTTGTATTGGCGCTGATGTTGGCGCTCTGCAGTTTCGCAGTGGCGCAAGCGAAAGATGCGCCCAAAACCGTGACCCAGATTCTCGATGGCGGCGTGAAGAGCATCGAGGGCGAGTTTGTTCCCGCGGCCGAGGCGATGCCTGCGGACAAATACGACTTCGCTCCGACCAACGGCGAATTCAAAGGCGTGCGCACGTTTGCCCAGCAGATCAAACATGTCGCGGCCGTGAACTACATGCTCGGCGGCGCGATCCTGGGCGAGAAACCGCCGGTCGATACGGGCGGCGAAAGCGGTCCGGAGAACATCAAATCCAAAGCGGACATCGTGAAGTTCCTGAAAGATTCCTATGCCTACGTCCACAAGGCAGTCGCCACGATCAACGCCAGCAATGCCACCTCCGAGGTGAAGGCCCCGTGGGGAGACAGTAAGATCACGCTCATGAGCATGGCCATGATCGTCGTGGGTCACGGATTCGATCACTACGGGCAGATGGTGGTCTATCTGCGCATGAACGGGATCGTTCCGCCCGCCAGCCGAAATTAGGGATCAAACGCTTTGAAGCTTCAATTTGCCTGGGTGGGTGCTTCCTCGTGGGCACCGCCCCTGCTAGACCCGGCGCCTCATCCTGATTCGCGATTTGTGCGATTCAGGGTGAGGAGCAACACTTTTGTTAAATCTCGATCTATTAGAATCATTGGTTTAGGGAAAATTTCCTCCCAAAATATTGATTCTAGGATAGTTAGAGGCACAATCTTAAAAAACAAACGAGTTACCAGGGCTGCGGAAAAAGCTTCCTTTTAGAATCAGCTAGTTAGCGTGCATCGTTCTGCCAATTCCACGCAAAATCTTCATATCAAGGGACTTATGTCGAGACCCGCGACAATTTGGGGGGTCGACGGGCGTCATTTGCGACTAGCGTACCCTCTGCTTGCGCCGTGGGCTGCATTCTTGCGTCGCTTCGCGGCTGGGCGAGTCCCACACCACGAAAGGCGCGTTGCGTGGGGCGCCGGGCCGGCACAAAGTCAAGCGCGTTGAGGTCATGTGTTAACACGCATGAGGCATTAACCGTGCTTATGGGACATAAGTACCGGCAATCGCGACTGAGAATGCGTCGCAACCGAAACCGCATGACTCCTCCGTCAGATACCAGTCAGGGTAATAGATCTGGCCGCTGGCATAGGAATTGAAGTAAATGTTGCCCCATCCCATTTGATTGGGCGCGGGCATATCTTCAACGTCATCGATGTAAGCGACGGCGGCATTGTTGAGCGTGGGCAGGATATTCACCCAGTAGTTCACTCCGACTGCCAGTTTGATCGGCTTATGGAGAACACAGGTGATGGCGTACTCGCCGCTTCGAGCCGTCGGCGTCCCCGTCATCGACTTGCAGTTCGTCGGTTTTTCAAACTCGTTTCCTGCGTTTCCCGAAGAAACAAAGGTATTGAACTGGTATGTGCCCCCGTCGAGGTCTGAGGGAGAACCGTCGAGGGTCTCGTTAAATGTGACCGAGGTGACGCTAACGTGCTTGTGCGCGAGGTTTCCGTCTGAGGTCGGAGCAAATGGGACCCAGACCTGACCGGAGCATGGTATTTGGTCATACTCGCAATAATTCGGCGAATAGCCATTCCACGTAGAGTTGTCGAGAGGGTTGTTCGCATCCGAGTCGCCCGAATACCAAAGGCAAGGATTGCACGCTGCAGGCACCGATGCCGGGGTGTTAACGCTGACCGAGGTAGGTAAATCGTGAGTGCCCTTGAGAGTTTTCGCAGGACGGCTCTGCGCGCTTGTTGCTGCACAAGCCAATGCAGCCACAATGCAAGCAATGAGAAGGTTTTTCATAGGGTCCTCCTAGGCCGGAAGGTAACGGTTTGATTGGGGGCTGAATAGAAGCACCTTGAGTTGCACTCGACTGCTGTCGTTGCGTGGACTGGCTCAAAGGCAACAGTGAGGATGCAACGGGAACAGTGTTAGCACAAAATGAGACTGGGCGCAGTGATAGGACGCATGTACGAAATGCGGGCCCCATTCCCCCATCAGCCTGCCTGCTCCGCCACGGAATTTGACACAACCGTGCTGGATCCCATCACGAAAGCTCTCACTTATGGTCTCGATGTACAAGAAGGCGTTCTCAATCATTTAAACGGAGACTATATCGGCGCTGTTTATACCGCGGATCTCGGCGCTCTTTCCACTGGAGTGCAGATTCAAAATAGTAGCCCAGACGCCTCATGGCAATACGCCATTAAATATGCCAAGACCACGGCCGCGGGTACGAACGTATTATTTTCCGTGGATGGCCTAGGCAACATCGGTAAACAGCTCCCAGATACTCGCTCGTTCCAACGTGGCCGTTCCGTCGTCAGTGGCCTTTCTGTGCGGCTAAGGCCCGCAAACGAAGATCCAGGTTCTTTTGGTGATTGACCCGGCCGAGCACCGTCTCTATGGTCGCGGCCAGGCGATTGGAGTTCTTGTCTAATTGCAGGGTGGACTTCTCGAAGTAGGCGGCCGCGCCTTCGCTGAGGAGTTTTTCTTCGTTCTTCTGCGACAGGCTGGTCAGCACGATGACCGGAATGTCCATGGTGGCGGGATTTGCTTTCAGGGCTCTTAGGACTTCCGGACCGCTGATCTTGGGAAGCATCATGTCGAGCAGAATGATGTCGGGCAGTTGGTCATTGGCGACCCGCAAGGCTTCCTCGCCGTCGGCGGCGGTGCTGACCTCGAAACCGGCTTTGACCAAAGCGCATTCGTTGGCCCTCCGGAGAAACTTGCTGTCGTCGACCAGCAGCACTTTGGACTTCGATACGGACACGCGCGCCTCTCGTGTTGCTTCATCGGCTTGGCGACAGAAAAGTTGAATGGCGTTCGTTCTGGGCAGCAATAAGGGCGGCTTGCGCCGCCCCTTTGAAAACTGAGAACTGACAACTGAGAGCTGAGAGCTGGGTCTATGTTCCCTCCGACCAACTGGCCAGGTACTCTTCCTGCTCCGGCGTTAGCCGGTCGATCTTGATGCCCATCGATTCGAGCTTCAGTTTCGCGACGCGCCTATCCAAGTCCACGGGAACGGTATAGACCTTGTTCTCGAGCGTCTTGTAATTCTTCACCATGTAGTCGCAGCAGAGAGCCTGGTCGGCGAAGCTCATATCCATGACTGAGGCGGGATGGCCTTCGGCGGCGGCGAGGTTGATAAGGCGTCCCTCGCCCAGAAGGTTGATGCGGCGTCCGTCTTTCATCGTGAACTCTTCGACGAAGTTGCGGGTGGTGCGCTTCGACGAGGAGAGCTTTTCGAGCGACGGGATGTCGATTTCGACGTTGAAGTGACCGGAGTTCGAAATGATCGCGCCATCCTTCATGACTTCGAAGTGCTGCTTGGCGAGGACGTTCTTGTTGCCGGTGACGGTGCAGAAGACGTCGCCGAGCTTGGCGGCCTCGTCCATGCTCATGACGCGGAAGCCATCCATGACGGCTTCGAGCGCTTTTGTCGGATCGACTGCCGTGACGATACCTACGGCTCCCGCGCCGCGGGCGCGCGAGGCGAGGCCGCGTGAGCACCAGCCATAGCCGGCGCCGACGAATTTCGATCCGGCGAGCAGGAAGTTGGTGGCACGGATGATGCCGTCGATGGTGGACTGTCCAGTGCCGTAGCGGTTGTCAAAGAGATGCTTGGTGTCGGCATCGTTAACGGCGACGATCGGATAGCGCAGCACGCCTTCTTTGGCCATGGCGCGCAGGCGGATGACGCCGGTGGTCGTCTCTTCGGTGCCGCCGAGAACGTTGGCCAGTTCGGCCGTGCGCTTGGTGTGCAGAATGCCGACGAGGTCAGCGCCGTCATCCATGGTGATCTGCGGCTTGTGATCGAGCACGGCCATGATGTGCGCGTAGTAGGAATCGTTGTCCTCGCCCTTGATGGCAAAGGTCGGGATGTTGTAGTCGCGCACGAGACTGGCGGCAACGTCGTCCTGCGTGGACAGGGGGTTCGAGGCGCACAGGGCCACATCGGCTCCGCCATCGCGCAGGCAGACCATCAGGTTCGCGGTCTCGGCGGTCACGTGCAGGCAGGCTGAAATGCGGATGCCTTTGAGCGGCTGGTTCTTGATGAATTCCTTGCGGATGATCTGCAGAACCTTCATCGACTGGTTCGCCCACTCGATGCGCTTCTTGCCCAGATCGGCCAGTTCGAAGTTCTTAACGTCGCTGCTGATGGTTGGTGTGGTAGCCATTTTTCTCCTCATCCCCGGATGATTGCGTTAGTAAGTCAAAAGTAAAAAGTTAGAGTGCAGAAGTCAAAGAGCGCCGTATGTCAACAACCTACTGACGTCTAATTTTTGTCCTGTCTGCCCCCGTATGCTTTGCGGAAATCGGCCGATTCTCTTAGTGTTTCATACGATTCAAAATGTCGTACACCGGCTTGTTATCGGCATAGACACGCCATTCGGAAACACGGCCGTCGCGGACGGATACCATCCATGCCGCGGGAATCTGCCAGCGGTTTTCATCGCTGAGTTTCCCCTGAACCGAGATCGTGCCACCGGCGAAACCGAATACCGCCACGGTCGCGCCATTGCGAAAGATCTCTTCGTGAGAGACGCGGTAGTCGGGGCACATCTTGAAATACGACTGCCACCCGGCGCGCATCTTGTCACGACCCCGCAGCTGATTCCCCAGCGAATCCACGAACACGTGATCGTCTGTTGTCAGAGCGACCAGACCGTCCGGATCGTGGTCGTTGATTTTGGCCACGAAGGCCAGGACGGTCTCGATGGGATCGACCATCAGCCACCCGATCTTACTTGCTCACCAGCTGCGAGGCAGACTGTTTCAGGCCTGCATCAGCGGCTAGCTTGGATGCTTTATCGGTCTTTTCCCAGGTAAAGTCCGCATCGTTACGGCCGAAGTGTCCGTAGGCTGCGGTCTTGCGGTAGATCGGACGGCGCAGGTTCAATGAATCCATGATGCCGCGCGGAGTGAGCTTGAAGTTGGCGCGGATCAGATCTGGAATGATTGCCGGATCAACCTTCTCAGTTCCGAAGGTATCGACGAGAACGCTGACCGGATCGGCGACGCCGATTGCGTAGGCCAGCTGAACTTCGCAGCGCTCGGCCAGGCCGGCAGCCACGACGTTCTTGGCGATGTAGCGCGCCATGTAGGCAGCGGAGCGGTCGACCTTCGTCGGATCTTTGCCGCTGAAGGCGCCGCCGCCGTGACGGCCCATGCCACCGTAGGTGTCGACGATAATCTTGCGTCCGGTCAGGCCGGAATCGCCCATCGGGCCTCCGATTACGAAGCGTCCGGTGGGATTGATGTGGTATTTGGTGTCTTCGTCGAGCAGATTGGCGGGAATGACAGCCTGAATGACGTGCTTCAGGATGTCGGCGCGAAGTTGATCGTTGCTGACGGTCTCGGAATGCTGGCTGGAAACCACGACGGCATCCACGCGCTTCACTTTGCCGGGAGCTGAATATTCCACTGTGACTTGGGATTTGCCGTCGGGGCGGAGGTAAGAGCAGGTACCGTTCTTGCGGACTTCAGAAAGCTTCAAGCAGAGCTTGTGGGCCAGTGAGATGGGGAGCGGCATCAGCTCCGGCGTCTCATCGCAGGCATAGCCGAACATCATGCCTTGGTCGCCGGCGCCACCGGTATCGACACCCATGGCGATGTCGCCGGACTGCTTGTTGATGCTCGAGATCACGGCGCAGGTGTTGGAGTCGAATCCGTAGAGGGCATTGTCGTAGCCAATGGACTGCACGACTCCACGGACAAGGCTTTGGAAGTCGACGTAGGCTTTGGTAGTGATTTCTCCGGCAATGACGACCAGGCCGGTGCAGGTCAGGGTCTCACAGGCGACGCGGCTGGTGGAATCTTCAGCCAGGCAGGCGTCGAGAATGGCATCGGAAATCTGATCGGCGATCTTATCGGGATGACCCTCAGTTACGGATTCCGAC